>Ga0181529_10003372_pt1 | contig 18225 bp, 17 predicted proteins | sample PEATcosm2014_Bin_36_FD_119763 | JGI IMG/M metagenome (GOLD analysis project Ga0181529, IMG submission 119763) | Peatland microbial communities from MTU Mesocosm Facility, Houghton, MI, USA - PEATcosm2014_Bin10_30_metaG | ecosystem: Environmental > Terrestrial > Soil > Wetlands > Peat | place... | reverse complement strand
GAAGCAGGCGCTCAAGGACGACCCGCACCTGCGCAACGGCCTCAACGTCCACGCCGGCAAGATCACCTGCCAGCCGGTCGCCGAAGCGCACGGCCTGCCCTACACGCCGGCCGAGAGCGTGCTGGGCTAAAGGAAGGTCGAACCGCCCGTCCCGCCGCCCCCGCACAAGCGGGGCGGCGGCGTTTGTCGAGCGCGAGTTACGGCGCGACTTGCGCTCATCCGGCCGCGCTTTGCGCGGCTGCCGCCGGATCTTCGCCCTGAGCAGGCTCCTTTCCCGCGCATAAGAGAACGGCTGGCGGCGCGCCGCGCACGTCGGCGCCTTCAATCCATTTCATCGCCTGCGCCGGAAAATGAGCGGCGGCGTCAACGCGGCTTCACGCGTCGGACAGGAAGGTCCACAATGGCGCGCACGGAGGCGCGCGCAATATGCGCCGGGTTCGGCGCAGAGTTTGCATGGCGCGTGACGCGAGCTTCGGCCGTCAACGTCAGTTATGGGCTAAGTCGTCCGAGGAATTGGCTGAAAGGACTCTATGATGAGCGCCGATCGCCCGATGAACGAATATGAAGGCGCGTTGTTCGAGGCGTTTCTCGCCCTCAGTCAAACCCTCCTCGAAGCGTCCAGCATCAGCGAAAGCGCGCTGCTGAACAGGCTCTCGGAAGCGAGGAAGGATTCGGAGCGCATGGGCCGCAACCGCGGCGCCGCGACCCTCGGCTTGATGATCAAATTCCTCGGCGAGCCGTCGCCGCACGCCGTCGCCGGCGGCATTCCCGCGCCGTAGGACACACGCGCTAGCGCGTCGGGACAGGACTCTTCGCCGCCGCCGCGGTCTGGATCAGCGGCGAGGCGGTCGCCTGCGGCTGCAGCGGCGGCAGGTCGCCGCGGCCATTGAGCGCGCCCGGCGCCCAATTCATGCCGGCGCGCATCGCGTAAAAGATGTGCGCGCCGATGCGGTCGACGCGGCGCAGCGACGGCGCCCAGAACGGGTAGACATAATTGGCGTGGTAGTTGAGCGCCTCGACGAGCTTCGGATTGTAGTTGACGCCGCTCACCACCGCCTGGGCGATGCGCGTCGCCGTCGCCCACGCCGCCGGCTCCTCGATACGCAGCGACTTGCCCTCGCAGGCGAACGAGAACTGGCAGGCGAACGGATGATTGCGGTCCTGGTAGACGACGGCGCAGACGTTGGTCGGAAAGATGCCGCTGCGCACGCGGTTGAGAACGACCTGAGCGACCGCCGCCTGGCCGGCCTCGGGCTCGCTGCGCGCTTCGAAGTAAATCGCTTCGCCGAGGCAGCGCATCTGCCGCGCTGAGTCCTTGGGATCGATCAGCGACGCGTAATCCGGTTTGGCGCCTGACGCCAATTGGCTCGCGACCGTCACCTGCGCCGCCGCTGCGAGCGTCTGCGGCGACGACGCCGTTGCGGTCGCCTTCTGCGGCGCCGGCTTCTGCTCGGCGATCAGGACCTTGCCGTCGCTGGAGGTCGGCGTCGACGAATTGAGGGCGAAGTCGAGCGGCGCCTCCGGCGTCGCGCCGTCGCCGAACGGCAGCAGCGCGGACGGCGCCGACGGACCGGTGTCGGCGACGCGAGCGGGACTGCGCGAATCGTCAGGCCAGTCCTCGGCCGATTCGAGTTCGAGCGGCGCCGACTGCGGCGCGCGCTTGGCCTGGAAACTGGGGCGGAAGATGATGAACGGATCGCCCTTGCCGCTGCGATCGATCGCCGGGAACGTCGACCGGCCTTGTTTGACGGCGGGATTGGGATCGACTTCGTCGGAGGTCGCCGCGAGGTCCTCGCGCGATCCGAGCGTCAGGCTCGCTTCGAGGATCGGTCTGGCCGAACCGGAGGCGGGAACGAATGCGGAGACGCGCAGGCTCTGAGGGTCAAGGCCCACTTCCTCACCCGCCTGAGCGGTGATCGAGACGAGGAAACCGAGGGCGATGCCCCACGGCGCGACCGTCGATCCGACCCAGGCTAAACGCGAACGACCCATACGCGACCTACGCCGAGACTGCACGCGAAGCGGAAAATCCGACCTTCTCTGTTGATAAGGGCTTAAGGTTGCTCACCGGTTACCGTGACGTGCGCTGCGGCGTCCCGCGATGGGGCGCCGGCGTTCCGTCGTTAACAGAGCGTTGCGATCGGACTCATATCGACGCGATCGGCGATCGCGCTTGCTTCGAGTCGCCGCCAAGCCGAAGAACGCAGCCGACGGCCACGTCGACAATCGCGTTCGACCTCAGAAGGTCGGCGGCGTGCAGGCGGAGACGACGACGAGTTCGCCGTCGTCGGCGTTGCGGAAACTATGCGGCTTGCGGCTGTCGAAGAAATAGGCGTCGCCGGCGGCGAGCACGTAGCGGCGGCCGTCGACTTCGAGCGTCAGCCGGCCCTTGATCACTACGCCGGCCTCTTCGCCCTGGTGCGACAGCATCTTGGTTCCTGACTGTGCGCCTGGTTTGTAGCGCTCGTGGATCATTTGCAGCGAGCGGCCTTTGAGATTGGCGCCGACCTGGCGATAGGAGACCGCGCCGCCGGCGATCTCGGTCAGCTCCGCGGCGGGAAAGACGACCTGTTCGCCTTGCGGCTCGGGCGCGGCGAAAAAATCGGCGATGCCGACGCCGAGGGCGGAGAGCACCTGGCGCAACGCCGACACCGAGGGGCTGACCCGGTCGGCCTCGATCATCGAGATGGTTGCATTGGAAACGGCGGCGCGACGCGCCAATTCGCGCTGCGACAGGCCGGCCCTGAGCCGCAGCGCGCGCAGTCGTTGGCCCACCGCCAGCTCGCGATCAGCGCCGTTCATGCGTTCAGTATTTAGAACGCCACGAACAGCCCGGCAACTGGACATCAATTCACGCCGGCTGCATTGTTCAGAATTCCAATCACTGAGGAGACTCGCATGTCCGCCGCCGCTCAGCGCGCCGAAATTCCCAACGACCTCGCCGCTTTTTGGATGCCGTTTACGTCGAACCGCGCGTTCAAGAAGCGGCCGCGGCTCATCGCGCGCTCGAAAGACATGCATTATTACACGCCGGAAGGCCGCGAGATCCTCGACGCGACCGCGGCGCTGTGGTGCTGCAACGCCGGCCACAATCGGGCTCGGATCGTCGAGGCGATCCAGCGCCAGGCGGGCGAGCTCGACTTCAGCCCGACCTTCCACTTCGGCCATCCGCAGGTGTTCCAGCTCGCCTCGCGCATCGCCGCGCTGGCGCCGGCCGATCTCGACCACGTGTTCTTCGCCAACTCCGGCTCGGAAGCCTGCGACACCGCGCTGAAGATCGCCCTCGCCTATCACAACGTGCGCGGCGCCGGCTCGCGCCAGCGGCTGATCGGCCGCGAGCGCGGCTACCACGGCGTCGGCTTCGGCGGCATCTCGGTCGGCGGCATGTCGAACAACCGCAAGTTCTTCGGCTCGCTGCTGACCGGCGTCGACCATCTGCCGGCGACTTACAACCGCGAACATCAGGCCTTCACCAAGGGCGAGCCGGAATGGGGCGGCCATCTCGCCGACGCACTCGAGGGCATCGTGGCGCTGCACGACGCTTCGACCATCGCTGCGGTGATCGTCGAGCCGATGGCGGGTTCGACCGGCGTGCTGCCGGCGCCGAAGGGCTACCTGCAGAAGCTGCGCGCGATCTGCGACAAGCACGGCATCCTGCTGATCTTCGACGAGGTCATCACCGGTTTCGGCCGCCTCGGCTTCGCCTTCGCCGCCGAGCGCTACGGGGTCATCCCCGACATCATCACCTTCGCCAAGGGTGTCACGTCAGGCACGGTGCCGATGGGCGGCGTCGTCGTGCGCAAGCATGTCTACGACGCGTTCATGAAGGGGCCCGAGCACGCGATCGAGCTGTTCCACGGCTACACCTATTCCGGCCATCCGCTCGCCTGCGCCGCCAGCCTCGCCGCGCTCGACGTCTATCGCGACGAGAAGCTGTTCGAGCGCGCGCATACGCTCGAGCCGAAGTGGTGCGACGCGCTGATGACGCTCAAGGGCCTGCCCAACGTCGCCGACATCCGCTGCGTCGGCCTGACCGGCGCGATCGACCTCGCGCCCTCGGCGGCGGGTCCCGGCGAGCGCGGCTATGCGGCGCTCGAATATTCCTTCCACGAGGCCGGGATCATGCTGCGCCTGTCGGGCGACACGATCGAGCTGACGCCGCCGCTGGTCGTCAGCGAAGACCAGATCGGCGAGATCGTCGACAAGGTCGGACGGACGATCAAGGCGGTGGCGTAAGGCCAAGCGAACCCGTCGCCGCCACGCTGCGGCGACGGTCTGCCATCAACGCCGGTGCGCGAGAGGCCAAACCAATCGAATGTTTCGATTGATCGAACACAAATAATGCGTTGGATCGATGAGTTGGCGCGGGCGATGAGGGACGAATTCATCAGGAATTCGTCCCATGGTCAGTCTCGACGCTGGAATTGCCGCTCCCCCACGCTTTGGCCGCCTTCCCGCTCTGGCGCCGGGTCTCGCCCTGACGGCGGTCCTCGCGGGCGTCGCTTTCGCGCTGCGGCTCATCCCCGGCGTCGCGACGCTCAGCCCGATGATCCTGGCGGTCCTGCTCGGCGTCGTCCTGCACAATTCGGTCGGCGCGCCGGTCGCCACGCGCGAGGGCGTCGCCTTCTCGCTGCGCGCGATCCTCCGCTTCTCCATCATCCTGCTCGGGCTGCAGATCACGGCAGGCCAAGCGGCGGCGTTGGGCGTCGGCGGGCTGGCGGCGATCGCGGCTGTGCTGCTTTCGACGCTGGCCTTCACCATCCTCGTGGGCCGCGCGCTCGGCGTCACGCGCGGGTTGGCGCTGCTGATCGGCGTCGGCACGTCGATCTGCGGCGCCTCGGCGGTGCTGGCGGCGAAGGTGGCGACGGCCGGCGACGACGAGGACGCCGCCTACGCGGTCGCCTGCGTGACCGTATTCGGCACGCTGGCGATGTTCGCCTATCCGCTGGCGCAGAGCTTTCTGCACCTGTCGCCGCGCGCTTACGGCCTGTGGGCCGGGTCGTCGATTCACGAAATCGCCCAGGCGGTGGCGGCGGCGTTCCAGGGCGGCGGCGACGCGGGGCAATTCGGAACCATCGCCAAGCTGACTCGCGTGGCGATGATGGCGCCGGTCGTCATTGCGCTGGGCGAAATGACCGCGCTGCTCGGCCTCGCAGGCGAGGGCGAGCGCCGCCGCCCGCCGTTCCCCTGGTTCCTGATCGGCTTCCTGGCGCTGGCGGCTCTCAATAGCCTGGTCGCGATCCCCCATGCGGTCGCGGCGCCGATCGGCGTCGGCGCAACCTTCCTGCTGTCGATGGCGATGGCGGCGATGGGGCTCCACACCGATCTGAGGCACATTCGTTCGCGCGGCCTGCGACCGTTGGCGCTCGGACTTCTCGCGTCGCTGTTCATTTGCGGCGCCAGTCTGGTAATGGTGCGTCTGATCCCCTGAGGGCAAGCGCCGGTGACGCTGGAGCAACTGCGCGTGTTCGTCTGCGTCGCCGAATGCGAGCACATGACGCACGCGGCCCAGACGCTGAACCTCACCCAATCGGCGACCAGCGCCGCAATCGCGGCGCTCGAGGAGCGGCACGGGGTCAAGCTGTTCGATCGCATCGGCCGACGCATTGCGCTGACCGGCGCGGGCCGCGCCTTTCTCGCCGAAGCGAGAGCAGTGCTGGCGCGCGCGGCGACGGCCGAGCAGACGCTCGCCGACCTCGCCGGCCTCAAGACCGGCGCATTGGCGATGGCGGCTAGCCAGACCGTCGGCAGCTACTGGCTGCCGCCCCGCATTGCGGCCTTTCATCTCCGCTATCCCGGCGTCGCCGTGGCGCTGCGTATCGGCAACACCGACGCGGTCGCCGAGATGACCCGCGCCGGAGAGGTCGACCTCGGCTTTGTCGAAGGCGAGATCGACGATCCCGCCCTCGATGCGACGCCAATCGACGAAGACGAACTGCTGATCGTCGCCGCGGGCGGCGACCGCGCCGCGCTCGAAGGCCTCGACGCCGAGGGCCTCGCCGCCGCGACCTGGGTCGCGCGCGAAAGGGGTTCCGGCACGCGCGCCGCTTTCGAGAGCGCGCTGGCGGCGTTTGGCGTCGACACGGCGCGCCGACACGTCGCGTTCGAACTGCCGTCGAACGAGGCGATCTGCGCCGCGGTGGCGGCGGGGGCCGGCCTAGCCGTGATGTCGCGGCTGGTGGTCGACGCCTCGATCAAAGCCGGCGAACTCGCCGCTGCGCCGCTCGCCCTGCCGCGCCGGCGCTTCCTCGTGTTGCGCCATCGCCAACGTTACGAATCGCAGGCGGCGCGCGCCTTCTCCAGCATGCTGACCAGCGACGGCTGATCGGCGCGCGCCGCCGCCTCGCTCATGCGCGCTTGCGTTCGGTCCAAATCATTATGGCGAACAGCGCCGCGCTGATCAGGACGGCGATCGAGCCGATGATCGTCGGCAGCTGCGGCCCATTCATCACCGTGAAGTAGAGCCCGATCAGCGTGATCGGCGTAGCGATGACGAAGATCCAGAACTGATAGGGCGCGAACGGCGAATCTTTCAGCGCGGGCCAGTGGCGATAGGCCATGCCGAAGACCGCGTGACTGACGAAGCCGATCAGGTTGATGTGAGCGTGCAGCGGCGCGAGCGAGAAATTGTGCGCCGCGCCCATGCCGATGCCGAGCAGCATGCCGACCACCAGCCACAACGAGCCGATGGCGATAAAGTTGATGTCGACGGTCTTCATGGTTCTCCCCCTCCAGATTTCGAGGGCGTTGACCGCCGCCGAATCGGCGCACACGGCGTTTGGCCGCCGAGCGCCGCGCGAATGGTGCTGGTTCATGCGCAAACGCGCAAGGCGATCGTGCTGTTTTGCAAGTCGATGCCCCGAGGTCGCGAGACTGAGGCGGGGCCGGCGCGTCAGCCAATCCCGAGCAACGGCGGCAGTTCGGCGAGGCTCCGGATCTCGAAGTTCGGCGCGCCGGGAAGGCGTTCGCGAGGCTGGCGGTAACGGTTGCACCAGACGACGCGCAGGCCGAAATCCGAAGCTGCATAGGCGTCCCAACCGTTGGACGACAGGAACGCGACCTCGCTCTTCGCCAGACCGAGGCGATCGAGCGCGTACTGGTAGACGCGCGGATCGGTCTTGAAGACGCGCAGAGCGTCGACCGACAGGACGGCGTCGAGCAATCCGCCCAGCTCCGCCTCGGCGACCGCTTCGCTGAGCATGTCGGGCGTTCCGTTGGAAAGGATCGCGGTCGCATAGCCCGCGCTGCGCAGCGCGCGCAGCGTCGCGGGGACTTCGGGGAACGCCGACAGCCGGCGATAGAGCGCCAACAGGTCGTCGCGCAAACCAAGGTCGGCGAGGCCGAGACTGTCGAGCGCGTAGTCGAGCGCGTCGCCGGTCACGCTCCAAAAATCAACGTAGCGACCCTGCAGCGAACGCAGCCACGAATATTGCAATTGCTTGTCGCGCCACAACGCCGTCAGCGCTGCGCGCCGATCGGCAGGAGCCGCCTCGCAGGCCGACGCGGCCGACGCGAAGTCGAACAACGTGCCATAGGCGTCGAACACGCAGGCGCGCACGCCGTTGAGATCGTTCATCTGCGCACTCCTTTCGCCACGCGTGCGCCGGCGCCGAGGATTGGCGAAGTCGCGCCGCGGAATTGCCACTAAGCGTTCATCACCAATTCAGCTCGCTGAACCTAAACCGCTAACGCGAGTTGAGTGAGGTTCGAAAAAATTCCAGTCGAGCCGGCAAGCATTTCAGCCGAAGAGGAGGAATTTCAACATGCGACATCTTCACCCCATCATGTTGTCGGCTTTTGTCGGCTTCGGCGTTCTTGCGACGCAAATCGCGCCAGCCCTCGCGCAGGCTGCCGGGTGCCCGCCGGTCCAGGGCGACTTGGGCGCGCCGCCCACCACTGGCGGGGCGGACGCAGTCATCTACGCCGAGGAAGCGCCGCCGCCGCTGCCCGACTATGACCAGCCGCCGATTCCGACCGAGGGCGACATGTGGACGCCGGGATACTGGTCGTGGAACGGCTATGAGTATTTCTGGGTGCCCGGCACTTGGGTCGAGCCGCCGCAGCCCGGCTTTCTGTGGACTCCGGGCTATTGGGCCTTCGTCGGCGGCGTCTACGCCTTCCATCGCGGCTATTGGGGCGAGCACGTCGGATTCTACGGCGGCGTCAACTATGGCTTCGGCTACGGCGGCGCCGGCTATGAGGGCGGCCATTGGGACAACGGCCGATTCTTCTATAACCGCTCCGTCACCAACATCGGCCAAGTCAACGTCACCAACGTCTACAACCAGCCGGTGACAATCAACGAGCGGAACACCCGCGTCAGCTTCAACGGCGGTCCGAACGGAGTGGACGCCAAGCCGACCCCAGCCGAACTCGAAGCGGCGAAAGACAAGCACCTCGCGCCGACCGCCGACCAGCTCCACAACGCGCGCGTCGCCGGTCGGACCGAATCGGCGTTCGTCTCGGCCAACAAGGGCAAACCGAGCATTGCGGCAACGGCGAAGCCCGGCGAGTTCAAGGGCGCCGCAGTCATCCACGCCAGGGCCGCCGGCGGCCCGCTCGGGCCCGTCGGCGCGACGCCGGGCGCGCCGGGACCGAAAGGCGCGATGACGCCCGAGCCGACCAAGACGCCGTTTGAAAAGAAACTCGAGCAGCCCAAGTCTGAGGCGACGAAGCCGATGCCGGAGAAGACGCTCGAACGGCCAAAACCTGAGCCGACCAAGCCGGCGCCGGAGATGAAGATCGAACGGCCGAAGCCCGAGGCGACCGAGCCGAAGCCGGAGATGAAGATCGAGCGGCCGAAGCCGGAGCCGACCAAGATCGAACCACAGATGAAGGTCGAACCGAACAAGCCCGAGCCGCGCAACTTCGCGCCGGCGAGGAACAATCCGCCGAAGGCCGGACCAGGCCCGCAGGGAAGGCCCCAGGGCAAGCCTGAGCGCGCCTGCGGCCGCCCGGGTGAGCCGCCCTGCCCGCGGTAAAGGTCACACGGGCGTCGGCGACGAGTAGCGCTGGACCGCAAACTGGAGACGCGGCCGGCGGCCGCGTCTCTTTTGTCAGCGGAACAATAGACAGCCGAGCGCGGCCGGGCCCACGCTTACACGCGCTTCATCCCGCGCGGCGGCGCGGCGAGATATTTCGTCGCCTCGCGCCGCGCCACCGCCATCAACGGCGCGCCCCGCTCGTCGAGGAAGCGGCGCACGCGCTGAGGATCGCGCTTGGAGAGCTCGCGCAGCCACCAGCCGATCGCCTTCTGGATGAACCAGTCACGGTCGGGGGCGAGGCGCGCCGCCCAGCCGAGCATGCGCTCGGGATCGTGTCCGTCCTTGGTCCACGCCAGGGTGAAGACCAGCGCCGCGCGGCGCGTCCACAAATGCGGGCTGTCGACCCAGCTTTCGACGTCTTCGAGCCGCGCCGGGTCGGCGAGAAGGCAACGCCCGCCGACGACGGCAAGGTTGTCGGCGACCGCCCAGCCGTCAAGATCGCCCATGCGCTGCGTGACGAACGTCCAGACGTCGGCGTCGGGCGCGACCGCTTTGCGCGCGAGAATCCGCCCGGCGACGATTCTCAGGTCCCACACCGGCTCGCGCCACAGTCTCGCCCCGAGCGCAAGCGAGTCGCTCTGGCCGAGTTCGGCGACGGTGGCGCGGATCGCCGCGTCCATCTTCGGCAGCGCGACGCCCCAGTGCCGCCACGACGATTTCTGGTAGCGTTTCTCTTGCGCCGCGCGTTCGGCGTCAGCGAATGCGCTGAGCGCCGCGGTCAGTCGCTCGTAGCCTTCAGGCTCGCGCTTCGTCTGCGCCATGTCCCTTGCCCGCAAACAAAAAGGGCGACGCGTCAGCCGCGCCGCCCTTTCAAACCTTCAGCGAAACGCCCGAGCGTCAGCCTTCGGCGGCGGCCTTCTGGACCGGCCCGGAATCCTTACCCTTGGCCTCGACGTCGCGATCGACGAATTCGATCACCGCCATCGCGGCGTTGTCGCCCTGGCGGAAGCCGGCCTTCATGATGCGCAGATAGCCGCCGTTGCGATCCTTGTAACGGGGGCCGAGCACGTCGATGAGCTTCTTCACCAGCTCGGCGTCGCGCAGGCGGGAGATGGCGAGGCGGCGGGCATGCAGATCGCCCTGCTTGCCGAGCGTGACCAGCTTTTCGACCACCGGGCGCAAGTCCTTGGCCTTAGGCAGGGTGGTGATGATCTGTTCATGCTTGATCAGCGCCTGCGCCATATTGGCGAACATCGCCTTGCGGTGTTCGGCGGTGCGGTTGAATCGGCGCTTCGCGTGTCCGTGATACATGCGGCAGTCTCCTTTTCGGGTCTACGGCCGCCGTGCCAAGGGTCGGCCGTCTTTATGGTCTTGGCGAGTGGCGAATAGCGAGTGGCGAATGGAAGGCTGTATTCGCCACTCCCCATTCGCCATTCACCTGATGTCAATAGTGCTCCTCGAAGCGCTTCGCCAACTCTTCGATGTTCTCCGGCGGCCAGCCGGTGACTTCCATGCCGAGGTGCAGGCCCATCTGGGCGAGCACTTCCTTGATCTCGTTGAGCGACTTGCGACCGAAGTTCGGCGTGCGCAGCATCTCGCTTTCGGACTTCTGGATGAGGTCGCCGATGTAGGTGATGTTGTCGTTCTTGAGACAGTTGGCCGAGCGAACCGACAGCTCGAGCTCGTCGACCTTCTTGAGCAGCGCCGGATTGAAGGCGAGCTCGGGGATCGCATGCTGCGCTTCTTCGCGCCGCGGCTCCTCGAAGGTGACGAAGACCGCGAGCTGATCCTGGAGGATGCGCGCGGCGTAGGCGAGGGCGTCCTCCGGCGTGATCGCGCCGTTGGTCTCGATCGTCATCGTCAGCTTGTCCTTGTCGAGATCCTGGCCCTCGCGGGTGTTCTCGACGCGGTAAGAAACCTTGCGCACCGGCGAAAAGAGGCTGTCGATCGGCATCAAGCCGATGGGCGAATCCTCAGCGCGATTGCGGTCGGCCGGGACGTAACCCTTGCCGGTGGTGACCGTGAACTCGATGCGGATGTCCGCGCCCTCGTCGAGAGTGCAGATGACGAGCTGCGGATTGAGGATCTGAATGTCGCCGGTCGTCTGGATGTCGCCGGCGGTGACGACGCCGGGGCCGCGACGCTTGAGGATGAGGCGCTTGACGCCTTCGCCCTGCATCTTGACCGCGATGTCCTTGACGTTGAGCACGATGTCGACGAGGTCTTCACGCACGCCGGGGATCGACGAGAATTCGTGCAGCACGCCGTCGACGTGGATCGAGGTGATCGCCGCGCCCTGCAGCGACGATAGAAGCACGCGCCGCAACGAGTTGCCCAGCGTCTGGCCGAAGCCGGTCTCGAGCGGCTCGGCGACGACGGTGGCGACGCGGCGCGGATCGTCGCCGTGGGCGATTTCGAGCTTCTTCGGCTTGATGAGTTCCTGCCAGTTCTTCTGAATCACGGCTTTGAGCCTTCCGTTCGACGGTGGGGCGCGCCGGGGCCCTGCGGCTCCGACGCGGAACGCGGACGCGAATACGTCCGGGCTTTAGACTCGGCGGCGCTTGCGCGGACGGCAGCCGTTATGCGGAATCGGCGTGACGTCGCGGATCGAGGTGACGTTGAAGCCGGCCGCCTGGATCGCGCGCAGCGCCGACTCGCGGCCCGAACCGGGGCCGGAAACTTCGACCTCGAGCGTGCGCATGCCATGCTCGGAGGCCTTCTTGACCGCGTCTTCGGCGGCCATCTGGGCGGCGAACGGGGTCGACTTGCGCGAGCCCTTGAAACCCATCGTTCCCGCCGACGACCACGAGATCGTGTTGCCCTGTGCGTCGGTGATCGTGATCATCGTGTTGTTGAACGTCGAATTCACGTGCGCGACGCCCGACACGATGTTCTTGCGTTCGCGACGGCGAACGCGGGTAGCTTCCTTGGCCATCAGTCTGTCCTTCAAACGCGCCCGAAGCGCGAAAAACCATCAGTGACTCTCAATGCGCGGCGGAAGATCACTTCTTCTTGCCGGCGATCGCCTTGGCCTTGCCCTTGCGGGTGCGGGCGTTGGTGTGGGTGCGCTGGCCGCGCACCGGAAGCTGCTTGCGGTGCCGCAGACCGCGATAGGTGCCCAAGTCCATCAGGCGCTTGATGTTGACCGCAACCTCGCGGCGCAGATCGCCCTCGACCATGTAGTCGCGGTCGATCGTCTCGCGGATCTGCAGCACTTCCGCGTCGGTGAGCTGCGCGACGCGGCGCTCGGCTGGGATGTGGACCTTTTCGCAAATCTCCTCGGCCTTCTTCGGACCGATGCCGTGGATGTACTGCAGCGCAATGATGACGCGCTTGTTGGTAGGAATATTGACGCCAGCTATACGAGCCACGGCTCTTAACTCCATGTCGGCGGCGCGAGGCTGGTTGAGAGCCGGCGCGTCGCGGTTGCATCGCCTCGACGTCCGGTGGAGGCCGGCCCCTGTCGAGCGTCCCAACGCACAAAAGGTCCCACGCGCTCACTATGGCGCCGGGACCCTGAACGCATTCGGGATCGCGGGTATATAGAGACCGGGCCACCCCCCGTCAACCGGGCGGATCGCCGCGAGCGACGTCGGGCGTTACGCGGCGCCATTTTCCGGCGCGACGGGACGATTTCAACGACTTGCGAGACAATTTTCCGCCGCGACGCCCGAGCGACGCACGCATCAATAACAGATTTAGCATGTATTTAATTCAAACGGCGCGCTCTGAAGGACGGCGTTCGCCAGGCGACAAGACTGTCGCGGCTCGGCGACGCGAGAGGGGGACGTCGCCCCATGCCGGATTGCGCCGCGTCACGAAAGCGCGGCGAGGGCCTGATCGAGATCGGCGATCAGATCGTCGGCGTTCTCGATCCCCACGGAGAGGCGGATCAGGCTCGGCGTGATGCCCAGACGAGCTCGCTCCTCGGCGGAAATGTCCGAATGGGTCATGCTGGCGGGATGGCTCGCCAGCGATTCCGTACCCCCTAGCGAAACCGCCAGCTTGATGACTTCCAGACGATCGAGGACGGCGAAGGCCTCGGCCTCCCCGCCGACGACTTCAAAGCTGAACGTCGATCCCGCCCCCTTGCACTGGCGTTCGAACACGGCGCGGTCCGGATGTTCCTCCGGCAAGAACGGCAGGTACCAGACGGACTTGACGCGACGGTCGCCGCGCAGGAATTCCGCCACTCTGCGCGCATTGGCGGCCTCTGCGTCCATGCGCAGTTTCATCGTCTCCAGCGAACGCATTAGCAGCCACGTCGTTTCCGGATCGCACATCGTTCCCAGGATCGTGCGCATGCCGCGGACGGGATCGATCTTGGCGCGCGAACCCGAACAGCTTCCGGCGATCAGGTCCGAATGACCGCCGACGTATTTGGTCAGAGAGGTGATCACCAGATCCGAACCATGGGCGAGCGGGGTCTGATAAAGTGGACCGAGCATCGTGTTGTCGACGATGATCACCGGTCGGCGATCGCGCATGTCGTCGGCGATCTCGCGCGCCGCCGCCAGGTCGACCAGACCGTTGGTCGGATTGGCCGGCGTTTCGATATAGAGGACGGCGACGGGGCCAATCGCCTGGGCCCGTTCGGCCGCAGCGGCCAGCGCTGCGATCCCGCCCTCCGCCGCAAACCCGACCGACGTAACGCCAAATTGCGGCAGGATCGTCTTGAGCAGAAAATCCGTCCCGCCATAGACCGGATCGGAATGGAGGAGGACCGTTTCCGGCCGAACATAGGACCATAGGGTCGTCGAAATGGCCGCCATGCCCGAGGCAAAGACGAGGCTGGCCTCCGCTTCGTCCCAGATCGTCAGACGATCTTCCAACATTTCAAGATCTGGATTGTTGATCCGGCTGTAGATGAGGCCGGGTTCTTCGTGTGACCGCTTCTCCCGCAAGCCGTAGGCCAGCTCGAAGAATTCCTTGCCGTCCTGCGCCGTCCTGAAGACAAACGTCGAGGTATGAAACACCGGCGGCTTCAGCGATCGCTCCGACAGGAAGGGATCGTAGCCGTACCCCATCATCAGGGTTTCTGGATGCAGCAGATGTCGGCCGACCTTGCGCGATAACCATTTCTTCTTGGACATTCCCGAACCTCCTCGGCCAAAGCCGTAAAGTCGGAAAACCATCCGGCGCCGATCAAAGCGTTGGCGACGCGACGATCTTCGCCGGAGCGCGACGGGTCGCCGCGGCGGGCCATGCGATGGAGCGATCATTGCGCAACGGAGCGGCGGATTCCAGCGGCGAGAGACGCCCCCTGACTCCCGCGGCGGCGCGCCCCTGACGGATCCAAGGCGTTGCGATTCAAGCGCGCCGGCTGCTTTGCGCGCTCGCGCCGGTTGCGCTATGGCGGGACCCGGCTTCAGCGGAGAACAATTGGTGACGCGCAAGACCCATCGCCACGGCGGCGGACCCGACCGCCGCGCCGCGCCAGCCGCGGGCCCCGCACGATCGGCTGAGCGCACGGCCGCGGCCAAGCCGTTGCGGCGCGGGCCGCCGCCGGAACGCGCGGAGGCGAAGCCGGCGTCGGCGCCGCGCCGCCATGGCGCTCCCAGCGACGTGGTGCGCATCTATGGTTTCCACAGCGTGACGGCGGCGCTCAAGGCGCCGCGGCGCGAGCTGGTGCGGCTCTACGTCACGCCCGCCGCCGCCGAGCGCCTGGCGACGGAGATCGCCGCCCGCGGCGTCGAAACGCGCGTCGCGACGGCCGAAGAGATCGCCCAGCGGCTGCCGCGCGACGCCGTCCATCAGGGCGTCCTGCTCGAAGCGCGGCCGCTGGCGTCGCTCGACATCTCCGAACTGCCCGCCGACGGCCTCGTCGTCGTGCTCGACCAGGTCACCGATCCGCACAATGTCGGCGCGATCCTGCGCACCTCGGCCGCCTTCGCCGTCGCCGCGCTGGTGACGACCGAGCGGCACACGCCCGAGTTCACCGGCGCGCTCGCCAAGTCGGCCTCCGGCGGCCTCGAGCATGTGCCGATCTGTTCGGTGACCAATCTTGCGCGGGCGATGGGCGAACTCGGCGACCTCGGCTATTGGCGCGTCGGCCTCGATTCGGAAGCGCCGGCGACGCTGCAGGCGACGCGGCTCGAACGGCCGCTGGCGCTCGTGCTCGGGGCCGAAGACCGCGGCTTGCGGCGGTTGACGCGCGAACATTGCGACGTGTTGGCGCGGCTCGACCTGCCGGGCGCGATCAAGAGCCTCAACGTTTCGAACGCTTGTGCGATCGCCTTGTCGATCGCCACGACGGCGACGAAGCCCGCCTGAGATTGTTCGGCGGCGGCGCTCGCCTCAATACGTCTCGAACGTCGGCACCGCGTGGGCGTAGTTGAGATCGTAGGTCTTGTTGCGCAGCGGATCGAACGGCGTGCCCTCGGAGGCGTCGAAGGCGCGCGGCCGCGCCGGCGCGCCGGCGGACGCATCGAGTCCAGCGACGCGCGGATCGACGGGACCGACGACGCGCGGATCGGGGGGGCCGGCGACGCGCGGATCGACGGGGCCGGCGCCGACGTAACGGGCGATGCGCGCCTTCTGGTCGGCGAGCGCCGCCGCCGAAAGCGGGATCGAGGCGATCGGCTGCGCCGGCCCGTCGGGAGATGGATCGTCAGGGAAGGCTTGCGTCTGCGGCTCGTCGTTGACGCCGGTGACGACGGCGCCGAGCGTGTCGAGATTGGCGCCGGCGGCCCGAGTCGCCGACAGCGCGCCGGCGGGACCAAGCAGCGCGCCCATCGCCTTGCGGTTCTCGGCGAACTTGGCGAGCCGAGCCGCCAAAGGACCGCTGTTGACCGGCGCGTCGCCGAGCGCGACAGCGCCGAAGATCGCCGGATCCACGTCGTCGAGCGCGCCATGCTTGGCCGGGGTCGGCGTCGGACCGGGCGCCGGCGTCGCGTCCGGCGCGAGCCTGTCCTTGGCGTCCTGTTCGATTTGCCGCCAGTGCGCGACGTTCTTGAGATGCTGGTCGAGCGTCTCCGCGAATGCGTGGCCGCCAGTGCCGTCGGCGACGAAATAGAGTTCCTTCGTCCGCATCGGATTCGCCGCGGCCTCGAGCGCCGCCTTGCCCGGATTGCAGATCGGTCCCGGCGGCAAGCCGTCGACGTTGTACGTGTTGTAAGGGGTCGGCTGATCGAGTTCGGCCTTGGTGATGGGATGGCCGAGCGTTCCCTTGCCGAACACGAGCCCGTAGACGATCGTCGGATCGGACTGCAGCCGCATATGTTTCTGCAGGCGATTGACGAAGACGCCGGCGACGCGCGGCCGCTCGTCGGCCTTGCCGGTCTCCTTCTCGACGATCGAGGCGAGCGTGACCAACTCGCCGGGCGACTTGATCGGCAGATCGGGCGCGCGCTTCGCCCAGATTTCGTCGACCAGCTTGGCCTGGGCTTTCGCCATGCGCGTCAGTTCGGCCTGACGCGTGTCGCCGCGCTCGAACAGATAGGTGTCGGGAAGCAGCGAGCCCTCGCGCGGCGGCTCCTTGACGTCGCCGACCAACACGTCGTCGTCGCGAAGGCGCTCGACCACCTGGTCGCTGGTCAGGCCCTCGGGAATGGTGAGCTTGTGCTGCACGACTTTGTGCGCAATCAACTGGGCCTCGACCTGACGCAGACTGGCGCCAGCTTTGAACGCGTATTCGCCGCGCTTCAATGAGCTGCGGCTGCCGTCGAGCATCGTCATCGCCGAGAACCACAGCGCGCTGTCGACGACGCCGGCGTGTTCGAGTTGGTCGCCGATGGTGCCGGAATCGTCCTCGCGCTCAATGACGACGATCTTGTCTTCGCCGAGCGGGCCGGGCTTGCGCGATTCGACCACCGACCAGACCAGCACCGCGACGCCGAGCAGGCCGATCACGAGCACGAACGTCAGCAAGCCGGAAAGGCCGGAAAGGCCAAAGCCGCGCGGCCGACGCGGCGGCTTGGACGGCGCCTTGCCGTTGCCGGCGCCATTGCCGTTGCCGTTTCCGTTTCCGTTGCCTGACTTGCGGCGACCGCCAAACAGGCTCACGCGCTGCGCGGATTGCGCGGCGGCGCCTGGTTTGTCCTTGTCGCCCTGATTCGCCGCCTCGTCCATCCGGGCCCGTGCCGCCTCGCTCGCCAGCGCCAGTTTAACCGCTTTTGCGGCGAAAAGAAGAGTCGCGGCGCTCAGGCCGCCGCCGGCGCCCGCCTGAAGATCACGGACGCGTTGGTGCCGCCGAAGCCGAACGAATTCGACAACGCAAAGTCGATTTTCCGCTTGCGCGCAACATGGGGCGCCAGGTCGATCGCCGTCTCGACCGACGGGTTGTCGAGGTTGAGGGTCGGCGGCGCGACCTGATCGCGGATCGCCAGAATCGAGAAGATCGCTTCGACGGCGCCGGCGGCGCCAAGCAGATGGCCGGTCGACGATTTGGTCGACGACATCGTCGCCGTCGCCGCCGCGTTGCCAAGCAACCGCTCGACCGCGCGCAGTTCGATCTCGTCGCCGACTTGCGTCGAAGTGCCGTGGGCGTTGATGTAGTCGATTTCGCCGGGCCTGACGCCAGCCCGCTTCAGCGCCATGCTCATCGAGCGATAGGCGCCGTCGCCGTCGGGCGCGGGCGAAGTGATGTGATAGGCGTCGCCCGACAGGCCGTAACCGACGAGTTCGGCGTAGATCCGCGCGCCGCGCGCCTTGGCGTGCTCGTAGTCCTCGAGCACGACGCAGCCGGCGCCCTCGCCCATGACGAAGCCGTCGCGGTCGCGGTCATATGGGCGCGAGGCCTGTTTTGGCCGATCGTTGAACCCGGTCGACAGCGCCCGGCAAGCGGCGAAGCCGGCGAGCGCGAGGCGGTTGACCGCCGATTCGGCGCCGCCGGCGACCATCACTTTGGCGTCGCCGAGCGCGATCAGCCGCCCGGCGTCGCCAATCGCGTGCGCGCCGGTCGAACAGGCGGTGACGACGGCGTGATTGGGCCCCTTGAGACCGTGGGCGATCGACACCTGGCCGCCGGCGAGATTGATCAGCCGGCCGGGGATGAAGAACGGCGAAATGCGCCGCGGCCCCTTGTCGTGCAGCGTCACCGAAGCTTCGTAGATGCCGCCGAGACCGCCGATGCCGGAGCCGATCAGCACGCCGGTGTCGACTTGGTCCTCGTAGGTCTTGGGCGCCCAGTCGGCGTCCCTGAGCGCCTGGCCGGCGGCGGCGAGCGCAAACACGATGAAGTCGTCGACCTTGCGCTGCTCCTTCGGCTCCATCCACTCGTCGGGATTGAACGCGTCGGGCG
>Ga0181529_10003371_pt1 | contig 18233 bp, 11 predicted proteins | sample PEATcosm2014_Bin_36_FD_119763 | JGI IMG/M metagenome (GOLD analysis project Ga0181529, IMG submission 119763) | Peatland microbial communities from MTU Mesocosm Facility, Houghton, MI, USA - PEATcosm2014_Bin10_30_metaG | ecosystem: Environmental > Terrestrial > Soil > Wetlands > Peat | place... | reverse complement strand
TGCGCACGGTCGATCTCTTCGAAACGAAACGGGTCGGTTATGTTTTGTTGAGAGTCCACAAAATCGAGTCTACGGATTTACTGTATTTTTGCAAGAGGACGGCTCGATTTTTTCACAGCTTCCCGTCCCCTTTTCTCGTCGTCCCCGCCATTCCTTTCAATCGCTTCCGCCTACGGCAGATCTCGCTCGTGCATCAGCGGCACAGGGCAGTCCACGCAGACTAATCGGAGCGGAACCTAGCGGGCGGAAAGGCTTCCTAAACCACAATTCCATTCCGTGTGAGCACCGCCAGAATCGGCATTTTGACCGGCGTCCCGTCGGCAGCGGTTTGCGGCGGAGACACGGGCATCGTGAATGCCGTCGTGATGAAGCCCAGCCAGCGGGCCTGCTGCGTCGCGTTGGTCCCGGTCTGGGTGTCGGCGTCGTAGCGGTCTTGCAGCGCTTGGCCCTTGCCGGCCGTCGCCATGAAGGCTGCGTCCATATCGGCCTGGACTCCCCCGCGGCTCGGGTAAGTGATGGCTTTCAGCCGCATGAGTGATAGAAAAAAATCCCGCCCCAAGAGCGCCAAAAGGTTGTAGTGTCCCTGTTCGTGTGCCAGCAACCCATCCTGGTAGGACTGCGGCCGGTTGAATACCCAGTTGGCGACCCAACTCTGGTGGCGTTGGTACCGGATATCCACGTGGATACTGTCGCGGATGCGCACTCCTCCGCCTGCCACATGGTCCAGGCCGAAGCCCTGGTTCACAATCTCCACGCCGATCTGCGCCCCATGCACCCTCGCGTTGGCAGCCGGCTCCAGTCTGTTCGCATGGGGGAAATCGCTCCACGCTAGGACTCTTGACAGATTGGTAAGTCTGGATGGCATGTACCCTCCTCAGTATTGCTTCTTAGCCGGGATTTCCGTCCTGGCTCCCAGATTCCGGCTAGTGTATCACAAGCCGCCAACCTTGATCCTTCTATGCGCAGCTCTTTGTCTGGCGCCGTCTCTATGACTCGCTTAACGCCAACTGCACCATGCCGGAAGTATGGCCTCCGGAGCGTTTTCATCGCGCCTAAACCCCTATATATGGACCCAGAGGGTCGCGGACCGAGGTCAATGCCGTCGGTAAGCTGCATGCGCTGCAGGTCCTCGACGCGGATTCACCATAAGTCATTGTCTTTGTCGTTCCGGTCGTGGGCTCCCGTAAGCCGATCGGAAAGGTACTGAATCATACACCAGCGAACACGCGAATAGCTTCCGTTTCTCAGCGATAGCGCTCGCGTGGAACAGGCGCCGTTCCGGCCTGGAGGGGGGCCATCTTTCGGTCTGACGTTACTTCCAGGTTGAGCTTGATACGCAGTCGCAAGACCCTGCGCACGGACCCTCAGCGAGTCATCTTGGTTGTCTAACTCTCGAGGCGTCGAAGATGGCGCATCGGCTGTTGAGCTAAGATTGGTGATGATTCCCGCGAGTTGCTTTGGCACGACTCGCGAGAGTCCGACCAGTTACAAGACGAGCCGGACGGCTCTCCGTTTCGACGGGAGTTGACATCACCTACAGAAGAGGGAGTCCCTAATGTTCCGTTTTCCAGGCCTCGCGTTCCTGATCAGCCTGATGACTGGCGTAGCTCCGGCAACGGCCCAAGCTCCGGCCGCGGCCGCACACCCGGCGCCGCCGATCCGCGATCCTGATACGCCCGGTTATGTCACGGCGAGAGACTTACCTGACGGTGCTAACGCTCCGGCAAATGAGGACGGCAACTTCATCCTCGGTCCCACACACAACCGCGCGCCGGAGATGACCGCGCAGGAAGGCGTGCCGCGGGGAGCGGTTTTCACCTTCACGATGGAATCGACCGACAGCAGGATCTATCCCGGCATCGCGCGCGAGCCCAACACCTTTGACCAGACAGACCCCACCGACCCTGCCAAGTTGGTAGTCGCCACCAGCCACCCCGCCCCCTACACGCGCCGAGTGGCTGTGTATGTTCCCAAACAATACGTCCCCGGCACGGCCGCGCCGTTTATCGTCGGGGCGGACGGACCCGACCGGGCGCTGTTTACGGCTCTCGATAACCTGATTGCCCAGCACCGGGTACCTGCGATGATTGCCATCTCCATAGGCAACGGCGGCGGCGACGCTCAGGGAAGCGAACGTGGCCTGGAATACGACACGATGTCAAGCCTGTATGCCGAGTTCGTCGAGAAGGAAGTGCTGCCTATCGTCGAGAAGCGATACAACGTGAAACTAACCAAAGATCCCGAGGGCCGGGCGACGATGGGTGGCAGTTCCGGCGGCTCGTGCGCATTGATCATGGCGTGGTACCACCCAGAGCTTTACCACCGCGTTCTCACCTACTCGGGCACTTACGTGAACCAGCAGTGGCCGTCAAACCCCCAGACTCCACACGGCGCATGGGAGTTCCACGAACACCTTATCCCCAACACTCCGGCCAAGCCGTTACGTATCTGGATGGAAGTCGGCGACAGGGACCTTCTCAATCCGAATGTCATGCGAGACAACATGCACGACTGGGTGGCCGCCAATGAGAACATGGCCAAAACGCTGGCAGCCAAGGGCTATCATTATCAATTTGTATTTGCACGTAACGCCGGACACACCGATGGCGCCGTGAAACAACAGACCCTGCCCGAAGCTCTGGAGTATGTATGGCAGGGGTACCCCATCGCAGGGCCGCGAAATTGATTGGACCGGTTTCGCGCTGGCCCAATTCGTAAATTATTGGAAGGCCGCGCCTGCCGATCGCTTGCCGGTTTCGCTCGTCTCCGCCATTCACCTTATACTTGAGAGGAAATCGAATTTGGGCCTGCATTGGCTTTCGGTGCCGACCCGCCGTTGGGGAGTTCATGGCCGTATTGATCGATGCGATTGACGTCAAGCGAAGGAAGTTATTTGAGATTGACAACACTCCGTTCTGCTGCCTGGAAGCGGAGGTGAACACGCCTACCGCTCGGGGAGGCCAGACCCTGGTGCGCCTGAAGATTCGCAATCTTCTCACGAACGCGGTCTTTGAGAAGACATTCAAGGCGGGCGACAAGTTCAAGGAGCCGGATCTCCACTTGGTTCCGGCCTCTTATCTGTATAGCGACGGCAATGGTTCCCACTTCCTGGACCAGGTAAGCTATGAGACGCTCACCCTTGCCGAAGAGGTGATTGGGAATGCGCTGGACTTTCTGATCGAGGGCGCCATGGTCGAGTTGCTTCAGTACAACGGCAATCCCATTGGTTTAGAGCTGCCACCGTTCGTCGAGCTTGAGGTTGCGTCCACGGAACCGGGTGTGCGGGGCGACTCGTCGAGCGGCAGCGTGACCAAGCCGGCCACGCTGGAGACCGGTCTGGAGATTCGCGTTCCCCTCTTCGTCAAGGAAGGTGAAAAGGTAAAAGTGTCGACGGAGAGCCGGTCGTTTGCGGGGCGGGCATGAGTTGGTTCTGGAGCAGCAGGCAGACCAGCACGATCAAGACATTTGTCAGGGAAGCGGCACAATTGCAGTTTGCCCAAGCCGCGTGACCGGCCGGAAGACCCGCCCCGTACCCAGTAGATGGGGATTGGCCTCGAGAGGAACACCCCAACGCCGAACCCCTCGCTAAGGGAACTCGACACCACTGCATCCCATTCGGGTCCAGAATGCGAGTGCGCCACCAGCATCCCGCGCGCGATATGATGCAGACACCGCCATGACTCGCCTATTGCCATTTGCACTTGTCGCGTCCGCGATTGCGGCCGCACCCGCCAACGCGCAGCCGCCCGAAGTGAAGCCGTTGCGCATCGCCATCGCCGGGCTGAACCACGGCCATGTTTGGGGATTTCTACACAACGCGCAAAGCCGCCCAGCCGATGTCGAGATCGCCGCGGTTTGGGATCCCGATGCCGCGCTGCTGGCAAGATGCGCTTCGTCGAACCAGCTCGCCAACGACCGGCTCTTCACCGATCTCGACAAGATGCTCGACGCGGCGAAGCCTGAAACAGTCGCCACCTTCACCGACACCTTCTCGCACGTCAAAGTCGTCGAAGCCTGCGCCCGGCGCCATATCCCCGTGATGATGGAAAAACCGCTGGCCGTGGATATGAACCAGGCACACGCCATCCGGCAGGCGTCGGAGCTCTACCGCACGCCCGTGATCGTCAACTACGAAACCACCTGGTACCGGAGCCACGCCGGGATGTGGGCCTTGCTGCACGAACAGAAGGCCGCCGGCGAGATCCGCAAGATGGTGGCGATGGACGGCCACCAGGGCCCCAAGGAAATCGGCGTGCAGCCGGAGTTTTTCGCCTGGCTGAGCGACCCCTTGAAGAACGGCGGCGGCGCCCTGTTCGATTTCGGCTGCTATGGCGCCAACCTCATTACGTGGATGATGGACAATCAGCGGCCGCTGCAAGTGACGGCCCTGACCCAAACGGACAAGCCCGAAATCTATCCGCACGTGGATGACGAAGCCACCGTGCTGCTCGAATATCCCAAAGCGCAGGGCATCATTCAGGCGTCGTGGAACTGGCCGGTGGGCCGCAAGGATTTCGAAGTCTACGGGGCGACCGGCTACGCCATCGCCACCGGCGGCGACAGCCTGCGCGTGCGCCTGCCGGGCGCGCAGGCCGAGGAGACGCGCACGCCGCCCGAGTTGAAGCCGCAAGAAGCCGACTCCATTTCCTATCTGATCGGCGTGGCCCGGGGTAAGTTCGAGCCCCGCGGTCTCTCGTCGCTCGAGAACAACATGATCGTGATCGAAATTCTCGATGCCGCGCGCGAATCGGCGCGCACCGGGCGGACGATTACGCTGGGGGCGCCAGAGCCGCGACCGTGACGGACCGGCGCGCCGGAACATCTTCCGATATCGACTGTTCATGGGCCACGCCGGATTCCCCGTGCAAAGCACGTAAGGCTTGGATGTTCTACAGTGGATTATCATGACCACTGGCGCGTTGGCGCCATTTCGAGGGAATTATGCCAGATGAACAGAAGCCCAAAGAGCGCAAGAAGATCGTCGATCCGGAAGCCAAAAGCAAGGTGCCGGCGGCCAAGACGAAAAGCGTAGGCGCCGCGAAAGCCGAAAAAACGCCGGTGGCGGCAGTGGCCGAAGCTGCTCCACCACACCCACAGACGAAGTCGTCGAAAATACCGAAGCTCCAGAAAAAGAACAAGTCCCGTTTGCCGCGCCGGCAGAAGAAAGCTCAACGGAAGATCGCAGCGATCCACGGCGAGGCCTGAGGAATCGGGCGGCCGCCGGCAGAATGCCGAGGCCGACGGCGGCGGCAACGGAGCCCCGGCCGGGTAGCTACCGATAACCCGAAATAGCGCCGTCTCCAGGCCGACTGCACTCAGCCTCACGCGGGCGGTCCACGAGCTGCCCGACGATCCTTGATTTGGACGGTCGTGGTCTACGGTTGTTGTGGCCCCTCTCATCCGCGAGTGCTTGTGGATGGAAAAGGGCTATGCGCGAGTACCATCCGGTCAACCCAAACCGCGGCTTTTCTGGTAACCTGGGCGGATTAGAGTACGTAGAAATAGTATCGGTGTGTCCCGACTTCTTGGCGGCAGGTTAGACAAAACGGCGCGCGGCAGGCAGCCCCTGGCGAGAGCACTGCTCACCTTGCTGTTGCTGTGTGCGACCATCGGGGCGCAGTCCTCCGCGCTCGACCCGCACCACGCGGCGCACCACGCGCCGGGCCACTGCTGCCTGTTGTGTTACACGGGGCCGCTGCCAATACTGCGGACTATCGTGCCAGCCGTGGTGACGCCCGTTTTCCTGGTGACCTGGCTGCCGCCCACGCCCGGTTTTCAGCCTTTCCACGAAGCGCTGCTGACGGCGAGCTCTTCACGCGCTCCTCCCGCCGCATAGCTCCTTCCACTGTAGATCCGATGGCCCTGCGCCGTATGTTTGGCGCGGGACTATGATTTTTTCAAAAGGAATCGGGAGAAGAGTTTGCCATGCAGGCAGCATCGCGCATTGGCACGCGGCTAGTACCAGTAGCCGCGTGTATCCCCGCAGTTTTCTTGGCGGCGCTTGGGTTACTCCAAGCGGCTTGCGGAGAGTTGAAACGGGCCGAAAGCAAACCCGTGGATGAGTCCGCCGCGTCCGCCGGCTTCTTCACCGTGCCGCCGGATCAGTTGGCTCATTTGAAGATCGCTCAGGTGGCGAAGACCTCCTGGGGAATCGCGATACACACCACGGGAACGGTGGATTGGGACCAGGACCACACCACGCAAGCGATCACGCAGGTGAACGGGCCAATCGTGCGGATTCTGGTGGACGTGGGCACGCCGGTGCAGAAAGACCAGCCGCTGCTGTATGTGTCGAGCCCCGATGTCGCCAACGCCATCGCCGTGTATCGGAAGGCCCGCAACCGCGAGCGGTTTAACAAGACCATCGTCGACCGCATGAAGGAAATGCTGGACCGCGGTGCGGTTGCCACCAAGGATTACGAAAGCAGCATGGCGGACTACAATGACGCTGCGACCGATGTTCAGAACAGCCTGCAGCCGCTGAGAATCTTCGGCATCACCGCCCAGGAAATCGACCAGGCGGAACGGCAAGGCACCTCCATCAATACTGAACTGGCGGTCCGGTCTCCCCTCTCAGGCGTTATCGTGCAGAAGCTCATTTCGCCCGGCATGTTGATCCAGGCGGGGCAGACGGTATGCTTCCAGGTCAGCGACACGTCCACGGTCTGGGTGCAAGGCCACATTTTCGATCGCGATTTGCCCTCGGTGAGGATTGGGGATCGCGTGGAGGAAACCAACCCATCCTTCAATCGCAACTTCACCGGCACCGTCGCCTATGTCGGTTCCTTTGTCGATCCGAACACTCGCACCACGCCCGTCCGCATCGTCACCGCAAACCCCGGCGGCTTGCTGAAGAAGGATATGTTCGTGGACGCCGTGATTCGCACCAGTACCGCGAACGACATTCTGGCGGTCCCGGTGGCGGCTATACTGCGCGACGACAAGAACGAGCCGATCGTGTACATCCAGGTCGAACCCGGCAAGTTTGCGCAGCGGTCGGTCGCGATCGGCCCGCAGCAGAACGGCATGGTCGCCATCACCAGCGGATTGCGGGAGGGTGAGCCAATCGTGAGCGACGGCAGTCTCTTCCTCCAGTTCGCCAACGCCATCCAGTAGAGGCGCACACGGCATGATCGCAAGAATAGTCTCTTTCGCCCTGCAGCAACGGTTTCTGATCGTGATCGCCTCGCTGGCCTTGATGGTCTGGGGCGCGTTTTCCTTCCTCAACCTGCCGATTGACGCCTACCCGGATCTTTCGCCACCACACGTGGAGATCATCACGCAGTGGCCCGGCCACGCCGCCGAGGAAGTCGAGCGGCTGGTCACGATTCCGCTCGAAATCGAGATGAACGGTATTCCGCGTCTGGACGCATTGCGCTCGATCTCGCTCTACGGTCTTTCCGCCATCGAGATGAATTTCGAATATGGCGCCGACCCGTACTTCGTGCGCGAACAAGCGTTTGAGCGAATGGCCGACGCCTCGGTGCCCTCCGGCTTGCAGCCCTCCATCTCGCCGTTATTCAGCCCCAGCGGCCTAATCTACCGGTACGTTTTGCAGAGTCCGGACCGTTCGCCACAGGAGCTGAAGGTGATCGAAGACTGGGTGCTCGAGCGGCATTACCGGTCGATCCAAGGCGTCGCGGACGACTCGGGCTTCGGCGGCACCGACATGCAATATCAGGTGCTGCTGGATCCGAACAAACTATTCTCCTATGGCGTCACGGTCCCGCAGGTGACACAGCAACTGAGTAACAACAATGCCAATGCGGGCGGCGGCTTCTATTCTCAGGGTGGGCAGTTTTACTATGTCCGCGGATTGGGCCTGGTGCGCGATAAGGCGGATATCGGCAACATCGTTCTACAGGAGAAGAACGGGATTCCGGTTTACGTGAAAGATATCGCCAAGGTGGAAATCGGCTACGCACCGCGGCTCGGCCAATTCGGATACAAGAAGCAGGATGAGGCGGTGGAAGGCGTCATCCTGATGCGCGTTGGCGAGCAGGCCCAGGTGATTCTGCGGCGCGTGGAAGCCATGACCAAGGAACTCAACGAGCATGTGCTGCCGCCGGACGTGAAGGTGGTGCCGTATTACGACCGCCAGGGGCTGATCGAGGAGACCACCAAAACGGTGGAGGCCAACCTCTTGCGCGGCATGGTGCTGGTGTTGATTATTCTTGGCCTTTTCCTGTTCAGCCCGCGGACCGCGTTGATCGTCGCCGTCACCATCCCGTTCGCCCTGATGTTCTCGTTCATCTGCCTGGACTGGAGGCACATTCCGGCGAATCTGCTCTCCATCGGCGCCATCGACTTCGGCATCATCGTGGATGGGTCGGTGGTTATGGTGGAGAATATCTTCCGCGAACTGGCGGCCCGCTATGAGGAGGAGTACAACTTCCTCGACGTGATCCGTGCCGCGGCGCATGACGTCGAGCGGCCGATTTTCTACGCAATCGCGGTGATCATCGCTGGGTATCTGCCGATTTATGCGCTCACCGGATCCTCGGGCCGGCTCTTTCAGCCGATGGCGGCCACCATGTCGTTCGCACTGCTAGGCTCGCTGCTGTGCACGCTGACGCTGCTCCCCGTTCTGTGCGCCTATTTTCTGCGCAAGCACGTTCACGAACCGCGGGCGAGGTTCTACGAATGGGTCCGCGGCATCTATGGCAAAATGCTCGGCTGGTGCCTGCGGAACCGGCTGATCACCGTGGCAATCATCCTGACGATCTTCGGCGCCTCGCTGCTGCTGATTCCCTATATAGGCGGCGAGTTCATGCCGCATCTGGACGAAGGCGCGCTGTGGGTGCGCGCCACCACGCCTTACACGATTTCCTTCGAAGAGGCTTCCAAGTTGTCTCCGCAGATTCGCGATCTGCTGTCCAGCTTCCCGCAGGTGACGACTGTCGCCAACGAACTGGGACGGCCCGACGATGGCACCGATTCGACCGGTTTCTTCAACAACGAATTTTACGTAGGGCTGAAGCCTTACAACGACGGCGCTTGGCAGGGCAGCATCCATACCAAGCCCGAATTGATTGAAGCCATCCAACATAAGCTGGCGGCGTTTCCCGGTGTTATCTTCAATTACACGCAACCGGCCGAAGACGCGGTGGACGAAGCCGAAACCGGATTGAAGAGTTCTCTGGCGGTGAAGATATTCGGTCCCGACTTAGCCACTCTGGAAGACAGGGCCGTGCAAGTCAAGAACATTCTCACCAAGGTTCCCGGCATCAAGGAAATTACGGTGGTGCGGGAGTTAGGCCAGCCCAGCCTGGTAATTACGCCCGACCGCGCCAGACTGGCTCGCTTCGGCCTGAACGTGAGCGACGTCAATACGCTGGTGGGAACCGCGATCGGCGGCTCGGCCGCGACGCAAGTCATTCAGGGCGAGCGCCAGTTTGACTTGGTGGTGCGCATGCAAGAGCAGTACCGAAGCGATGAGAACGCCATCCGGAACCTGCTGATTGCGACACCCGACGGCCAGTATCTGCCGCTCTCGCAGTTTTGCGAAATCAAGGTGGAAAGCGGCGCTTCGTTCATTTATCGGGAGGCGAATTCGCGCTTTATCGGAGTTCAGTTCAGCGTGGAAGGCCGCGACCTGGCCAGCGCCGTAAGCGAAGCGCGCCAGAAGGTCGCGGCGGCGGTTCAACTTCCTATCGGCTACAAATTCGATTGGGGCGGGGAATACAAAGAGTATCTTTCATCGCGCGAGCAGATGAAGGTGATACTGCCTTTAACCGCACTCCTGATTCTCCTCATACTGTTCGCGCTGTACGGGAACCTGAAATTTCCGCTCATCATATTCTTCAGCGTGATGGTGACGGAGCCGGTGGGCGGATTGCTGGCACTATGGGTGACTCACACCAATTTCAGCGTTTCTTCGATGTTAGGTTTCGTGGCGCTGATGGGTGTCGCGGTGCAGACCAGCGTGATTCTGTATTCGTTCATTAACAAACTGCGTCTGGAAGGAAGAGACATCGCTACGGCGACGCTCGAAGCCTCTCTGCTGCGGCTGCGCCCGATTATGATGACGGCGCTGGTGGCCTGTTTCGGCCTGTTGCCGGCGGCCCTGTCCACGGGTATCGGCAGCGATTCGCAGAAGCCGTTCGCCATCGTAATCGTAGCAGGTCTGGCCTCACGGCTTTTTCTGTCGATCTTCCTTTCGCCCGTGCTCTACGCATTGACGGCGCGGGAAGGCGACACTTTACAAGTTTAAGTGGTGCGGGTTTGAGGAGTAACATGCGGCGATTCATTCAGGATCTATCGGTGGGCTTGTTAGTGGGCGTGTGCCTGTGCTCTGGGGCATCTGCGCAAACCGCCTTGACATGGCAGCAGGTTAAGGCCAAGTTCGAAGCGGACAACCCTAACTTGCGGGCCGGCCAGCTCAATATCCAGGAGTCCAAGGCGCAGGAGATCACGGCGTATCTGCGGCCGAACCCGAATCTCACGGCGGGTATCGATCAGTTGCAGCCTTTCACCGGCGACCCCTATCGTCCGCTGGGCGTGGCCCAGCCCGTGATCGCGTTCGACTATCTGCATGAGCGGCAGCACAAGCGTGAACTACGCCTGGATAGAGCGCAGAAGGGCACCGCCATCGCCGAATCGCAACAACTGGATCTGGAGCGCACGATGCTTTTCAATTTGCGCAGCGCCTTCGTCCAGACTTTGCAGGCCAAGGCGCTGCTGGCCAATGCCAAAGAGAACCTGGATTACTTCGAAAAGGAACTGTCGATCAATCGCGCGCGTTTTAAGTCCGGCGATATTGCGCGTGTGGATCTGGACCGGCTGGTCTTGCAGCGCGCGCAGTACGAATCCGACTATCAAACCGCCATCGTCAATGCCCGCACCGCGAAGATCACTTTGTTAATGCTGCTGAACGAGCGGACGCCAGTGGACCAATTCGATGTAACCGGGCCGTTCGCATTTAACGAGCAGGCGATGACGCTCGAAGAGTTCCGCTCCGCGGCGCTCGAAACCAGACCGGATCTGAAAGCGGCCATCGAAACCATCGACAAAGCTCAAACCGACCACAAACTGGCCGTTGCGAACGGTTCTACGGATCCCACCTTCGGCGTGGACTTTGGGCGCAATCCGCCGCTCACGCTTTATATGGGATTCAACGTCAACATCCCGTTGCGCATTTTCGATAAGAACCAGGGCGAGAAGGAGCGCACGCAAATCGACATCACCCATGCGGAGCGGCAAAAGGACGCGGCGGCGGCGCAGGTATTCAGCGATGTCGATTCGGCTTATTACACGCTGCTAAGCTCGGTGAATCTATTACGTCCGTACAAAAGCGCGGACGGTTACCTGGAGACAGCCTCGCGAATCCGAGACACCATGTCGTTTGCCTACCAACGGGGCAAGGCAGCGCTGGTGGACTATCTGGACGCTCAAAGAGACTACAGGGCGACGGAGGTAGCTTACATCAATCTGGTGGGATCGTACCTCACCGCCGCCGGCCAGTTGAACATGGCCGTGGGCCGCGAGGTCATCCAGTAGCGCGCGCAAGAGGGTCGCCTGTCCTCCACGTGGGCTCCCCGTTTCCTCCGCCCTCCACGAGCGTACTTTCATCGACGGGTTGGAACTAACCGCACGGCCACGGAGTCCAACTTCTGGAGACCTTCGGAATGCTGGAAGCGCGCGCCCTCACCAAGTTCTATGGCCACACGCCCGCGGTGAAACAAATCAGCTTCACCATCCATCCCGGTCAGATTTTGGGGCTTCTGGGCCCCAACGGTGCGGGCAAAAGCACGACCGTGAAGATGATGACCGGGCTCATCGAGCCATCCGAGGGCCGGATCTTCTACAACGGCCACACTGTGTACGACGATTTCACCGCCTTCCAAAAGAAGATCGGCTACGTGCCCGAGGAACCGCATCTTTACCCGCACCTGTCCGGCCGCGAGTACTTGCAACTGGTGGGGCGGTTGCGCGGCATGCCTCGGCGCCAACTGGAATTCAAGATGGACGGATTCCTGCGCCTGCTCGGGCTTTGGAGCGACCGCGTGGCGCCTCTCTCGTCTTACTCCAAGGGTATGCGCCAAAAAATCCTGCTCTCGGCCGCGCTGCTGCATGATCCCGAGATCCTGATTCTCGATGAGCCCTTCTCCGGGTTGGACGTCACCTCCGCGCTGATGCTGCGCCGTCTGCTCCACGCGCTGGCCGGCAGGGGCAAGATGATCCTCTACAGCTCGCACGTTTTGGAAGTGGTGGAGAAGGTCTGCTCGAGCATCGTCATCCTGCGCAAGGGCGAAGTGGTGGCGTACGATTCCATAGACCGGCTGCGCGAGTTGATGAGCCAGCCGTCGCTCGAAGGCGTCTTCGCGCAACTGGCGCAAGTGGAAGACGGCGACACGGTGGCCGGCCAGATTCTCCAGGTCATGCAGGCATGAGGGAATGGCTGCAGGAGACGCACGGGCCGGACTTCGAATTGCTGCGCCACTTCGTGCTGCGGCTCTTCGATAGCGAGCTCTCCACCACGCGCGATCAATGGAAGACGCCGGCCATCGGCGCTCTTTCGCTGCTGCTGCCTTGGTTCCCGCTGTATGCCCAGCAGGTGCTGATGGGAAAATATGCGCGCTTTTCCGCCCTGGCCATGCCCGGCCCATACCGGCAGGCGGTGCGCGCCGATGAGTTGTGGCTGCTCACCCTAATGATGTCTGGCGTAGGACTGGTGACCGCTGTCAAGTGGCAATCGCTCTTTCCCGGCCTGCGCGATTACCAGGTGCTCGGCACGCTGCCGCTCCGCGGGCGCCAGATCTTCCAGGCGAAGTTCCTGGCGCTGCTGATCGTCTCCACCATCGCGGTGATCGTGATCGGCGGGCTTCCGTGCCTCATCTTCCCGCTGGTCTCGGGCGGCCGTTGGCAAATCAATCCGTCGCTCGCGGCCCATCTGGCGGTGCAGGCCATCGCTGTCGCGAGTTCGTGCTATTTCTTCTTCTTCGGATTGCTGGCGCTGCAGGGTGTGCTGTTGAATCTGCTGCCGCCGCAGCATTTCGGCCAGGTCACGGGATACCTGCAAGGCCTGCTGGTGGCCGCCATGCTGATCCTGATCGTGCTCAGCTTCTCGATCGACACACGGTTTCTGCCAACCGCGCTCCGACCGCAGCTTTCCGCCTGGCTGCCGCCGGTCTGGTTCCTCGGACTCCAGCAACACCTGCTGGGCGAACCCGACCCGGTAATGGCCGCCCTGGCGCGACGCGCCGAAGCCGGTCTCGCCATTGCGGTGGTGCTGGCCCTGCTGTGCTACATCGCCGGTTACCGGCGCCATCGCAAGCTGCTGGTGGAGGGCTCTTCCGGGGCGTCCAAGGGCGACCGCAAATGGACCGGCGCGCTTCTGGAGTGGCTAGTCCCCGACCCACGCCAGCAGGCCATCCTCGTCTTCATGTCCAAAACGCTGGCGCGAAGCAGCCAGCACCGCATGATCCTGATGGGCTACGGCGGTTTCGGCTTGGCGATTCTAATCAGCGGCATCATCGGCATGGAGGAAGCCGTCTCCGAGCCGAATCGCACGGCGGCGTGCTTCGTTTACGCACACGTGATCCTGCTGACGTTTCTGCTGATTGGTCTGCGCCACCTGTTCACTATTCCGGTGGAGTTGAAAGCCAACTGGACATTCCAGATCGCCGAGCGCCAGGGACGCATGGATTGGATGCGCGCCGTGGACCGCTTCACCTTGTTCTGGGGCGCCGTTCTGATGCTGGCTACCCCACTTCCGATTGAGGCGCGTCTCCTGGGCTGGCGCGCCGTGGCCGAAGTGGGACTGTTCGCGGCCTTCGGCCTGCTGTGCTACGAGTGGGTCTTCGCGAGCTGGCAAAAGCTGCCGTTCACCTGCTCCCACCTGCCCGGCAAGATTCCCGCGTGGATTCTCACGCTCTGGGGCATCGGAATCCTGAGCGCGCTACCGCTGGTCAACGGACTATTACTGGTCAGTCTTTACCATCCCATCGCTTACGTCGTCATTTTCGGTGTGATCGTCGCCATCTGGCTAGGCCTATACTCGACTCGCCGGCAAGGCTTCGGAGAACTCCGCCTGACGTATGACGACCTACCCGATCCCGCCATCCACGGCCTCAATCTGCTGCGCTAGAGTTGCCGATTTCCAGCCATCCGCGCCTGTGGATCAACCGGAGCGCGCTCGAGGCCAAGCCAACCGCGGCGCGGATCAAGGCGTGGAACGAGGTTTCCCGGCCGAAGCTGAGTTCCCGCGCGATTCCCTCGAAGGGGTGAAGGGGTTTGGCTACAATGGGTCGATGATCGATGGCCAGGAGACTCCAGTGAACCCGGCATCGCCGGCGAACGACGCGGAACGGTATTGAGCCAAGATAACGGAGTCCGGGAGACGCTTGTGAGGTATCTAATCTTAGTTAGTCTGCTCATGAAGACAGCAATCGCGCAGCCACACCCAGTCGAGTACGGCAATCTCAGCGAGGGCCAAACCATCGGTGGCTTCAAAGCCGTCGCGGTTTACCTCGACGATTCGGATCGCGCCATCGGCGCGCGTTTCCAACACCTGCGCAGCGGGTTCACGCTTGACTTGCTGCAGATTCAGACCGTGCCGCAAGCGTTCATCTGGGCCACCACCTATCCCACGTCCGACATGGGCGAACCGCACACGCAGGAGCACTTGCTGCTCGGCAAGGGGAACAAAGGGCGGGAGCTGGCCAGTCTGGAGGCGATGGCGCTGATTAATTCCAGCGCTTTCACCATGCAGTGGCGAACCTGTTACTTCTTCTACGCGCCCGCCGGACCCACATCCTTCTTCCAGCACTTCGAACACACCATGGACGCGCTGCTGCACCCGGACTACTCCGACGACGAGATCCGCCGCGAGGTGCGCAATTGGGGCGTGAGCGCGAATCCTCAGGACGGTTCGCTGCGCCTGGAGGAAAAGGGCACGGTATACAACGAGATGGTCACCTCCATGGACCAGGCCGGCAGCCGGTTGTATCGCGCGGCGGGATTGACGGTCTACGGCCCGAACCATCCGCTTTCGTTCAATTCCGGTGGAACGCCTGCGGCGTTGCGCATTCTGCAACCAGCGGACATCCGGAAGTTCCATGCGGAGCATTACTTCCTAGGCAACATGGGGGCCATCTCCTCGCTGCCGAAGGACGTCGAGCTGCCGTCTGCGCTCGAGCGATTCGACGTTGAACTCAACCGCCTGGAACCGCGCACGCCCAGTTACCCCGTGGTGACCGAAGACAAGCTGCCGGCCGTGCGGCCGGCCCCGGCGGGACGCATCGAGTATGTGGAATACCCTTTTCGCAACGAACAACAGCCCGGCACGGTCATGCTGCCCTGGCCGGCCGACCGGAAGCTGACGAACCGCGAGCGCACCTTGCTCTCGCTGTTTCTGGACAACGTGGCGGGCGGGGCAGACACGAATCTTTACAAACGGTTCATCGACAGCCGCGGGCCGGACGCCTCCTTCGGAGCCAAGGGCGTGGGCGCATTCGTGGACGCCGATTTCGGCAATGTGGTTTACGTCATGTTCCGGGACGTGCCGCCGGCGCGTATGAACGACCACGACCTGACTGATCTCCGCGCCAGGACCTTAGACGAGTTCGCGAAGATTGCGGCCTACTCGGACGGATCTCCGGAGCTCAAGGAATTCAATTCCCGGCTAGAGGGCCGGATTCTGGAGGAGCGGCGCGGACTCTCGAAGTTCGTCAACTCGCCACCAGGGTTCGGCTTTCGTAACACCGGCGCGGAATGGATGGAACACCTGCTCCAGCTCAACAAGGAACCCGGCTTCCGGAAATCGCTCACCGAGAAAGTGGACCTGGCCGCGATCGAGACGCTGATTGCGAGCGGCCGCAATATCTGGCGCGATTATCTGACCGAGTGGAAGATCGCCGGCGTGACGCCCTACGTGGAGGCGTCCAAACCGAACCCAGAGTTGATCCACCAAGAGCAGAAGGAGCGCGAGGAACGTGCGGCCGCCGAGACGGCGAGGCTGCAGACGGTGTACCACGCGGCAACCGGCCAGGAGGCCCTACGGCGCTATCGCGGCGAGTACGACGCCACCACGGCCGCGCTGGAGAAATCCGCCGCGAACACGGCGCCGCCCAAGTTCATCGACAACCCGCCGTTGACGCTCGACGACCAGCTCGATTGCAAACCCCGCACTCTTCCCGGCGGCGTGCCGTTGGTGGAATCCACCTTCAATAGCATGACCAGCGCCACCACGGGAATCGCGCTGCGCCTCGACGGCGTGCCCGAAAGCCAGCTTGTCTATGTATCGCTGCTGCCGCAACTGCTGACGCGCGTGGGCGTGATCGAAAACGGCAAGCCGGTCTCCTATGAGGAAATGACGCAGCGGCTACGGAACGAGATTCTCAGCCTGAGCGCCGGCTTTAGCCTCAACCCCGCAACCGATCGCTACGAGCTGGTGGTCCGCGGCGCCGGCAACAGCGTCGCCGAATCGCGGCGGGCCATCGAGTGGATGAAGCTGGCACTGTTCCATCCCGATTGGCGCGTCGAGAACCTGCCACGCTTGCGGGACCTGGTGGACCAGACTCTCGGCAGCCTCCGCGCCACCACGCAAGGGAGCGAAGAAAGTTGGGTGAACGATCCGGCGTTGGCGTACCGCCGCCAGGATAACCCGCTGCTCCTGGCGACAGTCTCTTTTATGACGCGGACCCACAACCTGTTCCGGCTGCGGTGGATGTTGAAGGACGGTGGTTCGGCCGCGTTCACCACGTTCCTGGCGGACCTCGGGAAAGCGGGCGGAGATCGCGCCGCGAGGAAGGCGCTGCTAGCCGCCATCCACGATGGCAAATACGCCGGAATGAAGAAGCTGACGACACCGGAGCGCGCGCTGGCGGTGGAAGCGGCCCACGATTTGGAAACGACTCTCGCCGACATTCCCGATTCCAGCCTGTCGGCAGACTGGACCACCCTGTGCGGCGAAATGGCGGCCGGACTCCAACTCGGGCCGGCCAATACACTGGCGGCGCTCGATGCGGTGCGGCGCTCGATTTCGATAACCGGCGGCGCGCGCGTCTTCGCAATCGCCTCGGCGGAATCGCAACAGGCACTCGATCCAGGCATTCGCGACCTGGCCGCGTCGCTGGCAGGCGCTCCCGCGACGAAGGCCGTCTACGCCGCCACGCGGCGGGTCGACCAAAGGCTGCACGACCGCGAGCCGGACGCCGTCAAGCCCGTGTTCGTGGGGCTGCTCAATGCGAATTCGCAGGGCGGCGTCTTCCTCAACTCCGCGCCCGGCGCCAGCTACCACGACACCAGCCGCGACAAGCTGTTAGACTACCTGGCCTCGAATCTCTACGCGGGCCACGGCGCACACGGCATCTTCATGAAGACCTGGGCGGCGGGTTTGGCCTACAGCAACGGCATGCGCGTGAGGCTGCTGGACGGCCAGCTCAACTACTACGCCGAGCGCACGCCCGAGCTGCCGCAAACGCTGAAATTCGTCATTGGCGAGCTGAATAAGGTGCAGCCCGACGCCGCGCTGACGGACTACGCCATCGCCGGCGCCTTCGGCGACACCCGTTCCGCCTTGCGCTACGAGGCGCGCGGCGAATCCATGGCCAGCGATCTGGCTGACGGATTAACCCCCGCCGTGATCTCGCGTTTCCACCAGTCGATTCTGGAGCTGCGCAAAGAGCCGGGCCTCGGCGCAGAGTTGTTCCGCCGCATGAACGCGGTGTACGGCAGAGTGCTGCCGGGCATGAACGTGAGGGCCAAGGATGTGGAGGGCGGTGTTTACTTCGTCATCGGACCGGAGCCGCAGTTAGCGGCCTGGGAGGAGTATCTGAAGAAGGCCGATGCGCCGGACGCCCGCGTGTTTCGGCTGTACCCAAGGGATTTTTGGATGTAGGAAAGCGGACCGGGAGGTGTGGCCAGCCACCAGATTCGAAATAATCCGCTAAAGAGCCGAGACAGCGAAACACGGAAGAGCCGAAGTCAGGGCCTCGCCGCGGGCCCGATCGGGCTGGACTGCATGCGGATGACCCATGCCTACGGAACGGGCGACAACTGCAGCGCACGGAATCGAACGCGGGATCGCGCCGCCCGTGGAGCGCGCATACGACGCAGCGATGTCTAGCACGTCGAGTGCGGGAAAATAGCTGCATGGTTCACGCTAACCCAACTTCCGCACATCCGGGCCTCCGCGAGTTTTCTTGAGGTTGTTTGCGGCCACTCCGGCGGCGCTGGAAACGGATCGGCTCTTTGTTTCCAGCGCGGCATTTTCAGGCCGTCGCTGTCGT
>Ga0181529_10003370_pt1 | contig 18240 bp, 11 predicted proteins | sample PEATcosm2014_Bin_36_FD_119763 | JGI IMG/M metagenome (GOLD analysis project Ga0181529, IMG submission 119763) | Peatland microbial communities from MTU Mesocosm Facility, Houghton, MI, USA - PEATcosm2014_Bin10_30_metaG | ecosystem: Environmental > Terrestrial > Soil > Wetlands > Peat | place... | reverse complement strand
CGGGGAGAAACACGCGATTCTTTTTGCTATCGGCTTGCAGGGACTCCCTTGCCGCGGGAAAGCCAATTAATGCCATGTTTTAGACAACCGATGCGGTGTCGGCGCCCGCCTGTAGCGCCAGAATAGCGCCGTGTCCTGCCGGGCATAGCTGCGGGTCCGGCCGGTCCGCTCCCGTCCCATGGCCACGTCCCTGTCGAGCCGTCGTCCGTCCGCGCGCGAAACCGCCGCCGCCGCCGCCGTTTGCGTGGTTCTCGCAGCGGTTCTTGCCTGGCTCCTTCACACGCAAGCCCGATTCTCGCCCGCGGTCACGATTGCGCTCCGACAGACAGGTGCCGGAGCCCCGTCCTCTCCGGAGCGCGCGGCGATGCCGGATCTGCTCTCTCCCTGGCCCGGCGTGCTGCGTCCGATGAGCGCCGCGGAGGAGTTTTCCCCCGCAACCCTTTCGGACAAGATCGACGGCAAGGCGGAGGTGTACCTCTCCGCGGGCATTGCCGGCATGCGGTGCCAGCGTGTGGCGCTCGCCAGCGCCCCGCAGACTTGGATCGAGATGTTCGTATTTGACATGGGCAAGCCGGCAAACGCCTTTTCGGTCTTCAGCTCGCAGAAACGCGCCGATGTCGCCGACCTGAGCCTCGGCGACTACGCGTATCGGGCGGGCAACGAGCTTTCGTTCGTGCACGGCCAGTTCTACGTCGAACTTGTCGCCACCGACGAATCGCCCGCGACGATCGACGCCGCCATGGCCGCCGCAAGGGCCTACATCGCCGCGACCGCGGTCGCCGCGCATGCGGACGTGAGCACGGATGAAGCTCTGTTTCCGAGAGAGGGACTTGTCGCCGGCAGTGTGACGCTCTTGAGCACCGACGTCTTTGGATTCGACGGGCTGAAGGACGTCTTCGTGGCGCAGTACCGCGAGGGCGCGGACGAATTCACCTTGTTTGTCGCGCGGCGCGCGGGCGCGCGGGATGCGGCCGCCGCGGCAGCCTCCCTCGTCAATTTCTTCGTCAAGGACTGCGGCGGCAAGGAAATCGGGCGCATGCCGTCGCCGGCCGGAGCCGTTCTCGTCGATTCGGGCGGATCTTTCGAAGGAGTCTTTGTGACGGGCGCATTTCTCGCAGGGGTGCACCAGGCGCCGAGCCGCGAGAGCGCCGAACGCTGGGTGAAGCGGCTCGGCCAGGGCCTTGCAGGCAAACCATGAACGCGCCCGACTCCATTCCTCCGCCCGAACCGTCGCAAACCAGGCGCGCGTTTCTTCGCAACAGCCTCAAGGCGGGCGCGGCGATCGCAGCCACCGGCGGAATCGCGGCGCTCGTTTGGGATCGCCATCCCCCCGGAACGCTCGGAAGAGGCGAAGCGGCTTTGTCGCTGCCGGATTTTTCGGTCCGCGACGAGGGCGGGAAGATGGCGATCATCACCGGAGCCGACCGCGTGCGCACGCTCCGCCGGGGGTTGGACGCCCTTGGCGGGATAGGGCGGTTCATCAAGCGCGGCGACCGGGTGCTGGTGAAGGTCAACGCCGCGTTTGCCGCGCCTGCGATCCTGTCGGCGACCACGCACCCCGACGTCGCCGCCGAACTTGTGCGGCTTTGCCGGGCGGCCGGCGCATCGGAGGTGATCGTGACGGACAACCCGATCAACGACCCGGAAAGCTGCTTTGCGCTGACGGGAATCGGCGCCGCCGTGGCCGCCGCCGGCGGCACGCTCGCCCTGCCGAGAGCGGGCGATTTCGCCAACGGAACCCTGGCCGGGGGGCGGCTGATTCGGGATTGGCCCATGCTGCTCGGGCCGTTCCGAGGGGTCACGAAGCTCGTCGGAGTCGCGCCGGTAAAGGACCACGCGCGCGCAGGCGCATCGATGACCATCAAGAATTGGTACGGGTTGCTCGGCGGCCGGCGGAACCAATTCCACCAGGATATCAACGGCATCATCGTGGAGCTCGCCCAGTGGGTGCGCCCGACTTTTGTCGTTCTCGACGGGACGACGAGCATGATGACCAATGGCCCGACGGGCGGTTCGCTCTCGGACCTCAAGCCGACCCACACGCTCATCGTCGGCACCGATCCGGTCGCGGCCGATGCTTTCGGGGCGACGCTGCTTGGAAAGACCCACCGCGACCTCCCGTACCTCGCGCGAGCGGCTGCGTGCGGCTGCGGGACAACCGATTTCGACGCGCTGAAGCCCGCGCGCGATTCCCTCTCATGAAAATCTCCACCGCGCGGCGACTGGCGCAGATTTTCTTTTTTGCCACTTTCGTCTGGCTGGCCCTTGTCGCCACCGTCGGCACCGGCTGGACGCAATGGCGCGGCTGGCCGATTGCGTGGTTTTTGCAACTCGACCCCCTTGCCGCGATCGGCACGGCGCTGACGACGCATTCGCTTCATCCGGGCCTCGCTTGGGCGCTGGCGACGATCGTCGTGACGATCGTCCTCGGCCGTGTGTTCTGCGGTTTTGTGTGTCCGTTCGGCGCGATTCACCAATTCGTCGGATGGCTCGGCCGCCGGGTCCGCCGTCCCAAGGAAAACATGGCCGTCAACGCCTACCGGCCTGCGCAGGCTGTCAAGTACTACATCCTGATAGCGCTGCTCGGGGCCGCGGCTTTCTCCACGGGCAGCGCCTTCGTCGGCAGGCTGCATATCGGGCTGCTCGATCCGATCTCGCTCCTGAATCGGAGCTTCAACCTTGTCGTCCTGCCGGCGGGCGACCTTGTCTTCGAGCGATGGTTTCCGGGCGGGCGTTTTTCGTCGGGAGCGGCGCTGATCGGCGGGCTGTTCGTCGCGTTCGTCCTTTTGAACCTCTGGGTGCCCCGGTTTTACTGCCGGTTCGTTTGCCCGCTGGGTGCGCTGCTCGGGGTGCTTGCGCGCCGCACGCTTTGGAGCATTGGGAAGACCGGCCGCAAGTGCAGCGAGTGCGCGCTCTGCGACGTCGACTGCGAGGGCGCCTGCAATCCCATGGGTCCGATCCGCGTGAGCGAGTGCCTGATGTGCATGAACTGCCTCGACACCTGCCCGAGCGCGGAGCCGCTCGGCTATCTGAAGCGGCCCTCGCGGGGCGGGGAAGTGACGGCGCACGGGGTCACGCGCCGCGGTTTTCTGGCCGCGGCGGTGGGCGGCCTTTCGGCGGTCCCTCTAGCGCGGCTTGGCGGCGCGCGCACGGCCTGGGCGCCCGCGCTGGTCCGGCCGCCCGGCTCCGTTGCCGAGGAGGAGTTTCTCGCGCGCTGCATCAAGTGCTGCGAGTGCGTGCGCGTCTGCCCGACCAACGTCCTCCAGCCCGCCACTTTCGAGCACGGATGGGAGGCGCTGTGGACGCCCGTCCTCAACAACCGGATCGGCACGAGCGGTTGCCAACTCAATTGCATCGCGTGCGGCCAGGCGTGCCCGACCGGCGCGATCCGGCCCCTTTCGCTCGACGAGAAGCAGGGCCTGGGTGACTTCAAGGCGGCCGGGCCGGTGCGGATCGGACTCGCTGGCGTCGACCGGGGCCGCTGCCTGCCCTGGGCGATGGATCGGCCGTGCATCGTCTGCGAGGAAAACTGCCCGGTAACACCGAAGGCGATTTACGTATCGGAGATCCGGCAAACCGTGCGCGACGGAGTCTTGGAGGTGGCTTCCGCGGACGGAGCGACCCTTCGGATCCGCGGCGCGACGCTGGCCACGGGCCAGTTCGCTTCGGGCGACTATTCCTGCAAGCTCCCCGCCGAGGAGCGCGGACGCGCGATCGTCGCCAATACCGGCGACACGCTTACGATCGACGGCGCAGCGGCCTGGTCCGAACCGCCCGTCCCCGGGACCCGCGTCGAGGTGCAGATCCGGCTCCAGCGGCCTGTCGTCGATCCCGCGCGCTGCATCGGTTGCGGTGTGTGCGAACACGAGTGCCCGATGAACGGCCTGCGGGCCATCCGCGTGACCGCCGACAACGAAACGCGCGACCCGCGCCACTCCGTCCTTCTCGCCGCCCATGCGGCCACTCCGTCCCTTCCTTCCAATCCATGAATACAAACCAGACTCCGCTCACCCGCCGCCGCTTTCTGCAAACCTCCGCTTTGCTCGGCGCCGGCGCCATGCTTCTGCCATCCGCCGGCTGGGCTGCCGAGCCGGCGCCATCGATTCCCCGCCGCAAGTTCGGGCGGACCGGCGTCGAACTGCCGGTGCTCGGCCTCGGCTGCATGTTCGATATCGTGCGAAACTCCGTCATCCTCCGCCAAGCGGCCGACAACGGCATCACTTATTGGGACACCGCCGCGGGCTACCACAACAGCGAGCCGGGCATCGGTTCGTTCTTCGAGAAGAATTCCGCCGCCAGAAAGCAGATCTTCCTCGTCACAAAGGCCTCGGGCGCGCGGGACACGGACGACATGACCAAACGGCTCGAGCAATCGCTCGAACGGCTCAAGACCGACTATGTCGATCTGTATTTCCTGCACGGCAAGGACGACATCAGCGATGTCGACCAGCCGGAGATCAAGGCGTGGGCGGAGGCTGCCAAAAAGAGCGGCAAGATCCGGTTCTTCGGCTTCAGCACGCACAGCAACGTGGAAAGTTGCCTCTCCTCCGCGGCGAAGCTCGGATGGATCGACGGGATGATGTTCACCTACAACTACCGTGTGATGGACAAACCCGAGCTGAAGGCCGCGATCGACGCGTGCTACGCCGCGGGCGTCGGACTGACCGCGATGAAGACGCAGGGTGAACGGCAGGGCGCCGAGACGCCGGCCCAGGCTGCGCTGCTGTCCGCTCTCACGGGCGGCGGCTTCACTGCCGGCCAGGCGAAGCTCAAGGTGGTGATGGACAACCCGCAGATCTCGGTCGCCTGCGTGCAGATGCCAAACCTGAACGTGTTCCGCCAAAACCTCGCCGCGGCGCTCAGCCCGACTCCGCTTTCGACCGCGCAGCGCGCCGCGCTGCAGCGCCATGCCGCCGCCACGCACAACAGCTATTGCGCCGGGTGCAGCCGACTCTGCGAGTCCGCGGTCGCCGGAGCGGCGCCCATCCGCGAAGTCCTGCGGTATATGATGTATCATGAGCACTACGCCGAGGTCGACGCGCGCGCGATGTTCGCCGAGCTGGCCCCGGAAGCGCGCGCGGCGCTTCCGACAATCGACTATTCGGCCGCCGAGCGCGCGTGCCCTCGGCAACTGCCCATCGGAGACCTGATGCGGGAGGCTGCCTCCAGGCTCGCCTGATCGTTACGGCACCAATCCCGGGATCTTCTGCTCCAGGCCGGCGAAGGTCTGGGGCAGCTGGGTTTCGAGTCCGTTCACGATTTCCGTCGCCTGCGATTCGATTTGCACGGATGCGGGCGTGAGCCCTTCGCGGGTCGCCGTGAGCGTGATCGTCCCGGGCGTCTGTGTCGACCGGATGGCCACGCGATTGATCCCGCATTCGGTGCTCAGATAGAGATTGTTCGTCGAATTGAGCATGGCGGCGTTCAAGCCGCCTCGCCAGACGGCCGGACCGCTGATCGCGAAATCCACCCGGCCCTCGTCGGTCGGGCAGCGGCGGCCCTGCGCGTCGACCACCTCGAAATCGACCAGAACCACGTCGGAGCCGTCGGCAATCAGGCCCTGCGGGCCGGCGTGAACGGTGAGCCGGATGGCCGCCGGCGCCCCGGCGGTCTCGAGTTCCGTCTGCGCGACCACCTGGCCGCCCTTGGTCGCGACGGCCTTGAGGGTTCCGGGCACGAACGCGATATCGGGAAATGCGTAGATATAGCCCGTATCGACCCCCGACAGAAGCTCGCTGCCCTGCTGCCGGCCTCCGCCCCGGTAGGTGTCGACGAACGTGGTGGGCTGGGTCTGAACGCCAAGGGATTTGCCGTTGAGGAACAGCTCCACCTGGTCGCAGTGGGTCGCTGCCACATACATGGTCTTCTTCGTGTTCGCCGGATAGGTCCAGTGGCCGATGATGTGTATGTCCGGCTTCTCGTTCTGCATGACGCGCGAGACGAAAAACATCTGCTTTGGCAGGCGGACACCGTCCACCTTGCCGCTCACGCGAAGGACATAGCTGCCCTGCTGCCGCCCGTCGGCGTCTGAGTCCGTGAAATAGATCGAGGAGTACGCGGACCATTTCGAGTGGGCGGGATCGGGGTTGTCGATCCGGTTGCGGACGTAGCTCACGTAGCGTGTCGCGCCGGCGAGGCAGAACGTCTCGGAATTCCAATGCCAGCTATCGACGGGACGGCCGCCAATCGAGCCGGCCTTGGGCTTGAACCCGAAATGGGGAGGCGAGTAGTCATCCCAGACGTTGCGCCCGGCCTCGTCCCGGAAATCCTCCGTCTCGATGAGCGGCGCCTTGTCGCGGCGCGCTACGCTGTAGCCGCGGAAGATATCGTCGCCGGCGATTTTGTCGGTCTGTGGCGCCTGGCCGATCATGACCCCGTAATACTCCGACATGGGCGTGAGCGCCTTGTTGGCGTCCGACAGGTCGTTGTCCCGCGTGCCCATGACCCGCCCGCCATTGGGGTCCCATTGCTTGCGCAAGGCGACCATCTGGACCATCTCTTCGGGTGTGACGATCGTATTGCCCGCTTCCCAGAAGAAGATGCTCGGATTGTTGCGGTAAAAGATCATCGCGTCGCGCATGACCTCGACCCGCTGGTCCCACTGGCGGCCGGTCACTTCCCTTTCCTTGTCGCCCGCGGGGCACACCTCGACGATTCCGAATCTGTCGCATCCGGCGACGTCGGCGCGCTCGGGCGAAACGTGCATCCAGCGAAGGTAATTGCCATTGCTCTCGCGAATCATCGCTAGCGTGAATTCGTGCATCCAGTCGGGGTATGCCCCGCCAAAGCCCGGCCAGTCGTCGGCCGAGCGCTGCGAGTACCCCGTCAGCCAGACGAAGCGTCCGTTCAGCCAGACGCCGCCCGTCCCGGCGCCGCCCTTGAACTCCGTCTTTCGAAAGCCGGTTTGCGTCTCGCACACGTCTCCGACCGCGCCGTTTACGGTCAGAATGGTATAGACCTTGTACAGATACGGGTCGTTCACGTCCCAAAAACGCGCTCCGGACAGCGAGCCTGAAGCGGTGAGAGTTTCCGACTGCCCGCCGACCAGGTCGGTTGGGTCGCCTTCGATCTTCGCCCGCACGATTCCGTCGGCATCGACCACGACGGCGGACAAAGTGATGGAAGCGTAATCGGCCGTCTCATTGACGGCCTCCGCCTCGACCTTCACGTCCGCGGTCTTCTTGTTGAGATCGATGGCCTGCGGATAAATGTAAATGCCGGTTGTCTGGAGGTTCTCGTACAGCGGCAGCGTCTGGTAGATCTTTCCCGCCACGATGAGCTTGGCGTCCCGGTTGAGACCGCCGAAGTTAGGGTTGAAATCCTTCGCATTCCATTCGAACGCCGTTCCGGTGGCCTCCTCCTTGTAGCCGGGGCTGTTGTCCACCTTGACGGCCAGGACATTGTCCTTTCCGCCGAAATTCACGAATCGGGTGATGTCCAGGCCGAGAGGAGTGACGCCGTTCTCATATTTTCCGATTGCCTGCCCGTTGAGGAAGAAGCGCCCCGCCTGCCTGAGTCCGTCGAATTCGAGAAATACTTTCTGGCCGTCGGCGCTCGCGGGCAGCTTGAAGTGCTTCCGGTACCAGCCTATGCCCAGCATCTTCTCGCTCTGGTCGCCCCCTCCGTGGCTGATCAGCGCGCGATAGGTGTCCGTCTCGTTCCAGGTGTGGGGGAGGCTGACGGCGGTCCAGGCCGAGTCGTCGAATTCCGGCTTGTCCGCTCCGGAGGAGTCGCCAAACGCGAATTTCCAGCCTGGATTGAAATTGTACACCGCACGCGGGGAGTCCGGGGCGGAGAACTTGGAGCCCACGGCGAAGCTGCCAGCGTTCACGGACGGCGTCTTGGCGGCGGGCGACGTTTGAACGCGCGGCGTTTGAACGGACGGCGTTTGAACGGGCGACGCGCAGCCGGCAAGCAGCACGGCAAACGCCAACGGGAAAAGGGCGGATTGAGTTTTCATCGGGAAAGAGGACGAAGGGTTTTTCAGGCTGGCATATCGGCCTGGCTGGCGCCGGTACACTCCCAATTACAAGACCGGTTCGCCAGCCGATTTTTCTCGAAGGGAGCGAATGGATGGCTCACATGCGCCCCTGAGGACCGGGCGCCACCTGCACCGCGCCTCCGTTCACGGAGGTTGCATGCCCGGCCCCTGCGCGCAACCGGATCATCTCGGCTCCGGCGAGAAGGACGGGGCCGTACCCGTGCGCGGCATATACGCTGACCGGCCGATATGCATAAAACATCGGGTCAAAGCCCATCCCTGTCCCCACGCAGGTGTTCTCCACCTGCCCTTGGGCGTTCACCTGGGCGGCCACCGCATTCCAGCCGAGGGTGACCATCGGGGAGTACGCCGCCGCGTCCAACCACCCGCGGTTGATGCCCAGGGCGATTCCGTAGACGTACATGGCGCTGGCCGAGGTCTCCAGGTAGGTGTCGGGCCGGTCGAGCAACTGGTGCCAGAGGCCCGTGTGGTCCTGGACCTTGGCGAGTCCCGCCACGTGGGCCTTGAATTGGGCGAGGATGGCCGGACGGTCCGGATGGTCCGCCGGCAGAACGTCGAGCAGTTCGGCCATCGACACCACGGCCCAGCCGTTCGCGCGACCCCAGTGAAAGACGGGATGCGGATCCATGGCCTCGACCCATCCGTGGCGGTACAGTCCGTCCTCGGGCACGAACATCCGGGCGGAAAACTGCAGGATTTGTCTCGCCGCATCGTCGTAATACTTTTTCTCGCCGGTCGCCGCGCCCATCTGGGCCAGGGCGGGAACGCTCATGTACAGGTCGTCCAGCCAAAGAGTGCGCGGTAGGGGCCGGTTGCGGGCGAGCGTGCCATCCGCAAATCGGAATTGGCCCGAGACGATCCACGCCATGTACCGATCGATGCAGGGCCGGAGTTCCTCCGGGCTGATACCCGCGCGGCTCGCCTTGATCATCGCCGCGCACATGGCTCCGCAATCGTCCAACGCCCTGGGGTCGATCACGGGGCGCAGCAGGAACATGCGCTGTTCCCCCGGGCCGCCTCTTTGGATCTGCGGCTGTCCCTGGGGCAGTGGCTGGCCCTTAAGATGCTCCGCGAGCACCGCAATCGTGCGCAGGTGGTTGGCGGTGTAGTCGCGAAAGCGAGTGTCGCCTGTTGCATCCGCCGCCCGGAGCATGCCCGAATAGGTGACACCCCACTCATAGCCCGTGAGCGTGAAGTCGCTGTGCGCCAGACCCACATGCTCGGGCAGATGGGAGAGATCGGCGACCGTCTCATTGGTGTCCAAATTGATGACCCGAATGGGACTCGCCTTCTCCAGGTATTGGACGATGCGGTCCAGCACTGCCTTGATTTCCGCAGCGGAGACAGGTCCGTAGGCGATGGGGTATACCGCCTGCATTCGGTTGGGATTGATGGCGGCGGCTGCGGGCGCCGCGGGCGCATCGGCTGGAGCGCCCGGGGCCTTTTCGAGAACCAGAGGCATGCCGGCCAGAACGGCCAGCACGCATCGAAGAATCGAGGCGCGCATTCCGTAAGCCAGGTGAGCGATCCGGCGCCAGGGCGTGACGCCGATAGTGGGGAGGGCGTTTGTCGTCATTTTTTGGGTTGGGGGAAAAGGCTCAATAAAGGTGGTGGTAATAGACGATCCGCTGGACCATCCAGAACAGGCCGATCGCCGCGATGGCGCACGAACACGGTATGGCTATGCGCGCCCGGAACCAGGGGCGGTTCCGGAACCAGCCGACTGCCAGGAACGCGAGAAAAATGATGAACAGCTGGCCGAAATCGACCCCGAAATTGAATCCGAGAAGCGCGATCAGGAACTGGTGCTTTGGAAACGGTATTTCGCTCAGGCTGCTTGCGAACCCGAGTCCGTGAATCAGCCCGAAGCAGAAGACGATGGCCAGGCGCCCTATCCCGAGACGGGGACGAAACACATTCTCCAGCGCGATGAAAGAGATCGAGAGTGCGATCGCGGGTTCGACATACATGCTCGGCAGGCTGAAAATGCCGCAGGTGGACAGATACAGGGTCGTGGCGTGCGCGATAGTGAAGGTCGTCGTTTGGAAGAGAAGCTTCCGCCAGGTTATTCCGAGGAAGAAGAGCCCAAGCACAAAAAGGATGTGATCGGTCCCTTCCGGCACGATGTGGCGGAAACCGAGGTGAAGGTACATTCCGAGCTGCCTTGTCCAGGGCATGGTATCGACGTCCTGCATCTGCGGATGCGTTGCGGCCGCAAGCGCCGTTTTCTCGCCTGATGGCGGGCCCACCGCCTCGCCCGGACCCGCCTGGGGCGCGACGCCGGCCCAGTCGAATGGATCGCTTTCGGTGGATGTGTCGTCGATCCAGCATGTGTCCGAGATATGGGCCGATGGGATCTGGACGATGAATGCCACGGGGTAGTCGACCTTTGCCCCATACGGAACCACGAGCTTCATCGCTTCGCGGCTCGCCGGCAAAACCGCGATGAAGTCCAGGGTCGTGAAATGGTCCGTTGCCGGGTCCAGGAAGTCGCCCTCGGACAGCCGCGGGAAGCTGAACCGCTGAAGAATGGGATGAAGGCGCTCGTTGCCCACAAAAAGCTGAAGGCTGTCCAGCAAATCGGGCAGCAAACGGCCGATCGCTTCCCGCTGGACATCGGATTTGGCCAACGAAATGGCATAATAGCCCTCGGGCGATTGGAATGCTCCCGTGAGATCGATATCGATCTTCACGCCCACCGTCCCTGGCTGGTCGAACGATACCAGAACCTGCGTGATCGTCAGGGTGTGTGCGGAAGCCGGTATCGCGACGAGTGCGGCGAGCACGGTCCAGACTGCAATCGACGCCATTCGGCCAGTCTCCGCGGTCGCGATGGCGACTCGGATACTGGCCGCTGCAAGCGATCGCATCAGGCGGGTTGGCGGCGGGCTGCGCACGGAGAACGGTTCCGCCTGCTAGCTGACCGGCCCGCGATCAGGGTGCAAGAAGCCGGCTCTTGTCGTCATAGGTCCGGGCGAGCCATGCCTTGGGCACGGGAACGACGCAGATGTTTAGGGGCAAGTGACCGCCCATTGCGCCCATCCGGGGGCCCCTGGAATTCGATCCCGGGGGCGGAGAGGGCCGGGGCCTGTCCGGCGAAAGCATCGCGGTTTGAACCTCGATTTCCGTGCCATCCGCGTTGAAAGTCGGATGGATGTGATCGGCCGCCTGGGTCTTTTCGCCCATCGATGCCAGCAAGGCCATTTCGCCCGTGTGCCGGTCGATGATCCAAAGGCGGTACCGGAAATCGTCGGCTACCGCCCATCGGCCGTCGGCCGAACCATTGACGTGCCAGATCGAGCGCCCCGGATTGCCCAGCGGCACCTGGCCGACGATCCGCATTTCGCGCGTGCGCAGGTTGACGATTCCGACACCCGTCGGATGCTCGTCCGTGCCGGCCGGGCCCCATGCGCTCATTTGAGGAGGGCCGCTCATGCCGGGCGTGTGCGTGTACAGGATCGCGATGGCGACCTCATCCTTGGTGATGACCGCCTCGTGGGTGATCCATTCATAGGGAGCTTCGGGATAGAGCGGGCGCAGCCCGGTGCCGTCCGCCATGACCGTCCAGGTGCGTTGCGGAGCTTTGCCGCCTGTCTCCCAACAGAATACGATTTCGCCGGGAACCCAGGGGTTGGTCTGAACGTGGCCGATCTGGAATGGGACCGTGACGATATTCTTCACCTCGCCGGTCTTTAGATTCATGCTTGCGAGCCCTGTAGGCCCTGCGCCCATCCCGCGCGGGCCGAAGCGCTCGGCGGGCTTCTGGTCGGGGGGCAGAAGCTTGGCGACTTCCGGTCCGCCCACTCGGAAGTAGGCAAAGTCCTCATTGGCATCGAGGCCCATGTTGCCGTCCGCGGTCATGCCCGGAGGCGTCGTACCGCAGACGCGGTCGTAGGCGGATTCCGGCTTCATTGTGCCTGCTGCGCTGTCGGCAAAGATCCTGGCCAGGTCGACTTCGACAATCTGGAAAGGGCCGCGCGGGGGACGAAAGCGTCCGGGAGGAGGCATGGGAGGCATCGGGGAACCGTTGACCTGGTCGGCTTGCGCGCCCGGAGGGGGCATGGGTGCGCCATTGGCCTGGTCCGTTTGCGATCCGGGTGGGGGCATTGGGGCTCCGTTGGCCTGGTCGGGTTGAGATCCCGGAGGGGGCTGGGGGGCCAATGGGTCGCTCGGGTTGGGCATCATCGCAAAACGCCGGTTGGAATCGCCGCTCACATCCCGCATGATATAGAGCTTCATCGACAGGCGGGCGACGCAGAGCATTCCCATGTAGCCGCTTTCGGTCACTTGGACGATGTCGCCCGTCTCTTCGTTCACGGCAAACGCCTGCCCGCGCGCCCGGCTGGAGCGGAAGATGAGCCATTTGCCGTCCGAGGTCCAATCCGGATGGGTTTGGTATATCTTGGAATCGCCTGCGGGTGTGCTGGTGAGAAAGGTGAGGGGCGTTCCGGTCACCGGATCGATCACGACCTTCTTTTCCGAAGGGGAACGGTGACCGATTTGGGCTGAAACCGGCGCCATCGACAATGCGGTGGCGCAGAAAACAGCCGCTGTTTTCAAGAGGTTTATCTGGTTCATAAGGGGTGTCAGACCGGATAGACGCATCCGGCGAAGAAGGGATGCCGAGTATTTCAAGATCCGTGCGCCGGATGCCGGCGCCGGTTACTGGGAAATCAAACTTCCCGAAGCCGCGGCGCCGGGGCCTTGATCCGGTGCGGCAGTCGTCCGGAGCTTGAGCCCGGTGATTTTCAGAGTGTAGACAAAATCGCACGGCTTTTCACCGGGCATCTTGACCTTCAGGCCTTCGGAGTCCTGGGCGAACTCGAGTGTCCCGGAATGGCCGAGCAATTCGACCGTCTCGATCTTCCCGGCGGGAAGGTACGGAGCCCCGGCTGCCAGCGCGGTAACGACGGCCCGGTCTCCCGGCCAATCCATGACCAGCGCATAAAGCGTGTCGCCCTGCGTGGTGAAGCGGATCTCCCGACCGGTGAATGATTCGTTTGGCGGATCGTCCGGTCCCGGCGGGCGCCATTCGGGCTCGGGCGAGTCGAAATAGGGGCCTTCGCCATATCGCGTCCAAGGTCGGCTGCCATAAATGGCTTCACCGTTAATCCGCAGCCACCGTCCCATGGCGAGAAGGCGTTCCTGCTGGGGCTCGGGAATGGTGCCGTCCGCGCGGGGGGAAATGTTCAGCAGGTAGTTTCCGTTCATGCTTACGCAGTCGACCAGGCGACGCACCAGCAGCGCAGCCGGCTTGTACTGAATCTCGGTCACATAGGCGAACTTGTTGCCTATCGGCTCATCGACCTCCCATGCGAACGGCTTCAACCCCCGCGGGTGGATGCGCCCCTGGCGCTCGTAATCGAGAACGGCGCCCGAGGGATAATCGGTGTACTTTGCGCTGAGCGTCACCTGCTTGCCCCAAGCCGCCGCGCGGTTCAAGTAATGCGCTGCGACCCGGAGCTTCATGGAGTCGGAAGCGGCGCGCCCGATCCCATCGAACCAGAGAATGTCGGGTTGATACTTGTCGATCAGTTCGAAGTTTTTCTCGACCCACCGTTCGTTAAACCTCTGGCGCGCCTCCGGGCTTCGATCGACCGAATAGAATTCGGCCCAGGCCGGATCCGACTGGTCGCTGTGCGGGAGGAGAGGAATGAAGTCGAAATGGTTGATGCTGTGGTTGGACATGCCGAACTTCAGGCCCTGCGCGCGGACGGCCTTTCCCAGGTCCCCGATCAGGTCCCGCTTGGGACCCATGTTCTTCGCGTTGTACCTGTTGATCGCGCTGTCCCAAAGGGAAAACCCGTCGTGGTGCTCGGCGGAGGGAACCACGTACTTGGCGCCCGCCTGTTTGAAGAGCGCGGCCCATTCGTCGGGGTTCCATTTGGCTGCCGTGAAAAACGGGATAAAATCCTTGTAGCCGAATTTGTCCGGCGGCCCGTAGTGCTCGGTGTGCCAGCGCAGGAACGCCGGATTGCCGCCGTACATGTACCGCACGTACCATTCGCTGCCGTGCGCCGGCACGGAGTAGATCCCCCAGTGCATGAAGATGCCGAATTTCGCGTCCCGGAACCATTCAGGCGTCACATAGTTTGCCCGGATGGAGTCCCAGGTTTCGGCCACAGGTCCCGGCTTGGCCGCGTCTCCGGTCGCCATGGTCGCGGGAATTTCGGCCGCGGTGGTTGTCAGGATCGACACGATTCCGAACAAAAGCGAGATCGAGAGGGATTTCATGGGGCGTGCCGCTGTCTCTTGGCGGGAAGGCTCAGTTCACAACATTTTCTCGGGAAATCAACGCTTACGGCAATCGAACCCACGGCTAACGATTGACCGCGAGTGTCAATCGGACCAATATTTAGTTTTCCCTCCGCGTGCCGAATAGTATACTTGAGACATGAATTTTCGTTGTCTGCTCCGCGGCTGCACATTCATTGCGTTGTCGCTCGGCTGGGGTTATTCGGCCCTGGCAGATGCTCCCCTTGTCGGCGTTTTGCTCAAGGGGCAGACCGCGTTTTGGAATGAGGTGGCCGGCGGCGCGAAGGCATCCGCCGAGAAGACGGGAATGTCCCTGGTCATCAAGATTCCCGTTCACGAGACCGACGTTTCAACCCAGGTCATGTATTGCAACGCACTTGGCGCGATGGATATCAAGGCTCTCATCATAGCCCCGGCCGACCAGCGCGCCCTGATGCTTCCGATAGCCAGACTGGCGGCCAAGGGGGTCAAGATCATCGTCCTGGACTCTCCCCTGGAGGGCAAAAAATGGGCCTTGTTTGTCGGCACCGATCAGGCCGCCACCGGGGAGCAGGTCGGCAAACTGCTCGCTTCGACGGTGGCGGAGTCCGACGAAATCGCCGTGTTTCGCAACGATCAAAACGGAAGCGCCACGGGCCAGCGCGAGGAAGGAGCCATCGCCGCATTGCGAGCGGCGCATCCCGCCCAGGTGATCCATGCCGACGTCTATTCCGGCACCGAGCCGGGAAAGGAGGCGGATCGCGCCGAATTTCTTATTTCCAAGTACCCGAACATCAAGGCTATCTTTGCCTCCTCATCGTCTGGAACCATGGGCATGCTGCAGGGTTTGCAGGCCCACAATCTCGGGCATGCGATCAAACTCATCGGGATGGGCTTCAACCTCAACAAGAACGTGAAGAGCGCGATCGAAGCGGGCGACCTGTACGCCTGGGTCGCCCAATTGCCGCGCGATGCGGGAAGCAAGAGCGTGGAAGCGGCCGACGCCCTCCTGAGGGGGCAGACCGTTCCCGATGTCATTCACACGGATGTCCTGTTCGTGACGAAGGACAATGTGAACGATCCGAAGATTCTGGCATTGATGCCGAACTGATTGTTTTGCGGCGGATCGGCTTTCAATCCGCGGAGGCCAGCGCGAACTCGGCTCGGAGCAGATCGTGAAGGGTCACAAGTCCGATCACGCGGCCGTCCACGCCGGCGACGATCACAACCATTCCCGCTGCCGAATCGATGAGAAGTGACTGCGCGTGGCGCACGGTGTCCGCGCGCCGACATGTCGGCGCGGGCGACAGCCGCGGCTCACGGTTTTCCGCTGCGGCGGCCTGCGCTTCCGCGCGGGTGAGAATTCCGAGCGGCAGCCCGTCGGCCTGGGCGACCGGAAAGCGGTCGAAGGAGTTCTCCGCGAGCAATCGTTTCAGCGCCTCCGGCGAAAGATCGCGCACGATCACGGGGCGAAAGTTTCCGATGCGGCTCACCGGGGCTTCCTGCCAGGCCTTCAAGTCGCGCGGCGGGATGACATGCTCGACACTCTGACCGTCCTGTTCGAGCAGGGCGTCGTAGAAATTGTGCTTCGTAAAGAGCCGCGCGACGCCTTGCGACACGAGAGCGGCGATCATCAAGGGCGGCACGAGCACGAATTCGTGCGTCATTTCAAAAACGATGAGAATGCTGGTGACCGGCGCCCGGACGACGGCCGCAAGACAGCTGCTCATGCCGACGACCGCAAACAGGATGTAGGCGGAGGAGTTTAGGGGGACGGCCAAGCCGAGCAAACCGGCCGCGCCCACGCCGGTCATCGCGCCAAAGAAGAGGGTGGGAGCGAAAATGCCGCCGCAGCCGCCCAGGCCGTAGCAGACTGCCGTCGCAAGCAGCTTCGCGCCGAGCAAAATCGCCGCATCGACCGCGAACACGCGGCCGTCAAGGGCCGCGGAAAGATCCTCATACCCGAGGCTGAACACGCCGGTGTGCCCGGTGCCGAGAAAAACAGCGCTGCCGATCAGCCACACGGCCAGCCCGCCGAGGAGCGTCCGCACCCAGGTGGGCAGCCTGCGGGGTGCCTTGTTCCATCGGCGGATGCCCATCGAAAGGTGCTGAAACAGGCATCCGACCGCCGAGGCCAGCAACGCAACCAGCGGAGTGGCGGCAAAAACCCAGGCGCTCGGAGACCCGATTGCCTTGAGAGTGAAGGCCGGCTGTTCGCCCAATAGACCGTGGACGACCAGGGCGCCGATGACCGAGGCCAGGAGCACGCCGCCGAGGAGGCGGCTGTTGAGGTCGCCGATGATTTCCTCCAAGACGAAGGTTACGGCGGCGATCGGAGTGTTGAATGCCGCGGCAAGTCCGGCGGCGGCGCCTGCAGCCACCGCGGGTCGGCGCTGGTGTTTCGGTTCTCCGAGCAGCCCCGCGACGTTCGACGCAAGGCCGCCGCCCAGTTGCACCGACGGTCCCTCTCGGCCCAGGCTTGCGCCGCCTCCCACCGAAAGCACGCCGCCGACGAACTTCACCCAGAGAACACGCCAGGGGACCAGGCCGAAATCCTTCCAAAATGCGACTTTCAACTGCGGAATTCCGCTGCCTGCCGCCTGCGGGCAGAACACACTCAAAAGCCAGCCCGAGACGCCGGATGTCGCCGCCACGATCAAGAAACTGCCGACAAGGAAGACCGGCACCGACGCGCGGCTAAGGCGCACAATCCCGTTCTCGTACAGAAAGTGAATGCAGACGTGGAATGCGACGGCCGCAAGGCCGGCGCAAAGACCGTACGCCGCGGTCCGCAATATGACCCGGGTCCCAGGCCTCAGCTTGGCCAACCAGCGTGCTGCGATATCGACAGGCATCCGCTTGGATTGCTGATTTTGCAGAAGCATGACAAGTCCAACCCGGAATTCGGATATTGTCGTTCCATGATCAATCGCAAGCGAACGGACACACCGAGCGCCGCCAAAGGCCGGCGCCGATTCATTTACCTCGTGGCCCTGGTCACCGCTCCCATCTTGATCCTGACCTCAATCGGAACGCGTGCACTCCATCTGGAAGCCGTGGCGGTGAGGACGGATGCGGTGCAAAGGGCCAGAGACCTCGCGGACTGGGCGACAAAGCGGGACAAATGCTTTCTATTTCCGGGCAACCTGTGTTGGGACGGCCAGACGGGCTACAAGAACCTGATTTCCGGGCCGATGCTCCATCCCGTGCATCCCGAAGACGATTTCGTCGTCCGGATGCATGACTGCAGTTTCCTCCCTGGGTTCCGCTTCCAGGCCTGTCTGCTCGATCAAGACGGCAATCTCGCCTATCCAAAGGAGCATGACCTGATGCCCGGATCTTCAGGCGGCAAGACGAGTGTTTCCGGAGCGGCGCCGGCGGGGTGGGAGACGGTGAGAGATGATCATGAGCGATCCCGCGGGCTTTACCGCCAGTTTCGCGCGAGGCTTCGGGATTCGCAGTCCTTGGCGCGTTCGAGGGTCTTTGCGTTTCTGGGGACGGATGCCCCCTGGGTCGCTTGGCGGGTTCAGCTCGGCGACAGCGGCTATCAAGTCCTGGTGGCTCTTCCCCAGGCTGAATTCCAAAAACTCGCGGCACAAATCTTCGATCCAAGAAGCCGCCCATTGCCGGGCGTGGGGCCGGACTACCCCGATCCAGAGTACTCGGCCGAACAGAAGGAGCAACTGGCGTTGGGAAAGACGGTGACTGCGAAGGGGCCCTCGGCGCTCGAACAGATCGAATGGTCTGTCTGGCCCCACCCGAAACTGGACGACGACATGCAGCTGGCGATTCTCGAGGGCTCCTTGACCACGGATGGGCGGCCTCAAAACGTCACAAGCAACCCGCTCTTCCAGACAGGCGGCAACCCGATGGTGACTTCGGCGACGCAGGCCGGCTCTTTAAGCGCGGTGTCGGGCCTCGGGATGTTCATGCAGAGTCCGCTGCTAGCGTACTCGGACAGCTTGACCTTGAGCGAGGGAGAGGGGCGCTGCTCGTTCATTGTG
>Ga0181529_10003368_pt1 | contig 18246 bp, 11 predicted proteins | sample PEATcosm2014_Bin_36_FD_119763 | JGI IMG/M metagenome (GOLD analysis project Ga0181529, IMG submission 119763) | Peatland microbial communities from MTU Mesocosm Facility, Houghton, MI, USA - PEATcosm2014_Bin10_30_metaG | ecosystem: Environmental > Terrestrial > Soil > Wetlands > Peat | place... | reverse complement strand
CGTTCTCCCCAAGGCGCCTTCGGCGGTTACTGATTGTCGATGGTGTTCTGTAACGGCAGCGGATTGATCACTACCTGCTGGCCAACCGTAATGCCGGAGACGATCTCCTGCATGTTCCCCGACAATAGATCTCCCCCAACCACCATCACCCTTCGGAACTTGTTGCCAGGCGCGGGCACATAGACCCAGTCGCGATCGTGCAGATGCAGGATCGCCGAGGACGGCACAGCGGCGACTGTCTGCTCTGTCAACCCATGGAATGTGGCCGTCACAAACATCCCTACCTTCATCATGCCGGGATTGGCCACCTCGATTCGCACCTTGCCTGTCCGGATCGTGGGATCGAGGATCGGCAGAATATTGCTGACCTTTCCCTTCATTACGCGGTTGGGATAGGCATTCAGCGTAATGTCGGCAGGATCGCCGACATGAACATTGGCCAAGTCGTTCTCGTACACGTCGCACACAATCCATACCGTCGAGAGGTCGGAGATGGTGAAGGGACTCGTTCCCAGGCTCTGCACACCCGCCGCATTGGTAACCTCCTGATCGGTGATGACGCCGGAGACCGGCGCGGTGATATCGACCATGCCGGTGGGGTGGTCCACATCGCTGCCCAACAGGTGAAGATGCTCCGCAGCGGTATCCACAGCAATCTTGGCTTTGGCCTCTGTATCTTGAGCCACCTGTAGATCGTTCAACGCGTATGCGCCTTTGGAGTAGAGAAGCTCCATGCGGTCCAATTGTGCCTTGGCAAGTACCTCGTCAGCCACGTTCGACTGATAGTTGGCAAAGGCGCCTGCGATATCGTCGCTGCGCAGGCGCAGCAGCAGTTGGCCCTTCTTCACCTCGTCGCCCAAGTGGGCAAAGAGGCCCACAATGCGTCCGGAGGCGAGCGAGATAACAGGGACCGTGCGGTCTATATCTGGATTCACCGTGCCGGTTACGGCTAGCTGCGCGACTGCGCGATGCTCAACTGCCGGAGTTGTAGGGTACTGATCCGGGCGGTCAACGGAAAATTCCTCTGCTTGGAAGGCCGTGGTGACTTTGGCCGGAGGCGGCGCACCGGCAGCGGGATCGGTCTCGCCCCGCTTGCAGGCCCCTGCCGCGAACAGTATGGCAGTGCTTAGAACCACAAGGCTGATTCCTACTGGATTCCGATGCACTCTGATGGGTGAGGCGAACATGCTATACCTCCTAAGCAAGCGAATCGGCGTCAGTGCTGTACGAGTATCAGTGCTCCGATCCAACATTGCTGCATGATGTTGTTTTTTATGGTGATATATAAACAGTAAGTACGGCATAAGGAATAAATAGAAAATATATAAAAATGGGGTAGGAAATTAGTTAAAGGGTGAACTGGGACACATGATCATCTGGCTGTTTATATGGATACTTCGCACTACTACCCACTTCTTCATGCGGAGCAACACACAGCTTGCACCGGGAAGGTTTACGGCTATTCGCAGATGCAGCGCAGGAACCCTGTTTGTCCCTGCGCTGCTCCACGGTGCGGATGTTATGTTTCATTGATGACTGCGGGTACGGATTAGAACCTCACCATGAGCGCTTCGGTGACCACGAGCTGATCTCTGACAAGGGAGGGGAACCAGACATTGTTGATGGCATTGACCCCCGTTTGACCGCCGCAAGCCGCCTCTGCCGCGGCCAGGCCCGCTCCGCCAGGCGCCCAAGCGGCCCCAGAGTTCGCGCCACCACCAAGATTGCTGGTAGTGCTGCAGACGTAGTTTGCCGGTGCGCCGTTGTTGCCGCCCGGAGGAGTGATGCCTCCGCGTCCGGTCCAATACGGAACACTCGAGTGACGATAGCCTGACTCTGTGCGGAAGGTGACGTACTGGCTGGGCATGTAATCATAGGTAACTGTCATATCCCATGCGTGCGCCTGATCGCCTGGGTTTTCTGTGAAGTAAGGCGATCCAGTGGTAGCTGTCGCGCCGTTGATGGGTGGCAGCAGGGTAAGATAGCGTCCGGGATTGGTCATCATGCCGCCGCCGAGAGTGAGGGCGTATTTATCCTTATCCCACCACGTTCGGTCGTAGGCCATCCAACCGAGGAAGTCCTGCTTGAAGGACTGTCCGCCGCCAGAGGACGCTGGCGCCTTGGGGTTGCCATGGCATGCTACGTTCTCATTTGGAGGCCCAGATCCATCCAGTCCAAATTCACAACCGGCGTCCGCGGTAACAGTGAATGCAGCCTTATCGATGTATTTATTCTTGTTGTCGTAGTATTTCACCTCGATGCTGTCGTCGGTGTGCAAACGGTGACGATACGGCAACCCAAGATCGTCTTCACCCACACCGTAGTTGTTGAAGACCAGATCCAGCCATGGCCTGGGACGATAGAGGATCTGTCCGCCAAGTCCCGGCTTGCTGTTAGGTCTTGCATACGTCTGCCAACCATTGATGAACCACGGCTCAATCTTCAGCTTCTCGGTTGGGAAGAACTGTAAACGCAACCCAGTAAAAAACCATGGGGTATTGGAGGAGACATAAGACGGCTGGTAGGCCCAGTTGTCGGCATTGTAGTAGCTGAACAGGCCGATGTAAGAGACGAATATTCCGGCATCAGCATTAATACCATGCATCTTGTTCCAGTGATATCCGCCCCAGGCTTCCGAGACGTACCGATAAGCGTCGGAAAGGTTCCATTGTCCTCGACTGTAGCTGGCGTCGTTGCGCGGCGTGGTAGTGGCCCACTCGCCAAACATGGTAAGGAACCTGCCTCGTACGTTGTCGACGCGAATGTCACCCCCGAAGCTCAACTGCTCCAACTGGAATTCATCCGAGCGAAATGTCTCGGTTGACCCGCCCATAGAGTCGTCTGACGGATGGTTATGGTTCCAGGTGTAGTTGGTGTCCGCGCGAAACTCAGGGGTGAAATACTTCGTGGACATCGGACTGTCGACCACGCGGCCATTCGAGTTCATCCATGTCCAGTCCCCAGGGAACGGCGCACTCTTCGTTGTTCTCTCGGCGCTTATGTTTGGAGTCGAATCGGCAACGGTCTTTTCAAGCGTGGCGAGACGGGCTTTCAGATCCGCCAGTTGCTGTTCCATGGTCTGCGGTGCACTGGACGAGGTTGATGTTGAGGGCGTCGCCTGTGCAGACGCGCTGATTCCAGCCGCGACCAAACAGACCAGGAAGGCCAATCCAGTTACTATGGTTGACTTTAAACGATAGCTGGGCATACTTTGTCCTCTTTCTCCGGCGGAGACACGTCCACCTAAGCGGTTTTTTGTGATCGCTGTCTGGCCACGATGGGTTTATTTAATTGTTTCCGGTTTATTTCAAACGTGCGATACGTTGCTGCACGACACCGATCACACGCTGTAGTTTGTTGATCTGATCAGTAGCTTGCGTGTCGTTACGTCGCATCGCCTTCTCGCGTAGGCGAGTGACACGGTCCATTGAGAGGCCCAGGTTCTCTTCTAGCGCGCTAAGTTCCACGGTGTAGTAATACGATGACTGTCCGATAGCCATAAGTACCACCTCCATCTGTAGCAGATGACTTAGTGTGCAGGGAGAGACGTAAGAATTGCATAAAGAAACCATAGAAAGTTTGAAAAAGTATGAGACGGAGTTTTTTGCCATTAATCAATGCGTCGATGCATAGACCAATCCTGTGTAAAACCGCAATGAGTGATTCTTTATACATCCGAATCTTTAACAATCATCTATTTAATTCTTTATGCCCTCTTTATGCAGTACACCCTAGAGTCGTTTTCAGGAGGGACCGAACATGAACCGAACAATGGTACTTATTACGGCGCTTTCCCTTACTATTCCCTTTGCGGGAATGGCACAACCCACAACAGAAACATCAAGCCTGACTGCACCACTTTCAGGGCGTGAACTGCACAGCCTGATGCTGAACGCACATAGCGCAGCTCAGTACAAGCAGCTTGCCGGCTACTTTCACCAGATGGAGGCAAAGTACCGCGCTGAGGCTACAGCCGAGAAGGCCGAGCGAGACCGGCGTGCGCAGGTCAATGCCGGCTTGATGCAGAAGTACCCGCGCCCAGTCGACTCGGCCCAGTACCTCTACGAGTCGTATGTGTCCCAAGCCGACAGCGCAGCACTCCAGGCGCAGCATTACGAGCAACTGGCTGCAGCACCGACCCAGCATGACCAGCAGGACGCCACAAACTCGCAGGGCAAGCTGTAATGCGCCGCAGTCTGGAAACGCACACTGTATTAATGAACCGTTGTATTGCAGTTGGGAAACGCACATGGAGCACATGCCACATCTTAAGGCACCGTGTTTCATGTGCGTATCTCTATTTATGACTTTTTTGCGCTTTCCTAACGATTTATTTATGACTTCGTTTACTACCATTGGGATGGATATCCTGAATGAACTCACGACTCACAATGGTCATTCCGTTAACGGAGAAACGCTCGTGGATGCTGCTGTTGAAACAGTGCGCAATCGGTTGTGCATGTATTGCGGCGATAACCTTTGTTGCGTTTGAGTTACGTGTTCCGATCATCACCGTCGGTTTTATCTATTTGCTTGCGGTGATCGTCACAACGATCTCATACGGGGTATGGCAGGCGATCTTCCTGTCCCTGATCGCGGTATCCTGCCTGAACTATTTTTTTATTCCTCCGGTTTTCTCGTTTACAGTTGCCGACGACCGTGACTGGATCGCTCTGGCATCTTTTCAGGTATGCGCACTGGTGGTGAGCCGCCTCTCCTCGCGAGAGCAAAAAATTGCGCGCGATGCCAACTACCAACGACTACAGATGAAGAAGCTGTATGAATTGAGTCGCGGCATCCTGCTCTTCGATCTGCATCATCCGCCGGGCTCTCAGTTGGTGGAACTGATACGTCGCATCTTTCAGGCCGAGGATGTTGCCATCTTCGACGCAAACTCTGTTCTACTCAATCACGAGGGAAATTGGTCGGCGGAAGAGCAGCAGATTGCCAAGACAACCTACCTTACCGATAAAAACGAGGACGACCACGATACTCGCACCACGCAGCGCGTGATTCGCATAGGAAACTCTTCGATCGGTGCGATGGCCATACGCGGAGAGGTTGATCCGTTAATTGCCAACTCCATCGCCTCGCTTTCCGCTATTGCTTTTGAGCGTTATCAATCGTACGAAAAAGAGGCGAGCGCAGTTAGCGCGAAACAGACAGAGCAGCTACGCGTAGCCGTGCTGGACGCGCTAGCGCACGCGTTCAAGACACCGCTGACTGCCATTCGCACTGCCAGTTCCGGCCTGCTGGAGATGGGCACGCTTGGCAAGACCGAGTCTGAACTGGCGGAACTGATTGACGAAGAGTCTGTCAATCTCAATCAACTTTGTACCCGCCTGCTGCAGACCGCGAAGCTGGAGGCCTCCAGCGTTGCCCTGCGCACCGAGCCGGTGATTGTATCGCGGCTGGTTAAGGATGTATTGGAGGACCTCTCTGGAACGCTCAAGGAACATCCTATCGAGCTCTCCATCGAGGAGCAGGAGACGCCGCTTCAGGGTGATCGTGAGCTGCTTACGATGATCCTGACGCAGTATCTCGACAACGCCGCAAAGTATTCCGCTCCCGACGCTCCAATTGACATTGCCGTGCGCGAGAGCAACTCAGAGTTGCTACTGTCGGTACATAATCAAGGCTCGCTGATCCAAATGCAGGACCGCGAAAAAATCTTTGAGCGGTTCTATCGCGGTTCCGAGGCCAAGGATTATGCACCCGGCTCCGGTGTAGGATTGTCCATCGTCAAGAAGGCGGCAGAGGCCCACCGCGGACATGTATGGGTGACCAGTGCCGAACAGGATGGTACGACTTTCTTTTTATCAATTCCGAAGATACATATCGGGGGGTACTAGCCATGGAATCCGGGATGATTTTGGTTGTGGATGACGAGATGTCCATTCGGCGCGCGTTGCATACAACCTTGAATAATCTGGGGTTCAGGACCGTGGAAGCGGCGCGCGGCGAGGAGGCCTTGTCGCTGCTGCGCACTAACACCTTCGACGCTGTCCTGCTCGACATCAATATGCCTGGCATGAGCGGTATCGAAGCCTGCAAGGCCATGCGCAGCCTTTTTCCTCGCATTCCCATTCTGATGCTTACCGTACGCGACAGTGAGGACGACAAGGTGGAGGCCTTGGATGCTGGAGCGGACGATTACATCACCAAGCCCTTCCAGTTGCGTGAGCTTACAGCTAGAATTCGGGCCTCGATGCGGTGGTCCAAAATGACGGACACGCAGGAGGCGGCGGTATTGCGCATCAACGAGATTGAACTCGATCCAGCGCGCCACACAGTGAAGAAGGCCGGCCGGCTCATTCACCTTACTCCCAAGGAATTTGATTTGACACACCACCTGATGACCCATGCAGGCAGACCCATCCAGCATAGCCGCCTGCTGAATACCGTGTGGGGAGAAGGGTACGGCAACGAACTGGAGTATCTCCGCACCTTCATGCGTCAACTGCGCAAGAAGCTGGAAGACGATCCTGCAAACCCCAAGTATCTGCTGACGGAAGCGCATGTAGGCTATCGTTTTGCTGAGAAAGTGTAAATTGACTGGGCGGTTGCGTGCTGAGATATGACCCATCCAGGAGCTTGTTGAAAAGCGATTACGCACAGACAGGTCGGCACTTTGGTCCAGATTAGCTTGCACAGAAATGGCCTATAACGCGCCAATCCGTCATCGGCATACATTGCAGGTCACTCGTTTTCGACCTGGAGTAAGTACCGAAAACAAATTTTCAACAAGTTCCTAGAAGACGCCATTGTCGTGGAGGAACTGCATCCACAGGATGGTGCCTTTCTGGTTTTCGGCGGGGGAGAAGTTTCCATGGCCACCGCCGACCACGATGTCCTCTTCGTTGGGAACGTGGGCAGCGTCAAGCGCAGCTTTGAGCTTATAAGACTGAGTGGGATTGTAGGTGGTGTCGTGGTCGCCGTTGATGATGAACGTAGGTGGCAGACCTGGGTGAATGTATGAAAGCGGCGATACCTGTCGCGCACGGGCGAGCATGGCCTCAGTGGGGTCCGCCCATCGCGGGGCTTGCGGGCGTACCCGTGGCATTCCGTCGGGGTTGGCGGGACCGGTGGTGGCGGCAGACGGTGCTGGGCCGGGAGCGGCCGAGGAGGTTGTGGCAGTCGGTGCGGGATTAGGCGGCAGCGGGAGATCGAGCCCGATCCATTGGTGGGTAAAGCCCATACTGCCGGGATAGGTTAGCGACTCGGCGACATCGCTGGCACCGTACATATCGATAACAGCAACAACCTTGGGCTGGTCAGTGCAGCCGGGTGGGTCCATGGAGGAGGGTGCGTAGCCGGCCATGAGTGCGAGGTGGCCTCCGGCGGAGCCGCCCCAGGTGACGACCTTATTGGGGTCAAAATTGTACTTGGCGGCATTCTTTTTGAGCCAGGACATGGCGCAGAGGACGTCCTGGATGGCTGCGGGTGCGGGGGCGTCGATGGCGTTGCGGTACTGAACGGCGACAACGCTCATGCCAGCGGCAAAGAATGGGCCAAAGCTGCCGGAGCCGCTGGGGCGGTCGCCGCGAATCCAGCCGCCGCCGTGGATCTGGATAACGACTGGTGTGGGTTTGTTGGCGGGCACTTGGTAGACGTCCAGGTGCATATCCAATGTGCCCGGAGGGCCGGTGTTGGGCAGGGCAGGACGGATGCCGTTGGGAGTGCCCGGATTCGGAGACGCCTCCGCGCTGGGGTTGTTGATGTGGGGCACGGTGGCATATACGATGTTGTCCGTCTCGATGGGCTTGACGGTGCGCCAGCTGGCGGGATCGGCCCAGGCAGGGCCCGTAGCAGCTGGGGCGGTTGGAGTTGCGGCTGGGGTCTGGGCGAGAGCGGTAGCGGACTGACCAGCGGTCAGAAAAGCAGCGAAAGTGGTTACAAAAGCGGCCATAAAAAGTTTGCTCATTGCGCTACCTCGCAGTTCAGAGAGGCGACCATCGTAGCGGACGGCAGGCGGATATGCAAAATCGGAAACAATTCCCGGATGACAGCCTAATCGCAAGACTGGTACGCTTCTGGCGATGATCTACTCAACTAAGTTTTCCTCTTGTGTCGTTGCGACGGCGGTCTTGGCCTTTGCGCAGTCGGCATTCGCTCAGACTCCGGTAGCCGGAACGCCGGGCCCGGCCCTGCCGGTGCCTGACCAGTCCAACGTGCGCCGCGATGCTCCGCTGGACCCGAATCTGCCGACGATCTTCATCGTTGGCGATTCAACGGCGCGCAATGGCGCGGACCTGGGCTGGGGCGACCACTTTTCCCATTACTTCGATACCATGAAGGTGAATGTGGCCAACCGCGCGATTGCGGGACGCAGTGCGCGCTCCTATATGAATGAAGGTGCGTGGGAGAAGGTGCTGGCGGAGCTGAAGCCGGGCGACTATGTGCTGCTACAGTGGGGGCATAACGACGGAGGAGGACCGCTGACGCCCACTTTTAATGCACGCGGCGAAGGCAAAGGCGTGGGCGAGGAGTCGGTCGACATTCCCATTACCAGATCTTTTACCACTGGGCCGCTCGTAGGGAAAACGACAGAGACGGTCCACACTTATGGCTGGTACAACCGCAAATTCATAGCGGACACGCGCGCCAAGGGCGCAACACCGCTGCTGCTGACGGTAACTGTGCGCAACATTTGGCCGAAGGGGGCGGATGGGCAGCCGCACATCGAACGCGATATGGGATACCGCGACTATGACATGCAGATTGCCACCGCGGAACACGTTCCGTTGGTCGATATGGCGACCGTGGCTGCAGACAAATTCGAGATGCTGGGGGTGCAGACGACTGCGCTTCTCTTCCCAATCGATCACACGCACACCAGCGCAGTGGGAGCAGAGATGAACGCAGCTTCTGTGGTCGCAGCACTGAAGAATGCGAATTCGCCGCTGGTGCAGTATCTGGCGCCAGTTATTGGACCAACAAGATAATTCCGCTATCTACTCGTCAACAAGGAGATGTTCCCGCTATGTATCGTTTTCTACCCCGCGTTATGACAGTATTGCTTCTCGCCTTCACAGCCACGCTTATGGCACAGACGCCTCCCGCGACGCCCGCTATACCACCCCCTCCGCCGCAATCGAACATGCCCCAACGCGCTCCGCTCAATCCGAGTTTGCCGACAATATTCGTGGTGGGAGATTCCACAGCTAGCAACGGAGCCGACTTGGGCTGGGGCTCCCATCTGGGGGACTACTTCGACCTGACGAAGGTCAACGTGGCAAACCGCGCGATTGCCGGACGCAGCAGTCGCAGCTTTATGGACGAGGGCCACTGGGACAGCACGCTAGCCGAAATCAAGACCGGCGACTATGTGATGCTGCAGTGGGGACAGAATGATGGCAGCGACCTGGGAGGCCAGGGAAGCAGAAACGCGCGCGGCGACCTAAAGGGCGACGGCGATGCGACGCAGGATGTAATGCAGACGACCGGAGCGAAGTCAGGCCAGGTAGAGACTATCCATACATTCGGCTGGTACAACCGCAAGTACGTCGCGGATATTCTGGCGAAGGGCGCGACGCCGATGTTTCTCACGATGACGATCCACAACACATGGAGACCAGACGCGGCAGGCGCTCAGCACGTAGCGCTGGACATGCGCTTTGGGCCGGTGATGTGGAAGATCGCACAGGAAGACCATCTGGCGCTCATCGATATGGCGGCCGTGGAGGCGACACGGATGGAGTCGGTCGGCAAGGACAAGGCGTCGCTCTGGTTCCCGAAAGACTATGTGCATACCAGCGCGGAGGGCGCGGATTTGAATGCGCAGTCGGTGGTAATCGCACTGGAGATTGCCAAGAGCCCGCTACTGAAGTACCTGAAGGCGTCGCTGCCGATTCCGCCGGATGCGATTACTGCTACTAAGACGTCCGAGGATTCGCTCGCGGCCAACGTCGCGGCTGCATCTGTAACGCCACTGCCACGACCACCTGCGGATGCGGCGCCGGTGACAGCAACGCCGATGCCCATGGCTGCACCGGCAAAGTAATTCGCTGCGCACCATTGATACAGCCGCCATCCGATATGAATGCCGGGCGTACTGCTGCTGTCGGTCCGCTGCTCCGCGGAAAGACTATCCCTTTTTCCTTGTCCCATAAACACCACCTTTAGAAAATCATTCCTAGGATATGGTGTTGCATCGAACGGATGAGCTGGCACAGTGTTTGGGTAAAGTACCCGGGAAGCACCGATGGTTATGATAGCGGGGGTCGATCAGTGCCCATCGTCGTGGTACCATCCCCAAAGATTGGCATCAACGCCGTCCGGCGCAGTTTGATCATTCCAGCATAGGAGGGTCCAGTGAGCCCATTTAGTCGCCGTGAATTTTTGAAGTCATCGCTTGCTGTTGGCGCTATGAGCAGTGTGGGCACAATGCCGGCGCATGCCGCGCCGCGCACCGCCACCGACATGGTTACACTCGGCGAATCGGGCATGAAGGTAACGCGCCTGGCTTTTGGCACAGGCACCAACAATGGTCGCGATTATTCCGCACTCGGGCAGCAGGAGTTTACCCGCCTCGTCCACTACGCTTACGACCATGGTATCCGCTTCTTCGATACGTGCGATACCTATACGACTCCCGCCATGCTGGGCGAGGCACTCAAGGATATCCCACGCGACAGCTATCAGTTAATGACCAAGCTAACCACCAACGGCGCCGATCCGCAGACCCATTTCGAGCAGATGCTGCGCGTCTCGCAGACCGACTACTACGACATCGTGCTGCTGCACTGGCAGCACACTCCGGATTGGGTCTCCACAACCGCCAACTGGCAGGAAGGCGTACTGCGGGCGCAAGAGAAGAAGATATTCCGCGTGCGCGGCGCGTCGGTACATGGCCTGCCCGCGCTGCGCCAGATGCCCGGCAACAAGTGGATGCAGGTGGCTATGATCCGCATGAACCACCTGGGCACGCGCATGGACGGGCCGACGGCGGTGGATGGCAACAATCCTGACAACGTGGATGAGGTGGTGGAGCATGCCAGACAGGTGAAGAAAGAAGGCATGGGCGTAATCAGCATGAAGCTAGTGGGAAACGGTGCCTTTACCCGCCGTGAAGACCGCCAGGCAGCCATGCGCTTCGCCTTTAACCACGCCGGAGTGGATTGCGTCTCCGTAGGCTTCAAGAATACACAGGAGATCGACGAAGCGATCGAAAATCTCAACCTCGCGTTGGCCTAGGAGAAGATGCCTACAATTTGACTTGATCCGATCTGTTGTTACGACGCGTAGTTTTTGCTCACGCCATTGTGGGAGGTTGAGCTACGAAGGAATGTGGCTCGAAAATGTCGAGTTACCCATCGAAAGCTTGAGTCACAATTGATCGCCGCGAGACTATGGCTAAGTGAGAGCACTCGGGTCAATTCGGACTTCTTTCTCTTGCTGCGAATAGTGCGTGGTGGGTGAGAATGAACAGTGTACGACGGTCGGCCGCGCCAAAGAGTATATCGATGGGACGCTCAGGCACATCGATCTGGCCAATCTGCCTCCCCGCGGGGTTGTAGACAAAAATTTGCCCGTTAGCAACAAACACATCGCCCTTGCGATCGACTGCTACGCACTCGCCACCACGCTCCGCGAAGGGCTGTAGATCGGTGAGCGTGCCGTCGGCGGCGACCCGCGCGCTATAGGTACGGTCTTCTGATTCGTTACTGACATAGACCCGTTGACCTGGAACCGCTCTGATGAAGCCGTAGGTGTCCAGATTGTCGGAGAAACGCCAGCCGGTTGGGTCCGCCGGACCTTGCTGAAAGACGCGTCCCGCGGGCAGAATGAGGCTGCCATCGGGCGAGACGTACTCCTTCGCCTTGGCGGTTGAGACGTCCTCGGCAAACATCTGGGCCATCGTCCTGTAGGTGAAGGTGTTGAAGTTGAGCTGATTTTGAAATTCACCATTGTTCCAGTAATTAACCGGCAGCAGCGCCATCGCTCCCGGATGCGGCGCTGACGGTTGCTGCGCGAGCAGCGTGATCTGGTCCTCCGGCGATCCTGGGCGGAAGGAGTATACGGTCCCTTCGGGGCCGTCGGAAGAGAGAACAAGTAGATCGCCCGCTTTATCGAATGCCAGGTTCACCGGGTCCAGCGGATTGTCACGCTCGATGCTGAGCCCCTGGGCCAGTGACCAGCCATAGATGCGCTGCTGATGGCGATCGACGAAATAGAGTTTCCCGGCGGCATCTACTGCCGCGCCGGAGATGGAAAAGAAGCCATCTTCCAGCTTTTGTACCTTTGAGCCAAGCGCCAGCACTGCGGAGGCATCGCCCGGCGCGGGTTTAACTAGATTGGCGGGAATGTCCAGTACGGCGAACTCACGTTCGCGCACTTCCAGATGATGCGTCATATCCTGGATTGCATTCTCGTAGGGGAATTTGCTGACGCGCAGGAATGTGCCGCAACCGTTGGCATCGCAGACGGCATATCCGCTCTCCGCATTCACATGCAGGTTGCGGAAGTGGATGTTCTCGGAATGGTAGAGGCGAACCGCAGAAGGAAAGGGCGCTCGGGAACGCGTCACGCGGTAGCCGTGATAGTTGGCGATGGTGATGTTCTTCGACCAGTCGAGTTCCAGCGACAGCGATTCGGGGCTCTCGCCGGCCTCTTCCTCACTCTGCGGCGCGTTGATGTCCCAATTCTCCACGTGGTCGAACTTAATCTCGTTTCGCACATGATGTTCGTTGGAGAGTTCGTAGACATGGCCGGGCGTCTTGGTGTCGGAGACGTAGAATCCTGCCTGGGCGAAGGTATCTGGGGTCCAGATGTCGGCGAAGCTGCCTCCGCCGCCATGGGTCACCCAGAGGCTGGGATACTGCCCGTCCCAACGCTTGCGCAGATCGGGATCGGCGGTGGCATTGTTGTTGTAGGGATTAAAGCCGCTGCCGTGGCCGCCCAGAAAGCGCACATCGTCCACCAGCGAGCCCGCGCCCGACTGCCACAACACACCCACGGCACGCTGATTGATGCCTCCGGTATACACACCGAAGCCGCTGATAATGTTGGAGCCGGCCGCCGGCGCTAGAATTACTGGCCGGGGCGCGCCCACTCCCTGAAAGCCTGGTGTGGAATCCTCCAGATCGAACTGGGTCATTGTGGGATGCAGGCCGATCAGGACCGTGTCGGGCTTCAGAGTGAGCGTGTCGCTGACTCGGTAGTGCCCGCTGGGGAAGTACAGCACGCGGTGCGCATCAATGGCCTTCTGGATGGCGGCGGTGTCGTCGACCGTTCCATCTCCCACAATTCCTAGCGTGTGGACGTTCACCCAGTCTTCGCTGGGCGGCAATGGGGGGATGGCCGGTGCCAGTGCAGCGGGCAAAGTGCTCAGCGCCGCAGCATCGTATCTCATGCCGATGGTTCCGGTGCTTCCTTCGCTGGGCAAGATGAGTCCATAGTTGAAACTCCCCACCTTGTACATCGCTCCTTTGCCGGGAACGGTCTTTCCGCTTTCGCGAAAGAGAGCGAAGGTGGGTACATCCTTAAACACAGCGTTCTCGAAGCCAATCTCGGTGAGCGGACTCTTCTCGTTGCTGATGATGACCACGGCTTTGGAGACCTGCTCGAATCGGCAATCCTTCACCCACAATTCATCGGAGTAGTGCGGATCGATATCGATGGCGACAGGCACATTGCGGAAGCTGTCTCGGACCAGGGTTAGGCCTGCCTCATGCTCGCGTACAGCGGCCTCTCGTTGGCCTTCGAAGACCGAATCGAGGAGGGTAAACTGCCAGGCCGGCGAAGGCTTGTCGGTCAGGATGGCGTAGCGCCCGCCGTAAAAGTGAAGGTCTTCCGCTTCGTTGCCGATCTCGGTGAGCGCGGCCAGGCCCGAGCCGATATGGAAATCCATGTGGCTGAGATAGGCGTGTTGGGCGGCATGAAAACGGATGGCGACTGCCGCCGGATTGCCCGCGCCAATCTCGAAATCGATGTTGCTCATAGCCGAATAGAAGGTGCCAGCGCCAGCGTCCACCACGTCCTTCGGCGGCACAGTGCCCGGTGGCGGAAACGGAATGCGCCGGGGGGCTCGCTGCGCGCCGGCGGGCGATCCGCCGACGAACATCACCATGTCGGCAATCCCCGTTTGGAAACCCGGCGTGTTGTCGGCCAGCAGGATTACGGGACGCGTGACACCATAGCCGAGCAGGCGGATTCCCGGCCATACATATAGAGTGTGCGTGATCCGGTAGCGGCCCGAGGGCACGAAGACAATTCCCTCGCCGGCATTGTTTGCCGCTTTGTCCACTGCTGCCTGGATGGCTGCGCTGTCGTCGGTCAATCCGTCACTATGCACGCCGAACTCCTGCGCAGTCAGATAGACCGCCTTGGGATCGTCCAGCCGCGTGGTAATGACGGGTGTGGCCGAAGCGAAAGAAGAGACGATAAGCAACAATACGGTGAATAACAGGCTCTTTTTCATAAGTAAGTATCTGCAACGTGTCTTTTGTGGCTCATTACTATGCGAGAATCCAAAAACGATTCCGGCCTGAATTCAACGGGAATATGCACCTGATTGGCTGCTCGCATGCATTCTAAATTTCTGCTATATCCAACGTAGCTCTCAACACTACTGGAATCGCTCTACCGATCGAAACGAATCCCTCCACTATAACCCTGATGAAGTTTGCCTGACGGTAAATTTTGGCCTTAAGTTAGCGGAATCCTTACATTGGCCCTGAGCGTATTTAGCGGTGTGGCGATACGGTTTTCTGGATCGACACGGGGTTAGTTATTAGGTAGTTTGAAGAGCCTGTAATGTCAGTTTTCAGTAAAATGCCCTGAACGATGCCCACGCCCGTCACTTTACCTAAACGCCGGCGAGTAAACTGCAAGCCAGTGTTGCAACGACCGGTTGAGAGTACCCCGTTTTGAGGGAATTTCGATCTCAAGCCCCGCACCGGTTCACAGATACGTGTATCGCGTTACGGACACGACCGGCTTTATGACTTCGGAATTGCGGCTAATTCGCGGACCATTTTTCAGGAACCTGTTATCCACCGTTGACGTGATAAAACGTGGGCATGATGCAACCCGTTCTCGCATCAGACCGAGCGCTTATGTATCCTGACCGGCCATTCTTCCGAAAGGCATACTGATTTAGGTATAGATCGCTCGAGCGATAGTTTAGAAGAGGATGCATTCATGCAGACCATCATCAGTTGAGCGGACCGCCCACCAACCTGGATACTGCGCTAGAACAGAGCCAATGCGACATTGCTTTTCTGCATTGATTTACTTGCAAACCCTCTCTGGAGCCATGAGAATTCCAGATGCCGTTATAACCCGGTTGACAACGAGGATGAATATGAAAACGAGAATCCATCATGTGCCGATGCTGGCACTGGCACTCACGCTGTTTGGCGCAAATATGACTATGGCAGGACAGGCCAGTGCCCGGGCCAATACTGCTGCACACAGGCCGCAAGGTCCATGTGACGTCTACGCAGCAGCCGGAGACCCGTGCGTGGCCGCGCACAGCACTACGCGCGCTCTCTACGCGGCGTACAACGGCCCGCTCTACCAGGTGCTGCGCCAGTCGGACCGCAAGACGCTGGACATCGGCGTGGTGCAGCCTATTGGGGCGGATGCGGGTGGATTCGCCAATGCGGATGCTCAAGACACATTCTGCGCCAATACATACTGTTGGATCACCGTTATCTACGACCAGTCGGGGAAGCACAACAACCTGACCCAGCCACCGCGCGGCGGATTTAGCGGGCCGGCCATGGGCGGCTACGACAACATTCCGGTTGCCGACATGGCTCCGATTACCATCATGGGTCATAAGGTATATGGCGTCTTTATTGAGCCTGGAATGGGCCTGCGCGTGGACGACGCCAAGGGCACCGCAGTCGACGACCAGGCGGAGGGACAGTATTGGGTGATTAATGGCCAGCACTTCAACGCCGGCTGCTGCTTCGACTACGGCAACGCCGAGACCGACAGCCGCGACGACGGCAACGGAACCATGGAGACCGCCTACTACGGCGACGCCACAGCGTGGTATCACGGCAACCCTCCCGGCCCGTGGGTGATGACCGACCAGGAGAACAATCTGGTGGGGTGCGTGAATCCGGACGGATCGAAATTGTGCGCAGAACTGCCCAACATTCCCTGGCGATTCGTGACAGCGATGGCTAAGGGCGAGCCGCACCACTGGACGACCCTGGGCGGCAATGCGCAGCAGGGCGCGTTGTCGGTGATGTTCGACGGGCCGCGCGTGAACGCGACGTATGATCCGATGCGCAAGCAGGGAGCGATATTGCTGGGCAACGGCGGTGATAACAGCAACGGCTCGCAGGGCACGTTTTATGAAGGAGCGATGACGGCGGCGGGAACTTTTCCGACGGATGCGACAGACCAATTGGTGCAGGCGAACATCGCGGCGGCGAAATACGACGTGCAGCAATTGAGCATTGCACCGGATTCGACAACCCCCACTTCGATAGCACTTCTGACGTCGCCGGGCTTGCAGACATTCTCGCCGGGGTCGTCACAGGTCACATGGGTGACGTTCAGGAACACCACGGGGGCGCCCGCTGAGGGCCTTACCTTGAGCATATCCGCGCCGAAGGGATGGACCTCCTTCGTTCCGGGCAGCACCAAGACATCGGTGACGATCCCATACCCGGCCGCACCGGGTGGCAGAATCAGCACCACCTTCAAGGTCACATCAGGCCCAGCGGCCTTCAACGGCGACCTGGTGGCGAATGCTTCGTGGACGAGCGGCGGAAAGCATTTCACGGCTTCGATGGCCGAGAAGGTGCGCAACGTCAGCCCAATCAAGATCAACGAATTCCGCATCAGCACCAGCGCTCCCGACAACCCGAGAGGAGCGGACATTGGCGGCCCCTATGCGATGAACGCGACGAATTCGTTCATCGAGCTTTACAACGCGGGGTCCCGCAGCGTGGATCTATCCAACTGGACGCTGACTGAGCACCCGACCCAGCAGACGATTTTTTCGGCGGTAAAGATTCCGGCCGGGACGAAGCTCGCGGCGGCCGGATTTTATGTGTTCGGTATCTCCAACTCCGGGCTGGCAGCTCCAGCGCGTGCGGGTATTTCTACCATATTCGTCAGGAGCACAACCGGCATGTCGGTAGGCGACACGATCAGCATCGATACCGGGGCCGGGGCTGAGACTCGCAAGATTGTAAGCGTGGGTACGGCTGGAAACAGCTACTATACGACGCTTTGGCAACCTCTTCCCGACGGGCCGATCCTTAAGATCCCGGTTGGCTCAACCAACGTGCCGGTAACGAGCATCTTGCCCTATCTCTATGTCCCACCCCCCGTCGGTGCGACACTTTCGCCATTCGCCAACACGTCCGGTATCAAGGTCGGCGACAAGATCGCACTCGGCTACGGCGGCGCCTATCCCTCTGTCGCGGGAAGCACGGAGCGGTATGAGGTTGCCACGGTGACCGCTGTGGGCAAGCAGGGAACGCAGGCCTACCTGGCGTCGGAGGCACTTGCCGGATCGACCAACATCAAGGTAACGAATGTCGCCAATATCTCGGTGGGCGACAAGATACGGTTGGACATCGACAGCATGGGCCATGGGATTGAGACGGTCACAGTGACGCACGTCGGCACCGCGTCGGGCCGCGGGGCGCAGACACCGGGTACAGGCCTCGACCTGGCCGAGCCACTCAAGTTCAACCATGCGGCGAACCTGCCGTTCAGCGATCGCGGAACGGGGATCAGCTTCAAACCAGCGACGGCGTTTGTCCACATGAGCAATGAGCCGGTGCAGGCGCTGGGCACAGGTATTACGCTGGACCGGCCCCTGGTTCGCGAGCACGCGATCAACGCGGTTGTGCATGACGCGAAGGTCACGACCGCCGGATATCAAGGGACAGAGCCCAATCAGTGGTTTGGAGGCCCCGCCCTGTCGCCTGCCGCCGGCAGCATGGTGCTGCGTGATGCTGCTGGCCTGGTCGTCGACAGCCTCAACTACGGCCTGCTCGTCGATCCATGGGCCGCCGAGGGTTATCAGGCCGCCTCGGGATCAGGGCAGAGCGGCTGTCGCGTAATGGCGCCCGGCCCCGGCAGAAGTGCGGGCCGCTTTCCAGACGGCGCAGATTCAGATAGCAACTGCACAGATTTCCTGACGCAGAGCGCATCCACTATGGCTGATACTGCCGCTGGCGCAACCAACATCAAAGTCGCCAGTGTGACCGATTTTGAGGCTGGCCAGACGATCACGATCGATGAGGGTGCGAATAGTGAGACCGCTGT
>Ga0181529_10003367_pt1 | contig 18249 bp, 17 predicted proteins | sample PEATcosm2014_Bin_36_FD_119763 | JGI IMG/M metagenome (GOLD analysis project Ga0181529, IMG submission 119763) | Peatland microbial communities from MTU Mesocosm Facility, Houghton, MI, USA - PEATcosm2014_Bin10_30_metaG | ecosystem: Environmental > Terrestrial > Soil > Wetlands > Peat | place... | reverse complement strand
GATCCGCTGCACCCGATTCCCTAGTCCATCATATACATACAGAATCCGCCCGGTTCCCGCCTGGTCCGGGCAACTTGCCGGGTCGTTCGTCATGTTCTGGCAGATCGCCACCTGCCGGTTCTCGCCGTCGTAGCCGATCGTCATCGGCGGGGCTGTCGGGTTCTTGGTGACGTTCCCCGCATTGTCGTACGTCCAGCCGGCGTCCGCGACTCGGTTGGTGCTCGGGTTGATCGTCGTCGCGTCCCACGGCTCCGATCCGGACGGGCTCCGGACAGTCTCCGTCATGTTCCCGGCGTTGTCGTAGGCGAACTGGCGGCACCACACGCTGCTGGAATCCGGGCAGCCCAGCGTAAACTTCCGGCATTCCCAACCGTGACAGAGGGGGGAAAGCGTCGAGTGACTCAAGTTAAGTCACGGCCGCCTTTCGACGGCATCTTGTAGCAATGAACACCGCGGCGCCCACGGTGCGGCATACTGGAGATGATTATGCCGCGCGCCATCCATACTGCCCAATGCCACTTTTCCCGACAGCCGGACACCGGCATATATTCAGGCCCGCAGATCGTCTTATGTGGGGCAAGCTGACGGCTCGCCCCACGAATTCGGCAATATCCCAATATTGGGAAGTGCATTGCGCATGAGTACGTGCGCCACGTCGGCGCGCCAATTATTTCACGGCTTCTAACGCTCACGGCCCCGAGTGAGAAACAAGCCTTTCGCTTCAGCGCGGCCGGGGCGTGGGGCGTCTGAGGTGGGGCCGCGCCATTTCCAATTGGGAGATCAGATTGTGAGCGGCATCTACGGCGTCCCAGAAGGCCCCTTGCAGGACGTCGATGGCAATTCCGGAATTCGCGGCCGAATCGAACTGGCAGGCCTCGTACTCCACCACCGCATCCAGAATCCTGCCCAACCGGCCCTCGCGTTTCAGGATTGCATCGATCACCGCGGCCGGTAGAGGCAGCGGAGCCACGATCTGGCCCAGCGGCGCGTCGAACACCGAATCCAGCGTGGAGAGCAGGCCAACCAGGTAACTCTCGCTCCGCGAACAACCGAGCGACGCCGCTACCGTCTCGCTCATGTGAGCCCGTTGCACGGCGAACTCCAGGTACCCGGTGGGACAATCGTCGTGGCCCGCCATCACCAGCAGCGTGGCCCAGTGGAAGATCCGGTCGGTGCCCAACCGAACCACCGCTTCGGTGGCCGAACGGATCGGACGGCTCGGTCCCAGCAGCGCGGAGTTGGCCATCTGCAGCACCCCGTACGTCAGCGTGGGGTCGCGCTCGATCACGGCGGCGATGGGCTTCCATTGCGAGAGCATGCACTCGCTGAGCAAGGCCAGCGCCGACAACCGGTTGGACGGAATTCGCGCCCCGCTGACGGTTTCCGGACGGCGCAGGTAGTAGCCTTGAAACAAGTCGCACCCGGCCCCGTGGCAGCGCCGAAACTCCTGTTCGGATTCCACCTTCTCCGCCACAATGCGCTTGCGGAGCGGTTTGATGAGCGCCACGTGCCGCTCCAGTTCCGCGGGCGCCAGTGCGCGGACATCCAGCTTTACATAATCGGCGAGTTCCAGAAAGGGCCGCCGCTCGTCGGAGTACACGAAATCGTCGAGCGCCACGCGGTATCCCAGTTTCTTGAGGCGTTCGATGGCTCCCACGGTTTCACCGTTGACCGGAACATCCTCCAGGACTTCGATCACGCACCGGTCGGCGGGAATGATCGGGGCCAGCGCCAGCAGGGGTCCGGTGTGATTGATGAAGACGGGCTGGTTGGGGGAGACGCGTTTGAGGCCGATATCGACAAAGGCCTGCAGCACTACTTCGGCGCTTGCTCGGTCGCCATTGGGAAACTCGGCCGAGGTAGCCTCGCTTGCCAGGCGATGAAGCAACTCATACGCATGGATCTCCCGGATGACGTTGTAAATGGGTTGTCGCCCCAGGAACGCTTTAGCCTGAGGCTCCGTCGCCGCCCTCGACTCGGCATGCACGGAATTGATCTTGTCGAGGGTACTCGTCATGCGAAGGCTGTCCTCTTCCCCATATCGGCTGGCGTCTCCTGGACTTCGAGCCGAATTCGACGCAATCTCGACCTGGCGTACGCACTCGTGCACAATGCCACTTGGTTCTCCCAATATCGGAAATGCTGCGGAATTTGTGGGGCAGGTTGACAGCCTGCCCCACAAAGGACCGCGTGCGTGCCTCAATCAAGACAGGTGTTCGGTTGCGGGAAAAGTAAGTGGCGTACGCACTCGTGCGTGCTGCATCGCCACTCTTGGCGACGCCCGGCGGGACGTGTACTAATCGCCCCATTTTCAGTCCAGGCCCCTCAGACCCGTCGCATGTTTGCAAGAACTTACAATGCGGCGCCCGCGGCGCTACCGATCCGGTCGTTTGCTAAAATTGGAATGGACCTGGAGGGAAGCCGTCATGAAGTTTTTTCTGGACACTGCCAATCTGGACGAACTCCGTAAAGGCGTCAGTTGGGGTATCGTCGATGGCGTGACTACCAACCCTTCGCTGATCGCGAAGGAAGGCAAGCCGCTCGAGGAACACATCCGCCAAATCTGCGAAATCGTGGACGGCGATATCAGCGCCGAAGTACTCGCTACGGACTCGGCCGGAATGATCCGCGAGGGTCTCAAGCTCTCCAAGATCCACAAGCACGTCGTGGTCAAATGCCCGCTTACCCGGGACGGAATCATGGCGACCTCCGCTCTGGCCAAAGAAGGCATCCGCGTCAACGTGACGCTGTGTTTCAGCCCGGGTCAGGCATTGTTGGCCGCCAAGGCTGGCGCCTACATCGTAAGCCCGTTCGTGGGACGGCTGGACGACATTGGGTACAACGGCGTGGACCTGATCCGCAGCATCATGCAGATCTACCGGAACTACGGGTTTAAGACGCAGGTGCTCGCGGCATCTTTACGGTCGCCCACCCACGTGATCGACTCGGCGCTGGCCGGTGCCCACATCGGAACCATGCCGTTCAAAGTGCTGGACATGCTATTCAACCATCCCCTCACGGATAAGGGTCTGGATCAATTCCTGAAGGATTGGGCCAAGGCATTTCAAGAGCCATCGGCGCCGCCCGTGGCGGGCTGACGGCCCACGGCAATGTGGCTCTCGTTGGCTCTCAATCCGGCCGTGCGCGCCGCTGCGCTGGCCCTGGCCGGAGCGCTCCTGATAACGGGCGCGATTCTCGGTTATCGGGCATGGAAGCGTTCGCGTATCACTCCCGAGGAACGTGAACGCCGCCGGCGGGACGCGCTGGCGGCGCGCGGCAAGATGGGCGACGCCACGCTGGTGGATATCCGCGACGACCTGCTGTTCTATTCCTATGGCGTTCGCGGCGTGGAATACACTGCATCGCAAGATATCACCCGTCTTCAGGAATACCTGCCGCTGGATTATTCGGCGGTCGCCTCCGTTTCGGTGAAGTACGATCCCCGCAATCCCGCCAATTCCATCGTGCTGGCGGAAAAGTGGAGCGGGCTGCCGGCGCGCAAAGCCAGCTAGGCAACACGCTATCATAGTAGAACCCCTATGATTCGAGACTCGCTCACCGAAGGTCTAACTTTCGACGATGTTTTGCTCGAACCGGCCCGCAGCGACGTGTTGCCGGCCGAGGTCGATACGCGCACTTCGCTCACGCGCAAGATCGCGCTGAACATACCGATCGTCTCCGCCGCCATGGATACGGTGACGGAGTCGCACCTGGCCATCGCCTTGGCGCAACAGGGCGGCATCGGAATCATTCACCGGAACATGACCGTCGCCCGCCAGGCGGAGGAAGTGGACCGCGTCAAACGCAGTGAAAGCGGCATGATCGTGGACCCCGTCACTATCGGTCCCGAACGGACCATCGCCGACGCGCAGGAGGTGATGCGGCGCTACCGCATCTCCGGCGTCCCGGTCACCCAGGACGGCAAACTGGTCGGCATCCTCACCAACCGCGATCTGCGATTCGAGACGCGCTTCGATTTGCCCATCGCCGAAGTGATGACCAAAGAGAACCTCATCACCGTAGCCGTGGGCACCACCCTGGAACAGGCCGAGGCCATCCTGCATCAGCACCGCGTGGAGAAGTTACTGGTGGTGGACGACCAGTACTACTTGAAGGGGCTGATTACCGTCAAGGACATCCAGAAGAAGTTGAAGTACCCCAACTCGGCGAAGGACAGCCAGGGCCGGTTGCGCGTGGGCGCAGCCATCGGCGCCACCGGCGACTTCCTGGAACGGGCGCAGGAACTGGTGAGGCGCAAGGTGGACGTCCTGGCCATCGATACCGCGCACGGGCACACCGGACGCGTGGTGGCCGCAGTCCGAACGATTAAAAGCAAACTGCCCGATGTGGACCTCATCACCGGCAATGTGGCCACTTACGAAGGAGCTCGCGAGTTGATTGCGCTGGGAGTGGATGGCATCAAAGTGGGCATCGGGCCCGGCTCCATCTGCACCACACGCGTGGTTTCGGGCGCGGGCGTGCCCCAAATCACGGCCATTTCGGAATGTTCCCGGGCGACCCGCGATTCCGGCGTGCCGTTGATCGCCGACGGCGGCATCAAGTACTCCGGCGACATTACCAAAGCCATCGCCGCGGGCGCCGACGCCGTCATGATCGGCAGCCTGATGGCGGGAACCGACGAGAGCCCCGGCGAAACCATTCTGTACCAGGGGCGCACCTTCAAGACCTATCGCGGGATGGGTTCGATGGGCGCCATGTCGCAGGGGAACGCCAACCGTTACGAGCAGGATCCGACCGGGAAGTTGGTGCCCGAGGGGATCGAAGGCCGAGTAGCGGCCAAGGGTCCGCTGGCCGACATGGTGTACCAACTGGTAGGCGGCCTGCGAAGCGGCATGGGCTACTGCGGCGCCAACACCATCCGCGAATTGCAGGACAGGGCGCACTTCATCAAGATTTCCCCGGCGGGCCTGCGCGAAAGCCACGTTCACGACGTGATCATCACCAAAGAAGCGCCTAATTACCGAGTAGAGTAGTCGTTTTATGTGGGGCAGGATGGTATCCTGCGGCCGAGTGGCACTCGGCCTGGGCGGCATCGGCAGACTGGTCGGCGGGCCGAAAGCCTGTCCACCCCGCCCCACATCACTTCTTCGAATACACCCCAAAATCATCGAGCACCGCCTTCTGCATGCGCTTAGCGGCCTTCAAAAGCCACCCCGCCGGCCGCTTGTCGAAATCGCGCACCAGCGCGCGCGCTTTGGCGGTGCCCAGATGGACATTGGCGGTTTCCCACCCCATGGCGTGTAGCAGGCGAACCTCGTCGCGCTCCTTGGGTAGAGCGGAAAGCTCGATGCGGGAACAATCCGGCGCCAACCGCCGCACGATCCAGCGTTTCTTCAACCGTACGAATGGGTCTGGACAGCGCGCCGCCTGGTCGATGATTTCCTGATAGTGGATGGGCGCTGTGCCCTTGCCGGATTCCGCCCAGACGCACGCCGACGGCGCCAGGGCCTTAGCCTCGCGCGCCACCGACCCGCCGCACCACTCCGCCACAGCCACGTAGCGTTGACGTCCCAGGCTGCCGAGACCGGCCACGCGGTGCGACAGGCGCCACTGCAGTCCATAGGCCGGCATCAGGTCCGCAAGCGCCTTCAGTGCGCCCGCCGGAGGATCTTCTTTCAGGTCCGGAAGGGCGTGCAGTTTCTCCCAGTACGGTTCGGGCTGGTGCAGGCGCGCGGTCGCCATCAGCCGCAGGGCGGGATGGTGCTCCGCCAGAACGTAAGGCCGCCCGCCGGCCTCCAACGCCTCGCGATAACCTTTCAGAATCGCGTTGAGGCCGGCCCTGAGGTCGCAAGCCATTTCGGCCAACAGCGCGCTCGTGCCAAGGCGGACCAGGTCGTGGGTGTACGGCAAACGCCAGGCTTCGTCGAAATCGTTGATGCCCCAGATGAGGCGGCCCTCGATGTCGCGCCAGGTTCCGAAGTTCTCCACGTGAAGATCGCCCACCGCCAGAGCCTCCGGCGCGCCGGCTTCCTCCTCGCACACTTCTGGAAAGATCTGGGCCCAGCGGTAATACGTGGCGCGCAGAAACGGGAACGGCGCGCTGCGCATCTGCTCGTGCTTGAATGCGAGATCTTCCTTCACGATGCTCAGATGGCTCGACAGCCAGGTCTCGTAACGGCTGGTGGCTTTTTGAATGTCCATTTCGTTCAGGCTCCCGCCACCGCCGGTGTCGGCATCCATTTCGATACGCCGGACGGCAAGGGGCCGGCCCGTTCGCTATCGATGCGCACCGGTGTGGCTTTTTTCATGTCAACCACCAAGGTGGGACTGTTGAGTAAGAAGGCCGCCAGCGAGCTCATGAGCGGTTCGTGACTGGCCGGGAGAACCGAGGGCTCGTGGCGATACTTGCGGATCTCGTCCCACGCCTCGGCGGGCGATGCGTCGGGAGTCGGAGCGCGCGTCTCTACGATCTGCCCGGTGTAGCGGAGCGTTTCGGCCGCCACTTTGGCCGTCTGAAAACTCCGGCCGCCCGGTGGAGAAGTTGTCGTATCCCACCAGGGCGTATCCGGCGTGAAGCAAACGATCCGTCAAAGTCCTGCCGATAAGGCCAGCGGCTCCGGTCACCAGAGCTTTCATATACGGTGTTTATCGACTCAGTACCCATCATAGCGTCTCGTCCGGACACTCGCGGAGGAAAGCTCAACGGGGTTACCGGCGTTGCCCATCGACAAGTACTGAAGTAGAATGAGGGACTAGTCTGCCTAGACTATACCTGCACCGTTGTCCCGAACCCATGGCCATTTCCAAGCGAAGATCCGCCGAGCCGCACCCAAAGCCCCCGATTGACTCCGGACTGCCGACCGACATCAAGCTGCCAGGCTGGGAGGCCGCGCTCTCCTATGGCTCTTTGCTGCTGGCGTTCGTGCTGGTAGTGCGCGGCATCGCATCCAGCTTGTGGCTCGACGAGACAGCCACGTACTGGGTAATTAAGGATGGTCTCAATAACCTGTTTCCTCGCGCCTGGGAGTGGACCGGAGCGTCTGCGTTGTATGACCTCACCGCATGGGCCTCGCATTTCCTGGCTCCCGTCATCGGTTTTGAGGTGGCCCTGCGCCTGCCCTCCGTGCTCGCCACAGTGGTTGCGGTATATCTGATATATCAATTGGGGCGGCGCCTGGCGGATCGCAGAGCCGGATTGCTCAGCGCCATCGCATTTCTGTGCATCTACCAAGTGGCTTTCGCGGCCATCGACGCTCGGCCCTATGCGCTGGGCCTCGCGCTGTTGCTGGCGTCGTCGTTGTATTTCCTGAAGTTTCTCGAGTCTCCCAAGCTCTTGTATGCCATTGTCTACGTGGCCGCGTCGGCCTTGGTGGTGTACACGCACTACCTGCTTGCGCTGGGCCTGGTGGCGCAACTGATTTACGGTTGGTGCCACCGCCGCAAACTGGCTTCGCTTTGGCTGGCTGTTGGCGCACTCTGCCTGCCGCTAAGCGGCCACGTACTGAACCTGTACAACACCAGGAAAGCGCACAGTTTCACGCCCCCCCCCGGAGCTGTCGTTTTTCCTCACGGCGATCACCCCGCCTGTCCTGGTTGCAGCGGTTTTCCTGGCGGCCATTCTATTCGAGCGTCCGGCCGCCCAGAGTCGCCCGATTCCCCGCTTCTTCCTGTTGGTTTGGTGCTTCTTTCCGTTGGCATTCCTATTCCTCCTATCGACTTTCACGGACACCAGACTGTTCCTCCCCAGGTACCTTCTCAGTGCGGCGCCGGCCCTGGCGCTTCTCGCCGGTTGTGCGCTTGCCCGGTTGGCTCGCGTAGGCTTGGCCAGCGCGCTCCTGCTTGTGGTCTTCACCGTCACCTATCAGCTTGGCTCCTCTCACACAGCCGAGGACTGGAGAGGGGCCACGGCCGCTTTGAACGCTCAGGCCGCACCGGAAGATCCGGTATTGGTGGCCTCCGAGTTCGTGGAGGGAACCCTGCCCGACATCAACCGCAGGGACGTGTTGTATGCGCCGCAATTGGCGTACCCCATCTCCCACATGTTTCGACTTCCGAACATTCCGACCCAGAGCGCGCTGCCCGAGAACCTGGATGGAGCGAAGAGGGTCTTTTTTTTGGGTTTCCAGCGCCAGATGGATTATGCACGCTTCCTGGCTCAGAGACTGCCGGGCTATCGCGCGCAGAGAATAGGTTCATTCGGTGACGTGGTTTTGGTCCGATTCGACCAGTAACGCCCCCGGCTACTCTACGCCACCCGCTACCATCGAAAACACGTTCCACGCATTGCGGCTGTTCGCCCTGCCCGCCCTGTGCCTGCGCCGGCCAGGCCCCGTTGCCCCTGCGCTCTATGGCTCGACAGCCAGGTCTCGTAACGGCTGGTGCTTCTATTTCGTTCAGGCTCCCGCCAAAGCCGGTGTCAGCATCCATTTCAGTATGCCGGACGGCGAGGAGCCGGCCCGTTCGCTATCGATGCGCACCAGCGTGGCTTTTTTCATGTCAACCACCAAGGCGGGACTGTTGAGTAAGAAGGCCGCCAGCGAGCTCATGAGCGGTTCGTGGCTGGCCAGCAACACCGCCGGCTCGTGCCGATAATTGCGGATCTCGTCCCACGCCTCGTTGGGCGACGCATCGGGAGTCAGGGCGCGCGTCTCGACAATCTGGCCGGTGTAACGGAGCGTTTCGGCCGCCACCTTGGCCGTCTGAATGGCGCGGCGATACGGGCTGGAAAGAATCGCTCCGGGTTGCACCCCGGCGGCCCGGGCGCGTTCCAGAACGCAACGGAGTTTCTCGGCGCCTTCCGGCGTAAGCGCGCGATCCGGGTCGCGAAGTCCCGCATGGGATGCTTCCGCAATCCCGTGCCGCAGGAGATAAATCTGCATTAGCAGATATTCTATCGTGGCCGGACGCCTGCGGCCTCTTCCCCGACCGGATCCGACAGCGCGAACCCCGAGGCCACGGCATCCGTGTAGAACATCTTCACGGTTTCGAGCGAGTACTCCGACAGATCTCTCCCGATCAGCGGGAGCTTCTTCAGAATGTCGTTCGTGGCCGTGATGATGTGGCATCCAGCGGCATCGGCCTGGAAGACGTTCAGCAACTCGCGCGGGCTCGCCCAAATCAACTCGGCAGTCGGAACCGCGCGCAGAATCTCTACCGCGGCGGCCATCACCGGCACCGGGTCGAGGCCCGTATCCGCCACCCGTCCGGCGAAAATCGACACGCTCGCCGGCGCGCCTCCTTCAAGAGCCGCGGCGACCGTCCGAAGCTGCTCCAGCGTCAGCAGCGCCGTGACGTTCAATTTGATTCCCTCGAGAGTGAGATGGCGCACCAGGCCGGCCGACGACTCGCCGCGCGTGTTCGTAATCGGAATCTTGACCCACACGTTCTTCGCCCAGCCGGCAATCGCGCGCGCCTGCCATTCCATCTCGCGGAACTCGTCCGCCAGCACTTCGAGCGATATCGGCCGATCCGGGATCGACGCCAGAATGTCGCGCGCAAAGGCTTCATAATCGCGGATACCGGCCTTGCGCATCAGCGTCGGATTGGTGGTGAAACCACGAATGATCGGGTTGCGGTACATTTCCAGCATCCCGGCCTTGTCGGCGCCATCGGCGAAGATCTTAACCGTGAACTCGGAAATGGACCTCATTCGCAACCTGTTCTATTATGGTCCTCCCCAAGAATCCAGGCGGCGGCTTCGGTTATGGACCGCACCGTGAAATCCGCCGGCGCCGCGGGACCGCGCTCCGCGTAACCGAAATCCAGCCACACCGTACGGCAGCCAGCCCGTTGACCGGCTTCGACGTCGCGCCAACGATCGCCGATCATGTAGCTCTCCCGCAGAGAAATTCCGTGCTCCTCCGCTGCCGCCAGCAACAAACCCGGCTTCGGCTTGCGGCACTCGCAGGCGTCCCCGTCGTCGTGATAGCAGACGTAAAATCCATCGAGCGGTAATGCGTCGCTCAAGGCGCGGTGGATCTGTTCCACCTCGTCGCGAGTCTGCACGCCGCGTGCGACATCGGGTTGGTTGGTCACGACATACAGCCGGAATCCGGCCTCTCGCAACGCCGCCAGCGCCGCGGGAGCATCGGGGAAGATCTCCAGGTGGTGCAGACCTGCGGGCGGATAGGGCTTCCCTTCGCGGATGACCGGCCGGTTGAGCACGCCGTCCCGATCCAGGAATACCGCTCTCCGGACCTCGCTCACCGCACCGATTCCCACTTGGTCTCCGCCTGTTTGAGATCCGGATGCGACACCAGCAGGTGCCAGACCACCGCCTGGAAGGCCTCGGTATGCGGCGTGACATGCACCGGGTTGACGGTGGGAACCGTTACGCACGCGTCCGCCACCTGTGCGGCGTACCCGCCATCGCGTCCTACGATGGCCGCGATCTTGGCGCCCACCGTGCGGGCATACTGCAGGGCCAGAACCAGGTTCGGGCTGACATTCTTCTCCAGGTTCCCGCCGCCCACCGAAAAGACCAGGACGCAATCCTCCGCCCGCAGCCGGCTGGTCCGCAGCCACCGCTCGAAGACACTCGCCCACCCCTCGTCATTGGTGCGCGCCGTCAACTCCGAAACGTTGTCGGTGGGGGCGTAAGCTTCCAGACCGCAAATCTTGCGGAAATCGTTGACCGCGTGAGAGGCGTTGGCCGCGCTCCCGCCGACCCCCAGGATGAACAGCCGGCCGCCCCGGGAGCGCGTCCCGGCCAGCGCCGCCACCACCTTATCGATCGCCGCAACGTCCAGTCGCTTCACGATCTGCGCTACTTCCCGAAGGTACCCGTTCGAAAAATCACTCATGACACGCTCACTCCCAACGTTATGTGGGGCAGGTTGTCAACCTGCGGCCGAGTGGCACTCGGCCTGGCCGCGCTTGCGCAAGGCCGCACAGCGCTGGCGGCTTGGGTCGAAGCGGGGCGTCTGCCGGCACAATCCCGACGATGCCCTGTCGGTCAGCCAGGTGCACCGGTCGGCAGGGCGAGTGCCACTCGGCCGCAGGATACCATCCTGCCCCACATAACTCTCATACCGCCCCGCTCCGCGCCAGACGTTCCTCCAGCGCGGCAATGCCCTCGAACGAACCGATTTCGTAGAACCGCTCGCCCACTTCGAACGCGGCTAACTCGTCCCGTTCCAGAAGACTCCGGTACACCGTCGTCAGATCGCAGGGAGACTCCGGGAGATCGCTGAAAGCCGAACTCCGGAAGACTTCCAGGCCATAGTCGATGTGCCGCATTCGCGCGTTCGGCTGCTTGGAATACGTTGCGATGCGGCCCTCGCGGAACTCCACGTTGCTCGTGTCCCATTTGCCATCGTTGCGGAACACCGTGAGCAATCCTCGTTTCCCCGCCATTTGAAATGCCTCCTGGACCGCGCTGTAGTCGCAGGGAAGATACGAGTCCCCGTACATCAGGAAAAACGCCTCGCCGAGCAACGGCAACGCCGCCCGAACCGCCCCCGCCGTTCCCAGCGGTTGCCCGCCATCCCACGCGTATTCCACTTCCAGGCCGAACGCCCCGCCGTCGCCGACGAAATCTCGAATCATCTCGCCCAGGTACCCGACGCACATCACCACCCGTTCCACGCCCCGGCTGCGCACCAATCGCAACTGGTGACCGACAAAAGGCTCGCCCCCGACACGCACCAGCGACTTGGGCAGCGTTTCGGTGAGCGGCCGCAGTCGCTTCGCCAAACCTCCCGCCAGAATTGCCAATGGCAGCATCACCATCTCACGACTGGGCCAGCACCCGCGTCCCTTCGAAATCGAAGCGGAACCGCACCTCGCGCAATCCGGCTTCGTACATCACCCGCCGCAGCCGCGTTTTGTCTTCGGTATAGAACATCAGAAAGCCGCCCCCGCCGGCGCCGATCAGTTTGCCCCCCAAAGCGCCATTCTTGCGCGCCAACTCGTAATATTCGTCGATTGGCCCCGTGCTCATCCCGGTGCTGCGCTTCTTCTTGTTCTCCCAGTGCACGTGCATGATTTCGGCAAACCGCCGCAGATCGCCGGATTCGAACGCGGCTTTGCTTTCGTAACCCAATTGCTTCACGTAGTGCAGGTTGTCGATCATCGTCTGGTCGCCCTGCTTGCTGCGCACATCCTGGTCCTTGAGGAGGGCGGACGCGTCCCTAGTGTAGTTCGTAAAAAAGAGCACCAGGTTGTCTTCCAGGTTGTGCAATGTCATTGGGTCCAGCCGCAGCGGCGTCACCGTGACATCCCCACCCGGCTGGAATTCGAAGCAGGTGATGCCGCCGAACGCAGCGATGTACTGGTCCTGCTTGCCGATCGGCTCTCCCAGCAAATCCAGCTCGATGTGGCAGGCCTGCTCCGCCAACTCCTGCCTGCTGATGTTGTCCCGCTTCATGGCGTGCAGCGCCCGCAACAGCGCCGTGGTGAAACTGCCGGACGATCCCAATCCGCTTCCCGCGGGAATGTCGGACATGCTCGCGATTTCAATGTGCGGAATGCCGATGTCCACCAGCTTCAGCGCCTCGCGCACAATCGGATGCTTCACATCCTCCGCCCGCGTCACCACCTCCATCTTCGAGTACTTGACGATCACTTCCTCGACGAAGGTCTGATGCAGCGTAATGTAAACGTATTTGTCGATGGACGCGGAGATCACGAAACCGCCGTGCTGGCGGTAGTACGACGGTAGATCCGTTCCGCCGCCGCCCAGCGAGATCCGCATGGGGCTACGCGTGATGATCATCGCGATGCCTCCTGGTACATCTTTTCGATGACGCGCAGCGCCGCCTGCGCATCGCGAATGCCGGGAACCGGGTCGCGCCGCAGCCGGATATCCTCCAGGAATTCCGCGAACTCCGTGTCCCAGGAATTGTCGGCCATCGGATACTCCCAAATCGTGGTCTCGGGCGGACCCATCTCCGGCGACATGCGGTAGTACGCCAGCCGCTCCACGCCGTAACTTCCGCCCAACCCCGAAATCTCCAGCTTGCCCTGCCGCCCGTAGATCTCCAGCGAAAACAGGTTCTTCCATTCCGTCCAGGTAGCGTGCAGGAAGGCCGCTTTTCCTGTGCCGGTAGTCAGAATGAGAAAGGCGTTGTCTTCCACCGGCATGTTCCAGAAGTACGTGCCGATGTGGCCTTGCACCCGTTCGAAATCGCCCAGGAACCAGCGCGCCAGGTCGATCAGGTGAACGCCCTGATCCAGCAACTCGCCGCCGCCCGACGCTTGCGGATCGGCCCGCCATTCGCGCTCGTACCCGACGCGCCCACCGTGGCCGTACCGCCCGCGGACGAACATCATTTCGCCCAGCGCTCCCGAGAGGAAAATCCGCCGCGCTTCCTGCAGCGCCCGATGGTACCGGTGATTGAAGCCCACCCTGATGGCGACCCCGGTGCGATGGGCCTCGCGCAAGGCTGGCTCCAATTCCGCGGCCCTCCTCGCCCCCGGTTTTTCGATGAGGACGTGTTTCCCGGCCGCCGCTGCCGCCTCCGCGACCGCCGCGAGTTGGTCGTGAGTGGTAGCCACGATGACGATATCGACCTCGTCGTGAGTCGCCGCCGCGCGCCAATCGCCGCACGCTTCGGCGCGCGGGAATCGCGTGGCCAGTTTCTCCGCCCGCTCGAGCTTCGTATCGCAACAGATACGAACCCGGCAATCGCCCACCGCCTGGGCTCGTTTCGCTCCGATCAATCCGCAGCCGACAATCGCGACCGCATGCCGCTCATGCACCGCCCCACGCCTTTCCCCGTTCTTCGGGCAAAATCCTGCGAAGTGTGTACACGTCCGTGCCTTTGAGGTCCGCGACGTGCTCGTGCAAGTTGCGCCACCGGTCCCACACCGCGCTGATCAGCTTTCCCGTGATGCCGGCCGATTCCTCCGAGGCCAGATACACGATCAGCTCGGCTGCCGTCGCGGGGTCCGACCGGGCGCCCACCCGCTCCAGTCCCGATCGCAGCACCTCCTGCAGCATATCCGTGTTCAGAACTCCCGGCGCGACCGAGTTCACGCGGATCCCCAGGTCCGCCACTTCGGCGGCAATCGTCTCGCTGAAGCGCACCAGGCCGCACTTGGCCGTGGCATACGCGGAAAAGTTGGGACGCGGACCGGTCGCGCCGCCGCCGGAGAGGTTCACGATCCGCCCGCCGCCGGTCTCGCGCATCCACGCAATCGATAACTTGCACAACTCCACCGGTGCCATTAGGTCCACCTGGATGGTGTCGCGCCACGCGTCCCAGTCGTTATCCGCCAACATGCCAATGGGTCCGCCGATGGCCGCATTGTTCACCAGAATGTCGATGCGGCTCCACAGCCGGCGCGCCTCCGCCAAAATCGCTTGCGGAGCGGCGGGATCGCGAAGATCGGCGGCAAAAGTGTGGACCGCCAGCCGGTCCCGCACCGCGCGCAACGCATCTTCCGACCGCGCCACCAGCAGAAGTTCGCAGCCTTCCCGGCACATGGCTTCCGCCACCACGGCGCCCAGCCCGCGCGAACCGCCCGTAACGATGGCTTTGCTTCCCTGTAGCTTCATAATAACTACCCGCGGGCGCTCAGCACCCACTGGTTCTCCTGCAGGTACGCCACGGTCCGCTCCACGGCCTGGCGGATGGTCAGACTCGGCTTCCACCCCAGACTGCGAATCCGGCTGCCATCCAGAAAGATGAACGGGCTGTCGCCGATCCATCCCCGCTCGCCTCCCGTATATTGCAGCGCCGGGCTCAGCCCCAGCCGTCCCGTAATCCACCCGATGGAATCGTCCACCTGGCAGTACTCGTCCGTCCCCAGGTTGAAAATGTTCACTTTCGAGTGCGCCCGCTCAAGCGCCATCAGAATCGCATCGATGCAGTCCTGAACGTACAAATAGGACTTTCGCTGCTTGCCGTTGCCCAGCACCCGCAGCGTCTCGGGGTGCTCCGTCAACTGTCGGTAAAAATCGAAGACGTGCCCGTGCGTGTAGCGCTCGCCCAGGATGGAGACGAAGCGGAAAATCCAGCTTTGCATTCCGAATGCCTCGCAATACGCCGCGATCAATCCCTCGGCCGCCAACTTGGATGCCGCATACAAGGACGTCTGCACCGGGAATGGAGCGTCTTCCGGGGTAGGGAACACGTCCGGCTCGCCATACACCGAGCCGGTCGATGCAAACGCCATTCGCTTCACGCCCGATTCCTTCATGGCCTCCAGCACGTTGGCCGTTCCGATGGTATTCTGCTCCAGGTCTTTGCGCGTATGTTCCGGCCCGTGCCGCACGTCGGCATTAGCCGCCAGGTGGAAAACCATATCGGCGCCGGCCATCGCCGTCTTTAGTTTCGCCAAGTCTAGAAGGTCGCCTTCGCACAGCTCGAATCGCCCGCTTTTCCGGGCGTTCTCCAGGAACTCCGGCCGCCCTGTCGAGAAGTTATCGTAACCACCCACCGTGTGGCCATCGTGCAGCAGACGATCCGTCAATGTGCTGCCGATAAAGCCCGCAGCTCCGGTTACCAGGGCATTCATAATATGGTTATGGCCAATTCAGTACTTATCATAACGTCTTAACCGGGCGCCGGCTGTCAAAACGCCACACGCCCCCACATCGATCTCGGCGCTACCATGAGTCCATGAAATTTCTGCTCGCCGCGCTTGCAATATCCTGGGCACTTCCGGCCCAGCAGGTTGCCCCTCTCGAAGGACAGTGGGAAGGCACGTTGCAGACCGGTTCGACAGCGCGTCCCCTCGCCATGAAGATCTTGCGGACGCCGGCCGGCGAATGGCGCGGCACGATAGATAATCCCGAGGAAGGTCTCTCCGGCATGACTATCGGCGTCGCGCTCACCGGCGACACCGTGAAGTTGGATTTCTCCATGGGAGCGTACAGCGCTACCTTCGAAGGCAAACTATCGGGCGACCGGATCGCCGGCCAGTGGACCCACCAGAGCGTTGTCGCGCCGTTCACCTTCACTCGCCGAACGGCCAACCTGCCCGCGCAAGCCGTCGCACCCGATCTTCGCCGCTACCAGGCCCAAATCGTCAATCCCCGCGATTGGATGGACGTTGACGGCACCGAAGTCCCCATTCCGCCGTCCGAACACCCGCGCCTCTACCTGCGCGCCCGCGACCTCGACGACCTGCGGAAACGCATAGAAGATCCCGTGCTGAAGCCGGTTTGGAACGACCTGCAACGGCGCGCGCCCTCCAATCCGCAGATTCGCGTCGAAGTGGACGCCCTGCGCTATCTCCTGAAGCGCGATCCCGACCTCGGCCAGCGCACCATCGCCGCCGCTCTCGGCGTCTTGGAATCCGCCACCTACGACAAGAGCGTGCAGGACATCTCGCGCTCGATCGGCCGCATGATGGTCACCGGCGCCATCGTCTACGACTGGTGCTATCCGCTCCTCACCGGCGAACAGAAGCAGGGCTTTCTGGCGCAGGAGGTGCGTCTCGCCAAACTGATGGAAACCGGTTATCCGCCCTACGACGGCAGCTATCTCACCGGCCACGGTTCGGAATGGATGATCATGCGCGACATGCTGTCGGCGGGCGTCGCGCTCTACGACGAATCGCCCGAGATGTACGGCTATGCCGCCAATCGCTTCTTCAAGGGCCTCCTGCCCGCGCGCAATTTCTGGTACCAGGGTCACGCCTTTCATCAGGGCTCGGCCTACGCCGAGACGCGCGTCAGCAGTGAGCTCTATCCGCTGTGGATTTTCGACCGTATGGGGTTCGGCAATGTCTACAACCCCTCGCAGCAGTTTGTTCCCTACTCGTGGATCTACATGCGCCGCCCCGATGGCCAGTTGCTGCGTTCCGGCGACGGCCAGAGCGTCGAACCCAAGCTGCGTTCGCTGCTGATCGCCAGCTATTACCACGATGGCTACGTCCTGGGCGACTATCTGCGTGAGCCCGGCATCGGCGCCATGAACAAAATCTTCGAGCTCCTCTGGCGCGATGCCTCTTTGCAACCGCTGCCCGCTAGCGACCTCCCGACGTCGCGATACATGGGGTATCCCTACGGTTGGATGGTGGCCCGCACCGGCTGGGATGCCGACAGCGTGATCGCCGAGATGAAGGTCAATATCTTCAACTTCGGCAACCACCAGCACCTGGATGCCGGCGCGTTCCAGATCTATTACAAGGGTCCGCTGGCCATCGATTCGGGGCTCTACGAAGGAGCCAACGGCCCCTACGGCAGCCCTCACCACCAGAATTACTATCAGCGCACCATCGCGCACAACAGCCTGCTGATCTACGACCCCAACGAGAAGTTCCTGCGCGGGCGCGGCGAGCTAAGTAACGATGGCGGTCAGAGATTGCCGAATCTTGGCCGCGAGGCGAGCCGCCTCGATCAATTCCTCAACGGCAACTTCCGCACCGGCGACGTGCTCGGCGAAGGCTTCGGACCCGACCCGCAAAGGCCCGCCTATACCTACCTGAAGGGCGACCTCACCAGCGCGTACTCGTCCAAGGTTCGCGAAGTGAAGCGCAGTTTTGTGTTCCTCAATCTGGCCGGCGCGCCCGAATCCGCCGGCACGCCCGCCGTCATGATCGTCTTCGATAAGGTGGTTGCCGCCAACCCCGCGTTCAAGAAATTCTGGCTGCTCCACAGCATGCAGGAACCCGAGGTGCGAGGAGCGTCCACGGTGGTCTCGCTGACCGAACGCGGGTGGACCGGCAAACTGATTCAGACCACACTGCTACCCGAACTCGCCAACGCGGAGATCTTGAAGGTCGGCGGCCCCGGCAAAGAATTCTGGGTCTTCGGCGAAAACTACCCCAACCAGCCGGCCGCCGGCGCCGACCCCAAGGAATTTGAAATCGGCGCCTGGCGCATCGAGCTTTCCCCACGCAACGCTGCCGCCACCGATTACTTCCTCAACGTGCTGCAGGTCACCGGCGCCGCCGCTGGCCCCGCGCCCCAGGTCGAGAAACTTTCCGCCGACGGTCTCATCGGTGTGCGTGTAGCCGGCCGCGTGGTGTGGTTCCAGAAGGAGAGCGAGCGCATCCATCGTCCCGTCTCATTCACCATCTCGGGCGGCGCCAACCTGCACTATCTGGTGACCGACCTCGCCGAAGGCACCTGGCAGATCTGGCACGACGGCAAAATCGTAATGCCCGCGGTCACCGTAACCGAATCCGCCGGCACTCTCTGGTTCGACGGCCCCCCAGGAACCTGGGAACTGCGCCGCTAGCCCCCTCGTCTTATGTGGGGCCGATTTTCAATCGGCCTCTGGAGTTTCTACATTTCCCGCCAGGTTTGTTTTGATTCGATTGACCGTAACGGAGATTTGCCGAACCCGTAGTGAGTCTGTCTATATTGAGTTCTATTGACAGACCGACTTGAGT
>Ga0181529_10003365_pt1 | contig 18258 bp, 10 predicted proteins | sample PEATcosm2014_Bin_36_FD_119763 | JGI IMG/M metagenome (GOLD analysis project Ga0181529, IMG submission 119763) | Peatland microbial communities from MTU Mesocosm Facility, Houghton, MI, USA - PEATcosm2014_Bin10_30_metaG | ecosystem: Environmental > Terrestrial > Soil > Wetlands > Peat | place... | reverse complement strand
CGCCACGGCGTTTAGCACCCCGGCCAGAAACGACGCCACGGTCAACCAGAGCCAGTGCCAATCCATGAAGGCGGGGAGGGTGGAATGCATCATCTTCCTAGATTGTAAAAGGTCGCTGGAGCGGGCAAGGAATTGCAAGTGGACATACCAGGGTCGGGCCCCCGCAATCCGCTGCATTCGGATCGACTTTCAACCCTGGAGATTCCCATGAAGAAACGCTGTGCGTTGTTGGCCGCGATGGTCCTGCTTCCTATGGCTTGTCCGCACAAGCCCCTGCCAAGGCCGATCCGGGCCGGGCTTCGCTTTCTCCTTGTCTCGTAAGCAATTGAAAATGAATAGAATATTCAAATTTCTAGAATATGAGCGTAAGACGCGCATATTCTATGAATCATTTGTGCTATATTGTCATCAGATTGGTTGAGTGGCTTGGACTCAGGTCCTGGCTCCATCCATACCGAATATCCATCTGGAGGTACACATCATGGCAATCACTCGTTGGGACCCGTTCCGGGAAGTCGTCGCCTTGCAGAACCGCATGAACTCGCTGTTCCGCGATCTGAATACAAGCGAGGGGGAGACTCCCATGACGACGGCCAGCTTTGTGCCGGCGGTCGATATCTATGAGGACGACAAGAAGGTGATGCTCAAGCTCGAAGTTCCGGGCATCGAGCAGAAGGATCTGGACGTGAGCGTGGAGAACAACACGCTGACGGTGAAGGGCGAGCGCAAGTTCGAGCAGGAGGAGAAGGAGGAGAACTTCCATCGCATCGAGCGGCGCTACGGCAGTTTCTTCCGCGCCTTCACGCTGCCCTCGACTGTGGACACAGAGAATGTGGCGGCAAGCTACAATGCTGGCGTGCTCAAGTTGGAGCTGAAGAAGAAGCCCGAGGCCCAGCCCAAGCAGATCAAGATCATGGCAGCGTAGCTGCCAGTGGACAGTGGACAGTGACCAGTACTTTCTGTGGTCTGAAGAGAGCATCGGCACCTAAGAAGAGCGAGTAGGATTCATGAGAATTCCGGAACGCGTCACGTGTCGAATGCTGCCATTTGGCCAATGGGAATTCAGTGCGGACTTTCGATTTCCGATTGCTGTTCACTGTTCACTGTCCACTGACAACTGATCACTAACAACTGAGGTACTCATGGCGATTCGTTGGGAAAAACTGACTGTCAAATCGCAGCAGGCGATGGAACAGGCGCAGGCGCGGGCAAACGAACTGGGCAACCCCGAGGTTCTGCCCGTGCACTTGCTGCTGGCATTGATCGAGGACCGCGAGGGCGTGATTCCCGCGGTGCTCGAAAAGGTTGGCGTTCCCACCGAACGGCTGGAGCACGACCTGCACGGCATCGAGGAAAAACTGCCTCGAGTTGCCGGCGCAGCCACGCAGCCGGGACTGAGCCAGGCGCTCAACAAAGCGCTGGAGCAGGCTTTCCGCGAGGCCGCCAACTTCAAGGACGAGTACGTGTCCACGGAACACCTGCTGCTGGGCGCGGCGCATCTGAAGAGCGATCCGGCCGGCGCGGCGCTGGTGGCGCTGGGCGCGACGCATGAGGCCATTCTGAAGGCGCTGACGGCGGTGCGCGGCTCGCAGCGCGTGACGGACCAGAATCCCGAAGGCAAATTCCAGGCTCTCGAAAAGTATGCCAAGGACCTGACCGAACTTGCGCGGCGCGGCAAGCTGGACCCGGTGATCGGCCGCGACGAAGAGATTCGCCGTGTGATCCAGGTGCTCAGCCGCCGCACCAAAAACAATCCCGTGCTGATCGGCGAGCCCGGCGTGGGCAAGACGGCCATTGTCGAGGGACTGGCGCGGCGCATTGTCTCGGGCGACGTGCCGGAGAGCCTCAAGGACAAGCGCGTGATCTCGCTGGACCTGGGCTCGATGCTGGCCGGAGCCAAGTTCCGCGGCGAGTTCGAGGACCGGCTCAAGGCCGTTCTGAAAGAAATCGAGGAAGCGAACGGCGAGATTGTGCTGTTCATCGACGAGCTGCATACGCTGGTGGGCGCGGGCGCGGCCGAAGGCGCCATCGACGCCAGCAACATGCTCAAGCCGGCGCTGGCGCGCGGCGAACTGCGGGCCATCGGCGCAACCACGCTGAACGAGTACCGCAAGTACATCGAAAAAGACAAGGCGCTGGAGCGGCGTTTCCAGATTGTCTATGTGGGCGAGCCGAATGTCGAGGACACGATCGCGATTCTGCGCGGGCTGAAGGACCGCTACGAGGCGCATCACAATGTGCGCATCAAGGACGCGGCGATTGTGGCCGCGGCGACGCTCTCGCATCGCTACATCAGCGACCGCTTTTTGCCCGACAAGGCCATCGACCTGGTGGACGAGGCCGCGGCTTCGCTGGCGATTCAGATTGGCTCGGTGCCCACGGAGATCGACCAACTGGAGCGCGAGAAAACATCGCTGGAAATCGAACGCGCCGCGTTGAAACGCGAGACCGACGCCAACAGCATCGAACGCCGCGAGGTGGTGGAGCGCGAAGTGGCTACGCTGACAGAGCAGATTACGGCTCTGCGCGCCCGCTGGACCAAAGAGCGCGAGGCCATCAGCCGCGTCAGCGAATTGAAGAAGAGGATCGAGGCGTTACGCTTCGAGGCCGAAGAGCAGACGCGCAAGGGCATGCTGGATCGTGCGGCACAGATTCAATACGGCGAGTTGCCCAAGCTGGAAGCCGAGTTGAAGCAGTTGAGCAGCGTGCAGGACGGCAAGTCCGGCCACGCGCGCATGTTGAAGGAAGAAGTGGACGAGGAGGATATCGCCAGCATCGTGAGCAAGTGGACCGGAATTCCGGTCTCGCGGATGCTGGAGGGCGAAGTGACGAAACTCGTGCAAATGGAAGAGCGGCTCAGGGAGCGGGTGATCGGCCAGGACGCGGCGCTGACCATCGTGGCCAATGCGATTCGCCGTTCGCGCGCAGGGTTGAGCGATCCGCGGCGGCCCATCGGGAGTTTTATTTTCCTTGGACCGACGGGCGTGGGAAAGACGGAGACCGCGCGCGCGCTGGCCGAGTTTTTGTTCGACGACGAGCAGTCCATGATCCGCATCGATATGAGCGAGTACATGGAAAAACACGCCGTGGCGCGGCTGATCGGTGCGCCTCCGGGCTATGTGGGCTACGACGAAGGCGGCCAGTTGACCGAAGCCGTGCGCCGCAGGCCTTACGCGGTGATCTTGTTCGACGAGATCGAGAAGGCGCACCCGGATGTCTTCAACATCCTGCTGCAGGTGATGGACGACGGGCGGCTGACCGACGCCAAGGGGCGCACGGTGGACTTCAAGAACACGGTGCTCATCATGACCTCGAACCTGGGCGCGAATCTGCTGGTGGGCGACACACTGAAGACCGAGCACGACTTCGACATGGCGCGCGAATCGGTGATGCGTGTGCTGCGCGAGCATTTTCGCCCGGAGTTTTTGAACCGCGTGGACGATATGGTGATCTTCCGTCCGCTGGGCCATGCCCAGTTGGCGCAGATTCTGGAGCTGCGGCTGAACGAAGTGCGCAAGCTGCTCGAAGACCGGCAGATTTCGCTCGAACTGACAGAACCGGCGCGGCAACTGATTCTAGCCGCGGGCTCGGATGCGGCGTATGGCGCGCGTCCGCTGAAGAGGGCCTTGCAGCGCATGATTCAGGATCCACTGGCGATCAAGATTCTGAACGGCGAAGTGCTACACGGGTCGCACGTGCGCATCGACGTGGACCGCAAATCGAATCAGTTGAACTTTGAGCCGATGAGCCGGGAGGCGATGGCTTAAAGGCAGTGGTCAGTTGTCAGTGATCAGTGGTCAGAGAACAGGCTCCGCGATGCGGAGCCTGTTCTGTTAGCGAGTTAGAGCGGTTCTCCCATACACGTACCCTTGCCAGTTCTGTGCAAGGTGGCTTTTTCTTAGGGAAAAAGCCACTCGGCGGCATGGCTTCGGAGTATAGCAATGGGAGAACCGCTATAGCGCCGGCGAGTTGCTCGCTTACTGTCTTAGCTCCACCAGCGTGGCGCCCTGGCCGCCCTCGTTTTGCGGGGCTTCGGCGATGGTGGCGACGTGGGGATGGCCTTTGAGGAATTCGCGGACGCCGCGGCGGAGGATGCCGGCGCCGTGGCCGTGGATGATGCGGACGCGCGGCAGGCCGGCGAGAAAGGCGCGGTCGAGATACTTTTCCAGCTCCTCGGTGGCTTCGTCCACGGTGCGGCCGATGAGGTTGATCTCCATGCGCAGGTCGTCGGTGTTGGCGCTGGTCACGGTGACGTGGACATTCTTCTGCTTGCGCGCCGCGGCCAGTGGGTCGGGCCTATCCCCGGCCGAAGAGCCTTCAGAACGCGAAACCTCGGAGAGGTCGGAGCGGTTGACGCGCATCTTGATGGGGCCGAGGGCGACTTCGAAGATGTCCTTCTCCACCTCGCGCTGCACGACGGCGACCTTATTCATGGACTTGAGCAGGACCCGGTCGCCGGCGGCGACGTGCTTGAGCAGGTGCGGCTGGGCATTTGCATCTCCCACGTCCGCGCCGGTGCGGTGGGCGACGACGGTCTGGTTGAAGCTCTCCTGAAACTCGCGGCGCAGGCGCAGGATGCGGCGCTCGGCTTCCTTCGACAGCTTTTGCTGCGCTGCGCGGTCTTCAATTGCGCGCACGGTCTCGCGCATCTGGAACTCGAAATCCTTGAGCAGCGAAGCCAGCTTTGTTTCCAGTTCGCGCGTGCGGTTGCGCAGCTCGACATCGCCTTCGCGGGCGAGCTTGGCGCGCTCCTGGTTGAGCGCGTACTGCTGCTCGCGCGCGCTTTTTTTCTCGACTTCGAGAGTGGCAAGTTCGGTATGCAGCTTATCGAGGAAGCGGGCGATATCCACCTGCTGCGAGCCGAGGCGCTGGCGGGCGGCGGCGATAATGTCGGGATTCAAACCCAGACGCGCCGCGGTCTGGATGCCGGCCGAAGCGCCGGGCACGCCGAGACGCAGTTGATAGTTGGGCGCCAGGGTGACTTCATCCACGCCGGCCGCGGCGTTCATCACGCCCTCGGTGTTGGCGGCGTAGACCTTGAGCGAAGTGTGATGCGTGGAGATGAGCGACCACGCGCCCGCGGTGAGAAAGTGGCTGGCGATGGCGACGGCCAGCGCGGAGCCTTCTTCGGGATCGGTGGAGGAGCCAAGCTCGTCGAGCAGAACGAGGGTGCGCGGGTTGGCCAGGCGCGAGAGGCGGTCGAGATTGGTGATGTGCGCGGAAAAGGTGGAGAGCGCGGCCTCGATGGACTGCGCGTCGCCGATGTCGGCCAAAAATGCCGTGAAAACCGGAAAGCTGGCCGCTGTGGCGGGGATGGGCAAGCCGGCCTGGGCCATCATGGCCAAGAGGGCCGTGGTCTTGAGGGTAACGGTTTTGCCGCCGGTGTTGGGGCCGCTGATGATGAGCTGCCGCTCGGCCGCGGTGAGTTCGAGCGTGAGCGGAACGATGCGCCCGCCAGTGGAGCGCAGGCGCTTTTCGAGGAGTGGATGGCGGGCGGCGTCGAAGCGCAGAAGGTCCGGCGTAATGGCCGGAGCCACGCACTCGTAATCGCGGGCAAAACGGGCGCGGGCCTGGAGGCTGTCAACCAGCGCCAGCACGCGCGCGCCCTCCCGTAGGCCATGGGCATAGCCGCCCACCTGGCGGGTGAGGGCGACAAAGATGCGGTGAATCTCGGCCTGCTCTTCTTCGATGAGGCGGACCAGTTCGTTGTTCTGCTCGATGGTTTCGAGCGGCTCGACGTAGACGGTCTGGCCGGAGGAACTGGCGCCGTGGACGACGCCGGAGACGCGCCGCTTCAACTCCGCGCGGACGGGAATGACGAAGCGGTCGCCGCGGATGGTGATGAGATCTTCCTGGGTTGCGCCGTCCGAGGAGAGCTTGCGCAGCGCGGCGCGGAGGCTTTCTTCGATCTGCCGCTGCTGGCGCTCCTGATCGCGGCGGATGCGGCCGAGTTCGGGCGAGGCATTGTCGGCCAGGGTGCCGTCGGGCTGGATGGTGCGCTCGATGGACTCGGCCAGCGGACGCAGGCTAGTGGTCAGTTCCGACGAAAGCGATGACAGGCCGGGCAGCTTGCCAACCAGCCGCGCCGGAGGCGACTGCAACAGCGATTGCCAGGAGGCTACGTCGTTGGCCAGGCGGGCGATGGCCTGCAACTCATTGGCTTCGAGCGCGGCGCCGGGAATTTGCGCTTTGGCGGCTAGTTGCGTGGGGTCGAAGAGGCCGCTGAGAGGGATGGAAACCTGCTCGGCGAGCGCCAAGCGGACCTCGCCGGTGAGCCGATGCTGGAGGGCGATCCAGGCCTCGTCAGTGGAGGGCTTGAGATCGAGGATGGCGCGGCGGCCGACCGGCGAGGCGGCAAAGCCGGCGACGAGAGCCAGCAGCGGCTCCCACTCCAGAGCGGCAAAGTCGGCATCTTCCACCGGCGACGGAATGGGATCGAGCAGCGGCATGGTTTTTCTTCTGGAACTCCCTTATCCCAGCAACTCTCCGACGATTCCCTGCGCTGCCCGGAGCGCCGCGTCGATCTGCGTCTGGTCTTTGCCGCCGGCTTCGGCGATTTCGGGCTTGCCGCCGCCCGAGCCGCCCACCAGCTTGGCCACCGCGCCCACCAGCTTGCCGGCCTGGATGCGCTTGGTCAGCCCCGGCGTGACGCCGGCGATGAGCGCGACCTTGCCTTCGGGCTGCGCGGAGGCCAGCACCACCACGCCTTCGCCCAGCTTCTGCTTGAGATTGTCGACGAGCGTGCGCAACTGGCCGCGCTCCAGCGAGTCGGCGCGAAGAGTGACGAGGCGAATGCCTTTCACCTCTACGGCGCGGCCGAGCGCCTCGTCCAGCGCGCCGGCGGCGGACTTCATGCGCATCTCTTCAAGCTCGCGCCGCAGCCTCCTCATCTCCTCTTCCTGTGCGGCCATCTTTCCCCGGAAGGCCTCAAGCAGATTGTCGGTAGACGGCACAAGCTGCCCGGCATACTTCGAGAGTTCAAAATCCTCGCGGAAGGCCGCCAGCGAACCCAATCCGCTGATGGCCTCCAAACGGCGCACGCCGGAGGAGACCGAGCCTTCGCTCACGATCTTGATGAGGCCGATTTCGCCGGTGGCGCCGGTGTGCGTGCCGCCGCAAAGCTCGGTCGAGAAGCCGTCGGAGAGCTTGACCACGCGAACCTTATCGCCATATTTCTCGCCGAAGAGCGCCATGGCGTGGTACTCGTTCACGGCCACGTCGATGGGCACGTCTTCCAGCGTCTCCACGCGCGCGTCGGCCAGCACTTCGCGGTTGACAATGCTCTCGATCTCTTCCAGTTCTTCGTCGGCCACCTGGGCAAAGTGGGAGAAATCGAAGCGCAGCCGCTCAGGATGGACCGCCGACCCGGCCTGCTTTACGTGCGTGCCCAGCACCTGGCGCAGCGCCGCATGCAGCAGGTGGGTCCCCGTGTGGTTGCGGCGGATGGCGTTGCGGCGCTCGCCGTCGACCTGGGCGTTCACGTCATCGCCGACGAAAATCGGCTGCCTCAATACGGCCTTGTGTGCGCGGAGCCCTTGGACCGGGGACACACAACCAATGACGTCGGCTACGATAGTGTTGCCGTCAGGGGAGAGCAGCCAGCCGGTGTCTCCCACCTGTCCACCGGAGTCGGCATAGAAACTCGTATGTTCAAGGAATATATCGACAGAATCACCGGCATTAGCGGAAATCAGGCTGTCGCCATTCTTCACGATTGCCAGAACCTCGCAATTCGTGGAGAGGAGTTGGCGGTACCCCTCAAAGAGAGTCGTAGGTATGTCGACGTAGACAGGGAAGACGGATTTCTGGCTGCCGCCCTTCCAACTGGCGCGAGCGCGGGCTTGTTCTTCGACGCGAGCGGCTTCAAAGCCAGCCTCGTCGAACTTCGCCGGCATCGCGAGCAGCATCGACCATGAAGTCCAGCGGCAGACCGAAGGTCTCGTAGAAGTGGAAGGCATCCTTACCTGAGAACGTAACGATCGGATCATGGCCCACAACAGACTTGAGCGCTGTTTTGAAATACGGAACTGCTTCCTCGGCGAGGTCAGAAGAGAGAAGGTTGTACATCTGGTCGAACCGCTGCGGGTCTATATCGTGGAGCTTGGAGTACTCCACAAGCTGCTTCTCGTTTTGAGCGACTAACGGTGAATAGCACTGCGCGAACGCTACGCTCAGCTTCTTAGAACCGGACTCGATTACGCGAGCGAACTGCCTCTCCTCGGCCTCGATGACCTTGGAAATACGTGGGGCGGAGCTAATCAGTTCGGGATACGCGCCCTGCATCAGATCGCGAACGTCATAAACCATGCCGCTAAGAACTATGCCCTCCCCACCGAGCAGACGAGCATGACGGATTCCGCGGCGAAGAATCTTCCGCAGTACGTAGCCTCGGCCCTCATTTGATGGCAAGACGCCGTCGTTGATAAGAAAGGTAGCGGCGCGAGAGTGGTCGGCGATAATCCTCAAGCTAGCGCTCTCAACGCCGTCAGAGACACCCACGTATGAAGCCGCGGCGTCAATCAGCGGTGTGAACAAATCCGTCTCAAAGTTCGAGAGCTTGCCTTGCAGGACGGCGGCTACGCGCTCCAGGCCCATGCCGGTGTCGATCGAGGGCTTGGGCAGCGGAGCCAGCTTGTAGCCGGTCGTCTTGCCCGCCGCGTCCACCACCGCCGAGCGGTCGAACTGCATGAAGACCAGGTTCCAGATCTCGACGTAGCGGGCTTCGTCTTCGCCAAAGGGCTTGTCGATGCCGGGAGTCTCGGCCGCCTCCAGGCCCATGTCGTAGAAAATCTCGGAGCAGGGACCGCAGGGGCCGGTTTCGCCCATCTGCCAGAAGTTGTCCTTGAGGCCGTATTCCTTGATGCGCTCCTTGGGAACGCCGGCCGCGATCCAGAAGTTCTCGGCCTCGGTGTCGCGCGGAACGCCGTCCGCGCCTTCGAAGATGGTCACGTAGAGGCGGTCCTTGGGGATGCCCAGCCACTCCGGGCTGGTGACCAGCTCCCAGGCGAAGGGGATGACTTCGCGCTTGAAGTAATCGCCGAAGCTGAAGTTGCCCAGCATTTCGAAAAAGGTGTGGTGGCGGCGCGTAAAGCCAACGTTTTCAAGGTCGTTGTGCTTGCCGCCGGCGCGGACGCACTTCTGCGAGGTGGTGGCGCGGGTGTACTCGCGGCGCTCCGCCCCCAGGAACAGGTCCTTGAACTGGTTCATTCCGGCGTTGGTAAAGAGCAGCGTCGGGTCGTTGGCAGGCACCAATGAGGAAGAGTGCACGCGGCGGTGCCCCTTCGACTCAAAAAAGCGCAGAAATATTTCGCGTATCTCGTTCCCAGAGCGGAATTGCATGGCGTTACCAGTGTATCCAATGCAGGGGGCAGCCGGGCAGTGCTCCCGAAAGACAAGAACAACCGCAGGTTCTTCGACTCGCTACGCTCGCTCAGAATGACAGCATCGTGGGGGAGTGAGCACTCTTTAAGAGCCTTACTCCCTCTGTGTCTCGTCGTCCAGACTGTCCAACTGGGCCAGGGTTTCGTCGGGCACGTCCCACTGGCGAAGGATCTTGTAGATGACGCCGGTGGAGAAGCCGGCCGCGACCAGCCGGCGCATCACGCGCGCGGTCTCTTTTTCGTTTTCCGGCTTGCGGATGCGCTTGCGCTCCAGGTGCTCGCGGGCGAGGGCTTCCTCATTGGTCTGGGCGTAGCGGGCTTCGAGGGTCTCATTGATGAGTTCCGCGCCTACGCCCTTCTGCTGCAGGTCCTGGCGAACGCGGCGCTGGCCCAGCTTCTGGTTTTCATGGCGCAGGCGGGCATAGGTTTCGGCAAAGGCGGCGTCGTTCAGGTAGCCGTAGCCCTTGAGGCGCAGCACGACCGCATCAACCTTGGCCTCGCCGCTCTCTTCCGGCTCGACGCGGTTCCTCATCAGCCGGCGCAGATCGGCCTCCGAGCGCATCTGGCGGCCCAGGGACCGCACCGCGTAGTCGAAGAGGCCGGCGGCGTCGAGGAAGGCGCGGGGCTTGGCGGATTTGCGTGGAAAGGGCAGCTTTTAGCCTCTCGCTTCTAGCCTCTAGCCCGCCTGCTGAGGCTGAGTGCTGTTGAATCGGTATGACTACGTTCCAGTTTGTGCTTTCCCACCCTTTCTGCGGAAAAAAGCGGAAAGGATGGGGCACGGAGTTTTTCTCGCTAAGGAACGGGCTAACAGCTAGAAGCTAACGGCTAGAAGCTGCTGCCCCCGTCCACTGGTCAACCCAGTCGTTCACGGTCTTCCACCAGAGCTGCGAATTCTGCGGCTTCAGCACCCAGTGGCCTTCGTCGGGGAAGTAGAGCATCTTGCTGGGCACCTTGAGGCGTTGCAGGGTGTCGAAGAGCTGGAAACCCTCGCTCACGTCGAGGCGGTAGTCGAGCTGGCCGTGGATCACCAGCGTGGGCGTTTTGAAGTTTTTCGCCGACATCATGGGCGACCACTTGCGGAAGGGATTCTCGCTGTCCGGCTTGCCGTAGTAGTCCCAGGGCTTGCCCTTGAACTCCCACTCGTTGAACCAGAGCTCTTCCGTTGTGCCGTAGGCCGACTCGGGATTGAACATGCCGTCGTGCGAGACGATGCACTTGAAGCGGTCAGTGTGGCCCAGCACCCAGTTGGCCATGTATCCGCCGTAGCTGGCGCCGAGGGCGCACTCGCGCGTCTTGTCGATGAACGGATAGTGCTGCTCGGCGTAGTCCAGGCCTTCCATCAGGTCGGTGAAGGGCTTGCCGCCCCAGTCGCCATTCACGCCATCGACGATGGCCTGGCCATAGCCGGTCGAGCCGCGGGGATTGATCATCACCACCACGTAGCCGTTGGCGGCAAAGAGTTCGGCGTTCCAGCGGTAGCTCCACGAGTCGCCCCAGGCGCCCTGCGGGCCGCCGTGGATCAGGAACTTGACTGGATATTTCTTGGCTGGGTCGAAGGCTGGGGGCCGGATGAGGAAGCCCTGGAGTTTGGTCTTGTCAGCGGCGGTGAACCAGAAGGATTCCATCTTTGGCAGGTCGAGTTGGGCAAGAAGGGCGTCGTTGAGGTGCGTGAGAGAGGGAGGCAGCGAATCGCATTCGGCTTTGTAGCCTGGTTGTCCTTGCGGAGCACAAAGATCATGACCTTGCGCGTAAACAACCTCCATAGGGCGATCAACCTTCATCATCGATGCAAGGAGGCCCTCGGCACCCTCGGCTGTCGGTCGATCTAACTTCACGGGAATTAGCTTGAGGTCGCCAAACTCTGCTCCGTGAGAGATGAGCTTGGGCTCTCCAGTTTGCAGGTTCTGGAGATAGATATCCTCTTCGCCATGGTTCCCACTCGTGAAATAAATGCTACGCGAGTCTAAACTCCACACAAACTCATCCACCCAGTTCTCGAACTTCGGCAGTAGATCCTTGATCGTCTTCGCCGTGCGGTCGTAGAGCAACAGCCGGAACTTATCGCTCTCATAGCTGGGACGGGCCTGGGAGCGCCAGGCCAAATACTTGCCATCGGGCGAATAGGCGGGGTTGAAGTCGCCGCCCGGAGATGTGCTGATCTTGACTGGCTTGGCCGCCGGGTCGGTCAGGTCGAGGGTGAAGATGTCGGCGTTGGTGCTGATGGCCGGCTCGGGATCGAGATTCTCGGTGAAGGCCAGTTCTTTCGAGTCCGGCGAGATGGCGAAGCCGCCGCCGCCTTCGAGCGAAAAGGGCGGAACGTCATGGGGATCGTTGGGCGTGAGATCGCGCAGCGCGCCGGTTTCGACCGAAGCCAGGAAGAGATGGCTGCGCTTGTCGCCCATGTAGCGGTTCCAGTGACGATAAAGAAGGTGAGTAAAGATCTGCGCCTTTACCTTGCTGGCGGCCTGGGCGGCGTCGCGGTCCCGATTGCATTTGTCCCCAGCCGTCGCGTCGGCCGCCGTGATGGCCGGGCAGTCGGGATAGACCGAAGAAATGAAGAGCACGGAGTGCCCGTCGGGCGACCAGAGGGCGTTGTCGGCCTCGGTGGAGATCGCCGTCAGCTTCTTGGGATTGCTGGCCTCGCCGGTGGCCGGGTCGAAGTTCGCCAGCCACACCTGTTGCGAACCACCTCGTGCAGAGAGAAAGAGCACGGAGTGCCCGTCGGGGGAGAACTGCGGTCCCGAATCGCCGGGTTTGGACGCAGCGAGCGGTTTTGCGTCTCCACCGGCAATGGGTTGAATAAAAAGCTCCGCTGTTTTGGTGTTCTTGTCCAGGTTGACGGTGGTGACCGAATACGCCAGCCATTTGCCGTCGGGCGAGACGGCGGTTTCGCTCAGCCGCTTCATCTTCATCATGTCCTCGAAGGTCATGGGGCGCTTGGCGGGGGCGGCGGGCGGCGGCGCATTCTGGGCAAAAGCGGAGGGAATTGGCGCAAGGACCGCAAGCAAGGCAACGGTGAGAGCGAGTGCGTTTTTCGGCATGGGAGTTCCTATCCGCGCAGAGGGAGCGACCGCTTGTGCGCGAAGGAAAAGTTTACACCGCGCTCCCGATGAACGGCCGCAAGTCGGGGTTCGTGCTATCCCACCTGTGCGACAGAAAAGAATCGCAAGGATGAGGCACAGGACAACCGCAGGTCCTTCGACTCCGCTACGCTTCGCTCAGGATGACAAAAAAGGATGGGGGCACGGAGCGCGTCGAGGCTCGTCGCCCCCCACCTTTGCGACAGGAAGGCGAACCGCAGGTTCTTCGACTCGCTGCGCTCGCTCAGAATGACAGCAGTGAGGGGGAATTAGCTGGGCTGGGCCGCGAAGTATGCGGCGACTTCCTGCCAGTTGGCGACGCGGACGAAGCCGGTTGCGGCGAGGTTGTGGGGCGCGGTGTAAAGGATGCCCTGGCCCTCGAAGCGGAGCAGGTTGCGGGGCAGGTCGTCGATGAGGTAGTCGGCGCGCAAAATGCTCTTGTTGCCGCAGAAGACGTAGTGGGTGCAGGGGATGAAAGGGAAGTGGCGCTGGAGCCAGCGGTACTTGGGGCCGAGCGAGTTGGGGACGGTCATGGCCTGGGTGGCGATGAAGATCTCGAAGCGGGTGGAGAGGCTTTTGAGCACCTCCTGCGCGCCGGGCATGAGGGCCAGGTCCTCGAAGAAGTCCTCTGCATCGAGAAAGGCGCGGAGCTGCTGCTGGCGGTCGAGCGGCGCGATCTCCCACAGGCCCTTGCCGGCCAAATCTTCCGGGGTCACGTCCTCGTCGAAGGTCTGGTTGTAGCGGCGCAGATGTTCGGCGAGGGTGTCCGCCATCACCTCATCCATATCGACACAGATGCGCAGCACGGCTTGCTCCTCGATTCAATCGACCGCTTCCGCGGCCGGGTTCCCCAGAAAAGGTTAGCAGCCCAGGGGCCCGCGCGGGTTGGAATGCAGGAAAAGCATACCGCAGGGGCTTGGCCCCGCGCACTTTCAAGGTTTCGGATTGTTCAGGGGATTGCTAGGCGCCGGTGTGGCTGGATTTGCGGACGGCGCGGCCGGCGCCGGGAACGGGCTCGGGTTGGGGCGCTTTGGGCGCGGGCGCCATGGCCGGGTCCCAGTAGAGCAGCCTACCGCAACTGTCGCAGGTGAGCAGTTCGCCCTCGCGCAACTGGTTCCACATCTGCGGGCGCACGCCCATGCGGCAGCCGGTGCACTGCTGGTTTTCGACGCGGGCCAGGCCGGTGCCGCGGGAGCCGGCGAGACGGTCGTAGCGGACGAGCCATTCGGGCCCGATGAGCGGGCGGAGGGCCTCGCGCTCGATGTTGAGAGTGGCCAGTTCGGCGTTGAATTCCTGCTGGCGGAGAGCGGCGCGGGCGCGGGTTTTGTCCAGTGCGGCAGCGAGGGATTCAACCTCAGCTCGCGCGGCAGCCAGCGTGGCTTCCTGCGCCTCAGTGCGCTCCAGGCTGGCGAACTCCTCGTTTTCCAGGCGCTCGGCCTCCTGCAAGGCAAACTGCAACTCGTGATCGATGGCCGCGGCCTGCGCGGCGTTGGTGACTGAGTCCTGCTGAACGCGGAAGCGGGCGGCCTTCTGGCGGTGGCCGGCGATCTCGCGCTCCAGGCGGGTACGCAGCGAATCCTCGTGACTCAGCGCGGCGGAAGCCTCGGCAGAGTGGCGCTCGGCGGCATCCAGCGTGGCTTTGGCCTGAGCGATCTCCACCGGCAGGGCGCGCACCGCCTGCGCGAGCCGGGCCCGCTCCAGGTCCACAGCTTGCAGCTTTACGAGGTTTTCAATGTGCGCTTGCATCCGTGTTATGGAGTCTACGGCATCTACCGTCTATTAAGAAAATAGGGACGGGCGAATCCTGCGAGAATGGATGCGATCGGGAGGCGGGTTTTGGCGAACGTACGAGGATCTTTCTGGCGCAGAAACCGGTGGCTCAAGTGTTTTTTGGGCGGATTGCTGGCGGCACTGGCGGGGCTGGCGGTGGTTGTGGCCGTGTTGTTGCATCGGGCCGAACCGTTCTTGCGCGCCCGCATTGTGGAGGAGTTGCAGGACCGTTTTCACGCCCGCGTGGAGCTGGACAGTTTCCACGTTTCTCTGGTCAATGGCCTGAGGGCCGAAGGGAAGGGACTGCGCATCTGGCCGCCGGCACAGGTGGGTGGGGTGACGGTTCCCGGCCCGGCAGGGGCGGAAACGGCGCAGGCGGGCGAGCCGCTGATCCGGCTGGAGGAGTTCCGCTTTCATGCGCCCTTGCGCTACCGGCCAGGCCAGCCGATTCACATCTCCCTGGTGGAGTTGAAGGGGCTGGATCTCCGTCTGCCGCCGAAATCTCACTTTGGACACGCTTTGGCCGGAGCCGCGAAGCAAAAAAGCGGCGCGGGAGTGCTCAGCTTCAGAGTGGACAGCATGGAATGCACCGGCGCGCACCTGGTGCTGGAGACCGCCAAGCCCGGCAAGCTGCCGCTGGATTTTGCCGTCGCCCACTTCAAGCTGTCCAATATTGCGGCGGGCGGAGCGATGACGTTTGACGCCGAGCTGACCAATCCGCGGCCGGTGGGGACGATCCTCTCGACGGGCAGCTTTGGGCCGTGGCTGGTGGCCGACCCCGGCGAGTCTCCGATCACCGGCGACTACCGCTTTGAGCACGCCGATCTTTCCGGCTTCAAAGGGATTGCCGGCATTCTTTCCTCGACCGGCCACTACCAGGGAACGCTGCGCGACCTGACGGCGGATGGGGAGACCAATACGCCTGATTTCCGGCTGACGCATTTCGGTAATTCCCTGCCGCTGCATACGCGCTTTCACGCCAAGGTGGACGCAACCAATGGCGACACGTGGCTCGATCCGGTGGAGGCGACGCTGGGCCACTCGCACTTTTGGGCGCGGGGGCAAATTGTGCGCGTGCTGGCCGCGGAGAACGGCGCGCCGCCCCATAGCATCGGCCACGATATCGCACTGACGGTCAACGTGGACCGGGGGCGCATCGAGGATTTTCTGCGCCTGGCCAGCCACACGTCCGCACCGCTGTTGACGGGCGCTGTGACCCTGAAGACCACGCTCCACATTCCTCCGGGCCCGGCCCCTGTGCATGAACGGCTGGCACTGAAGGGCTCCTTTTCGCTGGACGATACGCGGTTTGCCAGCGCAAAGATTCAGGAGCGCATCGAGGAACTGAGTCTGCGCGGCCAGGGGAAACCCGACGAGGTGAAGAGCGCGGACCCGGCCGGCGTGCGCTCCAGGATGCAGGGAGATTTCCAGATCGGGAACGGGGTCCTTACGCTGCCGGCGCTCAAGTGGACGGTGCCGGGTGCGGCGATCGATCTGAAAGGCACCTATGCGCTGGAGGGCGGCGCGCTGAACTTTGCGGGAACGGCGAAGACCGATGCCACGGTCTCCCAGATGGTGGGCGGGTGGAAGGGATTGCTGCTGAAGCCGGCCGACCGCTTCTTCAAGAAGGATGGAGCGGGGACGGCGGTTGCGATTCAAATCACCGGCACGCGCGAGGAGCCGAAGTTTACCGTCGATTTCGACCGCTTGAAGGCGACCGTGGGGCCGCGGGAGAAGCGCTAGGGTGAGTTAGCTGTATCCCGCCCTAGCCGCAAAAAAACAAAGACGCGGCGAGGGTGGGGCACCCAGAGGAATTCCTGATTTTCAACCCATTGCCGGGCGAAAATCCATCCCCGCAAGCCGCGCCGTTGTGTTAGTTTTGCTTGGGTTACACCGTTGCCGGGTGGATGAGCAGCGGAAACAGAATGAGGAGACCGCAATGCACTGGACCAAGAGCATCGCACGCTGCGCCATAGCCCTGTCTCTAGGAGCCGCGGCGCTATCCGGCGGCGGGCAGACCACGCCCGTCCAAGCCACAACGCAACCCGTCGCTTCAATCTCCGCCAGCGCACAGAACTGGTGGAAGAACGCCGTCATCTATGAGATTTACCCGCGCAGCTTCCAGGACTCGAACGGGGACGGCATCGGCGACCTGAACGGCATCACGAAGCGGCTGGACTACCTGAAGGATCTGGGGGTGGACGCCATCTGGCTGACGCCCTGCTATCCCTCGCCGCAGGTGGACTTCGGCTACGACATCTCGGACTACAAGAACATCGATCCGCAGTACGGCACGCTGGCCGATTTCGACCGGCTGGTGGCCGAGGCCCGCAAGCGCAATATCCGCGTCCTGATGGACATGGTGATGAACCACACCTCGGACCAGCACAAGTGGTTTCTGGAGTCGCGGTCGTCGCGCACCAGCCCCTACCGCGACTGGTATATGTGGCACGACGGCAAGGGCGAGACGGCGACCGACAAGGGCGAAGTCCCGAATAACTGGCAGTCGGACTTTGGCCATTCGGCGTGGGAGTGGGACGAAAAGACGCGCCAGTACTACTATCACAAGTTCTACATTCAGCAGCCGGATGTGAACTGGGATAACCCCAAGATTCACGCGGCCTTCAAGGACATCATCCGCTTCTGGCTGAAGCGCGGAGTGGGCGGCTTCCGCTTCGACGCCATCACCACGCTCTTTGAGGACCCCAACCTGACCGACGAGGATGTCCTCAAGGACAAGGACGGCAAGCCGTACCTCAACGCCTACGGCGACATCGCCCTGAACGACACGCGCACCAACAACCTGCCCCGCAACCACGAAGTGATGCAGGAGATGCGCGCCTGGACCGACACCTTCGGCTCGAATGCCTTTCCCGGCTCGCGGGTGCTGATCGGCGAGACCTATGTGCCCAACATCGCCGATTTGGCCGCCGAGTATGGAACGGCGGAGAAGCCGGAGTTTCAACTGCCGATGGACACGCAGGTGGCCTTCATCAACAAACTGGATGTGGCCCAGTTCCGCGCCCGGCTCGCCGACGTGGAAACGCAGATCGGCGACCATACGCCCCTGCTGCTCTTCGACAATCACGATAATCCGCGCCTCGACGCGCGCTATGGCGACGGCGTGCACGATACCGACATCCAGAGGGCGCTCTCGACGGTGCTCTTCGCCAGCCGGGGTGCGGCCCTGTTCTATTACGGCGACGAGATCGGGATGAAGACCACGCCGCCCACCCGCAAGGAAGACGTGAAGGACCCCATCGGCGTGATTGGCTGGCCCAAGGAGAAAGGCCGCGACGGCGAGCGAACCCCGATGCAGTGGGATGCGACGGCCCACGCCGGCTTTACCGCCGCTGGAGCGACGCCGTGGCTGCCCGTTCCGCCCAGTGCCGCCAGCATCAACGTGGAGGCGGAAAAGAGCGATCCCAACTCGCTGCTTGCCTGGTATCAGAGCCTGATTCGCCTCAAGAAGGCCAATCCGGCTTTCGCCCAGGGCAACGACACGATGCTCGACACCGCCAACACCAAGGTGCTGAGCTGGATGCGCCAGGCGCCCGGCGCTCCGGTGGTGGTGGTTTCAGTCAACTTTACGGCCGAGCCGCAGACGGTGTACCTGAGCGTTCCCGGCTCCGGCGGCAAGACAAAAACCCTGCTGAAGACGCCCGGCGCGCCCGATCCGGCCTGGCTGGGGCAGTTCCAACTTGGGCCGTACGGGGTTTACATCGGGGAAGTGGAGTAACTGGCAGCTTGTAGCTTTCGCGAGGCGCATCCGGCGGTTTCCGTTGCAACGGAAATCGCCGGTTGTGTTTCAGGCCAAAGCAGCACCCAGCCACGCAACCGGACAGAAATGGCGGCCCTGTATAATCCTCCGTTGCTTCCCATGGGAAGCAACGGAGGATTCAAATGGATACGCTCTTTCTGATTTTTCTGGGAGTTGCCGCTCTCATCGTTCTTATCACGGCACTGGGCAGCTTTTTCACGGTCAACACGGCTCAGGTGGCCGTCATCACCCGCTTCGGCAAGTTTCT
>Ga0181529_10003364_pt1 | contig 18260 bp, 19 predicted proteins | sample PEATcosm2014_Bin_36_FD_119763 | JGI IMG/M metagenome (GOLD analysis project Ga0181529, IMG submission 119763) | Peatland microbial communities from MTU Mesocosm Facility, Houghton, MI, USA - PEATcosm2014_Bin10_30_metaG | ecosystem: Environmental > Terrestrial > Soil > Wetlands > Peat | place... | reverse complement strand
TTGAATACAACAACCTTGAACACTGCGGATTGAAGGGCAAGACGCCGAACGAAGCGCTTGCCGAGTTCAAAAACTAGTCCGCCATATGTGTGTGCTTAAAACAGTTTTTTTATCGCCAGTTTACAGATAGGTCTTGACGGCGGGCTCCAAGAAATAAATGAGCAGGGAACGGCGATTGTCCGGGCACATAAAAAATAATTAACATGATTTTATGTACCCATCTCAAAAATCAGTAGTGCGTCCGTTGGCCGTTTGTCTAATAATAGTAGGCATGCTTTTCGGCGCGCTGTTTCTTTCCCCGCATGCAGCCCATGCGGCGCTTTATAACGCGAGCGGTGTTATGGGGCAGAACTCGTATAGCACCAACGGCATTGGGGGAGGATCTAACTCTCATGGATTTAATAAGGCTCGCGATACGATAGTGGACCCAGTTAACCACCGCCTTTTTGTCGCAGACACCCTTAATAATCGTGTTTTAGTTTTTAACCTTGATTCTACTGATGGCGTCGTTTCAACCACCGCCTCTTATGTTTTTGGTCAACCGGACTTTACATCGAATGCCGCGGGAACGTCCCAGGATAAATTCAATCAGCCCTACGGTCTTACCTATGACGCTGCCACTGAGCGCCTCTTCGTAGCGGATACCTATAATAGCCGGGTTATGATTTTTGATGCCTCAACGTCGACCCTCGATGCGACCACCACCTATGGCGAGGATGCGGAGTATGTTTTTGGCCAGTCGGACTTTGTTTCCGGCGGTGCAAATGCAATAAATCAAAGTGCGACCAACTATCCCGATGGTCTCGCCTATGACCTTACCTCCGATCGTCTCTTTGTTTCCGATCCCAACGACAACCGTGTTCTTGCCTTCGATGCCTCAACGTCGACCCTCGATGCGACCACCACCTACGGCGAGAACGCGGAATACGTATTCGGGCAACCAGATTTTGTGTCGAGCGGTAACGCTACGGCACAGAACGGACTTCATTTTCCCAATGGCCTTGTGTATGATTCCGCCACTGGCCGCCTGTTTGTTGCCGACAATCAAAACAATCGTGTTCTTGCCTTCGACGCTTCTACTTCTACCCTCGATGCGACCACCACGTATGGCGAGGATGCGGAGTATGTGTTCGGTCAACCAGATTTTATATCGAATGGTTCCGGCGGCGGTCAAAACCATTTTGATAATCCCACTGGCCTTACTTATGATCCCGCAGCAGGGCGTCTCTTTGCGGCAGATAATCAAAACAGTCGTATTCTTGTTTTCGATGCTTCGACATCAACTCTCGATGCGACCACCACATATGGCGAGAACGCGGAATACGTGTTCGGGTCGGGATGGGCGCCAACCCTGACTCCGGGGATGTTGAACTATCCCAATGGTCTTTCTTATGATTCCGCGACAAAGAGCCTTTTTGTCGCAGATACCCTCGATAGTAGGGTCTTAGGGTTCGATGCCTCGACTTCAACCCTCAATGGCGCACCATCGGGCGAAGATGCCTCTTATGTTCTTGGTCAGACCGATATCGATGGTAACCCTTCATTTAGCAAGGGCAATATCGATGGCGGTCCCTACGCAAATGGGTTCAATAATCCTTTTGCTACCGCGATTGATTCGGTTGGTAATCGCCTTTTTGTTGCTGATACCTACAACAACCGTGTAATGGTCTTCGATCTTGATCCTACAACCGGCATCGCCTCAACGACCGCTTCTTATGTTTTCGGTCAGTCAGATCCTACATCATTTGCGCCGATATACCCGGTAACACAGAATGGACTCAATCAGCCCTTCGGCCTTACTTATGATCCTGCCACCGGACGTCTCTTCGTCGCCGATACCTATAATAATCGCGTCCTTGTTTTCGATGCGTCGACTTCGACGCTCAATTCCACTTCTTCTGGCGAAAATGCGGAGTATGTCTTCGGACAGTCCGATTTCGTTTCGAACAATTCTGGAGCGGACTCGAGTGAGCTTAATAATCCCATTGGCCTTACTTATGATCCCGCTACCGGGCGTCTCTTCGTCGCCGATACCTACAACAATCGGGTCCTTGTCTTCGACGCATCGACGTCAACCCTAGATGCGACCACCACGTATGGCGAGAACGCGGAGTATGTTTTCGGCCAATCCGACTTTACGTCAAGCGGCAACGCCACAGCACAAAACGGACTTCATTATCCCAACGGCCTTACCTATGATCCCGCTACCGGGCGTCTCTTCGTCGCCGATACCTACAACAATCGGGTCCTCGTCTTCGACGCATCGACGTCAACCCTAGATGCGACCACCACGTATGGCGAGAACGCGGAGTATGTTTTCGGCCAATCCGACTTTACGTCAAGCGGTAATGCGGAGACGCAGAACGGGTTTGGTGGATTTCCAAATGGTCTTACCTATGATTCCACCACCGGGCGTCTGTTTGTGGCGGACAGTAATGGCAGTCGTATTCTGGTTTTTGATGCATCAACCTCGACCCTTGACGCGACCACCACATATGGCGAGGATGCGGAAAATGTTTTGGCGCAGGCGGACTTTACGACGGGCACTCCTCAAGCGACTCAAAGCGGGCTCTATAGTCCGAACGGCATCATCTATGATCCTGCAACACAGACTTTCTTTGTGGCGGATACCAACAACAATCGCGTCATGGAATACTCCTTTATAAAGATCGTCGACCCGGAACTCCCCGACGGCACGGTCGGCGCTCCGTATAACGCTATCCTCAATACCACCTCGTCCCAGGGAACGGTCTCATTTTCCCTCTACTCCGGGATCCTCCCCGATGGATTGTCTTTTGCGACTTCTACGGGCGTGATCTCCGGCACCCCCACCACCGCAGGGGACAACAACTTCGCGATCATGGACGAGGATGGTTTCTCTACCGGTAACTTCTATACCCTCACATATTACATGCTTGCCATTGATCTCGCATCCACGCCTTCGTCTCCCGCTCCTTCAGTTATCGTCGGTGTCGGAGGTGGTGGAGGAGGGGGTGGTGGAGGCGCCTACGTACCTCCGGCCACCACTCCCGCGCCTTCTTCAACTCCTTACACATCTTCTTCGGGTTCTTCCAACGCATCCCTCCTTGCCACCCTCCAATCCCTTTATCAACAGCTTCGTCAGCTGGAAGCATCCGCAGGTCTCCCGCTCACTCCGATCCCGACGGGAATTCCTGCCACAACACCAACGCCATCCTTTACCCGCGACCTCACCTTGGGAAGCACCGGCGCTGACGTGACCGCTCTACAGAAATTTCTCATCGCACAATCCACGGGACCTGCCGCGCAGGCGCTCAAGGCGCACGGTACGACGAGCTACTTCGGTGCGCTTACCAAGGCCGCTCTCCAGGAATTCCAAAAGGCGCATGGTATCACGCCGGTCTCCGGCTACTTCGGCCCAAAGACGCGGGCGTGGATAGCGGCGGGGCATTAGAGAAAAGGAGGTCTGCAATAATGTTTTTTTAATGTGCGAGTGGTAGGGTGGGAGGATGAAATGGATATATTTTTTGATGGCAATACTTGCCACCGGAGCGGTGTTTTTTGTTCTCTTTGCGGGGAGATCGTTTAATATAAAAAGGAGCGTTGCTACGTCGTATGGAGAGTTATCCATTGTCACTGAGCCCGACGACGGGATCTTGCCGGTTTTACATATGATCAATGGCGCGTCATTGTCGCTCGATTTGGTGATGTACGAGCTTGACGATACGCAGATCGAATTTGCACTTGCGGCGGACGAGCGTCGCGGCGTGGCGGTGCGGGTCATCCTGAGCGGGGGATATAATGGCGCGACGTCAACGATGAACGCCGTCGCGTATGATTTTTTGATCGCGCATGGCGTTCCCGTGCGATACTCGCCGGCCTATTTTTCTTTGACGCATGAAAAGTCTTTGGTGGTCGATAATGCCCGCGCGCTTATCATGACGTTCAATCTCGTTTCAAAATATTACGTGACCGGGCGGGATTTTGGGATTGTCGATGCCGACAGGCGTGATATTGCGGCGATGGAAGACACATTTGAAGATGATTGGAATGGCGCCGCCGCAAACGATTCGGGCGGGGCTTCCATGGGCGGGAACAATGGCGATGGGGGGGACGATCTTTTATGGAGCCCCGGTTCGGAAGAGTCACTGCTTGGTCTTATCAACGGCGCGAAGAAATCTCTCTACATATACAACGAGGAGATGGCGGACGCGGATGTGACGAAGGCGCTTATCGACGCGGCAAGGCGGGGCATCGCGGTGTATGTGGATATGACGGGTTCGTCGGAATGGAAGTGGGAGTTTGCAGAGCTTGCGACCGCGGGCGCACACGTGCGCACCTACGCGGACGCGGATAACGCGTCGCTGTATATCCACGCAAAGATGGTCATGGCTGACGGCACCCGCGCATTCGTAGGATCGGAGAATTTTTCGGCGGCATCACTCGGCGAGAATCGGGAGCTGGGCATTATGACATCCGACCGGAACGTGATCGCCGGACTTATGAAAACTTTTACCGCCGATTGGCAGGGCGCCGTGCCGTTCTCGCCATAAATATAACAATAGCCAATATTTTACGGGCATTATCAGGGCATCGCGGGCATTGCGGAAAAACGGCGGTGAAATATTTTCCATTTACCAACGGCTTCGTTAGCATGGGATCCAACCAATATCATGAACCGCCGGAGGAATTATCGCCGGAAGCGAGAACGTTTGCCCGCATGATGCAGGGCCTCATTGAGGAAGCGGAAGCGATCGACTGGTATGAGTAGCGCATGGCTGTCGAGACCGATGCCGATGCAAAGAGGATCGTAAAAGAAGAACAGTCCGAGGAAGTGAAACACTTCAGTATGGACCTTGAGTTTTTACTGCGGAAAAAGCCGGAGTGGCGCACCATTCTAAAAACAGTCCTTTTTCGGGATGGCAATATTGTAGAGCACGGCGAGGAGGCGGAAAAGAAGGCGGGGGGTTAGTGCTCATCGCGGCGGTGGCAAGACGGTATGTATGGTACGGCGTCTCGTAGCGCGGCGAGTTTCTCCGGCTCGATTTTTTTGTGGTGAGCACGATTATCATCTTATCGGGGTGATGGTATAATTATCTTTCCTTATGGAAACCGAGAACAAACCAAGCCTGACGAGCCTTCTGAAGCCGTACCTAGGGATACTCACGTTCCTGGGTATTTTTACGCTTGCGAGCAACGCACTCAACCTGCTCCTGCCGATCATCACTTCGCGCGCGATTGACGCGTATGGCGCGCACCATCTGGCGCTTACCACCGTAGTTGAGGAATTTTTCTTTGCTGCGTTCTTTATATTCATTTTTGTCTACTTGCAAAGCATTCTGCAGACGTTCGCGTCCGAACGCGTTGCGCGCGATCTGCGCAAGCGCGTTTCCGAAAAGATCTCGGGGCAAAGTTATGCGTATATCCAGAAAGCCAATCCTTCGAAATTGCTCACGAACCTTACTTCCGATGTCGACAATATAAAGATGTTCGTGGCGCAGGCGATCGTGTCCATTGTGTCGTCGATATTCATCATCATTGGCGCGGCCATCTTGCTTCTTATCATAGATTGGCGCCTGGCGCTCGCGGTACTTCTCATCGTGCCCATCATCGGCGGGACATTCTTTTTTGTCCTCGGCAAAGTGCGGAAGTTGTTCCTGAAGAGCCGCGAAGTGATCGACTGGCTAAACAAGGTGATTAACGAAAGCATCCTCGGCGCCGCGCTGATCCGCGTGCTCAATTCCGAACAGCCGGAATACGAAAAGTTCCTTGCGGCGAACACGAACGCGAAGGACCTCGGCATGCAGATATTGACGCTCTTCGCCACGATGATCCCGATCATCTCGTTCGTCGCGAACGCGGCGACGGTGGTGATCCTCGCGCTCGGCGGGCACTTTGTGATCGGCGGCAGCATGACGCTCGGCAATTTTACCGCGTTCAACAGCTACCTCGCGCTTTTGATATTCCCGATCCTCGTGATCGGGTTCATGAGCAACGTGATCGCGCAGGCGCAGGCGTCGTACGACCGCGTGGAAGATGTGCTCAGCACGCCGGATCCGCAGCCGGATGGGATCATAAAGGAAAAGTTGCATGGCGATATTGCGGTAAAAGGAATAACCGTGACCTACGGCGAGAAGCCGGTGCTGAAGGACGTTTCGATCTCGGTGAAAGCGGGGACGAGAACTGCCATCGTGGGCCCTACGGCCGCCGGAAAGACGCAGTTGCTCTATGTCCTTACCGGACTCGTGCAGCCCAACGCCGGTTCCGTTGAATATGACGGCAGGAATATAGACGCATATGACCCGGAGTCGCTGCACGATCAAGTGGGGCTCGTGTTTCAGGACAGCATCATGTTCAACCTGAGCGTGCGCGAGAACATCGCGTTCAACACGCTTGTGACGGAAGAGGCATTGAATAAAGCAATCGCAACGGCGGAGTTAAAGGATTTTGTTGACGGATTGCCCGAAGGCCTCAACACGATTGTTTCCGAGCGGGGAGGGAGTTTGTCGGGAGGGCAGAAGCAGCGCATCATGCTTGCGCGGGCGTTGGCGCTCAACCCGCGCATACTGTTGCTCGACGAGTTCACCGCTCGCGTGGACGCGAACACCGAGCAAAAAACCCTGCGCAACATCAGGGAAAATTATCCGGAGATCACGCTTGTTTCGGTCACGCAAAAAATCGCCGCGGTGGAGCACTACGACCAGATCATCGTGATGATGGAAGGCGAAGTGCTGGCGTCGGGCACGCATCAGGAGCTGCTCGCAACGAGCCCCGAATACGTGCAGATCGTCGATTCCCAACGGAGCACCAATGCATACGAACAATCATCCAATGACTGACTATAACCTGACAGCCCGCGCCGCGGGGACGGAGCCGAAGAACGCGATACTCGCCGCGGTCAAAAAACTGTGGCCGCTTATGCGCGATGAGAAGAAGCATCTTTCCATCGCGTTCGTCGCGATCGTGGCGAACTCGCTGCTCACGCTCGCCGGCCCGCTCGTGATCGCATACGTGGTGAACACCTACTTCATCGCAAAGAATTTCCAGGGTGTGCTGGCCTATTCTGGATTGCTCGTCGTGATGTTCCTCGTCGCGCTCGTGGCGAGCTACGCGCAGACGCGCGTGATGGGCGGCGTCGGCCAGCGCGTGCTTTTTAACCTCCGCAACGCGGTGTTCAACAAGCTGCAGGAATTGCCGGTGGCGTTCTTCAACCAGAACAAAGCGGGGGATCTGATCTCGCGCATCAACAACGATACGGATAAGCTGAACCAGTTCTTCTCGCAGTCGCTCATGCAGTTCATCGGTTCGATATTCATTATGATCGGCGCGGGGATATTTCTGATCGTGCTCAACCCGGCGCTTGGGGGCGCGTCGCTCATTCCGGCATTGCTTATTGTTATCGTCACGCAGGTGACGGCGGCGTGGGTCAAGCGCAAGAACGCGATAAGCATGCGCGCGCTTGGCGGCATGAGCGCGGAGATCCAGGAAGGCCTGAGCAACTTCAAGGTGGTCGTCGCATTCAATCGCCGTGATTATTTCCGCGAGCGGTTTGACGCGGCGAACCAGGAGAACTACAAGACGTCCGTCGACGCGGGCATTGCGAACAACACGCTGACACCGATCTACGGTTTCGGCGCGAACCTTGGCCAGCTGATCGTGCTTGCATACGGCCTCGTGCTTATCATGCACGGCCGGTTCACGATCGGTCTCCTTATCGGATTTTTGCTTTACACGAACAACTTCTATAACCCACTTCGCCAGCTGGCGTCATTGTGGGCGAACTTCCAGACGGCGCTTGCCGGCTGGGACCGCATCTCGGACATCCTCTCGCTCAATACGGACCTGGTCACGATAGCGGCCGCGGATGCAAGGCCCGCGCCCGCAGGCATAGAAAATTCCGTGCTCGCGTTCGACCATGTGAGCTTCCGTTATCCGGACGGCAAAGATGTTCTGCACGATATCAGCTTTACCCTCGAGAAGGGGAAGACCTACGCGCTTGTGGGACCCACCGGCGGCGGCAAGACCACGACCGCGTCGCTCATGGCGCGTCTGTACGACCCGACGGGCGGAACGGTCTATCTTAGCGGCAAAGATATCCGTTCGTATGATGCGCCGACGCGCACCAAAAAGATCGGTTTCATTTTGCAGGAACCGTTCCTCTTTACCGGCACGGTACGCGAGAACATTGTGTATGGAAATGACGAATACGCGGGCCATTCAAAAGAACAGCTTGAGGCGGTGATAAAAAAGGAAGGGTTGCACGATCTTCTCGCGCGGTTCGAGAAAGGGCTTGATACGCCCGTGGTCTCGAGCGGCGACGCCATCAGTTTGGGCCAGCGCCAGCTGATCGCGTTCATCCGCGCCGTGCTGCGCAACCCCGACCTTCTTATCCTTGACGAGGCGACGGCGAACATCGATACCGTCACCGAGCAGCTGCTCGAAGAGATCCTGAAAAAGTTGCCGTCGACCACCACGCGCGTCATCATCGCGCACCGCCTGAACACCATCGAGAACGCGGACGAAATATTTTTCGTGAACAGCGGCACCATCACGCAGGCGGGTTCGATGGAGCACGCGGTGGATATGCTCCTGCACGGAAAGCGGCAGAGCTGATCCCTATTGCCATCCCGCGCCGAAAAGGCCGAAAGTAAAAAAGACCAAAAATAATCAGCTAAAAATAAATTTATGAAAAATCCAAAGACAAAAATGTGGTTTATGCTGGTTGTCGGCTTCATTATTATAGGGATTGTACTGTTTGTCGTAGCGGGGACGACACATTATTGGCAGGGGTGGAGTTACCTTGCGGTAGGGTTTGTGACGAGCGGGCTTCTTACCCTCTATACCGTAAGCGACCCGGTACTTCTTGAAGGCAGAACGAGGAACGGGTTCACTGCGGAGCAGCGGCCCATTCAAAAGATCATTGTGTGGTGCTTGGGACTTTTCTGTGCCGCAGCATATATCGTCCCCGCGTTGGACTATCGCTTTGGCTGGTCAAGTATGCCGTCATGGCTCTCTATTGCAGGCGACCTGCTCATCATCGTGGGAATGTGGATGGTCTACCGGGTGTTCAAGGAGAATTCCTTCGGCGCGGTAACCGTTGAGATCGGGAAGGATCAAAAAGTGATCACGACTGGCCCTTATGCGATCGTGCGCAACCCGATGTATTCGAGCGCCATCGTATATTTCGTCGGGATGACGTTGGCGCTCGGCTCATACTGGGGCCTTATTCCCGCCGTCCTCGCAGCCCTCGGTTTTGTTTTGCGATTGCTCGACGAGGAAAAAATGCTTGCGAAGGACCTCCCGGGGTACGTCGCGTATCAGGCAAAAGTCCATTGGCATTTGATACCGGAGATCTTCTAAAAGAGCTATACTACGCATCAATGACCAATTCATCCACAGCATCTCCTGTTGTCGATATCCAATCGTTTGCGATGCGCTTCGGTCCGAAGGAAGTCGTGAAGGACTTATCTTTTGTTGTAAACCAAGGCGAAGTTTTCGGCTTGCTCGGATCGAACGGCGCGGGGAAGACGACGACAATCCGCACGCTGCTTGCATTGCTCGAGCCAACAAGCGGCACATTGCTCGTGAACGGCAAACGCTACACTCCGGCGATGGCACCGATGGTGGGCTATCTGCCGGAAGAGCGGGGATTGTACCGCAACGAACCGGTGCTCGACACAATGGTATATTTTGGCGTCATGCACGGACTTAAAAGGGACGATGCGAAGAAGCGCGTGTTGGCATATTTGGAACGCGTAGGACTTGGCGACAAAGCGCACGCGCGGCTGACCGAGCTTTCGAACGGTCAGCAGCAAAAGATCCAGCTCGGCGTGACGATCCTCCACGAGCCGTCGCTTATGATTCTTGACGAACCGACCGAAGCGCTCGACCCGGTGAATCGGGATCTCTTGATGAACATCATCAACGAGCAGCGCACGAATGGCGCGACGGTCATTCTTGTTACTCACCGCATGGAAGAAGTGGAACAGCTGTGCGACCGCATCGTGCTGCTTAAAGACGGCACGCGGGCGCTCTATGGAACGATCGATGAAGTTAAAAATAAGTTCGGCTCTACGGTAATCGCGCTCGCGTATACCGGCACGCTGCCGTTGAACGACAAGCTGTATGCGATCACAAAGCAGTTGCCGCACTATGCGGAACTCGCGTGGCGCGAGGGCGTGACGCCGGATGAGATCCTGCGATCCTTGGCCGGTGCTCCCGACCTTCACCTCACCACATTCGACGTCCGCCGCCCGACGCTCAACGAAATCTTCTTAACGCTCTATAAATAACATGTGGAACATCATCGGGTTCGAAGCGTTGCGGGCGCTCAAAAAGAAAAGCTTTTGGATCGCTACTGTCGCGCCGCTCATCTTTATTCTTCTTGTTCTCGGCGTTGAATATCTTTCCACTAAAAACGCACAGACGAATGCCGCGCAGCAGGCGCAAGCGTTTTCTGCCACCGCGCATATCGGGGAATTCGATGATTCGGGTTTCATCAATCAACAGTTGATCGCCGCGCAGCATATTGCGATCGAGCCGAGCAAGGATGCCGGCGTTGCGGCCGTTAAGAGCGGCGCGCTCGACGCGTTCTTTTATTACCCGAAAGATCTGAACACGATGGATATCGAGGTTTACGCGAAGGATACGGGCATCAGTCTCTCGCCGCCGTACAATGCCGCCGCGAGCGAATTGCTGCACCAAAGCGCGATCAACGACGTGAGCGCGGCCACAAAAGATAGCCAAGTCGTCCAGATCCTGGAAAAGTCTCCGGCGGTCACCGCAACGACCTATAAAGACGGCGTGGAAACCGAAGGGCTCATGAGCGCCATCGCTCCGGGAATATTTGCAATAGCATTTTTATTGTTGTACGTGCTCCTGGCGTCATTTATGATATCGAGCACTGCCGGAGAAAAAGAGAACAGGACCGCCGAGATGCTTTTGACTTCGACCAAAGCGGAAACGCTCATCGCGGGCAAGATCCTATCTATTTTCATTTTGGGGCTGGTGCAACTTGCAACGCTCGCCATACCGCTCTTTATTGTGCTCCTTCGCTTTCCGAATCAAATTGGATTGCCTGTCGGTTTTTCGTTGAGCAGTATTCCACTTGATCCCGGCGCCATCATGTTCGGCGCGCTATTCTTCGTGGCCGGCCTGCTTATGTTCACCGCGCTCCTCGTCGGCTTTGGCGCCATGTTCCCGAGTGCCACCGAAGCCAGCCGCTTCCTCGGCGTGGCCATCATTGCGGCGTTCCTGCCTATCTACGCGTTTCAAAGCGTGATCAGTTCGCCGCACGCGCTCATCGTCACTATCTTCACCTACTTCCCGTTGACCGCGCCGTTGACCGCGCTCATTCGCAACGCCGTCGGCAGTTTTTCGACGGGGGAGGCGCTCGGATCGCTCGCCGTCATCATCGCGGGCGCGATCATTGCGGTTTGGTTCGCCGTGCGGGCGTTCCGTTACGGCTCGATGGAATACGGGCGGCGCGTCGGGATCAAGGAGCTGCTGCGATAAAAAAACAGCCCGGACATGCCGAGCTGTTTTTTTTATCCTCCTTCTCGCCCTAGTGGATGATGTCCGCGAGATGCAGCAGCCAGAGGCAGGCGGCTATCTCGATAAAGAACAATCCAAGGCCGGTGGGAGAACCCCAGCTGTACCACGAACCCCACGCTCGCCAGTTCTTCCAGTGTGCCGCGTCGTTCTTCATCCACCACTCTTCGGCGTCGATTTTCTTTTCTTTTTCTTCTTCCATATTTTTTTGATTGATTTTCGTATTCGACCTTTGGGCATGCATACCCCAAAGATGTTGCGGACGGACGTGATCTTGCAGATCGGGGTTTATGATCCAAGACTTTGGAAACGCCGCTTACTCCACAATTCTATTGTAGCAGGAATATGATAACTACGCATTCGATGGAGAAGCGTATAATGATATCAACATGAACGATCTCAATAAAAAAGCGTTCGAGGGACTGACATTCTTTATTCTGGCTTTGGCGGTGTTATTATTTCTCCCTGTTTGGACCTTTCATTACTGGCAGGCGTGGGTCTTTCTTTCGGTTTTTTCCGTGTCGGTATTTTTGATCACGGTATATCTTATGAAGAAGGATACCAAGCTTTTGGAAAGACGGGTAAACGCAGGTTCGGCCCATGAAAAAGAAAAAAGCCAAAAAGTTATACAATTCGTGGCACAATTCGCATTTATAGCAGTCGTGGTTTTTCCGTCGATTGACCATCGTTTCGGCTGGTCAACCGTTCCGGCATACATTTGCATTATCGGCGATATGCTTGTTGCGCTCGGATTGTTCGTGGTATTTTTGGTTTTTAGAAAAAATACTTTTACGTCAGCCACTATTGAGGTTGCTTCTGATCAGAAAGTAATTTCCACCGGCCCGTATGCTTTTGTGCGACATCCTATGTACAGCGGGGCGATCATAATGCTTTTGGGCGTGCCTCTTGCGCTCGGCTCATGGTGGGGATTGCTCGCCGTTATTCCGATTACTTTTGTCATGATCTGGAGATTGCTTGACGAAGAAAAATTTTTATCCAGAGATTTACCCGGCTATATCGAATACTGCGCGAAAGTTCGTTGGCATCTCGTGCCGGGAATTTTTTGAGCCGCCGTACGCGGATAATAAATAATCTGGTAAAATAAGACCTATGGCAAAAAAAGGAATAGCGGGCGGCGTGGTGCATCCGCTACCGCCGGATTTACGAAAAGCTTTGGGTTCTGACCGAAAAGCGCTCGCGGCGTGGGAGAGCCTTACGCCTCTTGCGCGCAACGAATGGATCTGTTGGACGATCTCCGTCAAAACAGTGGAGACGAGGAAAAATCATGTCGGGAGAGTGATCTCGGAGCTTAAAGAAGGAATGCGTCGGCCCTGTTGCTGGATCGGTTGCATTCATCGAACGGATAAACCGATCAGTCGTTCGGTGCAATGGGTGCTCAGTAAGCGAACGAAGGTAAAAAAGTGATTACGTATCAAATTATCATCATCGGATGTTGGGCGGCATTCATTCTGGTGTGGGCTGTTTCGGCATTCAACACGAAGCGGGACGTTCAAGGAGGCGATGGGGGCGCATGGCAGAAATTTGCATTGCTGCGTTGGGTGGTGGCTGCAATCGTTCTCGTGTTTGTTGCGTCGCGCATTGCAACGGGGACTGCGCACTTTACGAACGTCGGACTTATCTTTTCGTATGGCATCTTCCCGCAGTCCATAGATCTCGGCTGGTTCGCCGCCGCGCTTTCTGTTATCGGCGTTGCTTTTGCCGTTTGGGCGAGGGTATGCCTCGGGCGCAATTGGAGTTCGCGCCCGGCCGTCAAAGTTGACCATGAGCTCGTGACCTCGGGTCCTTACGCATACGTCCGCCATCCCATTTACACCGGCCTCATTCTGATGGCATTTGCCACCGCGCTTACCGGTAGCGTATGGGGCATTGGCGTTTTCATTATTGCCTGCTTCGTTTTGATCTCGCGCATTCCCATAGAGGAGAAGATCATGCTTGAACTTTTCCCAAATGAATATCCGGAATATCGGAAGAGGACGAAGTGTCTCGTGCCTTTTGTATGGTGATCTGAATATAGTTTCTAGCGGCGGCGGGCTACTACAAATCTTTAGCTCTATAAATAGAAGGATACTTAGGCTTGAAATGTAGTTCTTTTTTAATGTGCTTCGTATCCATCGTCATATCCCACAGATTAAGCAGAAGCCATCCGTCTTTCGCAGGAACCCGCTCCTGGCCTCCACTTAGTTTTGTTAACTCGCCGATCGTGATAGGCTCATCATCTGCAACGTTATAGATGCGACCGCTAACATGGGGCATGCTGGCGGCAAGAAGTAATGCCTGATCGACATCCTCATGGTGTACCATGGATAGCTTCTTTAGCGGATTCCAGTTGATCATATGTGGCAAAGCTTCTTTGATGTGTGGATCGCCATCGCCATATACAAATGCCAATCTCAAAATACGAACGTCGAGCCCTTGCTCGCGGTGTAATGTTAGTAACGCTTCTTCTGCGGCAATTTTTGTTTTGGGATATATCAACGTGGCCGGTATAAGAATATCGTCTTCTCTGGATGGCCTGCCGACATTCAGTTCGCGATACACATTGCTGGTGCTCGTAAAAACAAATCGCGTGACGCCTGCCTCGAGGACCGCTTTGGCCAGCACAATAGTTGCATCCAGGTTTATTGCGCGAACTTGTTCTTCGGTAATATCGCCGCGAAATTGGGCTGCAGTATGTATCACTGCATCAACTCCTCGTATGGCTTCGGCGAGATGCTTGTTATCTTTATCCAAAAGATCGCCCACTATCACTTCTGCGCCAAGCTCTTTCAGCGCATGCGCACGTTCGGCGCTTCTTACGAGAATGCGAACCGCATGACCCTGTTTAAGCAGGTACGGTACCAAACGACTTCCAACTTTGCCCGTTGCTCCGGTTACAAATAGTTTCATGATCGTTATAGCTTAATACTACATTCGGGAACATTTATTCCCTATCTTTTTTCTGAAAGTTGATGCTCGAAAAGATGCTGATCGCGGCGATGCCGAGGAAGAACGCGACGAGCGATGGCAGGTTAGTGAAATTTATTTGCGCTAGCCGAAAAAGCAGATAGCCGATCAGCATATTGCATAATGCCCATATCACATTTACCAGCGGGGATGAGAGCCCTTTGCCGGGCGGTTTGGCAAATGGCGATGGAAACTTGTTTCCCGAAACGCCTTGTACAAAATGCGGGATTGCATTGGCGAGAAAGATTCCCGCAAAGAAGCTCACTATGGAGAGATACCATTCCATGCGTTTATTCTACTCTACTGCACGACTCTCTGCACCACATCAATCTTTCGTCGCCTGAGGCCTCAAGGTCTCTCAAAGCCACCGGCGCACACGGGTGCGATAGTTTTGATATTCATCCCCAAACCTGCGCGTCAGATACGCCTCTTCCCGCGCGATCACGAGCCGGTCCATGACGGCGATGAGGAATGGTATGAGTATGATCGGCCACCATAGGTTGAAGTGCACGCCGACCCCGGCATAAAGAAAAAGAAGTGAGACGTATAAAGGATTGCGAGTTATCGTAAATATGCCCCGGGTCACGAGCGATGAAGCAGCCTTATGCGGCATGATGGTGGTGCGTGCGGCGTAAAACGATTGCATCCCCGGTATCGCGAAGAAAAGCGATGCGATGGCGAGCATCCATCCGACAACTCTCGCGATCATGTAAGGAAGAAATGCCGGGATGGGAATTACATATTCAAGAGTAGTTCCGACCAAAAAGAAGATGCCGTAGATGAGCGGTGGTGGAATTATCACGCAGGGGCTGTCATTCCTATGGGGAGAATCCATATTCTCATTATACCGCCCGCCGAAGATCATTCTGGGGAATTCAAAAACCCGAGGCCTCAAGGTCTCTCGAACCGATGCACTAACGGGCGGAGGCGGAAGGATTCGAACCTTCGAACCGGTTTCCCGGTTAACATCTTAGCAGGATGCTCTTTTCAGCCACTCAAGCACGCCTCCACTACCGATTGAGTGTAGATTATTATGGGAGTTTTCTCAAGTGTTTGGCTCGCGCTTTATGTTAGGCATTTTAGTTATTTTTAATTTGCGATTGTTATGATGGCGTGATGGTAATTGAGCACATTATAAAACTCATCGAATGGTGCAAGCTTAAAATCATTTTATTGGAACGCTCGCCAAACACTCTCTTTAAAGAAGGCGAAATTTGGTGGTGCCGGATCGGTATGAATGTGGGGCATGAAACATATGGGAAAGGCGTATCATTTGCCCGACCCGTTTTGATTTACAAGAAATTCAGTAAGGATTTTTTCATTGGCATTCCTATAACCAGCAAGAAAAAAGAAGGGACATGGTTTGTCCCGTTGATATTTAATAACAAGGAAAGTCGCGTTATTCTGAGCCAGTTAAGGGCGTTTGACGGAAGGCGGCTGATAGAGAGAATCGGCGTTCTTGGAGATGATCAGCGCGGATGTGTAAAAATTGCGTTACACGATCTCTTGTTTAAATAAATATATCTCCCGCCGTGAGGCGGGGTGAGTGGGAAATCCCAAATGTACGTTCATTGTACCAGTAGGGAAAACTTAGTCAAATACTTTTTAATAAAAATTTAATGATTTGAGAAGGTGCTTTTCAGGAAAAACGCATAATACTGATACCTTGTGCTATCAGCTATTTTTTGCTATAATGTGTTGGAGTTTGGGAGTTTAATCTGTTTTTAATAATCTCATTCCGGCTCTATTTTTATCTCTATTTATGCCAAAAGAAACACTCAAAACAATTCCCATAGAAGCTGCGGTCAAAACCCGTCCGCCGATCGTCGTCGTGATGGGCCATGTTGACCATGGCAAGACGACGCTGCTCGACTATATCCGCAAGGCGAACATCGCTGCGCGCGAGGCGGGCGGCATTACGCAGGCCACTGCCGCGTACGAAATAGTACACGCGACCCGGAAAATTACTTTCATCGATACGCCCGGGCACGAGGCGTTCACCGCGATGCGTTCACGCGGCGCGCAGGTCGCCGACCTTGCGATCCTCGTCATCGCCGCCGACGAAGGCGTGAAGCCGCAAACAAAGGAAGCGATCCAAATTATTTTGGACGCGAAGACGCCCTTTATCGTCGCGATCAATAAAGTTGATAAGACCGGCGGCAATCTGGACAAAGCGCGCAACGATCTGATGGCGGCCGGCGTGTTGCTCGAGGGCTACGGCGGACAGGTGAGCTATCAGGCGGTTTCCGCAAAGACGGGCGAAGGCGTCCCGGGACTTTTGGACCTTATTCTTCTTGCCGCCGACCTTGAAGGCCTTACGTACGACGCAAGCGCACCGGCGTCCGGATTTGTGCTCGAAGCAAAGCGCGACCCAAAGCGCGGCATCGAGGCGACGGTCATTGTAAAGAACGGGACGTTGTCGCGCGGTGATGCCGTGCATACGCGCACCGCCAGCGGAAAAGTAAAGATCTTGGAGAATTTTTTGGGAAAAACAGTGACGGAGCTTGAACCCTCCGCGCCTGCGGTCATCATCGGTTTTGAAAAGATCCCGCACGTGGGCGAGGAATTTTCGGTGGGCGATTTGGCGGCAACGAGCGTGGCGGCGGCAGGCGCGGACATCGCCGGCGTTGCGGCGGCCAAGGCCGTCAATCAGATCGCCAAGTCCAAGCCCAATACGTTGAACTTGATATTGAAGGCCGGCGACGCCGGTTCGCTTGAGGCGCTCTCGGTGGTGTTGCGTGGCATCGACCAGAAGGGCGGCAAGGAGATAAATATAGTAGAGGAGGGGGTGGGCGACATCACGGACGGCGACATCCGCCACGCGATGGCGACGCAGGCCACGATCATCGGTTTCAAAAATCGCGTGGAGAAGGGCGCGAAAGTGCTCGCCGACGCGCAATCGGTGACGGTCATCACATCGGAGATCGTGTATGATCTTTCAACGGCAGTGGAGGAATACTTTAGCGGCGCGCGCGGGCCGGCCGGAGCGGGCGAACTCGAAGTGCTCGCACTCTTCAATCAGGAGAAGCCGCAGAAGCAATTGGTGGGCGGCCGCGTCGTAAACGGCACGTTCCGCGGAAAGGTTTCGTTCGATATCGTGCGCGGTCACGTCGGTTCGGCGCCGGTGGGCAATGGAAAAGTGTTGGGATTGCGCGAGAAGAAGAGCGAGATTTTTCAGGCGGATAAGGGGAAAGAGATCGGCGTCCTGCTTGATTCGCCAACGATCATTCAGATAGGAGATAAATTATTGATCAGGAAATAATCCTCGCGCGCGGCTCTTGCGGCGGCGTGCATCATATTATGAACTTTCGTTCCGAGCGGGTGGGAAAACTGATTCGCGAGGAGCTTTCGAAGATGATCCTTCGCGAAGTGGAGCTTCCGGCGCTTGCCACGATCACCGAGGTGGAGGTGGATAAGAATCTGGAGGGCGCGCGCGTAAAGGTGAGCGTTCTGCCCGCGTCCGGTGAGAAGGCGGTGCTTGACGCGCTGACCCAGAAGGCGGGATATCTCCAGCATCTTCTGCTCAGAAAGATCAACATCAAACCGATGCCGCGCATATTTTTCGTGATCGACCACGGCTTTGAGAACGCCGCGCTGGTTGAAAAATTATTAGGGCAGGATACTATTAAGGCTCGGGAGGAGAACAAGCGCGGCGACGAGTTGGAGAAGTAGCGTCCGAGTGCCACGGCCACGTGGTGAAGTAGTAACACAGCCCTCTGCAAAAGGGCGATGCGCGGGTGCAATTCCCGCCGTGGCCTCATTAAGAT
>Ga0181529_10003363_pt1 | contig 18264 bp, 17 predicted proteins | sample PEATcosm2014_Bin_36_FD_119763 | JGI IMG/M metagenome (GOLD analysis project Ga0181529, IMG submission 119763) | Peatland microbial communities from MTU Mesocosm Facility, Houghton, MI, USA - PEATcosm2014_Bin10_30_metaG | ecosystem: Environmental > Terrestrial > Soil > Wetlands > Peat | place... | reverse complement strand
GACGCCGATCAGCGAGCCGGCCATCAGGAAGGCGAAGAAGTAGTAGCGATTGGCGGTCGCGGCGCGGCCGATGTAGCCGATCGAATAGACGATCATCAGGCAGCAGACGCCGGAGAACAGCAGTGCGAACAGTCGCGAGGCCGGGTCGAGGCCGCCGTCCAGGGCGACGACGGCGACGGTCGCGATTCCCAGCAAGACGGCGGCGACGTCGCGCCATTGCGCCGAAGCGCGGCCAATGAGGTAGACGGCGAAGCCGCCGACATAGGGGACGAGGACGGGCGTCGCCCACGGCGTCTCGAATTGCGGCACGCCTTCGCCGCCGGCGAAACCGGCCAGGCGCGCGGCGAACAGCAGGAACGGCGCCGGCCACAGGCTGATGAGAACTGTCAGCGCCGTCAGCGGCCAGGCGATGGCCAGCGGCGCGCGCGGCGCCGGCGCGAGCTCAACCGATCGAGCGGCCGGCTGGAGGCAGATCTTCTGGACGACCAGGATGTAATAGACAGCGGCGACGATCGTCGCCAGCGTGCCGGCGAAGGCGACCAGCCATTGGCCCTGCTCGATCGCCGCGTAGAGGATAATGAACTTCGAAAACGAACCTTTGAACGGCGACAGCCCCATCACCGAGAACACGCCGAAGCCAAACAGCGTCGTCGCGACCGGCATGCGCGGGCCGCTGCCGGCAAGGTCGTTAAGATTGGCCGAGCCGGTGCGGCGGACCAGATGCCAACCGGCGGCGAGCACGAGCCCACGCATCGCCGCCTGATAACCAAGGTGCATCAACGCCCCGGTGTCGCCCGCCGGCCCGCCGACGCCCAGGCCGATCAGCACGTAGCCGAGCTCGGCGACGGTCGAAATCGCGAACGTCCAGGCGAGGTTGGGCAGGCTGAGGAGGGCTGCGATCTCGCCGAGAAGCAGAACGACCGCCCCTATTGCGGCAAGCGTCGTCGGCGACGCCATGGCGATCGGCAGATGGTCCAACATGGAGAGAAGTCCTTTCCTCCGGACGCGTTTCGACCCTCGGCGATCGAAGTAGCCCCTTCGCCGGAGCGGTTCTGTCGGCTGGCCGACACTTTCGCCGGCGAAGATGCGGCAGGATGGCGCAGGGTCGATCGGACGGCCGGTCCGCCGAACGCGTCGGCTCTCTAAAGAGGCGTGTGATGCACGAAATGAGCGTGGCGCACGGGCTGTTGTCGATCCTGCAGGACCAGGCGAAGGCGCACGAGATCGCCCGCATCTTACGTGTGCGCGTGAAGGTTGGCCGGCTGCGCGGGATCGACGGGCGCCAGCTCCGCCTGGCGTTCGAGGCGCTCGCCGAGGGCGGCCTTGCCGACGGGGCCGCGCTCGATGTCGAGGAGATCGCGGCCAAAGCGCGCTGCCGCGCCTGCGGCGCCGTCTGGCGAGCGCCGGACTACCGATTCGAGTGCCCCGACTGCGCGGCCGCCGACGTGGAGATTCTGGAAGGTCGCGAACTCTTTATCGAGTCCTTCGACGGCGAACGCCCCAAATCAGGTTAGCGCGCTCACTGGCCGACGCCGCACTGTCGGCTAGCCGACAGTGAAACGCGGCTAACTCAACTACGATGATTCGCGCGAATCTTAACTTCAGCGGGAGAGGCTGGGATCGCCATTCGCCGCACGCAGAGAAGGACGCGTGAGGCCGATGCGGCGCGAGCGTGACTCGCCTGTCTCTGCGCAGCGCGCAACTCGTCCTGATCTTCAGCCTTAAAAATGGGGAAACGACCATGAGCGTCTTACCATCGAGACTCGATCCACGTTGGCGCGAAATCGCCATGGGCAAGCTTGGCGGAAACTGGCACATGCTCGCGGTAAAGCTGATGATGCAGCGCATCCGCACGGAAGTTCAGGCCGATCCGTCGCCAGCGAATGTCACAAAATGCGCTGGCGAGATCCACACCTTCTTCGAAAAGAACCAGAAGATCGCCGGGGCTGACCTCGACCAGATCTTTCATTGACCGAAGCGTCAGACACGGAGAGCGAAAATGTCTAATCAAGGGCTCTACAGCGTCGCAGACGCTTCGAAACTCATCGGCAGCGGCCGCGTCCTTCTGGTCGCCGGCGACGAGACTTTGTTGCAACAATTGCCGAAAGGCGTCTGGATCGGCGGCACGTCGACCAACTTCATGGCGCCGGCCGGCGGCCTAACCGCCCGCGACAAGGTGTTCGTGAGCGACATCACCGACCAGGTCGAGCGTGCGGAAGTCCGTTCCTACACAGTCGACGAACTCAGCCACATCGCGGCCGACTATCCCAAGAACGGCTTCACCGTCCTCAACGTCCCAGCTTTCAGCGCGTTGCATTCGACCTTCGCAAAGGAGGTCCAGACTTACGCCGGCGTGTTCGATTCTCCGTTGTACGGCTGGATCTCCGGCGTCGACGTCTCCGAGATCGGCAAGCGTTCGCCAAAGACGTTCGCCGGCGAGGGAACGCCTCATGACGACCGCGCCTCGGCCCTGCACGTCACCCTGCCCCCTGGAAAAGCCGCCAAGATCGATATCATCAACCTGTTCTTTCAAGGCCACGGCGCCGAGATCGAATTCACGGCTGGCGGTTTCGATTCGACCGGCGACTGCCTGATCGACGGCAAAGCGGGCAATCTCGCCGCCTTCGTCGCGGCGAACAAAATCGACGTCAAGTTGCCGCTGGTCGCGAACTATCAAGGCGCGATGGTGAACGTGTCGCTGCGCGAGGTCGATCCTGCGGCGGGGAAGACGACGTTCTACGCGCCAGTGTTCAAGGGGGTTAAATACAAATTCGCCGCGCCGGTGGAGGACTACATCTCCGAATTCATGCGCCGTCTCGCGACGGTCAAGACCAATTCGATCGCCTTGTCGTGCAACTGCGTGCTGAATTACCTTTACGCCGAGCTTGAAGGGAAAAAGACGGGATCGATCATCGGTCCGATCACGTTCGGCGAAATCGCGTACATCCTGTTGAACCAGACGCTCGTCTACATGTCGATTGAAACGGTCGGCTGATTACGTCCGCGACTTCGCGCCGCGCCGGCCCGAAGATATCGGCCGGCGCGGCGCAGCTTGCCTCATCTGAGCGAGAGCGTCGACGAACGGATTGCGGTCGCGTCGTCGCCGTCGAACGCCAGCGCCGGACCTGAGCGGCCAGAACAATCAAGTTCCTCATTGCCGCCCTGGTTGTTCATGTCGCGGACGCATTAGACTCGTCGAAGCGAAGCAAACGCCGTTCAGCGCGCCAGACCTCGCCAGTCCGCATGCCGCGAACTGGCGAGAGCAAGGCGCGAGCGCCTGGAGGCTTAGAGCCCGGCCGCGCCGGCCTGCGAAACCGCCATATCGTCTTCCACCGAGCTGCCCGAAACGCCGATCGCGCCGATGATCGTTCCGGACTTGTCGCGGATCAGTTCTCCGCCGCCGAAGATCGCCAGGCCGCCGTTGGTGACTTCGATGCCGTACAGCGGCTTGCCGGGCTGAGCAAGGTCGCCAAGCTCCTTCGAAGACATATTGAAGTCGCGAGCGGTCTTGGCTTTCTTGAGCGAGATGTCGATGCTGCCGAGGAAGGCGCCGTCCATCCGGGCGAAAGCCTTGAGATTGCCGCCAGCGTCGATCACCGTGATGTTCATCAGCGTGCCCTGTTGCTGCGCCTTCGCTTCGGCCGCAGCGACGACCTTCTGGGCTTGGGCCAAAGTGAGATCGCCCGGCAGCGCCAGCTTGCTGGCGTCGGCGGCGAACGCCGCGCCGGTAAGGGCGAGCGCCGCAGCGACGCCGACCAACATGCCCATCAAATGCTTGCTTCTCATGGTCACTCCTCCGTTCGGGGAATAGTCGAAGTCGCCTCACAACCGTCCATCCCGAACGCCCCGATGTCGTCGAGATCGGCGATGCCGTTGCGGCGACAAGGCGCGCGTCATTCCGTGGCGCTGCAATCGCTTGCACGCGTTAAGGATGGGCGCGTCGCCGCAAACCCGTTTCCGTTGGATTGAGAGACGGATGGCGAATCGCGCGGGGAAGCCGCGCGGCGCCACTCCGAATTATCAGGGCCCGAGAGCGCTCAAACTTATGGCGCGACGTCCACGGGGCCGGTCGATTTCACACGCGTTTCGGTTTCACTTCTTCGCCAGCGCGAGCGCCACTTTCTGCGACACGTAGCCGAGCGCCGCGCCGATGACCAACGAGATCACAATATTGATAAACGGGTTATCGAGCGAAACCGTGGTCACGGCCAGCTTGCCGCCGACAAGCGCCAACGCCACGACCGAGGCGAAGCCATAGAAGCTTGCCGGGATGTCGCTGAGCATCGGCCATTTGGCGGCGATGACGACGATGAAGACGGTGATGACGACGCCAATGCCAGCCCAGAGCGGCAACCCGAGGGTCGCGCCGAGCGGGATTTGAGTGACCAGCAACAACAGAACCAGCGCCATCACCGCGCCGAAGATATTGTGCGTGATGGCTTTGCCGAGACCGGCTTCCTTGCCGCCACAATGGTAGAACGTCGCCCAGCCTACGAACGCGGCCCAGATCTGCAGGCCCATGCCGAACGGCGACAAGAACGCGAATGCCGCTACGCCACCGAGAATGCTGATGCTGACCGCGAGCGCGGTAATGATATCCATGATAGCCCCCCTAGACTGGGGTCGGCGCGCAATGGCGCAGACCCTCTCGTGCGCCGGCTCCCGTCACCGAGCGCTGGGAAACTGGCGCCTTCGGACGATTGGCGCTGTCGGCCAGCCGACAGAAGCGGCCAAAGAAATGCGCTAGCGAAGCCGCTGCGCGCCGCCGCAGGCGCGCGTTCGCTCGAGGCGACGGCCATGATCCCTGTCAAGATCAAAGACAATGTCTTTTCGTTGCGCGCCAACGACTGGGACCGCAAACTGTTCGACGAGTTGGTCCCCCTGCCCGACGGCACCAGCTACAATGCCTATCTGATCAAGGGGAGCGACAAGACCACGCTCGTCGACACGGTCTACCCGCCCAAGACGGCGGAGTTCGTCGCCGCGCTGAAGGCGACCGGCCTCGAAACGATCGACTACGTCGTCGCCAACCACGCCGAGCTCGATCACGCCGGTTCGATACCGGCGGTGCTCGAGCTCTTCCCCAAGGCCAAGGTCGTCGCCAACGCGCGTTGCTGGCGGATGTTGTGCGACCAGATGCCGCTCGACCGCGGCTCATTCCTCGAAGCGAAGGACGGCGGCGAGCTCTCGCTCGGCGACAAGACGCTGAAATTCGTCTTCATGCCCTGGGTGCATTGGCCCGAGACGATGGGCGTCTTCCTCAAAGAGGACCGTATCTTCTTCCCTTGCGATTTCCTCGGCGCTCATCTCGCCGCGTCCGAACTCACCGTCGCCGACGAAGCGCAGTTCGAAGTGGCGGCCAAGCGTTATTACGCCGAGATCATGGCGCCTTATCGCGTCCTGTGCCGCAGCGCGCTGGCGCGGGTGGAGGAACTCGAGCCGGCGATCATCGCGCCCAGCCACGGGCCGGTGCACGCCAAGCCGAGCGTCATCATCGACCTCTATCGCCGCTGGACGTCGGAAGAGGTCAAGCCCGGAGTCATGATCGTCTACGCGTCGATGTACCACAGCACCACCGCTATGGTGGAACGGCTGACCGACAGATTGATGGAGAAAGGTCTGCCGGTGCAGGTCATCAACGCGGTCGGTCTCGACTCGGGCGTGCTGTCGATGGCTCTGGTCGACGCCTCGACCGTCGTCTTCGCCAGTTCGACGGTGCTGACCGGTCCACATCCGAGCGTCGCCTACGCCGCGATTCTCGCCAACGCGCTGGCGCCGAAAGCGCGGTTCGTTGCGATGATCGGCTCCTACGGATGGGGAACGACGATGCCCGACTCGCTCAGAGAGATGCTGCGCGAGTTCAAGGCCGAGTTCTTCGAGCCGGTGCTGACGAAGGGCGCGCCGAACGCCGAGACGTTCGCCGCTCTCGACGCGCTCGCCGAGTCGATCGCCGCCGCCAACGCCGCGCTGGCGAAGAGCGCTTAGCGGCGGCTTCCGCCGCCTGACGACGGCGCGCCGGCGGCGAACGGCGCGGCCATTTTGAGTTATATCCGAACCGAGGACGAGAAGGGGTCCGCCCGGCGAGCGACGGGCGGACCGCTTGTGGCTTCCGGCCGCGCGCGACCCGTGCCAAGTTGTCCCGGTCATGCCCGAGGGGGCGGGGCGTCACCGACAGATCCCAGCCGCCGCCAAGCGGCCCAATCCAGGGGAGTTGACAATGCGTCTACCGGTATTGTTCGCCGCCGCCGCGCTCGCGGCGACGGTCGCGACCGCCGCCTCGGCCAAGGTCGTGGTCTCATCCAAGATCGACACCGAAGGCGGCGTGCTGGGCAACGTCATCGCCCTGGCGCTGAAGGCGAACGGCGTCGAGGTCGAAGACCGCATCCAGATCGGCGGCACGCCGGTCGTCCGCAAGGCGATTGCGGCGGGCGAAATCGACATCTATCCCGAGTACACCGGCAACGCCGCCTACTTCTTCAACAAGGCCGACGATCCGGTCTGGAAGGACGGCGCCAAGGGCTACGCGGAGGCCAAAAAGCTCGACTACGACGCCAACAAAATCGTCTGGTTGACGCCCTCGCCAGCCAACAACACTTGGGCGATCGCGCTGCGCAAAGAGGTCGTCGCCTCGGCCAAGCTGACGACGCTCTCCGATTTCGGCAAGTGGGTCTCGGGCGGCGGCAAGGTCAAACTCGCCGCCTCGGCGGAATTCGTCAATTCTCCCGCCGCCCTGCCGGCCTTCCAGACAGCCTATGGCTTCAAACTCTCGCCCGACCAGTTGATCGTCCTCTCCGGCGGCGACACCGCCGCGACGATCAAGGCCGCCGCCGAACAGACGGACGGGGCCAACGCCGCCATGGTCTACGGCACCGACGGCGCGATCCAACCCTCCGGCCTCGTCGTACTCGATGACGACAAGGGCGTTCAGCCGGTCTATCGCCCAACCCCGATCATCCGCGAGGCGGCGCTGAGCGCCAATCCCAAGATCGCCGACATCCTGAAGCCGATCTTCGAAGCCCTCGACCTCACCACGCTGCAGCAGCTCAACGCTCGCGTCCAAGTCCAGGGCGAGCCCGCCAAAGCGGTCGCCGAGGACTTTCTGAAATCAAAGGGCTTCCTGAAGTGAGCCATCCCCGGCGCGAGGGCAGACTCGCACCGGCTTTGCCCTCAGGGCAAGCTGGCGCCGCGGACTAGTCGTCGTCTCGCCGCCGGCGGCGCGACACGCCCGGCCGGCGGGCTCGCCCGCTTCCCCTTTTGCGTATCGGGTTGCGCGCCCGCTTGGAGATTCCCATGGCCGCATCGCCGGCCCGGACCGCGCCCATCGCGAATCCCGGCCTCGATAAGCTCGGCGTCGTCGTCGCCGCGCTGCTTGCCGTCGGCGCGGCGTCGCCCTTTGCCGTATTCCGGGCGAATCGGATCGTCGCCGGCGAGGCCAAGCCGTTCTTCGAGGCGCTGCCGCCGTCCGCCGCCGTGTTGATGGCGCTGGTCGTGCTCGCCGCCGCAGGCGTTGCGCTATTGAAGACTCCCGCACGCGTGCGGCTCGCCGCCGCGATCATCTTCTTCGTCGTCGTGGCCGGACTGATCGGCGTCGCGGCCGATCGCCTGACCCCTCCCGACGCGCCTTATGCGCGCGTCGCGCCGGCCGCCGGCTTCTGGACGCTCGCCTTCGCGGGCTCGATCCTGTTCGCCGATTCCGTCGTGCGTCTGAAGCTCGGCCCGGCGACGCGCCTTCTGGCGCTCGCGCTCGGCGCGGCGGCCTTCGCGCTGGCGCTGTGGTCCGGCGTCTGGAGCGAAGTGTCGATCCTCAAGGAATATGCAACCCGCGCCGACGTGTTCTGGCGCGAAGCCGGCGCGCATCTCGTTCTCGCGGTCGGTTCGCTCGCTGCAGCGATGGCGGTCGGCCTGCCGCTCGGCGTGCTGATCGCGCGCAAGGCAGGGTGGCGCGCGCCCGTGCTCAACACGCTCAACGCGATCCAAACGATCCCGTCGATTGCGCTGTTCGGCATCCTGATCGGCCCCCTCGGTTGGATCTCTAGCCATGTGCCTGGCGCCGCGGCGCTCGGCGTCCACGGCATCGGCGCCGCGCCGGCGATGCTCGCGCTCTTTCTCTATTCGTTGCTGCCGATGGCGGCCAACACGGTCGTCGGCCTCGCCCAGGCGCCGCGCGACGTCGTCGACGCCGCCGACGGCATGGGCATGACTAGCCGTCAGCGGCTGTTCTCGGTCGAGCTGCCGCTGGCGCTGCCGGTCATCTTGACGGCGGTTCGCATCGTCCTGGTCCAGAATATCGGCATGGCGACCATCGCGGCCTTGATCGGCGGCGGCGGCTTCGGCGTGTTCGTCTTCGCCGGCCTCGGCCAGACTGCGCCTGACCTTATCCTGCTCGGCGCGCTGCCAACCGTCTTTCTCGCCTTCGCCGCCGCCATCGTTCTCGACGCGGCGGTCGAACTCGCCACCGGAGCGCGGCCATGATCGCGATCGAAGAACTCACCAAGGCCTACGGCTCGGACGTCGCGGTCGACGACGTCAGCATGGTCGTCGAGGCCGGCGCTCTCACTGTCATCGTCGGCGCATCCGGCGCCGGCAAGTCGACGCTGATGCGCATGGTCAACCGGCTGGTCGAGCCAACTTCCGGCCGCGTTCTGATCGAGGGCGAAGACGCCGCCTTGCTCCCCGTTCATGAACTACGGCGGCGCATCGGTTACGTGATCCAGAATCACGGCCTTTTCCCGCATCGCACCGTAGCGCAGAACATCGCCACCGTGCCGACGCTGCTCGGCTGGGATCGCCAGCGCATCGCGGCGCGGGTCGAGGAACTGCTGCATCTTTTCCAGCTCGATCCGGCGACCTTCGCGCGGCGCCATCCCTATGAACTCTCCGGCGGCCAGCAGCAGCGCGTTGGCGTCGCACGCGCGCTCGCCGCCGAGCCAAGACTGCTGCTGATGGACGAGCCGTTCGGCGCCCTCGATCCGCTAGTCCGGGGCAAGGCCCAGGAAGACCTCAAGGCGATCCAGCGTCAGCTTGGGACGACGATCATTTTCGTCACCCACGACATGGAGGAGGCGATCCGGCTCGGCGACCGCATCGCCGTCATGGATGGCGGCAGGCTCTTGCAATACGCGCCGCCAGCCGAAATCCTCGTTCATCCGGCGACCCCGTTTGTCGGCGCGTTGATCGGCGTCGGCGACCGACCCTTCCGCCTGCTGTCGCTCGAAACCGTGGCCGAAGAGGTCGAACCCGGCGAGGCCGAGGGCGCCGCCGTCGCCGCAGACGCCGACCTGCGCAACGTCCTGGCCGAGCTGCTGTGGTCGCGGCGCGACGCCGCGCCCGTCGCCGAACATGACGGCCGCGTCATCGGCCGGGTCACGCTCGCCCGCCTGATCGAGCGCGCGGGGGCGCCGACGTGAGACGCCGTTTCGCCCAATCGGCGCCGACCGTTCTGCGCGCGCTGGTCGTCGTCGCGCTCGTCGCCTTTCTCATCCGACCGGAGCTGTTTCGGCCGCTGCTCGCCCCGCTGTGCGACGCCGGCCAGCCGGTCATCTACGACCGCGCCAGCCTGCTGTCGCTGACGCTGTCGCATCTCGCCACCGTGGCGATCTCGATCGGCGGGGCGACCGTCGTCAGCGTCGGTCTGGCCATCCTGGTGACGCGGCCGATCGGCGCCGAATTCTTGCCGCTGTCGCGCTCGATCGTGAACATCGGTCAAACCTTTCCGCCGGTCGCGGTGCTGGCGCTCGCCGTGCCGGTCGTCGGCTTCGGCGAGAAGCCGACGCTGATCGCGCTTTTTCTTTACGGCCTGCTGCCAATCTTCGAGAACGCCGTCACCGGTTTGACGAGCTTGCCGCCAGAAGTCGTCGACGCCGCCAACGGCATGGGCATGACCGAGACGCAACGGCTGTGGACGGTCGAAGCGCCGCTGGCGCTGCCTGTGGTCCTCGAAGGCGTCCGCCTGTCGGCGGTCATCGCGCTCGCCACCGCCGCGATTGGCTCGACCGTCGCCGCCAAGGGGCTCGGCGAAGTCATCATCGCTGGGCTGCTGTCGAACAACCTGGCGTTCGTCGTCCAAGGCGGCGTCGTCGTCGCCATGCTCGCCGTCACAGTTTACGAAGCGCTGTCCGCCGTCGAGCGCATCTTCGCTCGCCGCGCCGGCCGCATTGCTAAACTGGAAGAAGCCTGAGACCGACTTGCGGCGGAATCTGCTGTCGTTGGAGCCGCAGTTGGATGCGGCGGCGGCGCGTCTGACGCGATTGCGGCGGACCGGCGGCGACATCGGCGCTCATGCGCCCAGCGCAAGCGTCGCGCTCACAAACAGGGGAGCGGCCCGAAGGTCGCTCCCCGCCAGTTACGGGAGGTGGGGGGGTATCAATAGGCAGGTGGGGGGAGCGCCCCGAAGGTCGCTCCCCCGGCTTTTGTCACTTGAGGGTGAACGGAGCGACGAAGTCGCCGACGTTGTCTTTGGTGACAAGCGTGCAATCGAACAGTTGCTTCTCGCTCGCTGCGCCGGTCTTGCCGGTCTTGATGAACGAGTCCGCTTCGTCGACGGCCTTCTTCGAGTAGACGGCGACGGGCTGCAGCACGGTGTACTGCAGATCGCCCGCCTTGATCGCCGCAGCGGCGTCCGGAGAACCGTCGAAGCCGCCAACCTTGACGGTCGCCAGCTTGCCGACCTCTTTCAGCGCCGCGACCGCGCCGAGCGCCATCTCGTCATTGCCGCTGATCACGCCGACGATGTCGGGATGAGCCTGCAGCAAGCTCTGCATCTTGTCATGGCCCTGGGTGCGATCCCAGTTCGCCACCTGCGCGCCGACCTTCTTGAGCCCTTCGAACTGGCTGAGCACGGTCTCGTAGCCGTTGGACCGGGTGGCGGCGTTGTTGTCGGACGGGTTGCCCAACAGTTCGACGTAGTTGCCCTTGTCGCCGATCATCTTCACCCACTGCTGCCCGCCCAAGGCGGCGCCCTGTGCGTTGTTGGAGACAAGCTGCGCCTTGGCCAGACCCTCTTGGTTGATCTCGGCGTTGACGAGGAAGACGGGGATGTTGGCTGCAATGGCCCTCTTCACCGCGCCGACGGATCCGCTGGCGTCGGCCGGATCGAGAATGATCGCCACCGATTTGTTGGTGATCGCGGTGTCGATCAATTTGCTTTCGGTGTTCGTGTCGCCCTTCGAAGCGCCGACGGTCGCTTTGTAGCCGAGCTTCTGCGCTTCGGCGGCGGCCACGTTGCCTTCGGTGAGCCAGTAGGGGTTCGCCGGATCGATAACGACGATCGAGATCAAGCCGCCGTCGGCGGCCGACGCAACCGTTGCGGATCCTGCAAACAGCGGGGCGGCCAACGCTAACGCCGCGAGCATCGGGACTGTTGCCTTCCTAGACATTTAGACATTCCTTTTTTTGGTTAGTGATTGGACCGGTCAACCGGCGGTCTTCTCAAGAGCGGGATCGGCTTTTCGGGCTGCGCCGTCCTGCTGCTGAGAAGTCGATGGGCCGTCCGTGGAACCCGAGGGCTTGACGCGGCGGCGATACTGAACGGCATTCAGAAGCACCGCGAACACGATGACCGCGCCGGTGAACACTGTCTGCCAGTAGGAAGAGATGCCAATGATGACCAACCCATCGGAAAGGAACCCGATGACGAAGGCGCCGAGAAGCGTTCCACGGATGTTGCCGCGACCGCCGGTCAGCGCCGCGCCGCCGATGACGACGGCGGCAATGGCGGTCAATTCATACGACGCGCCCGCCGTCGGCCCGGCCGAAGTCAGCTGAGACGACAAGATGAGGCCGGTGATCGCGGCGCACACTCCCGAGAGGACGTAAACCGTGACCTGAACAAACTTCACCGGAACGCCGGACAGTTCTGCCGCACGCTCATTGCCGCCAGAGGCGTAAAGCCACCGACCAAAGGGCGCGCGAGTCAGCACGAGACTGCCAATGACCGCGACGATCACCAACACCACCACGCCGATGGGAACGCCAAGCAGGCGATTGAAGCCGAGCCAATCGAACCCCGTGTTTCCGAGATCGGGTCTGCCGCCGAGGTTATTGTAGGTGAGGCCGTTCGTGATCAGGAGGGCGACGCCGCGCGCGACGTACATCACGCCTAGGGTGGCGACGAACGCCGGCACCTTGAATCGCGCGATCAACACGCCATTGATCAGACCGACGAATGCGCCCAGGGCGCAAGTCAGCACGGCGACCACCCAGACCGGGGGGAACAGGACGACGCCGACGGCGTTCAGCGTCACGCCTTGCATCAGGAAGCCGGCGACGACGCCGGACAGCCCCAGCGTGGAGCCGACAGACAGGTCGATGCCGCCGTTGAGAATGACAAGCAGCATTCCGACCGCGAGAATTCCGAAGATGGCGACATGCGTCGCCATCGTCAGGAAATTGCCCACCGTGAAATAGTAGGGAGAGAGGAACGAGAAGACGACGACGATCACGATCAGGGCGAAGAACGCCCGACCTTCGAGCAACAATCTCGCCAAATCGAAGTTATCGCCAATTGCCCCAAGTCGCATGCGCTTGGCAGTTGGGCTGGTGTCGGTCACGCTCACAGCTTCGCCCTTCTTGATGGTCCGCCGACCACAGCTTCGCCCGAGGCGGCCATGATCTCTTCCTTGGTGACGTTCGATCCGAACTGCGCCGATATCCTGCCGCGTCGCATGACGATGATCCGGTGCGCGATGCTCAGACATTCGGCGACCTCTGAGGTCGAGAAAACCACCGCCAGCCCCTGTGCGGCGCGCTCGCCGAGCAGCCGTATCACCTCGGCTTTGGCGCCGACGTCGATGCCGCGATTGGGTTCGTCCAGCAGAATGACCTTGGGACCGGTCGCCAGCACTTTGCCGATGACCACCTTCTGCTGGTTGCCTCCGGACAGGGATCCGATCGGCGGGCTCGCACCCTCCGTCTTGATGCGCACGTTGCGGATGGATTTGTTGATGAGTTCGCGTTCCCGCGAACGATTCAGCAGCATCCCCCTGACGAACGCGCTGATGCTCGCGAGCGAAAGATTTGCCCCCACAGACATCGTCTGAACGAGTCCGTCGCGCTGACGATCTTCGGGCACCAACGCCAGGCCTTTGGCGATGCGTTCGGCGATGCTCAGCCTCGAAATTTCCTCGCCACCGATGAAGATGCGTCCGCCCGTCATCGGCACGCGTCCGGCGACACACTCGAGCAGCTCCGTCCGTCCGGCCCCCATCAGCCCGTAGATGCAGACGATCTCGCCCGCGCGAACTTCGAGCGACATGTGGTCGACGAGCGCGTTGTCCGAACCCGACGGATCGGCGACGCTGACGTCTTCAATCGACAGGGCGACGTCGCCGAACTCGTAGTTTGTCGGCGGCGAGCCGAGGTCGAAGTTTTCGCCCACCATGTGGCGCACGATCCACTCGAGGTCGATGTCTTTCGCGTCGGCCGTCGCCGTGATCGCCCCGTCCCGCAACACCACCGCGTAGTCGGTGACCTGCAGCGCCTCTTCGAGATGATGCGAGATATAGACGATCGACACGCCGCGGCTGGTGAGGTCCCGTATCACCCTGAACAGCACCTCGACTTCGGTCGCGCTCAGCGCCGAGGTTGGCTCGTCCATGATCAGGATGCGAGAGTTCACCGAGAGCGCGCGGGCGATCTCGACGATCTGCTGCTGACCTAGGCGCAGATCCTCAACCAGGGTCAAAGGGTCGATCTCTTCCTCGAGATCGGCGATCAGCGCGCGCGCCTGGCGCGCTTCCTCGGCGAAATCGACGCCCGTCGCGGTGCGCAGCTCTCGCCCCATGAAGATGTTGTCACGCACGCTGAGGTTGGGCGCCAGGCTCAACTCCTGATGGATGATCGAGATCCCGAGGTCCCGCGCCTCGGTGGAAGAATTGAAGGCGACCCGACCGCCATCGAGCTCGATGGACCCCGACGTCGGCGTGATCACGCCCGACAGGACCTTCATCAACGTGGACTTGCCGGCGCCATTCTCTCCGAACAGGGCCGTGACCTTGCCGCGGCGGACGTCGAAGTTGACGCCTTTGAGGGCATGCGTGCTGCCGTAAATCTTGGCGATGTTGCGCGCTGCGAGCACGACATCGGCGGCCGGCGGCTCGATGTGAGACGCAGTCGTCATTTCACGTCCAGCCTCACGGGAGTGATGAGCCAATTGTCGGAGGTGACCAATTTGAAGGCCCCGATGACCGAAACGGTCTTTCCGGTGAGTTTGGCGGTGTCGACCTTCGACAGAACCTGCTTCTTCGTCTCTTTGTTCAGAGCCGATCCGGCGTTCTGGTAATCGATCTGGTTGACGAATTGCCCGAAGCTGATCAGGCCCGTGGCGTCGCGCAGGTCGGTTCCATAGATCGCCGGCCCCGTCTGCATGCGAATGGTCACGCTGCTGGGGACGCCTTCGACGGCGACGTCGTAGACGCCGGCGTCTCCCTTGCCGACCACGCCGGTGAACTTGACGGAAATCACCGCGCCACTGCTCGTCGCCACGCCGGACTTGGCTGGCTCCACGCCATACTGTTTGGCCGCCGCGTCCTTATCCTTGGCGACGGCCGCCGCGAGCGTGACGGCGTCGACGGCGCGCGCCTCGATCGCCGACTTAACCTTAGGATACTCGGCCTCGCCGAACGCCGCGGGCGAAAACGTATTGGGCGCAATGTCGGCCGCCGAGCCGATCTTCACGACCTTGGTGTCGAGCGCCATCGCGACGAGCAGGACTAAGGCTGCGCCCGCGACGACAATCAAGCCAAAGCGCGACTTGGCGCGCGGCCGCGCCGCCATCTGAGGTTGCGCGCTCATGCTTGGACGACCTGTCGCAACTTGTTCGTCATCGACTTTTCCTCCCGCGTCGTTGCGTGTCCGACTGCGCGATCACGCTTGGCTCACGCAGCCCGTAGAACTCCCCCTCCGTGCGCGGCGCCGACGATCGACCCTCCTTTCATGAGGGCCGACAGAAGGCGCCCCGCCGGCGGTCGGCGCGATTAGGGCAGCGAATGAGCTGGTGGAATCAGAACAATTTTGATCGAGCCGTCTCCCTTGTGCATCATGTCGATGCCCTTCTGAAAATCAGCGAGCGGCATTTTGTGCGTCACCACGCCTGCAGTCGGCAGGCGGCCGTCGCCAATCGCCTCGATGGTGAACGGATAGCAGTAGGGACCGAGGTGGGAGCCGTAGAGGTCGAGCTCCTTGCGGTCGCTGATGATGCTCCAGTCGACGGTGACGTCCTGACCGAACACGCTGAACTCGACAAAACGACCGCGCTTGCGGATCATGTTCAGACCCTGCTTCACGCTCGAGGGGTGGCCGGTCGCCTCGATGTAGACGTCGCAGCCGTAGCCGCCGGTCATCCCTTTGACGATCTTGACCACGTCTTCCTTGAGCGGGTTCATCACCAAATCGGCGCCGAATTTCTTCGCGAGCTCCAGGCGCTCCGGCTTGGTGTCGAGCACCACCAGCTTCGACGGGTTCTTCAGCCGGGCCGCGCCGACCATGCCCAGCCCCAGCGTGCCGGCGCCGGCCAACACCACGACGTCGTCAAGCTCGATCTTGGCGCGATTGACCGCATGCACCGAGCATGCGTACGGCTCAATCAACGTCGCCTTCTCGAGCGGCATTTCGTTCGGCACCTTGTGGGTGCGCGAAGTCGCCGGCAGGCGCATGTACTGGGCCATGCCGCCGTTGACATTGTTTTGGAAGCCGTAGACGTCGTGGCGCTCGCACATCCAGTACTGACCGCTCCGGCAGAAACGGCATTCCTCGCACGGCACGATCTGCTCCGAGATCAAGCGCTGGCCGAGCTTGAACTCGCCGCGACGGGCGATGTTCTCGCCGAGCTCGACGGCGATGCCGACGAACTCATGGCCGGGGATCATCGGCGCCTTGATGTAGGCGGGCTGGTCCTTGCCGTCGCCCCAGAAGGAAGGCGCGCCGTCGAAAGCCTTGCTGTCGCCGGCGCAGATGCCGCAGGCTTCCACCTCGATGATAATGTCGTCTGGACCGGCTCGCGGCGTTGGCACGGTCTCAATGCGGTAGTCGCCCGGCGCATAAGCCATCACGGCCTGCATCGTCTGGGGCAGCTGGTTTGACCGCGTCGTTGCACCGCTCATGATCCATCTCCGTTTACTTCGACGCAAGCGTCAGGGTTTTTCGTGTCTTCTTGCCGCTGACGGCGGCGCCGCTGGTCGCCTCCAGCCGCTCTTTCAAGCCTGTCGCGATGGTCTGCAGAATCAGGCAGCAGGACGAGGCGCCGGCGTCGACCACGCCGCGGGACCGCTCGCCGAGCCGCGAAGCGCGTCCGACGCGGGCGACCATGTCGCGGGTTGCGTCGCGACCACGCTCAGCAGCGGCGGCCATGGCGTCGAGGCAGTCGGCAAAGGACTTGCCCTCTCTCTGCGCCGCGTCGAACGCGTCCGCCGCCGGCGCAAGCGCGTCCAGCATCGTCTTGTCGCCCGGCTTGGCCGAGCCAAGTTCCTGCACCGCGTCAAATCCCGCGCGCAGCATGCGCCCGCACAGCGGCGCGTCGAGCGCCTCCGCGCCGTCCAACGTTTCGGCCATGGCGCTAAAAAGCGAGCCATAGAGCGGCCCCATCGAGCCTCCGATGCCCTCGAATAGCGCCTCGCTCAGCGCGCTCAGCGCCTGTGGCAGCGGCGGCGGAGAAGCGCCCAGCGCCGCGCCGGCGCGCGTGAAGCCTTTGCTCATGTTGACCCCGTGATCGCCGTCGCCGATCGCGCCATCGATCTCGGAGAGGTGGGCGCGGTTGGCGTTGATCGCCGCAACCAGTTCCAGCACCAGCCCGCCGGCTTCGCTCAGAGGGACGCCGGTCATGACGCCACCATGGTGAGGCCGACGGAATGCGCCGGGGCGCGAACGAGGCGGGCAAGTTCGCTATCGAGCCGCATCACGGTCAGCGTCGCCCCCATCATTTCGAGCGAGGTGAAATAGTTGCCGACGAACGGTTGGACGATCCTCATTCCTCTGCCGGTTAGCGCCTCGCTAATCCGGTCGTAGAGGACGTAAAGCTCCATGATTGGCGTCGCCCCCAGACCGGAGACCAGCACCGCGAGGTCGTCGCCGCCAGCGAACGGCAGATCGGGTAGAATGTGGTCAAGCATCAGGTCGGCCATCTCGCGCGCCGGTCGCGTCGCCATCACTTCCACGCCAGGCTCGCCGTGGTGGCCGATGCCCACCTCCATTTTGCCGTCCTCAATGGAGAAGTTCGGCTTGCCGACGGCTGGGATCGTGCATGCGGAAAGCCCGATGCCGATGCTGCGGGTGTTGTCGATCGCTTTCTGCGCCGCCGCGATCACCTGATCCAGGTCGGCGCCCTCCGCCGCCCGCGCGCCGCCGACCTTCCACATCAGCACTTCGCCGGCCACGCCGCGCCGTTTGCCCGGCTCGCTCTTCGGCGCCGAGGGAACGTCGTCGTTGGCGACGACCGTCTTGACGGTCAGGCCGTGCGCCGACGCCTGCTTGATCGCCAGTTTCACGTTCATGTTGTCGCCGGCGTAGTTGCCATACAGGCAGGCGACGCCGCGCCCACCGTCGGCTGCGCGGAAGGCGTCGTGAAAGCTCTTCGCCGTCGGCGATGAGAAAATCTCTCCGATCGCAACGGCGTCGATTACGCCGTCGCCGACATAGCCCAGAAACGCCGGCTCATGCCCAGAGCCGCCGCCGGTGACAACGCCGACCTTGCCCTGCCGCGGCGCCAAGCGATGACGGATCACGCGCGGATTGTCAGTCGGCGCAACCAGATCGCAATGAGCTTGCAGATAACCGCGCACGGTGTCTTCCACCACGAGATCGGCGTCGTTGATAATCCGGTTCATTGTCTCACTTGCCTTGTCGTTTGTTTGCCGTCGCCGCCTGCGAACAACACGTGCGGACACGAACTGCTCGTCAGCGCCGGCGACCAGGACGCACATCCCTCAGCGGCTGCTGAACAGATAACGCCGGGAAACCGAGTCGAACGAGATCGCCATGACGACAATCACGCCGCTGATAACCCCCTGCCAGTAAGGGGAAATGCCGTAGAGCACCGTTATGTCCTCGATGACGCCGACGATTCCCGCGCCAAGGATGGCGCCAACCGGCGAACCGATGCCGCCCGTCGTCGCCACGCCGCCGATGACAGCGGCGGCGATCGACGGCAACACCCACGTGTCGCCGATCGACGGCTGCGCCGTGCCAAGTCGCGCGACCATCAGCGTTCCGGCAAGCGCCGCGAGCGCGCCGGCGATGACGAAAACGAGCAGCTTGATGAGGTTGACCTTGACG
>Ga0181529_10003360_pt1 | contig 18270 bp, 14 predicted proteins | sample PEATcosm2014_Bin_36_FD_119763 | JGI IMG/M metagenome (GOLD analysis project Ga0181529, IMG submission 119763) | Peatland microbial communities from MTU Mesocosm Facility, Houghton, MI, USA - PEATcosm2014_Bin10_30_metaG | ecosystem: Environmental > Terrestrial > Soil > Wetlands > Peat | place... | reverse complement strand
ATGTGGCCGTACTTGATCGGGTAGGGATACCAGGTCACCGAGTTGACCACCGAGTCGATCGCGCTCTGGCTCACGCCGAGCCTGGTCGCGATGCGCAGGTACTCGAGGTCCTGAAAGCCGTCACGCAGCGCTTCGAGACGCAGCGACGATACCGGGGGTGCGCTTTTGTCGTTCAGCCCGTACGGCGGATAGTACCCGGGGTAGACGAGGCTGGACTCGCCGTTGGCGACGCGGCCGTCGGAGTAGCGGAACGACAAAGGGTCTTTGTAGGGATCGCGCGTACCTTTGTTGGTCAGCGCGTTGCCCCACCTCGTGGTGGCGTAGTAGAGCATGCCGTCGACGTTCCACTTGTACATGAGCCAGCCCCATACGCGCTCGTCGGCCAGCGACTTGTCGATCACGAAGGTCGGCATGTGGGCGACCGAGGAGTTGAAGTACGGGTACCACCAGACTTCGGCCCCCTTCTTCTGGAGCTGACGCAGCACCGGGACACGACCGAAGAAGTAGTAGTAGCGCACGCACCAGATGTCGACATCGTTCCACAGGAACTTGTTGGCGGCGTGCGAGGTGATCCTGGTGGGCCGCGGGTCGTCGGTCAGCAGGAACTTGGCGCGGAATCCGGCCCTGTCGCTGGCCGCGTGCAGCGTTCGGGCGAGCGCGTCGGCCGTCTTTTCGGCGCTCGTTGTGGTGGGCTCGTCTTTGGGATAGGCGATGAGCTTGTCCTGCCAGCCGTTGGCCTGGAAGACCCGGCAGACGTTGGCGAGGTAGTTGAGCAGCGCCGTGTTGCCGGAGTGCATGTGCCACGCATAGCTGGGCCACCAGTTGAGCCACGGCATGACGGTGATCGTGAGGTCGAGCCCGTCGGGGCTGAGATAGGGCTGCAGGGCGCTCGCGTAGGTACCGGAAGCGATGCTGCCGTTGGCCGTGGTGCGCGGCACCACATTGGGCATCTCGGGAGTGACGCCGTGGTCTTCGAACATCTTTGCGTCGGCGATCAGGTTGCCGCCGAGCCGCTTGAAGCTCACGCCGAACGCGGTCTGCACGCTCAGCTTCTGCCAGCCGAAGCTGTACACCGTGAGGGTGACCGGAATGTCGACCTGTTCGCCGGCCCCGTTCGACACATGCAGCGAACCGGTGTACTGGCCGGCCGCGGTGTTGTACGGCACGTGGAAGAGCAGGTACACCGACGAGCTGCCGGCCGGCACGGTGAACGTGGAGCCGTAGGCGCGGGGCAGCAGGGGGTCGGGGTAGAGGCCGGGCTTGGCGCCCACGAACGAGGTGGGACGACGGATGTGGACGAACGCGACCTGGTCGAGCGCCGCGGCGCTGAGCAGGGGGTCGCTGCCGGCGTTCCACGTGACGGACACGTTGCGCGCCGAGCCACCACGCAGACCGATGATCAGACCCTCGAACTCTCCGCGGGCGGCCGTGACGCTGGCCGTCTGCGACGTGCCGGGCACGCTGCTCGGCACGATGCGTGCGGTAGGGCCGGCCGTCCACACGGCGGCCTGGGCCACGGGGACCATGCCCAACACGATGCAGGCGGCCGCAAACGCGGTAAGAGACACTCCCAGCGCGACGCGCCGACCCATCATTGGCTTCGCGAGTTTCACCGGGACCTCCCCCAACCGTTCACCGCAGCGCGGAACGCGCACGCTGCGGTCGTACTGTTGATCGGTATCGGCAGGCTACCGGCGACGCTTGATGCCCGGCCTCAGGTCGGACGGTCCTCTGCGCGTTCGAGGAAGTCGTTGGCGGTGCGCATGAACAGCTCGCGCTCCTCGTGGAACGGCGTGTGCGAGCTACGCTCGAACAGCACGAGCTCGGACCCCGGGATGGCCTTATGGATATCGCTCAGGTGGTCGGCCCTGATCTCGTCGTAGCGGCCGCCCATGACGAGCGCCGGCACCTTGATCTCGCCGAGCCTGCCGAACACGTCCCAGTCGCGAAAGCGGCCGGTCACGGTGAACTCGCTGGGGCCGTTCATGGTCTCGTAGACCACCGCGCTCATCTCGGCAAAGGAACGCTCCAGGCCGACCGGCCAGGGCTGCAGCCGGCAGAGGTGGCGCTGGTAGAAGACGGCCACCGCGCCGAGATACTCCGGGCACGACGTGAAACCCGCGGCCTCGTGGCGCTCGATGACCTCGCGCACCTCGGCGGGCAACTCGGCAAGGAGGGCCATGCAGCCCTCGACCCAGCGCGGCATGCTCGCCGGGCTGCCCGACATGAGCAGGCTGACGAGCGACGCCGGCTGGTAGTCGAGGATGTACTGCATGGCGAGCTGGCCGCCCCACGAGCTGCCGAACAGGTGGAAGCGGTCGAGCTCGAGCGCGCCGCGCACCGCTTCGAGCTCGCGCACGAAATGGGGCACCGTCCACAGTGAGGTGTCGTCGGGCCGGTCGGACCGGCCGCAGCCGAGCTGATCGTAGAAGATGACGCGGCGGCGGTCGCCCAGGTCCTCGAGCGGGTCGATGTAGTTGTGCGTCATGCCGGGGCCGCCGTGCAGGCACAGCAGAGGTATGCCGCCCTCGCCGACGCTGCGATACCAGACCCGGCCCCCGGGCACGTCGATCATGCCCTCGCGGATCTTCACGACACCCCCCCGACGCTCGACGACCCCGCTCATGGCTCGACGCCGGCCGGTTCGAGCTGTGCGTCCGAGCCCGCGAGGCCGTCGCCGACTACGCCGATGGGCTCGTCGACGAAGACCATGGCGGTGTCGGCCAGCCGTTGCGGGTGGCGCTTGTGCAGGTAGACAAGGTACACGATGCCGATCGCCATCCACGCCCCGACGACCGGTCCCGCCAGCGAGATCGGGTAGGAGAGCTTGGCCACGAAGCTGAAGGCGGGGATGCCCGCGGCAGTCAGGAACACGGGCACGAACACGGCGATCCCCAAGAGCGGGATCAGCCCGTGCATGATCACGTTGAACTCGGCGCGCTGGAAACGCCAGTAGTAGGTGATGCAGGCGATCAGCACGGCGATGTAGACGAGGATCAGGATCAGGGTGAAGATCGTCGCCATGAGCAGGAACGCAGTGTAGGGCGAGTACTGGAAGCCGAGCCACAGCGCGAGCACCAGCGCGATCACCGACTCGACCATGACCGCCACGTGCGGCGAGCGGAACCGGGGGTGCACGGTGGCGAGCATCTTCGGGAACAGCCGGATGCGCCCCATGGCATACCAGGTGCGCGTGGTCACGTTCGAGGCCGCGTTGGCGTTGGCGAACTCCGAGTTGACGATGGCGACCACGACGACCAGCCAGCCCACGCCCCACACCGACTTGGCCATGTGGGTCCAGGGGTTGTTGTCGTTCAAGCTGGCGAAGCCGGTCATGTGTCCGGGGCCGATCCACACGGTAGCGGCGTAAGTCGTGAACACGTAGAAGGCGCCGATCGCCAGGCACGAAAAGACGACCGCCTTGCGGATGGTACGCTTCGGGTCGCGCGCCTCTTCGGCCAGCGGCACCGCCGACTCAAAGCCGGTGAAGGCCAGGATGGAGTAGACGCAGGCGGCGATCACTCCCGACATGCCAAGGCTGCCGCTCACCGTCGCGTGCTGCGTGGTGAACACCGACAGCGTGTTGCGCCCGCCGGCGTCGACGATCAGCCAGATCGACAGAGCGCCGATCACGATGATCTCGAACACGCCCAGCCAGGTGCCGGTCTTGGTCGAGACCTTGACGCCGCGGTAGCCCAGCCAGAACACGACCGCGAGGCCCACGACCACCCAGGCCCACCACCAGCCGGTCGACCAGCCGAACTCGGTGTTGAAGAAGCCGGTCGCCACGATGCCGAGCAGCAAGAAGCACAGCGACTCCATGAAGGGTTCGGCAAAGGCGTAACCCCAGGCCACGAGGAACCCGACCCAGGGGTGCAGGCCTTTCGAGGTGTAGGTGCAGAAGTTGCCCGCCGACGGCAGGTGCCGGGCGAGCTCGCCGATCGTAAGCGCCACGAACATGCAGGCGATCAGCGCCAGGACCGTGGCCAGCGGCAGGGCGCCGGCGGCGAACGACGCGCCGGCCGGAATGGAAAAGGCGACCGCGCCGGCCGGCGCCATGGCCGTGACCGACTGAAACAGGACTTCGCGCAGGCCGATGGCGTTGCGCTCGAGACTGGGACCCTCATGTCCGACACTGGTCACGGTACCCTCCTTCACGACGTGCCGCCGGCGCCGGCGGCTCTGGCAGGTTCGACGACGGTCATGGTTCAGACGGCCGCGGCCTGCTCGACCGCGCACAGGAACTCGTCGACCACGGCGACGTAGGCTTCGGGCTCTTCTTCGTGGGCGTAGTGGCCCGACTGTTCGAACACGGCCAGTCGCGCTCCGGCGATGCCGTCGACGATGGTCTGCGCGCAGGCCGGCGTGATCTCGTCGAAACGACCGACGGTCACCAGCGTCGGCGACTCGATACGGACGAGGTCGGCGGTGCGGTCCCAGTCGCGCAGCGGCCCGATCACGTCGAACTCGGTCGGGCCGTTCATGGTCAGGTAGACCTGGTTGCCCTCGAGCTCGGCGACGCTGCGCAGGGCGCAGTCGGGCCAGGGGTCGAGCCGGCAGAGATGGCGGCGATAGAACGCCATGACCGCGTCCTGGTAGCGCGGGTCGTCGTAGGCGGCGAGCGCGCCGAGCTCGCGCAGGGTCGTGCGCTCAGGCTCGGGCATCTCGTCGATCAGGCGGTGTGCCTCGGCGACGAACTGCGGCAGGCTGGCCGACGTCGAAGCCAGCACGGCCCCGGCTATGCCGACCGCGCCGCGCGTGAGGTACTCGATCGACAGCCAGCCGCCCCACGACTGCCCGAGCAGATGGCACCAGCCCAGGCCCAGAGCGGCGCGCACCTGGTCGAGTTCGCGGCACGAGCGATCGATGGTCCACAGGCTTGTGTCGTCGGGCTTGTCGGACCTGCCGCAGCCGAGCTGATCGTAGATGACGACGGGACGCCGCCGCGCCAGCCGCTCGGCAAACGGCTCGAGGTAGTACGACGCGGCGCCCGGCCCGCCGTGCACGATCAGGACAGGGACACCGTCCGGTGGACCGAGACGACGGTACCAGACGCGTCCGCCCTCGACTGAGACACTGCCCATGCGGCCTGTCATCGCTGCCCTTTCGACGTAAACGACGCCCCCACCGCGCGCGGTGCGACGGCTGCCCGGACGGTACGCCCAAAGGCGGCCGCTGTGAACAGGGCAGCACCATAGTTCTATACTGTGACTTACCTGTGACTTCATGCGGCCCGACAGAGACCAGTCAGCGGCACGGCGGCACGGCGTGATCGACGCCAGGCAGCGCCGGCGCCGCGGCGCACCGGCCGACGTCACGCCGGTGGCGCCACCCGCCGCAGCCGCGGCCCCGGGCGACGGACCGGCGGCCATCCGCGGCGCCCTGGCCACCACGCTCGGCTGGCGGCACGAGCCGGCGCTCGCGCTGCGCGCGAGCGCCGGCTCGTGCCACGGCGACCAGCTGGCCGCTACACCGACGATCGGCGACGTGGCCGCCCGGGGCCTCGACGACTGGCGTTCCTCGCGCTCGTTCGACTACGCCGGGCTCGCGGTGCGCGTGCTCGCCGAGCCCCGCGGCGAAGAGGAGCCCAGCCGCGAGATGATCCCGGCCGACGTCATCGCCACGGTGCTGCGCATGATCGTCGAAGCTCACTTCGCCGTGTGGTACGTCTGGCACGTGCCGACCGCGTTCTGCCTGGTGCCCGGCCTCGAAGGGCTCCTGCGCCTGCCCCACGAAGCGGCCCCGACCTTCACCGAGGAATGGTTCGGCCTCGTGCATCCCGACGACCTGCCTCGACTCGTGGCCGAGAACGACCGCGCGCTGCGCGACATCTCGTCGTTTCGCAGCGAGTATCGCCTGCGCCGCGGCGACGGCGGATACGTCTGGGTCAGCGACTGGGCGATCGTGCTGGCCGGACCCGACGGCACCGCCGAGTGGATGGCCGGCGGCATCCGCGACATCACCGTCGACAAGGCCCTCGAGCTGGCGCGGCTGTCGCTGCGCAACCAGACGCAGGCGCTCGAGGAGCGCAACGTGGCGCTCAAGGTACTGGTCGACCAGCGCCGCGACGACCTGGATGCCCTCAGACTCTCGGTCACCGAGAACGTCGAACAGCTCGTCATGCCCTCGCTCGACCTGCTCGCCGACGCTCTGCGAGGCCGGCCCGAGAGCGCCCTGGTCGAAGCGGTCAGGCTTACGCTCGACGAGATCACGCGGCCCCTGCTGGCACGCCCCGACGGCGCGTCGGGCGGCGGGCCGCGCCTGAGTCGCCGCGAGTATCAGGTGCTGCAGCTGATCAGGTCCGGCAAGACCACCGACGAGATCGCCCACGCCCTCTGTCTGTCGCCCACGACGGTCACCTTCCACCGCGGCAACATCCGCCAGAAGATGGGGCTTCACGGCACCGGCCGGCGCCTCACCACCGAGGTGGCCGCGAGCGCGACCGGCGGCGCGCACCCCACGGTGCCCTGATGCGGTCCGCCGCTGCACGCCGCACGCCCGGCGCTCACTGATGGCCGACCAGCGCCCCGACGGTGAGCTCGACGACTACCTGCGGCAGGTGACGATCGGCGAGGTCGAACGCCCCGCCATCCGCGTGGTCGAGTACGATCGCGGCTGGCCGCGGCGGTTTTCTCACGAGGCCGCCGCGATCCGCGCAGCGCTCGGCGCCCGGGCGCTGCTCGTCGAACACATCGGCTCCACCTCGGTACCCGGCCTTGCCGCCAAGCCCATCCTCGATGTGCTGCTCGTCGTGCACGACTCGGCCGACGAGCCCGCCTGGCTGCCCGCCCTCGAAGCGGCCGGCTACGTGCTGCGCGTGCGCGAACCAGACTTTCACGAGCACCGCATGCTGCGCACGCAGGCCAAAGACGTACACCTGCACGTCTATTCGCCCGACTCGCCCGAGATCGCCAGGAACCTGGCATTTCGCGATCGCCTGCGCACCGACGCCGCCGACCGCGTTCTCTACGCCGACACCAAACGCCGCCTTGCCGCCCGGACCTGGCCCACCATGCAGCACTACGCCGAGGCCAAGACCGCGGTGATCGAGGCCATCATCGCCCGCGCCACAGCGACGGCGGCAGAGCGGTGACAGCGCCCGGCGCCGCTCGGGAGGTCATGACCGCGCCCGGCGCCGCCGGCAGCGCAACGACCGCGCCCGAGGCCGCCGGGCGGCGGCGCGACCTGGGCGTGCTCGCGCTCGCCACCCTTGCCCCCGTGTGGGGCTACGGCTGGGTGGCGTCGAAGGTGGCGCTCAGCTACTCGACGCCGCTCACGTTCGCCGCCCTGCGCGCCGGCCTCAGCATCCCCTGCCTGTTCCTGGTGCTCGTCGTGGCGCGGCGTTCGCTGCGTCCCACACCCCTGGGCTACACGCTGGCCATCGGCCTGCTGCAGACGACCGGGTTCGTGGGTCTGGGCGCGTGGGCGTTGTCGAGCGGCGGCGCCGGCAAGGTCGCGGTGCTCACCTACACCATGCCCTTCTGGCTGTTGTTGCTGGCCCGCGCGTTCCTGGGCGAACGCCTGCGCGGCCTGCAGCTCGTCGCCGTGGGTCTCGCGCTGACCGGGCTCGCGCTGGTGGTCGTGCCCTGGCGCTTGCACAGCCTGTCGAGCAGCCTGCTGGCGGTCGGCAGCGGCATCGCCTGGGCGGCCAGCGCCCTGGTGGTCAAGCTCATGCAGCGCCATCACGTCGTCGACGTGCTCTCGCTGACCACCTGGCAGATGGTCTTCGGCTCGCTGCCGCTGATCGCCATCGCCCTGCTCGCGCACAGCCCCGCTCCGCAGTGGACCGCGGCCTTTGCGGCCGCGCTCACCTACACGCTCCTGCTGGCCAACATCCTGGCCTGGGCGCTCTGGCTCTATGCCCTGCGCGCCCTGTCGGCCGGGGCGGCAGGCCTGGGCACCCTGGCTGTCCCTGCGCTCGGCGTGCTCGCGGCCTGGCTGCAGCTCGGGGAGCGGCCCGACGCAGTCGAGGCCGCCGGCATGGCCCTGATCGTGGGTGCCCTCGCCGTGCTCGCCGCTCACGGCATCGCGGCCGCCCGCACGGCCGCGCCGGCGCGCGCCGGCCAGGGCCGCTGTCTCCCCTGACGACGCAATCTGCGCGCCGAGCCGTCGGACCACGCCCGGTCCCTCTGCCAGGGCACGGTGTCGTCGGTCGATCTGCAGGCCGGTTCGCTCGTCGTGCACGTGGCCCACGGCTCCAGCGGCCTGCGCGGCGCGATGGGCAAGGACATCACCATCGACGTGCCCGCCGGCGCCAAGATCGTCGCGCTGCAGCGTCGCTCGGCGGCCCCGACGACGATCGATCAGGTCACCGCGGGCGACCGCGTGCTGGTCATCGGCCACGCCGACCGCACCGACCCGGCCACCCCGGTGTTCGTGGCCGCTCAGCGAAGGCGTCCCTGCGCCGACGCCGCCTTCGCGCGGGGCACGCCCGCACCGTCAGAACCCTCATATGCAGTCGAACACGGCGTAGTCGGCGGCGCTTGCGGTGGCCTGGCCACCGCAAGCGCCGCCGACGGCCAGTCCGCCCGCGCCGTTCACCGCTACGGCGCCGAGCAGCTCCTCGAAGACAGGCCGCACCAGGTCGCAGTACGGAAACGGCGCCCGCCAGCCGCCGGGCAGGTCGTGCACCCGCGCCGCGTAATGGGCCTGCATCCAGCACTCGCCGCCGCAGGCGTCGACCACCGGGCAGGCGGCGCACGCGGCGCGGTCGCGGGCCCGCGCGGCGCGCAGCAGGCGCAGCGCCGGCGAGGTCCGCCAGAGGTGCTCGAGCGTGTCGTCGTGCAGATCGCCGGCCACGAAGGCGGGGTCGCCGGTGGTGATCGTGCAGGCGTGCACCTTGCCGTAGGGATCGATGGCCAGGTCGCGGCAGCCCGCCGCGCAGAAGTCCTGGGGCTGCTCGAGGCGACGCCGCCAGGCGGTCAGGTTGTCGATCGCCAGGTCGAGCTCGGCGGCCACCTCGGCGACGGCCCGCAGCCCAGCCAGCATCTCGGCCCCCGTGGGCACGAGGTCGAGATCGTCCGCGAGGCCGCCGCGCTGGTGCGGCAGGATCAGGTGCAGGCGCCCGACGCCGGCGCGCTTGAGCTCGCGGGCCAGCGCCGGAAGCCCCGGCAACGTCGGTCGCAGCAGCACGGTGTTGGCCACGGGCTGCAATCCCACCTGCAGCAGGTTGGCGATAGAGGCGAGCGCTGCGGCGTGGTTGCCCGGCGCGCGCAGCTCGTCGTGGATCTGCTCGGGACCGTCGAGGCTGATCAGCGGCCGCAGGCGGCCGTGGCCCGCGGCGGCGAGCTCGGTGGCCAGCGCCGGCGTGATCGGACTGTTGAAGAACAGGCGGGCGCGCAGGCCGTGGCCGCCGGTGACGTGCTCGAGCAGCTCGCAGAGGTCGTCGCGCAGCAGGGGGTCGCCGCCCAGAAAGACGAAGCTGCTCGCGCCCAGTGCCACGCACTCGTCGATCGCCCGCCGCCAGGCGGCCGTGTCGAGCTCGTCGGGCGCCCTGGGACTGGCCCGGTTGTAGCAGTGCGGGCAGGCGCTGCCGCAACGGTTGGTGATGTGCAGATAGACCTCGCGCACCCCCTGGGCGACGGCCTCCGCGCCGCGTGGCCGCGCGGCTACCGGCGTGGTCGGGAACGGCGCGACGCCGCGCCCGTCTCGCCGGGAGGCTGCCACGCTCCCCGGGCCGCTCGCCGCAGGGTCGGCCGCAAGGCGTTCGGCCACGGCGAGGTCGGCGGCCTCGTCGACGTCGAACCACAGCGGGAGCTGGACGACCTCCAGGTCGGCGCGGCGCGCCTCGGTCAGTGTCCAGCGCAGCAGCGCCGCGGAGCCCATCGGCGCGCCCTCGAACAGCCGGCGCAGCGCCGCTTCGCTGGCCGCCCAGGTGCGCCGCTCGATGCCGACGGCGTAGTAGCCACCGTCGGCGGCAGGCCCAAGCGAGATGGCGGCCGGGCCGAGACGGTCGATGGCCAGGCGAAGGTATTCGGGCGGGAGCTGGGGACTGTCGCTGTTGACGGCTACGACGGCCCCGGCGCCGGCGGCGAACAGGTCGGCAAAGACGGCGGCGAGACGCTCGCCGAGCGTCTCGCCGCGCTGCCCCAGCACGACCCAGCGCGGGCCGCACGGCGGCTGCGCGGCGGCCGGGCCCGGCGCCGTCGCGAGCGCGAGCGCGACGCCATCGACCAGCTCGGCTTGCGCCAGGGTCGACTCGAGCAGCCGGCGGTAGGCGGCCAGCGCCGCGTCGGCGCCGATGGCCGCCGCGAGACGCGTCTTGACGCGCCCGGCCACGAAGGGCCTGGCCATGACGACGACGACCGCCGCCCCGGACGTCACGACCACGCCTGGGAGCGGACCGGGTCCGCTCATCTAGAGGTGCCTCATGTCGCAAGTATCGGGCACCGGGGCGCGTACGGGAAGCGCTCGTTGGGCGCAGGCCGGGGCCACCGCGGCGAACCGCGGGTGCAGGACCGCGCGACCGCCTGCATCCTCCCACCTTCCCTGTGACAAGGGGATCGCGCCCGGCGGTCGCGCCTCCCACCGTCACCCGTCCGGGAGTCGTAGACTGTGGTGGGCCACCCGTCGGGGCGTCGTAGACTGAGATCGCTCACCCGTCGGGCGTCGCAGACTGAGCGCGGACCGCCCGACCGCACGATCCAAGACAGCCGGAGGACTCAACTGGACACGGGCAGCGTGCAGACCGAGCCGGCCGAGTGGCGCATCGTGGTGCCCGTCTTGAACGAAGCCGCAGCGCTGCCGGCGCTGCTGCGCGAGCTGCGCGACCTCGACCTGCTCGAGCGCACGGTCTTCGTGGACAACGGCTCGACCGACGAGGGGGCCGGCCACATCGCGCGCGCCGGCGGCGCCCTGCTGCGCGAGCCACGACGCGGCTACGGCTACCCGTGCCTCACCGGGGCTCGGGCGGCCGTCGTCGCGGGCGCCGCGGCAGTCGTGTTCATGGAGGCCGACGGCACCGACGATCCCGCCGAGGCGGCCGGCCTGGCCGCTCCCGTGCTGGCCGGCCGCGCCGACCTGGTGGTTGGCTCGCGCCGCGCGGCCGTACGGGGCCGCCAGGGGCGCATGCCAGTGCACCAGCGTCTGGGCAACGACTGGCTGGGCCTCACGCTGCGCGTCCTGTTCGGCCTGCGGCTGAGCGACGACGGACCGTTCCGCGCCATCGACGGCGCGCTCCTCGAGCGCCTCGCGCTCGAGGAGCGCGCCTACGCCCTGCCCACAGAGATGGTGGTCAAGGCGCGGCTGCTGGGAGCCCGCATCGAGGTCGTCGAGACCCTCTACCGGGCGCGCCGCGGGCCGTCGAAGATCGCCGGCACCTGGCGCGGGTCGCTGCTTGCCGTGCGCGACATCAGCTCGTGCCTGTGGCGCCTGCGGATCTTCGGGTTCGTCACCGCCGACAGCCCGCCGCGGCGCGTGCGCGGCTGGCTCTGACGAGCCGCGGCGCGCGGGGTCAGTAGACCGGCAGACGCGGGTGCGGCCGGCGACGCGCGAGCCTGGCGTCGAGGCCCAGTGTGCGCCCCGCCTGCGTCACGGCGACTACCAGGCAGATCGCGGCCAGAGCGATGTAGGTGCCCGGCCAGTCCTTGGTGCCCGACGTCGCCACCAGCAGGTTGAGCTGAAAGAGACAGCCCAGCAGCCCGACCAGCGGCGTGAACAGGCCCAGCACGAGACAGCTGCCGACGAGCAATTCGACGACGAGCTGCCCGGGGGCGACCAGGCCGGCGTGGGGCAACATCACGTGGCGCAGGAAGGAGCCGTAGACGCCGATCCTGGTGGTGGCGGCGTAGTGGCCGACGAACGTGTGCCAGCCGCTGCCCGAGTACAGGCCCTTGGCCAGGTTGTCGCCCCACACGGCCAAGAAGATCACGCCCATGAGCACCCGCAGGAAGGCGAGTGCGAGGTAGGCGCGGTGTTCGCGGTCGTTGGCACGCACGGCGGCCAAGCTGGCTCCCTTCGTCGTCGCGAGCCTATGCCCGCCCGACCCGCGCCTGCAACGTATCGACCCGTGCGACCCTGCGACCGGACCTCGCGACGGGTCGAGCCGGCGCGAGCATCGAGCCCGCGCCGCGCGGCGCGTCGCGCGTCAGTTCTCGATGGTGACGATGGTGCCGATCGGCGTGTACGGCCAGACCTTGGCGGCGGCGGCCAGCGGCAGCTCCACGCAACCGAGGCTCTGCGGCGTGCCGAACGACGCGCGGTTGAAGGAATGCAGCGCGTCGCCGCCGTTGAAGTAGCTGATCCAGCGTATGCCGGGGTCGTTGTAGTGGGAGCCATCGGGGTTGGTGCCGCTCATGGTGCCCACCGCGATGTGTTCGAACACCGGGAAGCTGCCGAGCTGCGTGGGGGCCGCCGGCACGCCGGTATTGCCCGGCGAGCGCAGGATAACGTGCCCGTTGTGCCAGAGGTTGAGCGACTGTGGCAGGGTGCGGTGCACGAAGACGTAGTTGTAGCCGGTCGTGCGACGGCGGCCGGCGAGCGTGTCGGAGATCAGCGCCTGCCAGACCCTGGGCCCGGCGAAGCCGTCGACGGTCATCTGGTGCGCGTCTTCGAACATCATGACGGCGCCGCGGGTGATGGTGTTGGCGCGCCCGACCGACCACAGCTCGCGCAGCTCGGTGGGGCTGTTGGCAAAGCGCCAGGTGAAACGCCCGGCGGGCGGTGAGACGGCGGCTTCGAGCTGACTCGAGAGCGACTTCGGCGCGGCGCCGGCGGTCTGCTGCCAGTCGAGCGGCAGGTAGCCCAGCCCGGCAAGCAGTTGCTGCAGGCGCAGGAGCGAGCCCTGGGGGACGCTCCAGTGCAGGCTGCGCGTGAGCGTGGCGCCCGCCTGCCCGGCGACGTGCACGCCGACGGGCAGGTCGACACGCACGTCGCCGCCGAGTCCGAACCCCAGGCCGCTCGGCTGAAAGGCCAGCGTGTGGGCGTCGAGCACCCGCCAGCGGCCGGTGGTAGCCGGCGTGAGTCGCGGCCGCGCCGCACCGAAGACGGTGGTGACCGGCTCTGAGAAGGTGAGAGTGAGGCGACCGGCCGGCGCCAGCTTGGCCGAAGGCGCCGGTTCGACGAGCAACTGGGCGTAGGGCCGAGCCGGGAACCAGCTCACCTTGATCGGAGCAGGCAGGCGCTCCCAGGAACGCGCGGCGGCGGCCACGTCGACGGCGCCGGCGCCCGACGCGCCGCTGGCGACCACGCCGATCGGCACGACCCTCTGCGGCACGGCCAGCCGCCGGGCGGCCGACCCCCGCAGCGCCACCAGGGTGACGGGAGCGTCGAAGGCCACCGTCACCGGCGACCCCGTCGTGACCTGAAGCCAGCGGCCGACCAGATGGGCCGTGGGCGTGGCGACCGAGAACGTGCGCCGTTCGAGGTGGCCGACGAGCCAGCCCGACCAGCCCGGCCGACGCACGGTGACCTGGACGATCAGGGGACGACCGGCGGCGACCTGGCGCAACGGCCAGATCTGCCCGTGGGAGAGACGCAGCGGCACGTCGCCCTCGCCCGGCGCGCTCGCCCGCACGGCGACGACCCGGCCGGCGAAGCCGGGCAGGGTCACACGCGCCAGAGCCTGAGCGGCGGGACGTACGTGGACCTTGGGCCAGAAGACGATGGCCACCCCGGCCAGGACGCCGAGAACGACCACGACCACCACGGCGGTCACGACCAACACGCGCGCTTTCGTCAAACCGGCCTCCGGCACGCACTCGTCGAGCGGCGTGCGATCGTGCTGTTCACAAGGATCTCAGTCGCGCCGTACGCCGCTTGCCGTTGCCGGGCGACGTGCGCCGCGTGGCCCCATGACGTCGTGGCCCGTTGCGTTCGTCGCAAGGCTGACCACAACGCCATTGTACCCTCGCGCGCAAGACCGTCGCTGCTGCTGCCGCCGCCCTGGGCGCGTCGTGGGTGCAGCTCCTTCGGGCCGATGCCGCAGCCAGCGCAGGTCGGCAAGGCTGCCGACGTCGATCGGCACGGCAAGGCAGAGCTCGTTTCCGGTTGCAGCCTGCACCGACGACCGCAGGCCCCACGGTCTGTCGATTTCGTCGATGCTTCCCCGTCGCGGCGAGTCGCGAACCTCGAAGCGGCCGCGCGGCCACGCGCCGCGGTCTCCGCGCCAGAGCCGCTCTGACGCGCCGCTTCATGCGATCGGCAGACGCACGGTGAAGAGGGCGCCGCCGCCCGGCGCGGCGCCGGCGCTCACCTCGCCGCCGTGAGCCGTGACGATCGCCTTGACGATGGCGAGGCCAAGGCCGGCGCCGCCGTGGGCGCGGGAGCGCGACGGATCGGCCCGGTAGAACCGTTCGAAGACCTGGGCGGCCGTGTCGGCGTCGAGTCCCGGGCCGTCGTCGGCCACCGCGATGGTGGCGACGCCGTCGCCGCCCGACAGCCCGATCGTCGTCGTAGTGCCGGCCGGCGTGTGGGTGCGCACGTTCACGAGCAGGTTGTCGAGCACCTGGCGCAGGCGGTCGCGGTCGCCCGATGTCTCGACCGGCAGGGCGGCGTCAAGGCGCACCGGCCACTCCGCGCCGACGGTCTGCGCCGTCTGCACGGCCTCGGCGACGAGACCCACGAGCTCGACCGGCTCGCGCGCCAGGGGACGGCCTTCGTCGAGTCTGGCGAGCAGCAACAGGTCTTCGACGAGCGCCTTCATGCGGCCGCTCTCGTTGCTGATGCCGCGCATGACGCGGCCGAGGTCGGCCTGATTGTGGTCGGCGCCGCGCTCGAAGAGCTCGGCGTAGGCCGACACCGCGGCGAGCGGCGTGCGCAGCTCGTGTGAGGCGTCGGCGACGAAGTGGCGCATGCGCTCCTCAGAGGCGCGCAGCTCGCTTTCGGTGGCGTCGCGCTCCGCGAAGGCCGCCTGGATGCGCCCCAGCATCACGTTCAGCGCACGCGCCAGCCGCCCGACCTCGGTGTGGTCGTTCTCGCCGGCGACGCGCTGGTCGGGCTCGCCGGCAGCGATCGCTTCGGCCGACTGCTCCATGGCGCGCAGCGGCCGCAGCCCCACGCGCACGAGCCACCAACCGAGCAGACCGGCGGCCAGCAGCGCGGCGATCGTGACCGCCAGCTCGACGGCCAGCAGGCGGTGCAGCGTGCCGACCGTGTCGCCGAGCGGCGCGGCGACGATGAGCTGCCGACCGCCGGCGACGGTGGCAGCCCGCACGCGAAACTGCGGGCCGCCCGCCTGCCTGGAGCTCACCGTGAAGTACACCGGCGCCCCGCTGCCCCTGCCCAGGCCGGCGATGTGCGCCGGCAACCGCGGCGTGTAGCTCCTGCCGCCCGGAGCGATCGCGGGCTGGCCGATGGCCGGCACCACGGCGCCGGCCGCCGTGCGCTCCTGCACGAACGTGCCGGGCGCGAGGCGCGCCAGCGAGCCCGACGGAGCCTGGCCGGGGGGCGTCGCGCCGGTCGCGGCGGTCGCGCCGGTCGCGCCGCTTGCCCGCGTGGTCGCCGCACTGCCCGTAGAGCGCGGCGTTGCGCCGGCACCGAGGGGCAGGGCCGGACGCGCGCGCAGCAGGGGGGTGACCGAGAAATAGGTCGTGTCGAGCGTCTGGTCGACACGCGTGAACAGAAACGAGCGCAGCAGCGAGTAGGTCGTCACGTCGGCCGCGACCAGCGCCACGAGGGCGACGGCGCCGACGGCGAGCAGCAGACGACCGCGCAGCGACAACGCGTTCGCCCCTACGCCGTGGCGTCGCGCAAGATGTACCCGACCCGGCAGATCGTGTGGATCAGGGGCGGGCCGTGCCGGTCGAGCTTCTTGCGCAGGTAGCCCACGTAGGTCTCGACCACGTTCGCGTTGCCTTGGAAATCGTAGTGCCAGACGTGGTCCAGGATCTGCATCTTCGAGACCACGTGGCGCGGGTTCGACAGAAAGAAACGCAGCAGGCTGTACTCGGTGGCCGTCAGCGCGATCGGCACGCCGGCGCGGCGCACCTCGTGGATGCTCTCGTCCATCTCGAGATCGGCGAAGCACAGCGGCTGGTCGCCCGCGGCCTCACCGGCCGTGCGCCGCAAGATGGCGTGGACGCGCGCCACGAGCTCGGCCAGGGCGAACGGCTTGGTGACGTAATCGTCGGCTCCGACCGACAACCCGGCGAGCCTGTCCCTGATGGCGTCGCGAGCGGTGAGAAAGAGCACGGGGGCCTCGACGCCGCGCGCCCGCAGGCGCCGCGTAACTTCGAGGCCGTCGAAGTCGGGCAGCATGATGTCGAGCACGATCAGGTCGGGGGGCCGTTCCTGGACCGAGTCGAGCGCGCCGCGGCCCGTGGTCGCCTCGGCCACGTCGAACCCCTCGTAGCGCAGCGACGTGGCCACGGCGTCGACGATCGACGGCTCGTCGTCGACGACGAGGATCCTCCTGGACTGATCGTTCGAGTTCACGTTTCGACCACCTCCTGCTCGCCAGCATGGCGCCGTCGCCTGAACGCCGGCAGGGAATCAGCTGTGAGCAGGCTGTGAATCGTCCGCGCGTGCGTAGGGGGGTCGCGCCGAGTGTCTGCTGTGACCCTGCGGGTAGCTGTCTGAGAGTTCGGCCGCGCCCGATCGCGCCGCGCCGGACGCTCGCCGCGCCGGCCGGGGGCGTATGCTCTCCGAGGCAGACGAGCTCAGAGACCGTGACCCGCGCCGCCGCGCGGGGCGCCTGAAGGAGGCCGCATGAAGAAGTCGATGGGAGCCAAGACCATGCTCTACCCCACGCCGGTGCTGGTCGTGGGCAGCTACAGCGACGCGGGACGACCCAACGTGATGACGGCGGCCTGGGGCGGGATCGCCTGCTCCAAGCCGCCCTGCATCTCCGTCTCGCTGCGCGCCGCGACCGCCTCGCACGCCAACATCGTGGCACGGCGCGCGTTCACCGTGAGCCTGCCGAGCCGCGCGCAGACCGCCGCGGCCGACTATTTCGGCCTGGTCTCCGGGCGCGACGTCGACAAATTCGCCGCCACCCGCCTCACGCCCGTGGCGAGCGAGCTGGTCGACGCGCCGTACGTGGGTGAGTTCCCCCTCGTGCTCGAGTGCGCTCTCGTACAGACCCACGAGCTCGGCCTGCACACCCAGTTCGTCGGCGAGGTCAAAGACGTGAAGGTCGACGAGAGCTGCCTCGACGCCGAGGGCCGGGTCGACGTGCGCCTGCTCGACCCCATCGCCCTGGCGATCGAGGCGGGCGGCTACTTCGCGCTCGGCGAGCTCATCGGCCCGGCGTTCTCGATGGGCAAGCAGTTCAAGTAAACAGCGCCACGGTTGTGAAAACGGCCGTCGTCGACTACCCTTCTCTCAAGGACCATGTGATCTGATTCACGGGAGCACCATCCGGTGGAAAAGAGGCTCGGTACGATCTCCATCATCGCGGCGCGGCACGACGCCCCGGTGACCGCCATCAATGAGCTCATCTCAGAGTTCGGCGATGAGATCATCGGACGGCTCGGACTCCCGTACCCGGAGCGTGGCGTGAACGTCATCACGCTGATCACCGACACCTCAGTCGAGCGCCTGAGCGCGCTCACCGGCAAGCTCGGCAAGCTCCCCGGCGTTCAGGTCAGGTCTCTCATGGCCAAGACCCCCGCGCAAGGAGCCGCCCCCTATGTTGCTGCATCCCACGAGTGAAGGCCTGACCGACTTCATCCCGGCCGCGCAGATCGAGGAGCTGCTGCAGGGCCCCCCGGCCCAGGCGCCCGAAGTCCGCGAGATCCTGGCCAAGTCGCTGTCGAAGCAACGCCTCGAGCTGCCCGAGATGGCCGCCCTGCTGTCGGTCACCGACCCCGCCCTGCAACAGGAGCTTTTCGACGCCGCGCGCCTGCTGAAAAGGACGGTCTACGGCAACCGCATCGTGCTCTTCGCGCCGCTCTACATAGGCAACAAGTGCACCAACTCGTGCGTGTACTGCGGATTTCGCGCGGACAACCGCGACATCGTGCGCCGCACCCTGACCGACGACGAGCTGCGCGCCGAGGTGCTGGCCCTCATCCGCGCCGGCCACAAGCGCATCGTGATCGACTACGGCGAGCACCCCGACTACGACGCCGACGTGATCGCCCACGCCGTCGAGGTCATCTACAGCGTGCGCGAGGGCAACGGCGAGATCCGCCGCATCAACGTGAACTGCATGCCCCTCGACGTCGAGGGCTACCGCAAGATGAAGAAGGCGGGTATCGGCACCTACCAGATCTTCCAGGAGAGCTACCACCGCCCGACCTACGCCGCCATGCACCCGCACGGCAACAAGTCGGACTTTCTCTGGCGCCTCTACGGTCAGGACCGCGCCATGGAGGGCGGCTGCGACGACGT
>Ga0181529_10003357_pt1 | contig 18287 bp, 12 predicted proteins | sample PEATcosm2014_Bin_36_FD_119763 | JGI IMG/M metagenome (GOLD analysis project Ga0181529, IMG submission 119763) | Peatland microbial communities from MTU Mesocosm Facility, Houghton, MI, USA - PEATcosm2014_Bin10_30_metaG | ecosystem: Environmental > Terrestrial > Soil > Wetlands > Peat | place... | reverse complement strand
GGCGGCCGCCGCCCTTTCGGTGGGTGTCGCCGGCCTTGTCCTAGCCGGAGCCCTGTACCTTTCCTTTTCGGGCGTTCGTTTCGAGATCGCCAAGGAATGGCTGAGCCTCGGCGGACTCGTCGTATCCTTTGGATTCAAGTTTGACGACCTTGCGGCGCTCATGCTGGTCATCGTCGCTTTGGTCGGGTTCTGCGTGCATGTATTCTCGCTTGGCTACATGAGCGAGGACGCCGCAAAGGCGCGTTATTTTGCCGGGTTGTCGGTTTTCATGTTCTCCATGACGGGGATCGTGCTCGCCGACAATCTGTTCATGATGTTCATCTACTGGGAGTTTGTCGGATTCAGCTCCTGGTTGTTGATCAACCACTGGCACGAGCGGCCGGCGGCTTCCGCGGCGGCAAAGAAGGCCTTCATCACGAACCGCGTCGGCGACTTCGGGTTTCTGCTCGGAATCCTGATGTGCTACTGGACGCGCGGGACGGTGAACCTGACCGACCTCGCCGTTCAGGCTTCCTCGGGATTCGCGATTTATAGCCGGGCGCTTCCGCTGCTTCTTTTCTGCGGCGCGATAGGCAAATCGGCGCAATTGCCGCTGCAGGTCTGGCTTCCCGATGCAATGGAGGGCCCGACGCCCGTATCGGCGCTCATCCATGCGGCGACCATGGTGGCAGCCGGCATCTACATGCTCTGCCGCATCCAGATGCTGATGGTGCCGCAGGCTCTCGAGGTGATCCAATGGGTCGGGACAGCAACAGCCCTTTACGCGGCCCTTTGCGCTGTCGCGCAGCGCGACATCAAGAAGGTTCTCGCCTATTCGACCCTTTCCCAGCTCGGGTACATGGTCGCCGCCTTCGGGCTCGGCTCGGTCGAGCACCGCACGGAAAGCGGCGAGCTCGTGCTTGTCGCGGCCGGAGTCGGTGCGGCGATGTTCCACCTGACGACGCACGCCTTTTTCAAGGCGCTGCTCTTCCTCGGCTCCGGCTCCGTGATCCACGGGTGCCACAACGAGCAGGACATCTTCCGGATGGGAGGGCTGGCGCGACGTATGAAGTTCACGTATGTGACGTTCACAATCGCGGTCGCAGCCATCGTCGGCTTGCCGTTCTTTGCCGGATTCTTCTCGAAGGAGGCGATTCTCGCCCTGGCATTCGAACAGAATCGGGCGATTTTTGCGGTGCTGGCGCTGACGGCCGCCTTGACGGCCTTTTACATGCTGCGGTGCTGGCGCCTGGTTTTCCTCGGTGCGCCGCGCAGCCCCTCGGCGGAGCATGCGCACGAGAGCGGGATCACGATGCAGGCGCCGCTTGGCGCGCTCGCGGTGCTGGCGGCGATCGGCGGATTCAGGGGACTGTACCCGCGGGCATTTGCCGGGGTTCTGAACTGGGCGCTGGAACCGGAGGGCGCCGCCCGCGCGGCGGTTTTGGCAACGAGCCTCGCCGTCCTGATCGTTGGCGGTTCGCTGGCCCTGGTTTTCTACAGTTCGGCCGCGATCCGGCGGGCGATGACGGCGGCGGCGGACAATTTCATTCGCGATCCGCTCGAATTGAGTTTCCCGTTCCTTTTTGGGGCTCTCGTCGCCCTGCGCGACTCTTTCGACACGGTGTACGAGTATTACATCGGGAAGATCCAGCAGCGTTTTGCGATGCTTCTGAACTTCTTCGACCTCCTCGGTGTAGGGGGACTGGTGCGCGCGGTGGCGGGCATGGTCGGCCTAGCGGGACTCCAGGCGAGGGCGCTGCACGTCGGGCGCCTCAACGTGTACATCTATTGGTTCTTGGCCGGCGTGGCCGTTTTTTGGGCCTTTGCCGCCGGCGTTTTTTGAGGCGTTTCGATGATTTCCTTCCCCGACCCCCTCCTGATATCGATCGCCGCGCCGCTGGCGCTGGCGCTCGCCATTGCCATGGGCCTGCCGAAGCGGTGGTCCGTGCGGCTGTCGTACGCCGGATTCGGCATTCCGCTCCTTTGCGCCCTCCATGTGTGGTGGCATTTCAGGGACGTTCCGAAGGTGGGTGGCTATGCGTTTCTCCACGATTACTGCACGGGCCTCGAAAACATCGGCATCGGCCTCAAGCTCGGGGTCAACGGTATCGCCATGCCGCTTTTTGTGCTTGCCGGACTGGTCGGTTTCGCGGCGGGCATTTTTGCGATCCGCTCGGGCGCGGAACGCCTCAAGATCTACCTGATGCTCCTGCTCGTCATGCAGGCGGGGCTCATGGGGATCTTTGCGAGCGTGAACGTCTTTTTCCTGTATTTCTTCCATGAGCTCGCTCTGATCCCGACCTTCATCATGGTCGGAGTCTGGGGCGGGCGCGACAGGACGTACGCGGCGATGACGATGACCGTCTATCTAACGCTTGGAGCCATGCTGTCGCTGATCGGATTGATTGCGATATACGTGAAAAGCGGGGCGCACAGCTTCGATCTGATCGCCCTGCGCGAGGCGCTCGGAGCGCGGCCCCTGGGGGTCCTCACGCAAAAGCATCTTTTCGGCCTTCTTTTGTTCGGGTTTGGGATACTCGTTTCCCTTTGGCCGTTCCACACGTGGGCGCCGCTGGGCTACGGTGCCGCGCCCAGTTCGGTGGCGATGCTCCACGCCGGGGTCCTCAAGAAATTCGGCCTGTACGGCCTGATCCAGGTGGCCCTGCCCTTGCTTCCCGCGGGTGCGCCCGCTTGGAGCCATCCCCTGGCGATCCTGGCCGTTTTCGGCAATGTCGTCGTGATCGGGTTGGTGACGATGGCCCAGCGTGACCTGAAGCAAATGGTCGGATTCAGTTCCGTCATGCACATGGGATATGCGTTCCTTGGGCTGGCGGCCGGTTCGGCGCTCGGGATCGGAGGCGTTGTGCTGCTCATGGTTGCGCACGGACTTTCGGTGGCCCTGCTGTTTCTGCTCGCGACATGCGTCCACCAGCGCACGCAGACCCTTGCGATGGACGAGATGGGCGGGCTTGCCCGGAAGGCGCCCGTGCTCGCCGCCTTTTTCACAGCGGCCGTGTTCGCCGCAATCGGTCTTCCCGGATTCGCCAATTTCTGGGGCGAACTGGCGATTTTCGTCGCCCTGTGGCACTACTCCCCGGCCTTGACGGCGGTCGCCGTGACCGGCGTCGTCATTTCCGCGATCTACGGATTGCGTGCGGCGGCGCGGGTGCTCTTCGGGGAACCGACCGAGGCTTTCGAGAGGGTTGCCGCAAAGACTCCGATCGTGGATTTGCTTTGGAGCGAGCGCATTCCCGCCCTGGTTCTGCTCGCCGCGCTTCTTTTTGTCGGATTCTGGCCCCGCTCGCTCGCGAGGCCGATCGACTCGGCGGTGAGCGCCCCTTCGGAAGCCGTAGCATACGCAGGGCGGTAAACTTCCATGGACGTTCTGACTCTCCAACACCTCGCCGCCGGCAATGCCTGGGGGGCCATCTGGCCCGAGTTGGCGCTCGGCTGTCTGGCGCTTGCATTGCTTGCCCTCGAAATGGTGCTGCCCCGAGAGGCGCACCGGCATATCCCCGCGATCGCGATTCTGGGCCAGATCGCCGTCCTGGCCGCCCTCCTGCTTCATTTCCACGGCGGCCATCCGGGGCGGGAGATTTTCAACGGTCTTTTGCTGCAAACTGTTCCCGGACAGGCAATGCGCGTATTTTTCGTGGTCTCGTCGATTCTGGTGTGCGTGCTTGCGCGATTGACCCTGGCAAGGCAGGCGATGCCGAGGGTGGAGTTCTTCCACATCGTTCTCGTGGTGTCGGCGGCAATGATGCTTCTCGCGCAGAGCAATCATTTCGTGATGCTTTTCGTCGCCCTGGAGACCGTGACGGTCGGATTCTACATCCTGGTCAGCTATTCCAGGCAAAGTTCGCCGACCCTGGAGGCTGGGTTCAAGTACCTCGTCATGGGGGCGCTGAGCTCGGCGCTCCTGCTTTTCGGGATCGTTTTGCTGTACGGGGTCGCAGGCAATCCGGCGCTGCCGGGCCGCGCCTCCTCCGGCTTCGGTTATGGCGAGATCGCGAATTTTCTTTCGGCCAATCCGCATAATTTCCTGGCGAGCGTCGGGATCGTCCTCGTTCTGGCCGGTGTCGCTTTCAAGATCGGCGCATTTCCGTTCCAGTTCTGGATTCCGGACGTCTATCAGGGCGCGCCGACTCCGGTCACCGCTTTCCTCGCCGTCGCGTCAAAGGCGGCCGGCTTTGCCGTTTTGCTCGGGCTTTTCCATAGGGTGTTCTTTCCCTATGCCTGGCTCGTCGTCCCTGTCCTTTCGCTCCTGGCGGCGGCGACCATCGTGTTTGGAAACCTCGCTGCGCTCACCCAGCACAACGTGAAGCGGCTGATAGGCCTGTCCGGCGTCTCGCACGCGGGATTCCTGCTTCTGGGCGTCGTCGCCTCCGCATCGTCGTCGCTCGCGGTCGGCGCCGTCTATTTTTACCTTTTCGCCTACCTGCTCGCCTCGTTTGCCGTTTTTGGCGTGATGGCCCACCTCGCCGGAGCGGACGACTCCGATCAGGAGCTCGAACACTACGCGGGCCTCGCGAAGGACAGCCCGTTTCTCGGAGCCGTGCTTGCGGTCGGGCTTGGATCTCTCGCCGGTATCCCGCCCCTTGCGGGATTCATGGGAAAGTTTTTCGTGTTTGTCGCGGCGTTCCAGGCCCATCTGTACGCGTTGCTTGCGATCGCGATAGGGGGAGTCGTCGTTTCGATCTATTACTATTTCGGCTGGATTCGGAAGGCTTTCTTCGATGTGCCCAGGCCCGACGGCGAACCCGCGACCAGACCGGAAAGAACCCCCGTCGGGGCGGCGGCGGCCATTGCCCTGGGGGCGATCGCGCTCGCCACCGTAGTGCTCGGGTTTTACCAGGGACCGCTCGGACGCTGGCTGTCCTGGTAAGTTTTTGTGGTTGTGCGCTGCTGCCGGAGGCGTTCCCTTCCCAGACGGGAGCTGCCAAGGCCCGGAACCTCCGTCAAGGCCGGCCGCCAAGGCCCGCCGGCAATCAATGCCGGCCAGATGGCGGCCCAAACGACGTCGGTGGAGGCAGCAATCGTCTCGGAAGGGAACGCCTCCGGCAACTGAGCCGAGCAAGACTCTTCAAGATAACAAAAGGTCCGCGGAGGGATGTCCGCGGACCGTGGGAGAAGTTATTTACTGATCGAGTCTCAGCGCCAGTAGCCTTCGATCCAGACATTGCCGCCGGCGCGCGCTTCCCAATGACCGGCGACCCAGCCGCCGCCCTCATGCCAATGGGGATGGCGCTTCCAGACTCCGTGGATCCATATCCAGCGGCCTTCCCATGTCCAGTGGCCGGGGATCCATGCGAATTCGTGTCCCGGCGGACGGCCCCTTTCTTCGACGATGATCGGAGGAGGAGCAGCGTTGACGATCACTTCGGCCATGGGTGGGGCCGGGGGCGCCATGATCGTACCGGGAGGGGGGGGCGGGGGAGGCGGAGACGGCATGACAACGACGGGTGCGGGAGGCGCGGGAACGACCCACCGGCCTTCCACCCACACCCAGCCAGGGCCCCGGCGGTCCCAATGTCCGGCGACCCACACATAGCCTGGCCGGCGGTCCCAATGCCCAGGAGTCCAAACCCAGCCGCCGCGATGCCTGGCCCAGGACCAATGGCCTTCAATCCAGACATAATCCGGACCGGGCTGGTAGGGCCTTCGTTCGACTACCGGAGGCGGAGGGCTCTCCTGGATGATCACCTCTTGGGGCGCAGGAACGCCTATGTTGATCCCTATGCCGATATCGGCGGCGTTGGCCAGAGCCGGAACGCCTGCGACAATGCCGGCAAGCAGAAGCTTATTCAGTTTCATAAGAAATAGCGTTGAGAAATAGCGTTTCGGGACGAACAGGTCACCATCGAAATGACGCGTAAATGGGCGTCGCGTTACATGCGCTGCCTCCCCCGTTGCGGCGGGATCGCGGCCAAATCGGGAAAGAACGGATGCTCGGCTCGTGCATGGTCTGTTCCCTACGGACACCGAAAGAGCGTGTTTGTTTCGCCAACCGCTTTCTCCTCTGGGCATGGCGGAGCGCCGATTTTTTTGGTTGCGCGGGCCGGTGGGTGCGTTGAGGTGGGCGCGCACCGCCCATGAAAGTCACCGGACTCGCCCTGGTTCCGCCCCCTTCCGCCGCCGACCTTCCCAAGGTGACGCCCGAGCTGCTTGCCTCGGTTCTCGCGCGCTATTCGCGGAGCAACGAGGGGCTGACCGCGATACTGGAGAAAGTCGACATCGCGAATCCCGACGCGTCGAGCGACCGGATTCTCAAATTCGTCGATTACGGGCACGCCTCGATAGGCGGGCTGACGGGCGGGCTGGCCGTCGCGCTGGACGGCGTGTCGATGTGGCTGGCGTACAAAATATTCGAATACTCCCAGATGGCCGACGGGCAGGAGTCGAGCACGCGCTACATCGCGATGGAAGCCTCCAACGTGCCGTCCGCCGAGGAGCTCGGCATCCCCGCCGACCTGGCGCCCCGCTGGCGGGGCGTGGTGGCCGCGGCATTCTCAGCCTACCATGCGGAATACGCCCGGCTCGACGCCCTGGCGAGTTCGGAGCCGCACCGGGTCCGCTATCCCGCCGGGGCCAAGCCGGCGGTCGTGGCGAGGCTGCGGAAGAATTTCGCGCTCGACCGCTCCCGGTACCTGATCCCGTTCGCCACCCGGACGAATCTAGGCCTTGTGCAGAGCTCCCGGATGTGGGCGCAGACCTTGAAGCAACTCGATTCGCTCGCCCAACCCGAGGCGAGGGAGGCCGCTGGGCTGATCCGGACCGAGCTATTGAAGCAGTCGCCGCGCCTCCTGCGGCACAGCTTCGCGGAAAAATCCTACCTGGAGCAGTCCCGGCAGGAGCTGGCCGCGAGCTTGGCGCTCGGCCGGGCTCGGCTGTCCTGCGAGGGCCTTTCCGACGAGGTCTGGGTTCGGGTCGACCGGTCGGCGCCACCGTGGCTTCCGCAGGACCAGGCTGTGGGCGAGGCGCTCTGTCATCGGGACAATCGCTACGGACAGCAGGGCAGCGCAACGCGGCGCATGCGGGTGACCTTTGCCTGGAACAATATGGCGCTCGCCGAGCTGCGGGACTTGAACAGGCACCGAACGGGCAACCGCCACACGCCGCTCGTCCAAGCGGGATTTTACCTGCCGCCGGAAATCGACCGCTCGTCCCGCAGGGCCCTGTTGGAGGAGCAGATGGCCCTAACCCGGGAACTGATGGAACGCGGCTCGCCCGCCTACGTCTATTCTTTGCTGCTGGGGGCGCAGACGCCCTTCGAGCACAGCACGCACGCGGACAAGTTTATCTACGAGGCGGAGTTGCGCACGGGCATGGGCGCCCACTTCCGCTATGCGGAGCACCTGAGCGCCGCCCTGCGCGCCTTTTTCGAGCAGGTGCCCGAAGCGCGCGACTGGGTTGTGGAGGGCACGGCCGAACCCGAATAGGCCGCAAAACCGGCTGTCGGGGCAAAGCTCAGCCTTTCGCCGCGCGTACTTTTTCCTTCTCGCTTTCGCGCTCCTCCTCGAGGCGCGCCCTCTCGTTCGACATCTGCTTTTTTATCTTTTCGAAATCCTCGGCCTTTTGTGCGGCCAGGGCCTTGTCGAGCTGCTGCTTCAGGAAAATCTCCCTTTCGGCGATCTTGCCCTGGTAGATCCGGTCGATCTCGGCCAGCCGGGCCTTTTGCTCGGGCGTCAGGGAGCGACCCGGCTGGGGGTCGGATTTGGCGAGACGCTCCATTGCAAGTTCGTAGGCGCTTTTCATGGGTTGAGAGTAACGCCGAATCTTGCGCCAAAAACAAGCGCGAGAGCGACGACGACAAAGGGCGCCCACCACCTTCCGACCCTGCGTCGCCAACGGCCGGCGTATCCCGCCATGCAGACGGCGACGAGGACGGCAAGGGCCGCGGGCCCGATCCAATCCGCCCGAAAATGGGCGGCAAAGTTTCCCCCGGGGACTCGCAGGCCGGCGGAAACGACCGCGGCTATCAACCGGAGGAGGACCGACGCGGCGCCGTTGAGGAATCGGGAAATGGCCGGAAATGCGGCCAGGGCCGGCACGGCAAGAAAATTTGCGGGAAGGATTGCGCCGGCAAGGCCCGCGAACACCGAGAGAAATCCGGCGACAATGACCAGCATTGCCAGCGGGGCCAGGAGGATGCCGACCGGAAGGCCCGCCGGGGCGAACACGCCGAAAAACTGCACGCTGCTGATCGCTCCGACGAGCGCCGCTGCGATGCCGATTCCCAGGACTCCTAGAACATGCCGCTGTGCGACCGCCCGCCACCTCTGAATCCGGCTCCGCAGGGGCGCAGGCACATGGCGGCAGGCGGGGAGACGAGTCTGAAGCCATCCGGCGAGCGGCATGCCGAGGGTCACCAGGGCGGCCATCACGCCGTACGACATTTGAAAACTGGCTCCGAAAAGGTCCATCGGATCGCAGAGCAGAAAGGGAAGAGCCGCCGCCGACAGCGCGGCCATGAGGTTTGCCGGACGATGCCAGAGGCGCGCCCCTTCGAACACGCAGACCATGAGGAATGCCCGGACGGCGGACGGGCTCGCCCCGGTCGTGTCGACATCCAGCCAGAGGACGGAAAGGACCGCCACGGCCGCGGCGGGGCGCGGGCACCGAAATACGGCCAGCAGAGCGTGAAGGGCGACGGCCACGACCCCGATGTGCAGCCCGTTGATCGCGAACAAGTGCATGGTGCCGCTGCGCAGGAATGCCGATTTCTGTTCCGTTGTGAGATCGCGTTTCTGGCCCAGCATCATCGCCCGGTACACGCTCGACAGGTCGGGCCGCGATTCGAGCCCCGAGCAGAGGATTCTCTTCATTCGCGCGGCCAAAGCATCGCAGAATGCGCGGTAGGGGCTTTGCGGCTTCGCCAGCTCGATGATTCGGCCGCGTTCCAGGCGCAAGTTCACCCCGGTTCCGGATAAGAACGATTCGAAACTTCCCTCCTTCGATTCCAGCGGCACGGTGTCCAGGACGCCGATCGCTCGGACAACGGCGGATCGCCCGGGAGCGGTCTGCCCGGGACGCAAGCCGAACGAGCAATAAACGCGCTCGCCTACGAGTTCGTGCAGGTGCCGTTCGGCATCGGTCACGATCCCCGTTCCGCTTATCCGCGGGATGAAGGCTTTCTTTGAGTTCTTGGAACGCCGGGAAGAGATTGGGTTGTTCGGGAGGTTCGGGGAGGCGTTTGCCGGTTCAAAGACCCGTTCGATCCGGATAGTGAGCTCGGCCTCCCTTGCGGGCATCTGCCGCCATCCGTGCGGCAGGCTTTGCCATCGAACGCAGTGGGCGTAACCGGCCAGGGCGAGTCCGGCGGCGAGAAAGGGCGCCCAGAGCCGAGGCTGGAGAAAGGACATGAGAAGCGAAACAGCCGCGGCCGTGAAGCCCGAGATCAGCAGGGGCAGCGGCGGGATCTCCGGCCCGTGGCGAGCGGCCGCAATACCGGCGATGAGTGGGAGGACGAGCCAGAGAAGCGGAGCGCGGTGGCCCAGGGTGCGAAGCGGAATCATGAGTCCCGGACGGCGCTGGAGCGATCCGGTCGGGAGACTATAGCAAGTTGCAATTCTGCGCACGGGGCATCGAAATTTGCCAAGCGCCGGTCCTCTCGCGTCTTGCGCTGTCAAGGCCCGGACCTCCGTCAAAACCGGCCGCCAAGAACCGCCTGCAATCAATGCAGGCTGGATGGCGGCCCGGAGACGTCGGATGAGACAGCAATCTCCTCGCGAGGACCGGCGCTTGGCAAATTTCGATGCCCTGCGAACGCAGCCGAATTGCCAAAGGCCCGATCTTCGCATATCCCCGATGCAATGACTGCCGAAGACCAGGGCGATCTGTTTGGGGGCGAAGCGGAGGAGCCTTCCGGGTCGCTCGCTGGGGAACCCGCGCGGGTCGACAAGCCGCTCGCGGCCCGGCTTCGTCCAAGGTCATTGGCGGAAGTGGTGGGCCAGGAGCATATCCTTCGTCCGGGGAGCCTGTTGCCGCGGCTGGTGGCCCAGAACAGCTTCGGCTCCCTCCTTTTTTACGGACCGCCCGGATCGGGAAAGACGAGCATCGCCGAGGCGATCGCCCACGAGACACGGAGCCGTTTCTTGCGGGTCAACGCGGTCATGTCGAATGTGGCTGAATTGCGCGAGATCCTCTCGTCCGCCCGCCGGCGACCGGGAGAGGGCACGATCCTTTTCATCGACGAACTGCACCGCTTCAACAAGGCCCAGCAGGACCTTCTGCTGCCCGACATCGAGGAGGGAACCGTGCGCCTGATCGGCGCGACGACGCACAATCCCGGATTTTATGTGATCCCGCCTCTTCTGTCGCGCAGCCACCTTTTCCGGCTCGAACCGCTGGAGGTGGAGGCGATCGTCGGCGTACTCAAAACGGCTTTGGCCGACAAGGAGCGAGGACTCGGGAACCGCCGGTGCACGTCGGAGGATCGGATTCTCGCCAATCTGGCGCGCCTGTGCGATGGCGATCTGCGCCGGGCTCTCAACGCTCTCGAGGTTCTGGCTCTCAGCCTTCCGGAGGGCGGCTCGATAACGGCCGCGGAGTTGGACGTCTTCGCCCGAGAACGGCACATCCGCTACGACACCGAAGACGAGCACTACGACACGATCTCGGCCTTCATCAAAAGCTGCCGGGGCGGCGACCCGGATGCGGCGATGTACTGGCTGGCGAAGATGCTTGCGGGAGGCGAGGATCCGCGGTTCATCGCGCGGCGCCTTGTCATTCTTGCGAGCGAGGATGTGGGGCTGGCCGATCCTCAGGCGCTTCCGCTGGCCGTCGCCGCGCACCATGCCTGTGATTTCATCGGGCTTCCCGAGGCGGAACTGACGCTCGCGCACGCGACCCTGTACGTCGCAACGGCTCCGAAAAGCAATTCCGCCACGATGGCGCTCGGAGAGGCCCGGCGCGCGATCAGCGAGTCCCCCGTCCAGGCGGTCCCGATGCACCTGCGAGACAAGGGGGGCCAGGCGAGCAAGAGGCTTGGCCACGGCAAAGGCTATGCGTATTCCCACGAGTTTCCCGAGGCCATCTCGGGACAGGACTTCCTGGAGCGCCCCTTGCAGCTCTACACCCCTAAGACAACGGGGGCGGAGGCGGCCATAGCGGAAAGACTGGCCCGCTGGCGGGAACTGCGGCGCAAGGCGCGTTGACAGGACCTGTGCCCAGCTCGTTTCATTCGGCCATGCAGGATTCCGTCCCCTTTGGCACCATTGAAAAGGCCGTGGCCGATGTCGCCGCAGGCCGACTGGTCATCGTGACGGACGACGAGAACCGCGAAAACGAGGGCGATCTCATCATGTCGGCGGCCCAGGCTACGCCCCAGGCGATCAACATGATGATCCGCTACTGCAGCGGGATCGTCTGCGTCCCGACGGTCGAGCCGCAGCTCCGGCGGCTGGGCCTCGGACCCATGGTGGCAAGCAATCGCGAGTACCAGCGCACGGATTTCACCGTCAGCGTCGATGCTGCGGAGGGAATCACGACGGGCATCAGCGCCTACGACCGCACCCAGACGATACGGATCCTGGCCGACCCGCAGGCCCGCCCCGAGCAGCTCGTGCAGCCGGGCCACGTTTTTCCCCTGCGGGCCCGGCCGGGCGGGGTCCTGGAACGCGCCGGCCACACCGAGGCCGCCGTGGACCTGGCGATCCTCGCCGGCCAGCACCCGAGCGGAGTTCTCTGCGAACTGGTGAACGACGACGGCACGGTCCAGCGGCTGCCGGAGCTGATGGAGTTTGGCCGCCGATTCGGGCTGACCCTGATTTCGATCGCCCAGTTGATCGAGTATCGCGCCCGCAAAGACCAGCTTATCGAGAAGGTCGGATCCAGGCCGTTTCCCTCCGAATTCGGCGAGTTCACGATGCACGTTTTTCGCAGTCGTATCGACAGCCGGCACCATCTCGCCCTTACGATGGGCGCCCTGGGTCCGGGCCCGACGCTGGTCCGGGTGCACAGCGAAAACATAATCGGCGATGTTTTTCGGATGCGCGGCTTTGACACGCAGGTCACGCTGGCCGCCTCGCTCGAGGCGATAGCCAAGGCCGGCTCGGGCGCCGTCCTCTACATGGAACACCCGACCAACGGCGCCGAGCTGATGCGCAGGCTCGACGCAAAGCCGGGCGATCCGATGCCGTCCATGAGCTTCCGCGACTACGGGATCGGCGCCCAGATCCTTGCCGCGCTAGGCCTCCGCAAGATACGGCTCCTTTCGAACAGCACGCGGAAGGCCGTCGGACTGGACGGCTACGGTCTGGAAATCGTCGAGCAGGTCAGGCCCTAGATGACATGAAGCCGACAGGCAGCGCGGAAGTGCGCTAACCTGTCGGCTTCATGTCATCTAGCCGCACCTGCTAGCTTTGCGGGAACCGGTCGCGAACGGCCGTCCGCACTTCCTCGAGCCAGGCCGCCCGCTGCGCGGGCGTGCTTACGATCACCACGCTGAAAGTGCGGCGTTCCGCGTTGGGAACCTCGCACAGACCGAAGACGCATTTCATCCAGATCGCATCCAGCGGATCGCCGAACACGGCGGTCTCGCGCTCCGGAGGAGTATTGGCCGTGTTGAACACGAGCGCCGCCCGCAGCTTGAGCAAACCGACCGGCACGCCCTCGCCCTTGTCGCCGACCCTGAACTCATAGGCGACACCGGGCCTCACGACCCTGTCGATCCAGCCCGTGAGGATCGCCGGCGGTTGTCCCCACCAGTTTGGATGCACGACCACGAGTCCGTCGGCGGCTCGAAGGTCTTCGCAGTGCCGGGCGATCACGGGCGGCAGCGTCGCATCCTTTGGGAACTCCTCCGCCCTCATCAACGGATCGAATTTTTCCGCGTACAGGTCGTGCAGCACGACCGTGTGCCCCGCGGCTCGCGCGGATTCCGCCGCGGCGGAGGCGATCGCGTGATTGAAGCTGGACGGATTTGGGTGGGCGACGACGATCAGGATCTTCATGGCTCGGAGGATGATGGAAATCGCCGGACAACCCTGCGTCGAGAACTTCTTCCGGCTCCGGCCCGGTTGACATTGATAAACCTGCGGCAAGGTCCAAATTGACCGGCACGCCCCTATGAAAAGTCCCGTTGTCGGCAGCGCGATTTTCCTGCTTCTGAGCTCGATGGCTGGAGCCGCGCCGGTTCCGGTCCGCACGCTGGACCGTTTCGATCTTAGCCAGATCCGGCTCCTCGACGGACCGTTCCGGGAGGCGCAGGAGCGCGACTTGCAGTACCTCCTTTCGCTCGATCCCGACCGCCTCCTGGCGATGTTCCGCTCCACCGCCGGGATTTTTTCCTACTCTTCGTACGTGCAGGCTTACGGAGGCTGGGAGAGCCCGACCAGCGGGCTTCGGGGGCACACCATGGGGCACTACCTTTCGGCGTGCGCCTTGATGTACGCTTCCACCGGAGACCCCAGGCTTAAGCAGCGCACCGATTACCTCGTGGGTGAACTGGCGAAATGCCAGGAAAAGCTGGCCGAGAATGGCTATCACGCCGGATACCTCTCGGCTTTCCCCGAGTTTTTTTTCGACCGTGTCGATGCGCAAAAGCCGGTCTGGGCGCCCTGGTACACGATGCACAAGATCATGGCGGGACTGCTCGAAGTGTACGTCCACACCGGCAACCCCCAGGCGCTGGCGGTGCTGGACCGAATCGCGGATTGGGTGAAATTCCGGGTGGACCGCCTCACGCCGGAGCGGATGCAGGGCTCGCTGAAGACGGAGCACGGCGGAATGAATGAGGTTCTGGCCAACCTGTACGCAGTGACCGGCAATCCGGATCACCTGCGCCTGGCCCAGGCTTTCAACCACCGGGCGGTGTTCGATCCTCTCGCCCGGGGCGAAGACCGCCTCGACGGGTTGCACGCCAATACGCAGATTCCCAAGATCACCGGGGCGGCCCGCGAATTCGAACTGACCGGGCGCGAGGAGTACCGCGACATCGCCCGCTTCTTCTGGCGGGAAGTGGCGCTGAAGCGCTCCCACGCGATCGGCGGAGACAGCGACGACGAGCACTTTTTCCCGATCGCGGACTTTGCCGAGCACCTGAGCGCGGTGACCGACGAGACCTGCAACACGTACAACATGCTCAAGCTGACCGAGCACATTTTCGCCTGGGACCCGACGGCGGCGACGATGGATTTCTACGAACGGGGGCTCTACAATCAGATTCTGGCATCCCAGGATCCCGACAGCGGCATGGTGACCTACTTTGTCCCGATGAAGCCGGGTCACTTCAAGACGTACTCGACTCCGGAGAATTCCTTTTGGTGCTGCCTCGGCACCGGCATGGAAAACCACGCCAAGTATGGCGAAGAGATTTACGCGCACGACGAAAGCGCCCTTTATGTGAACCTCTTCATCCCGTCCGAACTGGCATGGACGGAACGCGGGCTGACGCTGCGACAGGAGACCAAGTTTCCCGAGGAACCTTCGACCCGGCTGAGGATCGGAGCCCGGCAAGCGACGGTTCTCGCATTGAAGCTGCGACAGCCCGGCTGGTGCCGGCCCGGCATCGCCGTCCGCGTGAACGGCCGTCCGATCGAAGCGCGCCCGGATTCTTCCGGCTATGCGACGATCGAACAGGAATGGAGGGATGGCGACATCGTGGACATAGGGCTGCCGATGTCGCTGCGCACGGAACCGCTGCCGGGCAATGCCGGGATCGTGGCGATCTTCGATGGCCCGATCGTGCTGGCGGGAGAACTGGGAACCCAGGGAATGCCGGAGGGAGGGACCTTCGCGGAGGATCAGAAGAAGTTTGCCAAGTGGCCGACGACGGCGGCGCCCGTCCTCGTCGGGGATGCCGCTTCAATTCTAGCGGCCCTGCAGCCGGTGCCCGGCGAGCCCCTGACTTTCCGGAGCCACGGCATCGGCCGGCCCCAGGATGTCACCTTTGAGGCCTTTTATCGCCTGCACCACCAGCGTTATGCCATCTACTGGCCTATTGGCCGGCCGTGACAACCGCGATCATGAATCCGTCGTAACCCTTCACGCCCACGGTTTGAACGGTTGTTGCGCTCACCCGTGGCTCTTTCGCGACGAGATCATTCATTCGGCGAATGCCTCGAATCAGGGGATCGGTGCTGGCCGCGTCGATCACCGCGCCCTTGCGCACGACATTGTCGGCGATGATCACGGTGCCCCGGCGGGATAGCTTCACCGCCCAGGTGAAATAATCGGGATAACCCGGCTTGTCCGCGTCGATGAAGATCAGGTCGAACGGGCCGCGCGATTCGGCGGCAAGCCGCGGCAGGGTGTCCAGCGCGCGGCCGGTGATGACCTCGACCATGCCCGACAATCCAGCCCTCGAAATATTGGAACGGGCAACGTCCGCATGTTTGGGATCGGCCTCCAAGGAGACCAATCGGCCGTCGGAAGGCAGGCCCCGCGCCAGCCAAATCGTGCTGTAGCCTCCGAGCGTGCCTATCTCAAGAATGCTGCGGGCTCCCTTCGTCAAGGCCAGCAACTGGAGCAGCTTGCCCTGGCTTGGCGAAACATGGATGGGGGGAAGTCCGGCCGCGGCGCTGTCCCTCAATGCGTCTTCGAGCACGGGGTCGTTTTCCACGAGCAGATCGGTGATGTAGCGGTCGACCGCCGTCCATTGTTTCTGAGCCATAGGTTTTGAGATTAACGCCCGGCAGGGTTGCCCGGCAAATCCAAGAATGCGCGCTTTATGACGGTGGCGCCTGGCGCAGGACGATCGGCTGGCGCTCGGCCTCCGATAGGCGCTTGTAAAAGGCCCGGAGAGCCTCGTAATCCGGCTTCTCGTAGAATGCCGACTTGCGCTGGACCCGCCGTTGGTAGACGACCGCGTTGCTTTCCGCACGGTACGAGAGCTGGGCGGACACGGTCTCGCCTTTCTCGGCGTACGGGTCGGGGAGCTCCTCTATTGTGGTGCCGGGGGGCAGCCTGAACCGAACCTCTTCGTCGATTTCGGTCGGTCCGAGCCAGGACACCCCGCGGTGACGGACCGTCCACGGTTGGAGGCGCATCGCATCCGGCAGAACATTCGGATCGAGAAGCATCAGGCCGTTGTTCAAGCGATGGACGTAGTCCGGAATCCGAAATGCCAGATGCTGCCCGAGATGGGCGTCGGCGGCTTGCCAATCATCCGACCAGGTCAGGTCGTGTGCGAGGGGGTGCCCGTTTTGCACACGGCGCTCCAAGATCGTCTGGTATTGTTCCCTGGGCAGACTCCAACGGACAGTGTAGACTTCGGCTGCGGCGAGGCCAACGAGGCTTTCATCCACCTTTGCGGTCAGTTCCCCCTGCGTGTCCAACGTCGCTTCAATGGCGTGCTTCACCAGGCTGTGGTCCGGGTCGGAGACCGGAAGGCGCACGAGGGTTCCGGCGGAAGAGTCCACGATCAAGCCGAAGCCTGCCTGGTCTCCCGAGTTCAGCACACCGAGCGGAGTGGCCGTATCCGTGGGATCGAAGATCACCCATTTGCCGAGCTTGCCTGCGTCGACCGCCGACCACCAGGCGGGGCAGTCGGCGTCCGCGGGAATGGCGGCGATCGCGTGATTGAATTCCGCGCAAGGCCAGTCCGGATCGACAAATCTCGGGTCGCCGTGCTGAAGGAGGACCAACCGTCCGTCCTCGCCGATCGCGCGCAGAAGCGAAACCAGCAGGGTCGCCTTGTCCTTGCAGTCGCCGTAGCGGTTGCGCAGCACCTCCGCAGCCGGATGCGGGCGGTAGCCCGCCAGAGTGTCCTTGTCCAGCGTGATCTCCAGGTAGACAATCTCCCGCTGCACGAATTCGGTCAGGGCCCGAATCCGCTGCCAGCGGCCCTTCTTGCCGGCAACCAGTTGCTCGGCCTCCGCCTTCACCGCGCCGGTCTGATCCACACGAGGGTCGGTGATCTGGGCGATGACGCGGGAGAGGCCTTCCCACGTGGCCTTTCCGGCGCTGCCGGCGGGACTCGCGGATACGCAGCGAACCGAGACGCGCAGCGGATCGGGCAGAAATCGGGTCGGCTGGCCGGTTCCCAGGGAACGCTCGCGATCAACCTCCCAGCAAAGGGCGCCGGGCTCGCTGCCGGGCGCGGCGGCGAGGCCCGGGGACGGGGCGTGCCATTCCAGTTTCGTGCCCGGTGCCGGAATGACTTCAAACATGGCACGCACTGTGGAAAGCGCGGGAAGGAAGCTTGTGCTCGAATCCTCGATTCCCCGCGCCTGGTCGCATTGGATCTCCCAGGCAAAGGTCCCGCCCACCTCCACGCGACCTGCCCCAGAAAACTGCAAAATTCGTTCGGCGTCCCAATAGTATTGGTTGATCTGGGCTGCGCGATCGATAAAGGCCCCGAGTTGGAAACTCTGCGTCTTCTTGCCGTCGGCGGACACGACCCATGCCTTGGCGCTCAGGATCCGGTCGGTGTCGGAGTTGCAGGAAAACTGCACCCCGGCATTTGCGAGTCCGCCTTCGGTATCGATTCGTACCGCGCCCCGCCAGAGCATCACGCTATGCCGGGTGTCCACGTAACGGACTTGCATCAAATTCAGGAGCTGGACCGCCGCCGCATTAGGCCGCCAGGGTGGATTGTTGGCGGCAAGGACGGAAACGAGCCAGTCCGGACCGGCGGCGCGGCAGGAGGCGGCAAGAAACAGCCAGATTCCGAGACGGGCGATACGCGAGTTCATTCCTTTGAGGGAAGGGCGTCCGAGTCCGCGTCCGAAGAGGGGCTGGCGGACTCCGTAGCCGGAGCCTGTTTAGTTGTGTTTTCGCCTGCCGCCGGCTTGGTCCTTGTGAGGATCAGCTCATGCGAATCGTTGCGCGCGACTCTTGCAAACAGATCGTGTAGAATGGGGTAGTTGGCGGGCTGCACGTAGGTCAGTTCGGAGGAAAACTCCCGTCGCAGGTGCAGCAGCCGGGAAGGCGCGGCGTAGGCGAGATTCACCTTGTAGCGGATGTCGGATCGGGGAATCGATGCGGGGGCGCTCGGAGACTCCAATTCATAACCCTCGGGAACATGGATGGCGAGATCGTCGATTTCCTGCCAATGGTACGGAAAATCAACCAGGTTATGGCGGGTTTCCGCGGGAAACGGAGACGGTGTATTTCCGTGAAAGACGGATGGGCGGAAAATGATTCTTTTTTTCGTCGCAACCCCGTAGTCGCTCCAATTGAGGTCGAAGGCGTACGTGAGCGGCGCTTCGGGATCGTCGACTCCATCCACCCGGCTAACCGTGGCAGTCGCCGAGGGAAACTCGACCTTGAGCCCGCTTTCGATCGATTCGATCCGTTCCGTCCGGTTTTTCTTCCGCAATGGCGCGCGAACTGTGGTGGCGGAGGAGCCTGTGAGGCTCCGCTGG
>Ga0181529_10003354_pt1 | contig 18290 bp, 13 predicted proteins | sample PEATcosm2014_Bin_36_FD_119763 | JGI IMG/M metagenome (GOLD analysis project Ga0181529, IMG submission 119763) | Peatland microbial communities from MTU Mesocosm Facility, Houghton, MI, USA - PEATcosm2014_Bin10_30_metaG | ecosystem: Environmental > Terrestrial > Soil > Wetlands > Peat | place... | reverse complement strand
GTGGGGCATCGCCGTGCTGGCCGAGCACCGGCGCGCAGGCGCGGGCGAGCGCCTGAGCGACTACCTCGCGGGCCGCGTGTTCGCCGGCGCCAAGCTCGACGTGGCCGAACCCGACCCCGCCGACGTCGTCGGCTACGCCACATGGCTCAAGCAGTACTCGGCCGGTCTGGCGATCGAGAAGGCGGCGACCGAGGCGATCCGCTAGCCCCTAGGCCCCACGCCGAACGACGAGCCATCTGGCGCTCTGCCCCGGCTGGATGAACGCCGGCGGTCAGAGCGCGTGTGGCGCAGGGGTCGTCGCCAACGACGCGCGGCTTCCAGGATTCTCTGGGCGATTGAGAGGTCGCCGGCGGAGAGGGAGGGACTCCGCCTTGCGTCTGTCAGACGCTCGGATTTCCAACGCCTATGCCCGCGCCGCCATGGGGCCGTAGCGGATGTCTCGCATCTGCTTCATCACCCTGTCGATCTCCTCGTCGGAGAGGGTCGGCGGCTCACCCAGCGACAACGCTTGGACGTACATCCGCGCCAACGTTTCCACCTCGACAGCCAGATACAGGGCCGAATTCATAGTTCCGCCAAGAGATATCTGGCCGTGCTGGCCGAGCAGGCAGGCCTTGCGGTTCGCGAGCGCGGCGACTGCGACGTCCGATAGCGCCTGGGTGCCAAACGTTGCGTAGGGCGCGCAGCGGATGTCGGCGCCGCCAGCGACGGCGATCATGTAATGGAAGGCGGGAATGCCGCGGTGGTGGCAGGCGAGCGTCGTCGCGAAGGACGAATGGCAATGCAGGACGGCGCTGATGTCCTGCCGCGCGGCGAGGATGTCGCGGTGGAAGCGCCACTCCGACGACGGTTGTCGACCCGCATATTGTCCATCGAATTCCATGCGGACAATGTCGTCCGGCTGCATTTGGTCGTAGGGCAGCGACGTGGGTGTGATCAGGATATGGTCGCCCTCGCGCACCGATAGATTGCCGGACGTGCCTTGATTGATGCCGAGCTCATTCATCCGGCGGCAGGTCGCAACCATGTCTCGGCGCAAATTCATGTCGTCCATTTTCACGTCTTCCGTTCTGGCGAGAGAGCTGATCGCCATGCGCAGGCATAGACTCCACCCCGACGGCTTGGCGCTTGCGCGCCGAACCGTTCCGGCCTTCCCTGCGACGGCTTCGCTTCCGCGTGATCTCTTTCGGCGATCGCAGGCGCTCGAAACTGTTCGTTAGCCGGCGAGACGCCGCGTGCGGCCAGTGTTCATCAGCCTCTCGGTGTCTTCGAAGCTGACGATTCCGGCGTCAGAGCCGAGCCCGGTCGCCACCAGGGCTCCGCAGGCCGAGGCGAAGCGCGCCGATTTCTCGATATTCCAGTCATGGCTGAGGCCAGCGATCAGGCCGGCGGTGAAGGCGTCGCCGCAGCCGGTGGTGTCCTTCACCTCGATATCGAACGCCGGCAGCCGGAACATGGCGTCTTTCGTCGCCACCAGGCAGCCGTCGCCGCCCATGGTCAGCAGGCAGGCGCCGGCCCCAAGGTCAAGGAAGAAGCGCGCCGAGTCCTCTGGCGTGGCAAGCCCGCTCATCGCCGAGGCGTCCTCGATGCTTGGCACGAAATAATCGACGTAGGGCAGCGAAGGGCGCAAGACATTGGTCGTTTCAGGCGTGGCCGATAGAAGATCGAAGGTCGTAATCCGGCCGGCCGCCTTGGCGGCCTTGAGCAGCTCCGTCGTCGGCGCTCCATCGAACTTGGCCAACAGGGGCATGCCGCCGACATGGACGAACTTGGCGTCCAGCGCCTCGGCATAGTCGGCCTTGGTCAGCGTGAACGCGTCGGAGGCGCCGCGACGATGCAAGGCGGGGCGGTCGCCGTTGGGCCGGACGTTGAGGATCGTCGCCGACGTCGGCACGCCAGCGAGTCGGCGCATCGCCGCAACGTCGACCCCGAAAGTCGAGAGCGTGCGCAGCACGAAGTCGGCCTTCTCGTCGTCGCCGACCGCGCCCACCGCCCGCGCCTTGAGGCCGAGCTTCGCGCAATCGACCACCGTGCCGCCGGCGGTCCCGGCGACGGTCAAGCGAATTTCCTCGATGAAACGCAATTGCCCGCCCGGCGGGATGCCGTCCACCGGTCGGCCGAGAATATCGAGAATATAAAGCCCAACGACGCTGACATCGAAAGCCATGGTCTGTCACCTCCAAGCGAAGCCGTCGGCGCGCGAGGTTGCTTTGCCTTCAGGTGGCCGCGCCGTCGGCCTTCCGTCTGAAACGATGGCGCAGACAGCCGCGCACAATTCCTAAGCGAGCGATAGCGGCTTGAGCCGTTGAGCGGCGGGGGTCGTCCACGAGTCCCCGGGCGATTCCGCGACGAATGCTGGTTATCCCGCGGCGGCGCCGCCGCACAATCGCTCCCCCCTCCAACAATCCGAAGCGTCATATCTTAGCGACGGGGTTATATGGGCTTTTCGACAATTGTCAATTTGATATGTCAAATGACAAGAGTGAGGGTCTGCCTGAGCCGCATGTTGTGTCTTATAAGGGATTTAAACGGGACCTTCATTTGACGATATGAACTGACAAATGGCAATGTGGCGGATGGAGCTGGATCCTCAATGAAGGCTGCGACCAGGCGGCAGGGAGAGGGCAGACCTGCAGCGAAATCACGAAGCGGGAACAGCGTCGCGATACCAGCGACGTATCAGTGCGATCCGCTTCTTTGGGTCTCTTGGCTCTACCACCACGACGAAATGACGCAGAGCCAGATTGCCGATCTGCTGGGCGTATCCCGCGCCACAGTCGTCAACTACCTGCAGCAAGCCAAGGCGAACCACTACATCAAGGTTTCCGTCCGCACCGAACTTTTAGGCAGCGTCGAGCTGGCGACGGAGTTGAAGGAGGTCTTCGGCCTTGCGGAGTGCATGGTCATTCCCGACGACGGCGGGCTGCGCTCGCCGTCTGAGCGGATTGGCAAGGCGGCGGCCCAGTACTTGGAGCAGACCATCGTCCCGGGCGATGTCCTTGGCGTCGCCTGGGGGCGGACGGTCTTGGAGACGGCGGAGAATCTCGCCGATCGACCGGTGCCGAACGTCACTGTCGTTCAGCTGATGGGTAGCCAGCGCGGCGCCTACGACGGCCTCGGCGCAGAGGAGTGTGCGTCGCTGATTGCGCTGAAGCTCCATGGCCGCACCGCCAACCTCCACGCGCCGGCGGTGCTGAGCAATCGCGCGCTGCGCGAGGCGTTGTCGCGCGAGCCGATCATTCAGGAGCAGTTCCAGCGGATTCGCTCCTGCAACAAAATCCTGTTTGGCGTCTGCACGGTCAAGGAGAACAGCTTGGTTTTCGCGAGCCGCCTGACCAGTCCCGACGAAAGCAAGTTCTTCGTTTCCAACGGCGCCGTCGGCGTCATCGCGGGGCGCTTTTTCGATGCGCAAGGCCGGTGGATCACCGGCGACCTCGACGAGCGGCTGATGGGCGTCACGCTTGATGAAGTTAGGCAGGCGCCGACGCGGATCGCCGTCGCTGGGGGAGTCGACAAGGTCGACGCCCTTGTCGGCGCCCTCAAAGGCAATTTCGCCAACGTTCTGATCACCGACGCGCAGGCCGCCCAAGGCCTGTTGGAGCGGCGCTGAGAGCTCGCGGCGGCACGAGGCGTTTGCGGCCGCGCTCGACGAGCCGACGATGCAGAAGGTCGACGGAGACGATCTACAGGCGTGAGGACCGGCCGGCGCCCGCGCCGACAGCCCGAGCGATCGCTCAGCGCCGTCTGCTGGATACGATCGCGTCGGCGCATCTTGCTCCCCCGGACGGCGGCGAGCGCCGCCCGACAGCGTGACCGGAGCTTCGACGGCTTGTCGACGCCGCTGCCACGGAGAAACCGGCAAGGAGCAGACGTCCTAGCCGAGCGGGGCTTGAGCGCGCGAGCTAATCTCTTGCACGCGAGCTTTGACCTCCAGCGGGAACGCGCTGGTCGTGCTGTTGAGCTCGATGTCGGGCGATCGGCGGCAGGGCCGCGAGCCCTCCGAGGCGCCTGCAGCGGCTACGATTCCATCGGTTTCCGTCAACTCGGCCTTGTCGATTGCCGCAACTTCCGCCTCCCGCTGAGCCGAGGCTTCAGGCGGCAGAATGTCGCGGGACGATCGAGGCCGTGTATCTGTTCACGGCGGCAAAAAAGACTCGATGCCATCGGGGAGATTGATTGACTTTTGTAGAGCTGGGACGGACAAATATCAAAGATTTTCCGAGTCTGGCCCTGTGAGGTGCCGAAAGTGGCCGGCGCAAGGGGGAAACGTGACGCCTTTGTCGAGCGTAGAAGGGCTTGGCAAGCCCTTCGGCGCCGTCAACGCAATGCGCGACGCTCGATTCGAGCTTGGGGGCCGGCGCCGTCTCATCCTGCGCGGCGGTTGCGAGACGGGCAAAATCGAACCGTCTCTCAACCCCCGATGGAAGTCACCGGCGTGACGCCGCCGAAATCCGCGACAGCGGCGGAAAGATCGCGTGCGACGACCCCGCCGAAGGCGTCGGCGTCGAGAGTCGCAATCATCGAGCCCGAATTACGCCCAGCACGGCAAACGTACGTGGCCGAGGGCGTCGTGCTCGGCAGCGGGACAACAGACTCGCGGGGATCCGCAAAATGAGGATCAGTGTTCTCAAAATCGATAATATCAAGCTGCGGACGAAGATTCTGATCCCGTTGGCGCTGATGGCGGCGGGCGTGCTCGCCGTCGCCGCGTTTGGCGCGACTCGGCTGGCGCGCGTCAGCTCGACGGCGAACGAGATCATCGAGCGTCGCGATCTCGCCGCGATGGAGCTTGCGCAGGCTTCCCACCTGATGTCGGCCGCGCCGCACGCGGTTTTCGCCGTCCTGCTCTACGACAAGGATGACCCGCAGCGCGAAGCGTCGAAGAAGGAATTCGCAACGCTCGTTCCTCAGAGCGTCGCACTGTTGGACCACGCATCGAGCCTTCTGCCCGATCGGGCCAAGGACATCGCCAAGTTCAAGAAGCGATTCCAGACTCTGGCTGAAGACGCAAAGGACGCGTTCAAGGTCGGCGTCGGCACGCCCGGCCTGCTGCACGGCCTCGAGATTCAGCAGGCTGATCTCGTCCAGGAGGAGCTCGGCGCCAGGCTCGCCACCGCCGCCGATATGCGAATTGGCGATTTGACGAACGAGATGAAGGCGTTCAGCGAAGCGCTGCTTGCGGCGAACGCGAAAGCCAGCCAGGACCTCGACACGTTGGCGAATAGCGCCACCGTGAGCATGGCCGTGGCCGGGGTTGCGGCGACCTTGCTGGCCGGCGCGTTCGCGATGTGGATGACCACGTACAAGGTCGCGCGCCCGCTCTCGCGCATGGTCGAGCGGATGAAGACGCTCGCGCAAGGCGACCTCAACGTGGAGATAGAGGGACTGGACCGCCGCGACGAGGTCGGTGAGATGGCCGCGGCGGTCGAGGTGTTCAAGACCAACGCCGTCCGGCGGGTGCAGGTGGAGAAGGAGGCCGCCGGACATCGCGCCGCGGCGGACTCCGAACGTGCGCGGGTCGAGGCCGAGAGGGCCCGGACAGCGGACGTCCAGTCGCGGGCGATGCGCTCGCTCGGCGAGGGGTTGAAGCGGATCGCCGACGGCGACCTGACGGCGCGGCTCGATTCGCGTTTTCCCTCCGAGTTCGCCAAGATTCGCGACGATTTCAACGCCGCTGCGGAGAAGCTGATGGCGACCGTGCGCGCGGTGGTCGGCGGCACAGGCGCGATCGACGCCGGCGCGCGGGAAATCGCCTCGGCCTCCGACGACCTTTCGCACCGCACCGAGCAGCAGGCGGCGAACCTGGAGCAAACTGCGGCGGCGCTGGACGAAATCACCGCGGCGCTGAAGACGTCGGCCGAGGGGGCGAAACATGCGAGCGACGTGGTCGCCAGCGCCGACGACAACGCCAAGAAGGGCGCTGTCATCGTCAAGCAGGCGGTCGAGGCGATGGACGCGATCTCGAACTCCTCGGAACAGATCGGCCGCATCATCGGCGTGATCGATGAGATCGCCTTCCAGACCAATTTGTTGGCGCTGAACGCCGGCGTCGAGGCGGCGCGCGCGGGCGAGTCCGGCAAAGGCTTTGCAGTGGTCGCCTCCGAAGTGCGCGCGCTCGCGCAACGCTCGGCCGAGGCGGCCAAGGACATCAAGAACCTGATCTCGACCTCGGCGGTTCAGGTCGAGTCCGGCGTCAAACTGGTGGCCGAATCCGGCAAAGCGCTCGAGCGCATCATTGGCCAAGTCTCCGAAATCAATCGTACGGTCGCCGAAATTGCGAGGAGCGCGCAGGAGCAGGCGGGCGGCCTGCAGCAGATCAATACGGCGATCAACCAGATGGACCACTCGACGCAGCAGAACGCGACGATGGTCCAGGAGTCGACGGCCGCCAGCCACTCGCTGTCAAAGGAGACGACTCAGCTGGCTGGGCTCGTCGAGCAATTCCAGGTCGGGGGCGGCGGGGCGGCGTCGCCTCGGGACCCGAAAGGAGTCGCTCCGTATTCCTCAGCCGCGCCTGCTTGGGCCCCGGCCACAAAGGCCGGGTGAACGCAAGTCGACAGGGACCTATGCGAGGCCGCAATTGCCGCTTGGACGAACGAGAATCTTGAATTCGGCGAAGCCTGGCTGGGGCCGGGAACACCGTCGACGCCAAGGACGGCGCGCTGAACCGCAACCGTTCGGTTCCGTCCAGGGCGCAGTCCGGACGCCCAGTCTCCTCCCGCTGGGCGTCCGGACAATTTGCGCGGAACGGCAGAGGCGTAGTTTAATCCTTGCAGGCGCAGTTGGAGCGTCGCTGTGGCGAGGCTCTCACGCCAACGGCTCTGTTGGCCGACCCGTTGCGGATTGCCAGCGCGCGGTTCTTCCGACCCCCTTGGGACGTAGGATTCGCGCCGCGCTTTGCCGGCTCGGGGGCGCTGTCGCGCCCCGTTCTCGACCATTCCGGGATATATTGTCGTGACCGCGCCACGGAGCGGCCCGTCCAGACCCGCCATTCCGCGATCGGATTCGGCGACACGGAGCCATTTGCCTGAGCGATCAAATGCGAGAAACGGGGGGCGCTGATTCATATGCCGTACTTTCTGACTGTCGACATCGGCGGCACGGTCATCAAGAGCGGACTGTATGATGAATACGGGCGCGAAAAGGCTGTCGCCTCGCAAACAGACTTGGCGATTGTTGAGCGCGTCGGTTGGAGCGAGCGGGACATGACCGCGATGTGGCGCACGGTGTGCGCCACAGTGCGCCAGGTTCTGGCGACTAGCGGCAATTCGCCGCGCGACGTGGCGGGCGTGAGCTTCTCGGCCCACGGCAAGGGCCTGTATCTGGTCGACCGAGACGGCGCGCCGGTGCGGAACGGAATCATTTCGTCGGATAACCGCGCCCTGCCGATCGTGCGCCAATGGAAGACCGACGGCGTCGACGCGAAGGCCTACCCGCGAGGCTACCAGCAGCTCTGGACTGGCCATCCGGTTTCCTTGCTCGCTTGGCTCAAGGCGCACGAGCCGGAAAACTATCGTCGCGTCGGCCACGTCCTGATGGCGCACGATTGGGTGCGCTACAAGTTTACCGGCGCCTTCGGCGCCGAAGTGACGAACATTTCGGGCAGCAATCTCTACAACGTCGGCACGGGCGCCTACGACCCTGCGCTGTTCAAGCTGTTCGGCGTCGACGAGATGCTCGGCTGCATGCCGCCGGTTCTCGGCTCAGAGCAGAGCTTGGGCGGGGTTAGCCGCAAGGCCGCAGAGGAGACCGGGCTCGTCGAAGGAACCCCGGTGTACGGCGGCTTCTTCGACGTCGTTTCGGCGGCCGTGTGCGCCGGCCTTTCCGATTCGCGCTTTATCAACGTGATTATGGGAACCTGGACGATCGTCACATGGACGACGGACCACATGGAGACGACCCAGCAGCACCCATACATCTGGGGGCGCTACTGCATCCCGGGGCGGTTCTTCGTGCATGAAGGCAGCCCGACTTCAGCCGGCAACCTTGAATGGTTCGTGCACACGTTCATGTCGGATGTGCCGAACTCCTATGATCGCTGCAACGCCATGGTGGAGGCGCTGGGTAAGGCCGAGACTAACATCCAATTTCTGCCGTATCTGTTCTCGTCGAATCTCGGTGATAATCTCTCCGCCTGCTTTTATGGGCTCGCCAATGCGCATGGGCTGAACCATATTGTGCAGGCGGTCTACGAGGGCGTCTGCTTCTCACAGCACGTCCATCTCGAGCGCATTCGTGCGCTCTCGGGCCCCGACAGGACGCTGCGGCTAACCGGTGGACCGACGCGGTCAAAGGTGTGGATGCAGATGGTCTCCGACATCAGCGAGCAGCCGCTCGAGGTCATGGACGTCAAGGAATCCGGCTGCCTCGGCGGCGCCATCGCGGCGGCGGTCGGGGCGGGCATCTACGCCTCGTTCGCCGAGGCGATGGCTGCGATGTGCCCGGCCGGGACCGTGGTGGAGCCAGATCTTCGCGCCGCGCCGCGATACCGCGCCAAGTACGCCGCATACCGGCAACTGGCCGAGCATCTGGACGAGCTGCCGGTGCAGCCATGAGTTCGCCCCAACGGGAGAGTGCGGCGGGAGTTCCCAGCAATCCGCTGGGCATCTACGAGAAAGCCTTGCCGAAGGGGCTCTCGTGGATGGCGAGACTCTCGCTCGCACAAGGCCTCGGCTTCGATTTCGTCGAAATGTCGATCGACGAGACCGACGAGAAGCTGGCGCGGTTGGACTGGTCGGCGGCGGAGAGAGCTTCGCTGCGCGCCGCCGTCGCCGAGACCGGCGTGACCGTGCCGAGCATGTGCCTTTCGGGGCACCGGCGCTTCCCGTTTGGCAGCCGCGACCCCGCGATCCGTTCGAGGGCGCGCGAGATCATGCGCAAAGCCATCGACCTTTCGGTCAGCATCGGCCTGCGCACCATCCAGCTCGCGGGTTACGACGTCTATTACGAGCCGAGCGACGAGGGGACGCGGCAGCGCCTTATCGAGGGATTGCGCTGGGCGGTGGATGAAGCGGCTCGGTCGCAAGTGATGCTTGCGGTCGAGATTATGGACACGCCGCTGATCAACTCGATCACCGCCTGGCTGGAATACGCTCGGATCATCGACTCGCCATTCTTTTGCGTCTATCCCGATCTCGGCAATCTGTCGGCTTGGAATAACGACGTGGCGGCGGAGCTGAGGAAAGGCGCCGCCAAAATCGTCGCCATCCACCTCAAGGAAACGCTTCGGGTGACGCAAGACTTCCCCGGACAGTTTCGCGACGTGCCGTTCGGGACAGGCTGCGTCGATTTCGCGGCCTGCTTCCGGACGCTCGCGGAGCTGAGCTATCGCGGTCCGTTCTTGATCGAAATGTGGACGGAGAAATCTGCCGAGCCGATCGTCGAAGTGGCCCAGGCGCGGCGCTGGCTGCTGGAGCAGATGCGCCGAGGCGGGATGCCGACGCACGAAGGCGCACAATCGCCGGCGAGCTAGACCATCGAACGACGATCTCGACTTTGGCTTTCGTGTTCGTCTTCCCGTTCGCCGCGCACTTCTTGGCGCGTGAGCGGCCGATTGCGATCGTCGCCGATTGCGAGCCGACGATCGCAACCCTCGGCGGGAGGACGAACGTAGACGATTTACGCCCCGCCGACAGACTCGCGCATCTGTCAGCCTTGCGAATGCGCCAATTGCGCTAGCTTATCGCGCCGTCCGTCCTATTTCCGCTCGCCTTCACGTTGTTCTCAAAGACGGCGGCCGGCCTGGGCGGAAGCATCCTTGGGCGGATCGTCCGCTCTGTCTCTATCACCGTCGAGCTTAAATCTTCGGCCAGGGAACTTGCCGGCCTTGGGAAATTGGTCCCCCGCGATCTTCATCGGCTTCGCGCCGTCTTGGCAGAAGGTCAGCGCCATCGCTTTGAGGATGACGACCGCGCTGGCGGCGCCTGGGTCGAGGTGGCCGAGAGCGCGTTCGCCGAGCCGCGCCGCCCGTCCGCGCGCCGCGATCATCGAGCAGGTTAGGTCCGCGCCGGCTTCCGCCGCAATTAACACGTCTCGCCACATCTCTTCGACGGTTGCCGAGCGACGGACGGCATTGGCGGCCGCGTCGGTCGCCGGAATCCAAGCGTCGAGCATCGTCTTGTCGCCGCGCCGCCCCTTGCCGCGTTCTCGCACGCCGTCCGTAATGCCCTTGATGAGCGCGGCCTGAACCTCCGGCGTCGCGCCGGTTGCGCCTGCGACCGCTTGCGCCGCGCGTCGGAACCCCGTCGCGTACAGCGGCCCGGTCGATGCGCCGATGGAATCCAGAAACGCCATCGCCACCAGGTTCATCAAGTCCTCGGGCGCCATGGCGTCGGCATTTCGTTTGGACAATTCGGCCTTCACGGCCTGAAATCCAATCGACATCGTGACCCCGTGGTCGGCGTCGCCGATCTCCCCGTCAAGCGCGGAGAGGTGGTTCTTCGCCTCCTCGATCGAGTCGGCGATGTTTTGGAACATGCGGCTTAGGCAATGGGACAGGAGCTCAGCCATTGGTTTCTCCGCTAGGCGCTCGCCGATCTTAGCCCACCTGCAAGAATGCAGTTCGACAAGGATGATGAAGGAGCTCCAGCAACTCGCGATCGAGACGCATGAGCGTTATCGACGCCCCGACCATGTCAATTGACGTGCAGTAGTGTCCGACCAGACTGGTCTCGACCTCGACGCCTTTAGCGACAAGCCGCTTCTCGACCCGGCGATAGAGGATGTACAGTTCCATGAGCGGGGTTCCGCCGAGCGAATTCACCAGGACGGCGACTTTGTCGCCAGCTCCCGGTTTCATTTCGGCGAAAATCTGATCGAGGATCACATCCACGATCTCGTCCGCCGGCGCCAATTGGCCGCGCAGGACGCCGGGTTCGCCGTGAATGCCCATTCCAATTTCGATTTCGTCGGGGCCGATCTCGAAGTTGTGGCGGCGGGTCTGCGGCAAGGCGCACGGCTCCAACGCGACGCCCATCGTGAAAGTACGTGCGTTGGCTTTGCGCGTGACAGCCTCGCACGCGTCGAGGCTCCAGCCCTTGTCGCACGCCGCGCCAGCGATCTTGAAGACGAAGATGTTTCCGGCTACTCCGCGCCGCGCCTCGCGACTTTCGTGCGGCGAAGAGGCGACGTCGTCAGTCGTGGTGATCGATCGCGTCTCGATGCCGTGGTCACGGGCGATTTCGGCGGCCATGTCGAAGTTCATGACGTCGCCGACGTAGTTTCCGTAGACGAACAGAACGCCCGCGCCCCCCGACGCCGCCTGCGCGCATTGAAAGATCGGATCGGGTGGCGGCGTCGAGAAGATGTTGCCGACGGCGACGGCGTCGGCCAGGCCCTTGCCAACGTATCCGAGAAAGCACGGCTCATGGCCCGTCCCACCGCCGATCACGAGGCCGACCTTGCCTGGACGCGGCCCCTCCAGGGCCACCAGAGCGCGCTTCGAAGTCGCAATCGGCCGCAAGAAAGCGCGGTGGGCGTGGATGGCCCCTTCGAGCATCTCCTCGACGACCACGTCAGGCTCATTGATGAATTTCTTGACGTAATCTCGAGGTTGATGCGTTCGTTGCTTAATCGCCTGCTTGTCGCCGGTGCGCAGGTCGAACTCCTTTGCACCGTCAGCGCGCAGGATGCCGCGCGCGGTGGCCGCGTCAGTCACAAGCACGTTGGGATAGCCGCGGCGAAGCGCAGCGAGAATCGCGGGCACCTTGTCGAACCCGCCGGCCGCGCAGATGCGCAAGTCGATGCGCAGGAGATCGTCAAGAGACAAGCCGATCACACGATCGTCGAGCGTCCCCACGACCAACTGTCCCCAGGCGTCGATGAAGCGCGATACGAGCACGCCCACCGCGTCTCCATCGAAGTAGCGCTGAAGGTCCGCTCCATCGAACACACCGTCACTGTATAAGGACGCGTTCAGCCGCAGAGAGGCGATCCCAAACAGCAACTTGTTGGCGCGCAAGAGGATTTCGAACTGTTCGGCGACCAGCGGCTCGGCCGCCATGATGGCGCGCGCCTCGGCGGTCGACGCGATCGCCGGCGCGGATAGGCCCACGCATGTCGCGTTTACGGCGGAGGCGATCGTCGACGCGCAAAGCGCGGGCGACGAAAAGCTCTTGGCGATTGCGCCGCCGCTCGCTTGGACGACCGTTACGTCTTGCAAGCCGCTGATTCTCAGATTGGTTCCGACCGCCATCACGGTGCGCCCGCCGCTGACGGCCAGCGTATCGCCCGATCTAAGGAACTTTCGCAGAACCAGCGCGCCGGCCACGCCCAGCCTATCGACAAGGGAACGATCGTCGCCGTTGTTAGGAATGACGAAGCAGTCGCGCAGACTGAAGTGGCTCTTCAACAACTGGGCCAAAGTCAGCGAGGCCAGTCGCGCCGGCTCGATCGAGATGTTGACGATCCCCCGTTCGCGGGCCTCGTTGAGGTATGCGATCACGGTGGCGCGCGATATCCCCATGGTCTGGGCGATATCGCTCTGCGTCATGCCTTCCTGGTAATAGAGCCAGCTCGCCCAAACATAAGGGTCGTCGCCAAAACGCAGCGGCGTCCCGCCGCCGGCCTCGGATGGCGCTGAGTAGGATCGCGCGCTCGGCCGAAGCTCGCCTGCGCCAATAGTCACCGAACGCACCCTCCCTGCGGCGGCCAAGCGAGACCTGCGCCACCCTAAGGATAGAGGGTCGGCCTTGTAGGTGTCGAGCGCTTTCATCGCATTCGAATTCGGCGGGCGGGCTGCAACGGACCAACCTCGTCAGGCGGCCTGCGCCGCCGCCGATTTCGACTCTCTCCACCCCGGCGTCTGACTTCGCGCGCCAGCGCCGCATTCCTTGGCCGCTGGCGTCCGCGACGTTTCAGCCGACCCGCGTGCGGGCGTCGAGTCGGTCGATCGCCGCGACGTTCGCCGCCGAAGGACCCGACGGATCGAAGGCGTTGCGGAGCCAAACATCGACGACGACCTTGGCCAGTTCGGGGCCGATGACGCGCGACCCCATGGTGATGATCTGAGCATTGTTCGATTTCGCCGCCCTCTCGGCCGAATAGGCGTCGTGGGCCAAGGCGGCGCGAATGCCCGGGACCTTGTTGGCGGAGATCGACACCCCGATACCGGTTCCGCAAAAGAGGATCCCGCGGTCGTATTCGCCGACGAGCACCGCTCTCGCCACCCTCTCGGCAACCTCCGCGTAGAAGTGGGGCCCGCTCAAGTCCACGACCGTCAGGCCGGGCCGCTGCGCCAGGTGCGCGGCGATGACGTCGAGTAGGGTCTTTCCAATGCTATCCGCGCCAAGAGCGATCTTCATTGTTGCACCTCGAGTCGCCTTTGTGCACGCGACGCCGTCTCCATCGCGAGTCGCGAGCCGTGATCGTCGCAAACTAAACACCACCTGCCCGGCGAACGCCGCCGCGCCCATCTTTCAGAACAGGCGCCGCCGAAATGGCTGCGCCAACGGCGGACGAGTCCCGTCCGCTACTGAGCTCCCGCTAGCTTCGCCTTCGCGCCTTCGGCGAGGCTGCGCAAAATGATCGCGCAGGACGTCGCGCCCGGATCGAGCACGCCGCGCGAACGCTCGCCCAGTCGGGCCGCTCGGCCGATCTTGGCGACGAGGTCGATCGTGCTGTCGCGCCCCTTCTCGGCCGCGGCGATCAGCGCATCGAGCGCGGCGGCGAAGCTTTCGCCCTTCGCCGTCGCCGCGGAAAACGCTTCCAGCGCCGGGGCGAAGGCGTCGATCAGCGTTTTGTCGCCGACCTTAGCGGCGCCGATCGATTGGACCTCCTCCAGACCGTGGCGAAGCATCCGCTCGAACGCCGCCGCGTCAATCTCTTCGACGCCGTCGAGAGCCTCGGCGAAGCCGGAGAACATCACGCCGTAGAGCGGGCCCATCGAGCCGCCGATCTCCGTCATCAACACGTCGCCGAGCGCAGCGAGCGAGGCCGCGAGCGGCCGCGGCTCTCCGCGCAGCCGCTCAGCTGCGAGCGAGAAGCCCTTGGCCATGTTGACGCCGTGATCGCCGTCGCCGATCAGCCCGTCGATGTCGCTCAAATAGCTGCGGTTCTCGACGATGCGCCGGGCGATCGCCAGAACGATGTCGCCGCTGCCGGCGTTGGAGAAGGCTTGCATCCGTGCGTTCCTCACAGCGGCGCAGGGCACGCCACCTCGACGGCGAGCAACTGTTTGAGCTCTTCATCCAACGCCATGATCGTCAGCGTCGCGCCGACCATCTCCAACGAGGTGAAGAAATTGCCGATGTAAGCGCGCGCGACTTTGAGCCCGCGGGCGTGAACCTCGTCGTCGACCGTGTCGTTGAGGATATAGAGTTCATTGGTCGGCGTGGCGCCAAGACCCGAAATCAGGACAGCGACTTCGGCGCCGGAGGGCAGGTTATGGTCGTCGAGAACGGCTTTGACCATGTCGCGCGCAACCTCCGCCGCCGTCTTCAGCGGCTCGACGTGTGTCCCCGGCTCGCCGTGGTGCCCGATGCCGACCTCCATCTTTCCCGCCTCGATGTTGAAATTTGGGTGGCCGACCGCCGGCAACGTGCACGGACCGAGGCCAACGCCGATGGAACGGCAGTTGTCGATCGCCTTCTGCGCGGTCGCTTGCACCTCTTGGAGGCTCGCGCCCAAAGCGGCCTTGGCGGCGCCGCACTTCCACATCAGGATCTCGCCGGCGACGCCGCGGCGCTTCTCGCGCTGATCGAGCGGCGCCGAGCAGACGTCGTCGTTGGCGACCACCGTCAGAACCTCGACGCCGTCCTTGGCGGCGAGCTTCACCGCCATTTTGACGTTCATGTTGTCGCCGGCGTAGTTGCCGTAGAGACACACCACGCCGCGGCCGCCGTCGGCGATCTTCATCGCGTCGTGGAAGCTCTTGGCGGTCGGCGAGGAGAAGATCTCCCCCACCGCCACCGCGTCGAGCATGTTGCGGCCGACGTAGCCGACGAAGGCGGGCTCGTGTCCCGACCCGCCGCCGGTGATCACGCCGACCTTGCCGCGAATCGGCGCCTCGACATAGGCGACGACTTTCGGGTTCTCGCCGAGCTTGACGAGATCCCTATGCGCCTTGACGAAGCCCCGCACCGTGTCTTCGACGACCAAGTCCGGATCATTGATGAAACGTTGCATAGCGACGACCTCCCTGGTCCCATCCCGTCCGAAGTTCGGCAGTGCTGATTTGGGCGCTGCGGTTAAGCGCACGGAGCGGCGCGGCGGCCGCTTTCTCTCGAGAGAGGGGCGAGCGGCCCGACGGGATGCACATCGTCAGTCCCTCGGGGGCGCTGCTGCGCTCGGCCCCTCGGCCGGAGCGCCAAATTTCACCAGCATCGCGCCGGCAAATCCACTCGAGCACTCAAAGAAAGGTTGATTCGCCCATCTCGTCGCCGCCGCAAGGGGGAGAGGCCGGACGGAGCCGGCCAGGAGCGTGAAGCGAGGGTCGCGCATGACGGCAATGCGGCCAAACGACGTTTGGCGCCCTCCCACTTTCTGCAGCGGCGTCACGTTTCCTCCCCGCGCCGGCAACAGCTGGCGCTTGTTGATATTTGTTCATCACTGATCGACAAAAGTCAAGTCGTATGGCTGACGCTGTGAACCTCGTCGGCGGCGGGGACCGCGGCCCTAAGGTCTATCGAATGTCGGCGCTGTCTGAATTGGCGGGCGGCGGCAATCTCAGCGGCGACGGCGTCGCGCAAAGCGCACGGATCGTTCCAGCGAGGGCGTTGAAGACTGCGGACAACGCCGTCGCGCCGCTGTGCTCTGGCGGTCGCAGGTCGCCTCCCACACTCGCGGCAACGGCGCGGCAGGCTTGGTCCTGCGCGGTTGAAAGCGCTTGGCCAAGCGAATGGCGATTCGCGCGGGCCGCAGATGTTCGACAGGCGGGACAAGGGGTGCGCCCCGAGGGGTCGGGTGAATCATTGCCGAGGCGCGACGATCAGGGGGTTGACTTTTGTCGATCTGTGATGAACAAATATCAACGAAGGCCAAATAAGGCCCGTGTGTGGGTGGAAACGTGGTTTCGGTGTTGGAAGTGGCAGGGCTCAGGAAGCCGCACAGGGGCGCCATTGCATTGAGCGATGTCCCCTTCGCGCTTGAGGTCGGCGCCGGCATTGCCGCGTGCGGCGAGCGGCCGGGCGAATCCACGAACGTCTCCATCCGTACGAGAATTCGCCGACGCGGCGCCGACGACCTTCGGCGCGGCGGCCGAGGGGTTGAGCGCCGCAGCGCCGTCGACACGCGCGCGTCGGGCCTCGCGGCTATCGAACTGGGCTCGCGCCCCGCGCCGCGGCTGACCGCGGTCGAGAACGTCTTTCCGGCTGAGAGCCGCCCGGCAGGCGCGCCGCCGTCAACTTTTGCGAGATCGGGCTGACCTCGTCTTCCGCCGCCCGCGGGCGGCGGATCGCTTGCGATTTGGAAGGCTCGCATCCGCGGGCGGAAAGGAGAGTTGAAGATGGCCACAACAGCGAGGGCGAACGCGCTCCCAGAAAAGATGCACGCTGTCGTGGCGTACGCGCCGCACGATTATCGCTTCGAGACTGTGCCTGTGCCGCGGGCGGGGCCCGACGACATCATCATCGAAGTGGAATGCTGCGGCATCTGCGCCGGCGACTCGAAAGCGTACGACGGAGCGCCTTCCTTCTGGGGCGACGGCAAGGACCAGCCCGCCTACATCAAGGCGCCGATGATCCCCGGCCATGAGTTCGTCGGCATCGCCGTCGAGCTTGGCGAGAACATCGCCCGTCGCGGCGAGTTCCATCTCGGCGAGCGACTGATTTCGGAACAGATCGTTCCCTGCGACGAATGCCGTTTCTGCAAGAGCGGCCAGTACTGGATGTGCGAGCGCCACGACGTCTACGGCTTCCAAAACAATGTCAACGGCGCGATGGCGAAGTACATGCGCCTGCCGGCGACTTCGCGCACCCACAAGGTGCCCAACAGCATGCCGCTCGAGCGCGCGGCGATGATCGAACCCTACGCCTGCTCGGTGCATGCCGTGAACCGCGGCCAGATCCAGCTCGACGACTTCGTCGTCCTCGCCGGCGCCGGGCCGCTTGGTCTGGGCATGGTCGGCGCGGCCCGGCTGAAGAACCCGTCTAAGCTGGTGGTGCTCGACACCAAACCAGAGCGTCTGGAGATCGCCAAACGATTCGGCGCCGATCTGGTGATGAATCCGCTCAAGGAAGACGTGGTCAAGATCGTCAAGGGGATGACCGGCGGCTACGGCTGCGACGTCTACATCGAGGCGACCGGTCACCCCTCGAGCGTGAAGCAGGGGTTGAACATGATCCGCAAGCGCGGCCGCTTCGTCGAGTTCAGCGTGTTCGGTCAAGAGGTCACGGTCGACTGGAGCATCATCAGCGACCGCAAGGAGCTCGATCTCTACGGCTCGCATCTCGGCCCGTATTGCTACCCGTTCACCATCGAGGCGATCGGCGACGGCCGCCTGCCGACAGAGGGCGTGGTCACGCACAAAATGCCGCTCGCCGATTTTCAGAAGGGCATCGACATGATGCACAAGGGAGAAGGGTCGATCAAGATCGTCCTGATACCGTAGGCTCAACCGTCTCTCTGACCGCCGACGCGGGCAGAGAGTCCGCATCATGTTCGCCCAAAAAAGAGAAGCCGCCGTCACCCAGAGTGGCGGCGGGGAGGAGGCTTCTGCGTCCACGGGATCGTCGCCTTCGGAGGCGGAAGCATGACGCGAGGAGTGGGGAGTTTCGCATGAACGACAAAACGAGCAATATCTTCAGCGACTATGTCGCAGGACGGATGACTCGCCGCGAACTGGTGACGCGGGCGGGCAAACTTGGCCTCGGCGCCGCGGCTGCCGGGATGATGCTGAACCAGGCGATGACCCAGGCCATGGCGGCCAGCTTCGACTGGCAGAAATACAAGGGTAAGGCGATCAAGCTGCTGCTCAACAAGCATCCCTACACCGACGCGATGTTGATGAACATCGAGAACTTCAAGAAGCTCACTGGGCTCGACGTCACCTATGACGTGTTCCCGGAGGACGTCTACTTCGACAAAGTGACGACCATGCTGTCGAGCAAGTCGACCAGCTACGACGCGTTCATGACCGGCGCCTACCAGACTTGGCAGTACGGACCCGCTGGCTGGCTGGCGGATCTCAACGAGTTCATCAAGGACCCGGCCGCCACTTCGCCCGACTGGAACGTCGCCGACATCCTGCCAGGCCTGCTGCATTCTGACTCCTGGTCGGGCGTGCCCGGCGAACCGCTCGGCGGTCCCAACGCCAAGCAATGGGCGCTGCCGTGGGGCTTCGAGGCGAACTCGAT
>Ga0181529_10003353_pt1 | contig 18294 bp, 14 predicted proteins | sample PEATcosm2014_Bin_36_FD_119763 | JGI IMG/M metagenome (GOLD analysis project Ga0181529, IMG submission 119763) | Peatland microbial communities from MTU Mesocosm Facility, Houghton, MI, USA - PEATcosm2014_Bin10_30_metaG | ecosystem: Environmental > Terrestrial > Soil > Wetlands > Peat | place... | reverse complement strand
GATTTCGCTCGAAGGCATGCCGGAGCTGCAGAAGGAAGCCGACGAAGCGCGCAAGGCGCAGCAGGAGGAAATGCAGAAGGAGTTCCGCAAGCGCATGCCGCAGCTCCAGGATCTGCTGAATCCCGACCAGATGTCGACCGCATTGCGCGGCAATCTCGAGCAGTTGAAAGCCCTGTTCGATTTCGTCGATCCCGCCAAACGCCAGCAATTGGCGGCCGCCTTGCCGCCCAATGCGCTGGCCGAATGGCCGGAGATGCGCCGCTCCGGTGTGCGCCTGCGCAATCCCCAGGGCGTGGTGTCCGACGACGCCAAGCAGGGCAAGTTGTTCCGCGCGCTATACTCCAACCGCCAGCTCGAAGAAGTGCTGGTGGATTTCTGGTTCAACCATTTCAACGTCTTTGAGAACAAGCAGAACGTCCGCATGCTGCTGACCAGCTACGAGCGTGACGCCATCCGGCCGCATGTGCTCGGCCATTTCCACGATCTGCTGTTGGCCGTGGCGCGCCATCCGGCCATGCTGTACTTTCTCGACAATTTCGAATCCATGTCGCCCGAGGTTTTCGAGATCGGACCGTTCGCGCCGCCGGTGCAGGGGCTGGTGCAGCAGTTCCAGCGGCAGGCCCATGGCATCAACGAGAATTTCGGCCGCGAGTTGATGGAGTTGCACACCCTCGGCGTGGACGGCGGTTACACCCAGCAGGACGTCATCGCGGTGGCCCGCTGCTTCACCGGCTGGACCGTCCGCCAGCCCAACACGCAGCCGGAGTTCGTGTTCGCCGGCTTCATGCACGATACCGGCGAGAAGACGGTGCTGGGCCACAAGATCCCCGCCGGCGGCGGCGAGCAGGACGGGCTGCAGGTGCTGGACATCCTGGCGCACCACCCCTCCACCGCAAAATTCATCTCGCGGAAACTGGCCGAGCGATTCGTCGCCGACGATCCGCCGCAGTCGCTCATCGACCGCATGGCGCAGACCTTCACCAAAACCGATGGCGATTTGCGCGCCGTCATGGCCGCCATGTTCTCCTCGGTGGAATTCAACTCCGCCGGCGCCCTGCAGGCCAAGATGAAATCGCCGCTCGAATTGGTGGCGAGCGCCGTCCGCTCGGTGGGCGCCGACGTCGTCGATACTTACGCGCTGGTGCAGAAGGTGGCGGACCTGGGTGAGCCGCTCTATGCCAAAGTCGAGCCCACCGGCTATTCCAATCGCGGCGAAGCCTGGCTCAATACCGCCAGCCTGCTGGGCCGCATGAATTTTTCTACCGCCCTGGTGTCGGGACAGATCCCCGGGGTCCATATAGACAGCGCGCGGTGGCAGGGCAAGGACGCCTCCGCCATGGCGCGCGATCTGCTGGGCCGGGAGGCGTCGCCCGAAACCCGCGACGCCATCGTGCAAGGTCTCGCCGGAACGGATCCGATTCCCCGGCTGCTGGCCGGACTGGTGCTCAGTTCGCCCGATTTCGAGAGGAGGTAACGCAGCTCATGCTGACTCGACGCATCTTTCTTCGCGGCTCCGCCGTAGTGATGGCCGGACTGGGTTCGGCGCCCTGCTGGCTGGCTCGCGCGGCCGGTGAGGCTTCCGCCAAACGCAAAATCCTGGTGGCGATTTTCCAGCGCGGCGCCGCCGACGGTTTGAACATCGTGGCGCCGTTCTTCGAAAAGCGCTATTACGAGCTGCGCCCCACCATCGGCGTCGCGCCGCCCCAAGGCAAGCAGCGTCCCAACGCCGGTAACGGATTTGTCAACGCGTTCGGCGGGCCCGCCATCGACCTGGATGGCCGCTTCGCGCTCCATCCGGCGCTGCAGCCGCTCAAAGCCCTCTGGGACAAACGGCAATTGGCCATCGTGCAGGCCGCCGGTTCGCCCGATCCGTCGCGTTCGCATTTCGACGCGCAGGACGCCATGGAGTCGGGAACGCCCGGCAAGACGTCCACCGATGGCTGGCTGAACCGCGCCCTGACCGCGCCCGACGACCATACCTCGCCCCTGCGCGCCATCGCCATGGGGCCGCAGTTGCCCCGTACCTTGCGCGGCGAGCGCTCGGCTATCGCGGTCAACGACGCGCAGACGTTCCAGATGGGCAATTCGGCCACCGCCAAAATCCTGGAAAGCATGTACGAGACGTCCGCCGACGCGGGCATGGAGCGCACCGGTAAGGATGCTTTCGCCGCCATGAAGATGATTCAGTCGCTCAGCCAGCAGCCCTATAATCCCGCCGGCAACGCCCCGTATTTCCAGGGCGGGGACCTGGGACGCAGTCTGCAGCAGGTGGCGCGCCTGATCAAGGCGGACGTGGGCGTGGAAGCCGCCTTCGCCGAAGTGGGCGGCTGGGACCATCACGGCAACGAGCCGCAGCAGCTCAGCAACCTGCTGCGCCAGTTCGGCGCCGCGCTCGGGGCCTTCAGCCAGGACATGGGCGACCGCATGGAGGACATCGTGCTGGTCACCATGTCGGAATTCGGCCGCACCGCGCAGGAGAACGGCAATGCCGGCACCGACCACGGCCACGGCAGCGTGATGATGGTCCTGGGCGGCCCGGTGCAGGGCGGCAAAGTCTACGGCCATTGGCCCGGACTGGAACCCGAGCAGCTCTACGAAGGCCGCGATCTGGCCGTCACCACCGATTTCCGCGCGGTCCTGACCGAGTTAGTGAGCGGCCACCTGGGACAGAAAAACGTCGCGCAGGTCTTCCCGGGATATCAGCCCGCCGCGCCGCTGGGATTGCTGCGGGGGTAAGTGGTTGACGCCCGCGGTGTGGCGGGATCGGGAGCACGAGCAATGCTATTTGACGAACCGGACCTTCCTCCTTGCGACTGGGCTTATTTCGCGACCCCGTCACGGGAGTCTTTCGAATACACGGCCGCCTATGCCGACGAGTTCGGGATGATCGTTCGGCCCGCCTACAACCGCAATTCGATTCCGATCGCCAATGTGAAACGAATCCGCCAGGCCCACAGGATACTGATGGCCTATGGCTCAGCGGGCAGTTACCGACCAATGTTCTCCTGCATCGTGGTCCCGGCTCCACGCCCGGTTCCCGGTTTCGACGCCCTTTCCTTCGCCGATGCAGCGCAGCACGAACGCCTTCAAAATTCAGGTTATGTCTCGGACCCCGTCTTCAACAAATTCACCGGGATCTCAATCAAAATGTTGCAGGATCTTGAGCACATCACTTGTAGAATACGGAAGCCTGCTGGGAACAACGTCATTCGAACGTGGATTGAGGTGTTTGGCCCGCCCATCCCGGAGGCCGAATGACGGATGCGATCAGCGCCCTCTGATATGGACGAAGCAATGCAGGATCGATACACGGGAGACGTCGGCGATTTTGGAAAGCTCGGCCTGCTGCGCGCACTCTGCGCGCGGAACGATTTGCCGTTATTGCGGCTAGGTGTGGTTTGGTATCTCGTGCCCGATGAATCGCACAACGAAGACGGAAAGCACACCAAATATCTGGGCTCGCCGCTTCGATACCGGGAGTGCGACCCCGAACTCTACGACGGACTCCGACATCTGCTTCTTGATGACTGCGGCAGACTGGCCCCCGGACGACGGTGCGTGAGGAGTCTTGGCGACTCGGGGCTCCTGCCCACCACAGCGGTGCTTTTTGGTGAACAACTCGTCTATCCGCACGCCAGCCGATACGCCGCCCGGATGTCCATCAGAGGTGAATGGCTGGCGCATGCGATGACCGTTACCGCTCGGGCAGAGGTGGTTTTTCTGGATCCCGATAACGGGATCGAATGCAAGTCAATAAGTCGGACGTCCCGCTCTGGGCCGAAGTACGTTTATTGGGACGAGTTCAGCGCTTTTGCGGACCGAGGGCAGACCGTGATCCTATATCATCATTTAAGCCGGGTTTGCCCTTCCGCGGAACAGATGAACCAGTTACGCATCCAATTCAAACACCGCGTACCGCCCGGCTTCACAACGCTTGACGTGGTGTTCACTCGCGGAACCCGACGCGCGTACTTCAATTCGGCAGCACCCCGCCATCGAGACGTACTAAACCGTAGGATTGAATCTATGCTCGCGACCCCATGGGCTCGCCACTTTGCCAGGATCGATTGAGGGGCGTTTATAGAGCTACATCGTTCCCACCTGGCGGTACAACCTCTCGAATTCCGCCTTCAGCAGGGGGTTGGGCGCGCTCAGGGCGTCCACCACCTGCTTCGCCCATTCAAAGTACTCCCGCCGCCGCGCCACGCTCCAATCGGCCGGCGGGCTCGACAGCATGGCCCGCAGATTGGAAATCTTGTCGGCCAGTTTGATCACCTGCGCGCGCACGGATTTCTTGGGCGCATTCACAATCTGCAGGCGTTTGCGCTCCGCTTTCGGCAGCGATTTGTCGTCGGTGACTTCGCCGACAAGCCCGGCGACATCCGCGCCGAAGATGCGGACCAGCTCATCGCGGGTGACGTCGACATCCTCGATGGTGTCATGCAGCAGGGCGGCGATCACCAGGTTGGTGTCCGGCGCCCCGAGCGCGCCCGACACCAGCTCGGCCACTTCCAGCAGATGGTTGACGTACGGCTCGGCCGCGGCGCCCTTGCGCCGCTGATCGCTATGTCGCGACGCGGCAAAATGCGCCGCTTTCAGAATCTCCTGGACGGCGCCGAGTTCGCCTTCGCTTCGCTGTGATCTGGCTGGTGCTGGATCCATCGTCGTTGGCCCTCGTCTTCCATCTTCGCATTCCCGGTTTCTTTATGCGGTGATACAGTGGGAAGACCTCGCATGCTCAGCGCCGGCAAACAGATCGGACCTTATGAAATCGTCTCCCTGCTGGGGGCCGGAGGCATGGGCGAAGTATATCGCGCCCGCGACACCCGGCTGGGACGGTCGGTGGCGCTCAAGATCCTTCCGCCCGATGTCGCAAGCGATACCGGACGCCGGCAGCGCTTCGAGTTCGAGGCGCGCGCCGCCAGCGCCCTCAACCACCCCGGCATCGTTTCGGTATTCGATACCGGCGAAGTGGACGGGCTGGCCTACATCGTCAGCGAGCTGGTGGAAGGCGAGGTCCTTCGCGACATCCTCAAGCGCGGACCGATGTCGCCGGGGCGCGTCGCTGAAATGGCCGCCCAGGTGGCCGAAGCCCTGGCCGCGGCCCATGCGGCGGGCGTGATCCATCGCGATCTGAAGCCCGAAAATATCATGATGACGCGCGACGGGCGCGCCAAGATCCTGGATTTCGGACTCGCCAAGCAGGTCACGCCGCCCAAGGACAGCGACGAGACCGCCCTGCTCACGCGCACCAATCCCGGCACCGTCATGGGGACGGCCGCGTACATGTCGCCTGAGCAGATCATGGGCGAAAGCATCGATTACCGCTCCGACATCTTTAGCTTGGGCATTGTGCTGCATGAAGCGCTCACCGGCAAGCCGCCGTTCGAGCGCAGCACGGCGGTGGAGATGATGACCGCCATCTTGCGCGAGGATGCGCCGGAGCTACCCGAGACCGTGCCCGCGGCGCTGCGGTTGATCGTGGCCCACTGCCTGGAAAAAGAGCCCGACCGCCGCTTCCATTCGGCCCGCGACCTGGCCTTTGCGCTGCGAACCGTCAGTTCCGGCACCCGGGCGAGCGGCATGCAGGCGGCCATTCCGCCGGTCGCGCACCGGCGCCGCTGGTTGTGGCCGTCCATCGCGGCGGTGCTGGCCGCGCTCCTGCTGCTGCTGGCGATTCCCCACGTTCTCGAACCGGAGCCCATCGAACTGGGCAACTACCGGCTGACGCCGTTTGCCATCGACGACCAGTCGCAGAGCGGCGGCGCCTGGTCGCCCGACGGCAAGAGCATCGCCTACCTGCGGAACACCGCCGGCGTGCCGCAGCTCATGGTGCGCGGGCTGGAATCCGGCTCGCCGGTGCAGCTCACGCATTCCGAAGAGGCCGTTACGCAGTGCTTCTGGGCGCCGGACGCCAGCCTGCTCTACTACATCACCGCCGCGGGCCAGGGCGAACTGTGGGGCGTCAGCCCGGCCGGCGGCAAGCCCACGCTGATCCTCAGCAACCTGGTTTCGGCCACCATTTCGTCCGACGGCAAGACGCTGGCAGTCTGGCGGATTACGCAGGCGGGCGAGCAGACGCGCGGATCGGTCTGGATTTCGTCGCCGCCCGGCGCCACGGCCAAGGAATACCGCCCGTCGCCGTTCTCCGATATCCCCACTACCGACGACCGTCTGGTGTTTTCGCCCGGCGGGGCGTCGCTGCTGCTGCTCACCGGCCACGATAGCGCGCAACTCTGGCTGCTGCCGTATCCGCCGGGGAAGGAGCAGCCGCGGCAGTTGCTGCGCGACGTGGCGCTGGGGCTGTCGCCGCACGCCACCTGGCTTCCCGACAACCGGCACGCCGTGCTGGCGTTCGGTCCGGGATTGCCGCCGCGCCACGCGCTGTGGCTGGTGGATCTCGCAGGCGAGCGCCTGCGGCGGCTGACGGCGGGCACTTCCGGGCACGGCTATCCCTCCACTTCCCCGGACGGGAGCCGCATGGTGTTCACTTCCATTGAGGACGATTACGACCTGGCGCAGTTGCCCGTGGACGGTTCGGCGTCGCTGCCGCTGGTGGCCAATAGCCGCAATGAGCTGTCGCCTTCCTGGTCGCCGCGTGGGGAAGAGCTGATCTACTCCACCGATCGCTCCGGATCGCGCGAAATCTGGATCCGCAATTTGAAAGCGGGAATCGATCGCGAGGCGGTGACGGCCAAGGATTTCCCGCCGAATTCCACGGTCGGGCTGACCGACCCGGTATTTTCCCCCGATGGCAGCCGGTTCGCCTTCGTGCGCTACGCCTCGAGCGAACCGGCCACCATCTGGATCGCCACCACCGGCGGCGGCGCCCCTATCCGCCTGACGAAAGAGCACATTCACTCACCCACCTGGTCGCCGGACGGCAATTGGGTGGCAGGTCTGATGCATAAGGACCGTCCCTGGCAGCCGGCCATCGTGGGGGTGGGCGCGGACATGTCGGCGCACTTCATACCGGGCGCTCCGTCATGCCGCACGGCTCCGGACTGGTCGCCGGCGGGCGATTGGCTGGCTTGCGGAACCGAAACGGGCATCGCGCTGTTCAGCCAGGACGGCGCCAAATCGCGGATGCTGCCGAATATCCAGTGCTCGGCGCTGGCATTTTCGCATGACGGCCGAACTCTGTTCCTGGTGGGAAGGGAAAAAGGCCGATCGTTTCTGCGGGCGGTGGACGTGGCGGCGGGAACGGTGCGCAAAATCGCCGATTACGGGACGGATTTGACCATCAGCGGCGGCCGGCAGTTCGATACCCGGCTGAGCGTGGCGCCCGACGGCAAAAGCCTGGCCACCTCGGTGGTGACCACGAAATCGGAGCTATGGTTGCTGGAGGGATATCCCCTGCCGCGGCCGTGGTGGCATTTGTGGCGGTTTTTGCCGGGTTTCGGGAGCTGACGCGGCATTTTGCGGTGTAACGGGAACTCCGCGCGGCGCATCTCTCAATCAACAACTGTGCGACTACCTATGAACATTTCCCGGCGGGACCTGCTTTCCGCCTTCGCCCTGCTCCCGGCGGCCGGACTGTTACGGGGACAGCAGAACCCCGCCAGCGCACCCGCGTCGCCGGCGACGAATACCACGTCCGCCGCTGCAGCGGACGGCGGTCAACCGAAGTTTTCGAGCGATGTGAATGTGGTCAATTTGTTTGCCACGGTTCGCAGTAAGAATGGCAAGATCGTAAAGGATCTCGCCAAGGACGATTTCCTGCTGGACGAAGAAGGAAAACCGCAGACCATCAAGTACTTCTCGCAGGAGTCGGATCTTCCGCTGTATCTCGGCCTGCTGGTGGACACCAGCGGCAGCCAGCGCAATGTGCTGAACGACGAGCGCAGCGCCAGTTACCGCTTTTTCGACCAGATCCTGCGCGAAGACCGCGACCTGGCGTTCGTCCTGCATTTCGACTTTCAAGTGGAACTGCTGCAGGATTTCACGTCGTCGCGCAAAGACCTGGAAAAGGGCCTGGATGCGCTGGCTGTGGGACAGCCGCAGTTGCAGCAGCGCGGACAGCAAGGCGGGCAGCAGGGCGGGGGATACCCCAACGGTGGAGGCTATCCCAACGGTGGAGGCTACCCCAACGGCGGTGGCTACCCGAACGGCGGGGGCGGCCAGCGTCGCGGCGGCGGCACCGACTTGTACGATGCCATCCTGCTGGCTTCCGATGAGCTGATGGCCAAGCAGAAAGGCCGCAAGGCGCTCGTCCTGCTCACCGACGGCGTGGATACCGGCAGCAAAACCACTCTGTTCGAGGCCATTTCGTCGGCCCAGCGCGCCGATACCATGGTGTATTCCGTGCTGTTCTCCGATAACAGTTCTTACTCCCAGCCCATGTCAATGGGGCCGCGCATGGGCGGACGGCGCGGCGGCATGGGCGGTCCGATGCCGCGGCAAACCGGCGGGTACGACCGTCCCGACGGCAAGAAAGTGCTGGAACAGATCGCCCGCGAGACCGGCGGACGGTTCTTCCAGGTGTCGCACAGCCATCCTATCGACAAGATCTATGCCGAAGTGGAAGAGGAGCTGCGCAGCCAGTACAACATCGGATATACGCCCTCCGAGCCGGCGCATGGCGGCGTCTACCGGCACATCCATCTGGCCCTCAACGTCAAGAAGAAGGACCCGAAGGACCTCAAGGACATGGTAGTGGTCACGCGCGAAGGCTACTACGCCACGTAAAAACCGCCCATAGCGTAGCGGTTTTGGCGGTCCGTGTCCATAATGGAAGTGCCATGTTCGTACTTCTGGTCTACGCTCACGTCAAGCCGGAACATATCGACGAGTTCCGGGAAGCCACCTTGCACAATGCGCGCAATAGCCGGCAGGAGCCGGGCGTCGCCCGCTTCGACCTCATCCAGGAGACCGACGATCCCACCCGCTTCGCGCTGGTCGAGGTCTACCGCAGCCGCGATGGCCACGCGCGGCATCGCGAAACCGCGCACTACCAGGCGTGGGCGGCCAAAGTGACCGATTGGCTGGCGGATCCGCGCACGCGGACCACCTATCTGAGCGTCGATCCACCCGACGCGGAGTGGTAAGGCATGCCGCCGTTCGAATTCGCGCCGTTTGAGTTCGCAACGGCTACGCGCATCCGCTTCGGCGTGGGGACGCGGCAGGAACTGCCCGCCGCCGCGGCGTCCATGGGCAAGCGCGCGCTGCTGGTGACCGGTTCGGCCGCCAATCGCGCCGCCTCGCTGGTGGACTCGCTCGAAGCCGCCGGATTGACCACCGTGCCCCTGACGGTCTCGGGCGAACCCACCGTGTCGCTGATTCGCGAGGCGGTGGCGCGGGCTCGCCGGGAAGGCTGCGACGTGGTGGTGGCCATCGGCGGCGGCAGCGTGCTGGACGCCGGTAAGGCCGTGGCGGCGCTGCTGGCGCATTCGGGCGATGCGCTCGACTATCTGGAAATCATCGGAGGCGGGCAGCCGCTGACGCAGCCGTCGGCGCCCATGATCGCCGTACCTACCACCGCTGGCACCGGATCGGAGGTCACGCGCAATGCCGTGTTGGCGTCGCCCGAGCACCAGGTGAAAGCCAGTCTGCGCTCGCCGGGGATGCTGCCGCGCCTCGCCCTGGTGGATCCCGAATTGACGCTCAGCCTGCCGCGGAAGATCAGCGCGTCCACCGGCCTGGACGCGCTCACGCAGCTCATCGAACCGTACGTGTCGCGGCGCGCCAACCCCATGACGGATCTGTTTTGCGTGGACGGCATGCGCCATGCCGCGCGGGCGCTGCCGCGGGTGTGGAAGCGTCCGGACGATCTCGAAGCGCGCACCGATATGGCGTGGGCCAGTCTGCTGGGCGGTCTGGCGCTGGCCAACGCCGGGCTGGGCGCGGTCCACGGCTTCGCGGCGCCTTTGGGCGGCATGTTCCCGACGCCGCACGGCGCGGCCTGCGCCGCGGTGCTGCCCTATGCCATGGATGCCAACATCCGGGCGTTGCGCCAGCGCGCACCGGAGAGCGAGGCTCTGCTCCGTTACGCGGAAGTGGCGCGGCTGCTCACGCGCGATCCGCACGCGACGGCCGAGGATGGCGTGCAATGGGTGGCGCAGATCTGCACCACGCTGGAGATCCCTCCGCTGCGCGTTTACGGCGTGGAAGAGCCGGCCATTCCGGCGCTGGTGGAGCGCGCCGCGCGGGCCGGCAGCATGCAGGGCAACCCCATCGTGCTGACGCCCGAGGAACTACGCGAGATTGTCGCGCGGGCTATCTGAGGGCTGGGGCCGCGGATACCGGGGCGGCGATCATCATGAAGATGGCGTGCCCCCGCAATGCAGCGCCGCCTTGGAACCGTGAGCGTGAGCGAGCGGCCCGAGCTTTTCGGTTTTTTCCCGCGCATGGGACTCCGACTCTTCGCCGGGCCGGCGGTTCCAGGGCGGCGCCACTCGCGCGAATCTTCCAAGACGGTGCAGTTGGAGTACCAAGCCGCTGGTGGCGCTTCCCGCTTCTCACCGGCCGCCGGTGGCCAGCGTGAACCATTTCGATTCGTATCCGGCGGGGATCACGATCTGGCTCTTGCTGCTGGGGAACAGGAAAGTGCCGACGCCCCAATACCAGATTCCGGTGTCGCGCAAAGCCAGGCTGGCGCCCAGCCGCTTGGCCAGATAGTCGTCGGCTTCGCTGCGCGCCACGAACGGCGACAGCACGCCTTGCACGTCCACCCGGTTGAACGCGATGGCGATCTTGAAATACGGCGTCGGCAGGAGATGGCGTTCCACACGCCGGATGCGGCCGTGGACGGTGGCGCCGGCGGGGATCAGTTCCTCTTTCGTGCCCGGCCGGAGGACGGGTTTGACTACTTTGGCGGCGATGGGGTCGCCCGCCGCGGCAGTCGCCGTGTCGATGGGCGCGGCCAGCGCCAAGGTCACGGGCAGGCCGATGGGCAGCGTGACGCGGCCGCGTCCGGCACGGGGCGCCGCGGTACTCTCCGCTCCAGAGGGCGCATCGAAGACGATTTCGGACTCGGCCTGGTACTCACGGCAATTGGTGAAGGTGGTGATATTGCTGGTCTGGCGGCCGTCCTGGAGCGCGATTTCCAGTTGGCTCTGCCGCGGCAGCAGAATCTCGCCATCGCCGATGTGGACGCGCTGGTAGTCCAACGTGGCGCCGGCTTCGCAGAAAGCCGCGCCGGGCGGCGCTTCGTCGATGCGGATGGTGAGGCGTTCCAGTTCGAAGGATTGCGGATCGATGCGGATTTCGCCTTCGTACGCCGCCGGACGCCATGCCGCGTCCACCTTAATCTCGAAACGGCTGGCGCTCCGCGGCGCCTGGTATCGATATTCGAAGAGCGTTTTGCCGTTAGCCGATCGCTCGCCGTTGAAGTGGAACGTCACCCCCGGCTGGTCGAAGACGCTGGCCAGATAGGCGCCGAATGAGCCGGTGGAGACGGGGCCGTTGCGAATCAGGTCGTCGACGTCGCGCGTATCGAAGCGCGTGGCGCCGGGCCAGGAGTGCAGTTCGTGGCCTTCCGATACGGTGACTTCCAGCCGCACGCGATCGGTGGATTCCAGTTGCAGCGGTTCGCGGGCGGCGCCGCCGGCGGGCGCCTTGCCGCAGACCGGAGGCGCGTCCGGCAGGGCGGGCGCTTCGGCCGGCAGCACGCGCTGATAATAGCTGCGATCGAGCGTCTCCACGCAGACGTATTTTTCCAGGCTCTGGCTCATGGCCCGCAGCCGGGCGCGGGCCTGCTCCAGCACCGTATCGGGATCGCGCGCGCTCTGGCCGGAAGCCAGGGCGGCGGCCACCAGTAAAAGGGCCGAACGCACTATTGTTTGGTCTTGGCCGCCACCATCCGCGGCTTCCAGTTCTGCGCGGCATGGTCCTGACCGGTCACGTCGGCCGGTGGCAGTTTGGCGGCTTCGGCGAGGCGCGACTTCTCCACGCTCTTGTCGCCATGGAGGAACGCCAGGGTCAGCCAGAAATAGGCGCGTTTGTCATCTTTGGCGACGCCCGTGCCGGACGCATAGCGTCCGCCCAGATTGGCCATGGCGGGGGCGTATCCTTGAGTTGCCGAAGCGCTCACCCACCGTGCCGCCTGCTCCTCATCCTTCTTGACGCCCTGGCCGCTTGCATAGAGGCGGCCGAGGTTGAATTGCGCTTCGGGATGGCCTTTGTCGGCGGCCTGGCGATACCAGTAAGCCGCCTGCTCGGGATTGCGCTCGATGCCGTAGCCTTCCACCAGAGCCCAGTCGGTAGGCGGGCCGTCGGAATCCACGGAATTGGCCATCTGGAACCAGCGGATGGCGTCGGCTTCATCGCGCGGAACGCCCCAGCCGAGCGAGTACAACTGTCCCAGGGCAAACTCAGCCGCCGCGTTTCCCTGCTCGGCGGCTTTGCGATACCACTTGGAAGCCTCGGTGAGATCGCGCCGTACACCCATTCCCTGGGCATACAGAACGCCTAAATCGAACTCGGCCTCGGGCTGTCCCGCTTCGGCCGACACCTTCCATTCCCGAAACGCCAGTAGATAATTCTTATTCTTGAACGCCGCCAACCCAGCCGCCGTATCCGCCAAAGCCGGCACTACCGTCAACAACAACACACCCCAACCCCAATGTCGCATGCCGCACTCCTTTCTGATTCAATTTGTAGCACGCGGAAGAGCCATTAGCCATCAGCCATCAGCCGGGGCGCCGCGTCGAGTCGGGGTCCATGGGAGTCTGAAACTGGGAGCGCCTGCGGCGCCCTGGAACCGCGAGCGTGAGCGAGCGGCCCGAGCGCCAGATGATCTGTCCAGCGTGCGCGGATCGGGAGTTTTGGGAAATGCGTCCTCTCGCTCGGGCCGCTCGCTTGTCGCTCGCGGTTCCAGGCGCCCAGAAGCAGTTTCCGGAGAGCCTTAAGCATCGCGGCTGCCACCCGACGCTCAGAATGAGCTGCAGGCTGACGGCTTATGGCTGACGGGTCATTACGCCGGCAGCCGCAGCCGCGCGATGCAGCCGGGGCCGTCGACGCGATTTTCCAGCATCAGCGCGCCGCCATGGCCTTCGGCGATCTGGCGGCTGAGCACCAGGCCGATCCCCGACCCTCCCGGTTTGGTGGTGAAGAACGGCACGAACAGGTTGGCCGTGGACGAGAGTCCGGGGCCTTCGTCGGCGATCCAGATCTCCAGCATGGCGCCGTTGCGCCGCCAGCCGGCGGACACTTTACCCTGCGTCACCAGCGATGCGTCGGCGGCGTTGCGCAGCAGGTTGATGAGCACCTGTTCCAGTTGATCGGGGTCGCCCTGCACGGTCATCGGTTCGCCCGCGGTCACGTCCACCGGCAGGCGGGTTTCGAAACTCACGGCGCGTCCCACCGTCGCCGCCACTTCCAGCGGCTGCAGTTGCGGACGCGGCAACTTGGCCAGCCGCGCATAGGCGCCGATAAAACGGCTCAGGCTCTCCGACCGCGAGGTGATGACGTTCAGGCCGCGCACCATGTCGTCGCGCCAGTCGTCGGGCAGCGGATCCCGTCCGATGATGCTCACTAGGCTGCCGGCGATGGATTTGATGGGCGCCAGCGAATTGTTCAGCTCGTGGCCCAGCACGCGCACCAGCCGCTGCCACGCCAGCAATTCCTGTTCGCTCAAAGCCTGCGTCAAATCGGAAATCACGATCAATTCCAGCGGCAGCCCGCGCTCGCGAATGCGCGTGCGGCGCACTCCGAAGCGGCCCGCGCCGCCCGGAAACGACGCCTGCAGGGTAGTCTGCTCGGGACCGTCCAGGGTCACCTGCAGATGCAGTTCTTCGGCCGTCTTGCCCAGCAGATGCTCGGGATCTTGCGCCAGCAGCCGTTCACCGGCGCGATTGGCCAGGCGCAGGCGCTGGTGCTCGTCGAAGGCGAAAATGGCGACGTCGATTTCGCGCATCACGGTGCGCAGCAGCATGGTGGCTTCGAGCGCTCCCAGGCGCTGCTCGCGCAGGGTGCTGCCCAGCGTGTTGATCTCGCGCATCACTTCGCCGAGCGAATCGTCGGAGCGCGGCGAGCGGCCGCGCACCGAATAATCGCCCTCGCGCAGCGCGCCCAACAGGTTCGACACGGTTTGCAGCGGGAACACCACGCGCTCGCGCACCGCCAGCGCGCAGCCGATCCAGCCCAGCAGGATCACCACCGTCAGCGTCCACTCGGTGTTGGCCCTGTGCTCCCCGGTCCAGAACCAGAGCAGCAGCAGCGCGGTCACCGACCCCGGCAATCCGGCCATAAGCGCCAGCAGCACCACGCGTCCCTCGTGGCTGATGAACGAGTCCTTGTGCAGCGGCGGGGAAGATTCAGGGTCTGACATTATAAGCCGTACCGCTGCAGCCGCCGGTACAGGGCGCTGCGGCTCAGGCCCAGGGCGCTGGCGGCATGGCTGACATTGCCGTTGAAGCGCGCCAGGGCTTTCTTGATGAGCAGAGCTTCCACTTCCTCCAGGCTCATCTCCTCCAGGCGCGGCGGCCCTTCGCGGCCGGTGCGCAGCCCCAGGTCGCCCGAGCGGATGATCTCGCCTTGCGCCATCAGCACGGCGCGCTCCACGGCGTGATCCAGTTCGCGGACATTGCCCGGCCAACTGTGCGCCAGCAGCGCCTTGATGGCGCTTTCGTCGAAGCCCGTAATCGGTTTTCGATAATGTTCCGCATGTTGCCGCAGGAAGTGCGCGGCCAGGATGGAGATGTCCTCGCGCCGGTCGCGCAGGGCCGGCAGCCGCAGTTCGATGGTGTTCAGCCGGAACAGCAGATCCTGCCGGAAGCGCCCGTCGATCACCGAAGCCGCCAGGTCGGCATTGGTGGCCGAGAAGACGCGCACATCCACGCGGCGCGTCTTGGACGATCCCACGCGTTCGAACTCGCCGGTTTCCAGCGTGCGCAGCAGCTTGGACTGCAGCCCCTGCGAAATATTGGCGATTTCGTCCAGGAACAGCGTACCGCCATCGGCCATCTCGAAACGGCCTACGCGATCGGTTTTGGCGTCGGTGAAGGCGCCTTTGACGTGGCCGAACAGCTCGCTCTCGAATACTCCTTCGGCCAATCCGCCGGTGTTGACCGTCACCAGCGGCCGCGTGGAGCGCAGCGACACCGAGTGCAGCGTCTGCGCCACCAGCCCTTTGCCGGTGCCGTTTTCGCCGGTGATCAGCACATTGGCGTCCGACGGGCCGACGCGCGAAATCACGTCCAGCACCGGCCGCATGGCCGCCGATTGCGCAATCAACTGCGGAAACCGCTCGGCGCGCAGCGCGCGGTTCTCCGCCTCCAGCCGTTGCCCTTTGCGCAGCGCCCGGCCGAGCTCGATCTGCGTCTTGAGAATGGCCGACAGCCGCGCGTTGTCCCACGGTTTCTGGATGAAGTCGCGCGCCCCGCGGCGCATGGCTTCCACCGCCAGTTCCACCGACCCCCACGCCGTCATGACGATGACCGGCAGCGTGGCGTCCAGGTTCTGGATGCGGTTCAGCAGCTCCAGCCCCTCCTGGCCGCTGGTGGTGTCGCGCGTATAGTTGAGATCCATCAACACCGCGTCGAAGTCGCGCGACTCGACGGCATCGATGGCGGCCGCGGGCGAATTCACGGCCTCGGCCTGGTACCCTTCGCCTTTGATCAGGAAGCGCAGCGCTTCCAGGACGTCCGCCTGGTCGTCCGCGATCAGAATGCAGGGTGTACGGGAATCGAAAGATCGCATGAGAGCCTATCTACAGAGCAACCAAGAGAACAGGGCATCTGCCATGCCAAGGTTATGTGTCGCGTACTCAATTGTTTAGGATACACTTCCGGGCCCGCGACTGTCCGCTAGTGGGACGCCCGGTCGCGAATTCGCCCCAGGATCGCGATAAAGCGTTCCCCGGGCAGCGCCGAGCCGGGGTGCGGTTTGGCCCCGGTATCGTGGATGAGCTGCGCGCCGCGCGTGGCCACGAGCGCCGCCAGAGCCTGGGGATTCTGGCGGAATTTCTCGCCGATCGCGTCCTCCACCAGCGCGAAGTACTCGTCCGAAGGAAAGCGGATCGCCGCGCCCGCGAACCACACGCACCCCGCCTCGCGGACGCGCGCATTCCGCCGCTTCGACGACGCCCGCTGCGATTCATAGCCGGACAACTGGAAGATCCGGCCCTGCCGCACCGGGTTTTCTTCCTTCATCCCCTGGATCAGCCCTTCGGCGCTGGCTACCTGGACTCCGCGGAAGACAAACGGCGTGTGCGCCAGATTCGAGAGAAGACGCACCGCACCCTCGGCTTGAAACGTCACGTTGACGACGGCTGGGCCGGGCTCGCTCACGGAGACATTATGACCTAAGTACACCACTGCAAGCGGGAGTCTGAAACTGGTGCGCCTTTGGAACCGCGAGCGTGAGCGAGCGGCCTGGGCGACAGATGATCTGGTTTGGGGAATGCGTCCTCTCGCTCGGGCCGCTCGCTTCTCGCTCGCGGTTCCAGGAGCCGGGAAGCAGCTTCTGGAGAGAAGTTCGCTAACGTATCGGCAGAGCCAGCGGCGCTCCCGTCGACGTCGGCTCCATCACTTTGATCTCGCCCAGGAAGAGCCACTCGTAGAGATTGACGGTGACTCTCACCTGCGATGCCACGACCGGCGACCCGTTCGCCGCGACGACCCATCCCACCGCGTACGATGGCGGAGTGGCAAACCCCACGTTCTGGCCGGCCGGACTTCCCAGGGGGAGCCAGGTAACGCCGCCATCGCCCGAGTACTCCGTCACCACCGCATCGGGAAAATAAATTCCGGACTGAGCCGATCCCGCAAACAGCGTTCGCACGCTGGTCACGGTCCGCGGTCCCATCAGGTCCAAGGTCACGGTGACTGTCCCCGAGGGGTTGCCGAAGAAGCCCACCCAATCGGCCGCGAGCGGCTGGCCGAATCCGCCGCCGGTGCCGTTGCTGAGCTTGGAAGGGACGCTATCGGCATAACTCGCCGCGGGAGCGATGCTGTAGGTGAGAGCGCCCGCGGGGGACAGTTCGGCGGAACTATCGCCACTGTATTGCGCCAGCAGCGTATCGGCTTCGACCGGCGTATACGTCGCTTCCGGCGACATGTCCCAACCATACATGTATTGGATGAGCTGGGAAACGTACGGAACTTCGGCCGCCAGTTGTTGCCGAATCCGCGCGAGCGGCGCCGGCTGCCAGCCATCGGCGCTTTCGGTTCCCGGGACGGCGGCCTGGTAGGTTTCCGTGGTGGCCCAGAGCTCCACGGTCCCGGACGCGATGGAGGCCGCCAGCAAATTGCTCATCGCCGAGTAATAATCGCGCAATTCCGCGACCGGCGCGGCTCCGGCCTGGGCCCCCGCTCCGTCCTGCGGGGCCACGATATCGACCAGCGACCCCGATGCGACCATCGCCAGGCAGGCCGCGGCTCGCGCCGGAGACAGGCCCGGCATCGGTCCCGACGCCGTCTTCTTGAAGACCGGCGCCTCCACGATCCGGGCGCGCCCATCGATCGATTTCATCTCCGTCACGAAGGTCGCCAGCTCGCCGATGCCGTAATAATCCAGCCCGTAGAACTCCACCCAATTGAGCCAGAGCTCATGGCTGAAATACCAATTGCCTCCGCCCGAATTGAGGCTGGGATGGGAGCCGTACATCGCCAGGATTTCCGCCGCGACCATCGGGTCGTACTTGTGCAGGGCATCGAACTCGTCGCCCACGGACCAATCGTCGTAAGTCTGCAGCGATCCGATGAAGACCTCGATTCCGTACTGATCGGCGGCGGTGAGCAGCATTCCCAGTTGGTCCGGCTGCGGCGGCGAAGCCGGGAACAGGGCGCTGGGATAGATCAACGTCTGGGGATCTACCGTAAAACCGGTGGCGTCGAACAGGGTGGGCGCCAGAGTTCCGTCTCCCGGCAGGATCAGGATCTTCTGGCCGAGCGCCGCCTGGGTGGCCAGTTCGCGCTGCCACATCGCCAGCGTGAAGTTGCGGTCGAAGCGGACGAAGGACCCCGTGAGGGACGGATTCGCAGCGGGCGCCGCGGCAACTCCGGGGCGCGCCCAAAACGCCGTCAACGCCAACACGCCGAGTATGACGGATTTGTCCATCCTGGCCGGCATCTACTCCATCTTCTTCCCCTGCCAGCTTGCCCAGTAGTCCTGCCACTCCACCGCTTCCCCGGCGGGCAGCACATGGATGGGGTTGAGGCCGTCCAGCATCACGGCGCATTCGTCGGTGTGGGTCTTGCGCGACTGGTTGGCCAGCGCTTTGGGATGCGGACCGTGGTGAATGCCGCGCGGATGCAGCGTGGCGTATCCCGGCTGGATGTTGGCCTTACTGAAGAAGGCGCCGTCGTGGTAGAAGAGGAACTCGTCGTAATCGGTGTTGCGGTGGAAGAAGGG
>Ga0181529_10003351_pt1 | contig 18311 bp, 12 predicted proteins | sample PEATcosm2014_Bin_36_FD_119763 | JGI IMG/M metagenome (GOLD analysis project Ga0181529, IMG submission 119763) | Peatland microbial communities from MTU Mesocosm Facility, Houghton, MI, USA - PEATcosm2014_Bin10_30_metaG | ecosystem: Environmental > Terrestrial > Soil > Wetlands > Peat | place... | reverse complement strand
TCGGGAGCGCCTACGGCGACATCCAGGCAGTCAGCTACGACGCGGCGGGCGATTGCGCCGTCATCAGCGTGCACGGTTCCAAGATGTCGCTTGCCATGCGCAAGGCGGTGGTCGCCGGGCTGCCCGCACATATGCCGGGGCTGCCGTCGCCCATGCCAACGCTCTACGGGGGCGTTGTTCCCCCCGCCCCAAGAAACCCGCCGCCGGTCGTGCAGCCCGTGTCCCCCGAGATTGCAAGACAGGAGCGCGAGACGCGCATGCTCGTGAGCGACCTCATGGATATTGGGATGCAGCAGCGCAAGGCGCACGAGGAGGCCATGAAGGCCGAGCAGGCCCAGCAGGCGGCCAAGCCGAACTGAGCGGGGCGGCGGCATCAAAAAAGGCTTTCCGGGAGCGCCTTTTTCCCCGACCGTACGGGATGCGCATCCTGATTTCGGGCGTATGCGGCTTCGTCGGATCGACGCTTGCGCGCGCCCTAATGCTCGAAGAGCCCGGCGCAAGGCTGCACGGCTTCGACAGTTTCGTACGGCCCGGGAGCGAGTCCAACCGGGCGGAACTCGGGCGCCTGGGGGTCAGGCTGTTTCATGCGGACATGCGCGTTGCGAGCGACGTGGACAGCCTGCCGCCCTGTGACTGGGTCATCGACGCCGCGGCCAACCCGAGCGTCCTGGCCGGCGTGGACGGGCGCTCCAGTTCGCGGCAGGTGCTCGAGCACAACCTCGGCGGAACAGTGAATCTGCTGGAGTACTGCAAGCAGCATCGGGCTGGGCTCATCCTATTGAGCACCAGCCGCGTGTATTCGATCGCCCCGCTTTCGACCCTGCCGCTCATCGTCGCCGACGGGGCGTTTCGCCCGGCGGGCGAGGCGGCCAAGGGAACCCCGGGGCGGGGTCTGCCCAAGGGCCTGACCGCGGACGGCATAGCCGAGACATTTTCCACCGAGGCGCCCATTTCCCTTTACGGGGCGACCAAGCTTGCGAGCGAGGCGCTTGCCCTCGAATACGGCGAGGCGTTCGGCATCCCGGTCTTTGTCAACCGTTGCGGGGTCCTCGCCGGGGCCGGCCAGTTTGGCCGCGCCGACCAGGGAATCTTCGCCTCCTGGCTCAACCGCTGGCTGCGGCGGCAGCCGCTCGCCTACCTCGGCTTCGGGGGCCATGGCCACCAGGTGCGCGATTGCCTTCACCCGCGCGACCTCGTGCCGCTGATTCGAAGGCAGATGGAAGCCCCGAGGACCGCCGTTGGCGACCGGATCGTCAACGCATCGGGTGGGGCGGCCTCGGCAATATCCCTCCGCCAGCTGAGCGAATGGTGCGCGAAGCGGTGGGCGGATCACCCGGTCGCGTCCGATCCGGCCACGCGGCCATTTGACCTTCCATGGGTTGTCCTCGATTCCTCAAAGGCCGCGCGCCTTTGGGACTGGCGGCCCCGGACCCCGGTTTCAGCCATTCTCGAGGAGATCGCCGCCCATGCCGAGGCTCACCCCGAGTGGCTCGAATTGTCCAACCCTCATTAGGGACATGCCCCCCCGCTCCCCGGGCCGTAAATCCGGCCATCGACCCCACCCTTGACCCCACCCGCCCTCCAGCTCCTATCCGTAGTGATTCCGGCCAGGGATGAAGAGGTCTGCCTGCCCTCGACCGTTCGCGACATCCACGAAGAACTGAAGCGCAGCAGAATTGCGCACGAGATCATCGTGGTCGACGACGGCAGCCGGGACTCCACCTGGAGCGTCCTCCAGTCGCTCTCGGCGTCCGTTCCGACACTTGTTCCGATCAGGAACCCGGGCCCGCACGGCTTCGGACGCGCCGTTGTCTGCGGCTTTGACCATATGCGTGGCAGCGCGGCCGTTGTCATGATGGCCGACGCGTCCGACTCGCCGGCCGATGCCGTCCGGTACTGGAACCTCCTCAACGAGGGCTACGAGGCCGTTTTCGGCAGCCGTTTCATGCGCGGCGGGCAGGTCGTCGACTATCCCCGGCTGAAGCTCCTGGTCAACCGGGTCGCCAACCTCTTCGTCAGGGTTCTTTTCAATATTCCGCTCAACGACACGACGAACGCATTCAAGGCGTACCGCCGAAACGTGATCGACGGGTGCCGACCGTTCATCGCGCCCCATTTCAACCTGACGATCGAGATCCCCTTGAAGGCGATCGTTCGCGGGTACCGCTGGACGGTCATCCCGATCTCCTGGAAGAACCGCAAGGCGGGGGTTGCCAAGCTAAAGATCAAGGAAATGGGCAGCCGCTACTTCTTCATCTGCATGTACGTGTGGCTCGAGAAGTATTTCAGCCGCGGGGATTACCGCCGCCGGGAGACCTAGCGAACGTTTGCGCTTCCCTTTGTTGAGTCTCTTTTCCTAGTCTCGCCGTCCACCATGATTTATCTTCTCGGCGGCTCGGGTTATGTGGGCCACGCCTATCAAAGGCACCTTTTTGCCAAGGGCATTCCGTTCCGAAACCTGCGCCGATCCGAGATCGACTACGCAAATCCGGCCATCCTCCGCGAGGCGCTGCTGCGGGACAGGCCCGAATTCCTCATCAACGCGGCGGGTTACACCGGAAAGCCAAACGTCGACGCCTGCGAGCTGCACAAGGCCGAGTGCCTCTTTGGCAACGCCGTGCTGCCCGGACTCGTCGCCCAGGCATGCGCCGAGGCGGGAGTGCCCTGGGGCCACGTTTCTTCGGGATGCATCTACAACGGCAGCCGCCCCGACGGAAAGGGCTTCACCGAGGAGGACACGCCGAACTTCTGCTTCCGCTCTGGCCCCTGCTCGTTCTACAGCGGGACCAAGGCCCTCGGCGAGGAGGTCCTGGCGGGACGCCCCGAACTTTTCATCTGGCGCCTGAGGATCCCCTTTGACGAGTTCGAGAATCCGCGAAACTACCTGACCAAGCTCATGCGCTACGAGCGGCTCCTCGAGGCGACCAATTCGATTTCACACCTGCGGGAGTTCGCCGAGGCGACCTTTGCCTGCTGGGAGAAGCGGATTCCCTTCGGCGTCTATAACGTGACCAATCCAGGATCGGTGACAACCCGCGAGCTCGTCGAGCGCATCCGCCGAAGCGGCGTCTGCCGCAAGGAGTTCGCCTTTTTCGACAGCGAATCCGAATTCATGAGGCTCGCGGCGAAGACGCCCCGCTCGAACTGCGTCCTCGACTCGGCCAAGCTCGAGCGCCGGGGAATCCGGCTCACGGACGTGTACACGGCGGTCGATCGGGCCCTTCGGGAGTGGGAGAAGGCATGAACCTTCTCGTCACCGGCGGTTGCGGGTTCATCGGAAGCAATTTCGCAAGGCAGCGCCTGTGCGAGAAATCCTCCCCGCTCGCCCGCCTGGTAAACCTGGACAAGCTCACCTACGCGGGAAACCCCGCGAACCTGGCCGACGTCGCCGGCGATCCGCGTTACGTTTTTGCGAAAGGCGACATAGGGGACGAGGAGCTGGTCTCCCGGCTCCTCTCAACCCACTCGATCGATGCGATAGTAAATTTCGCCGCCGAGTCCCACGTGGACCGCTCGATCGACTCGCCCGAGCCGTTCATCCAGACCAACGTTGTCGGGACCCTGCGGCTGCTGAACGCAGCCCGCCGGCATTGGGCAGCCCTTCCCGCCCCGCGAAAGAACGCCTTCCGCTTTCTGCATATTTCAACCGACGAGGTCTATGGAGCACTCGGGCCCGGCGATCCGGCCTTCACGGAAACGACGCCCTTCGCGCCGAACAGCCCCTACGCCGCCTCTAAGGCGGCGAGCGACCACCTGGTGCGGGCCTTTCACCACACCTACGGCCTTCCGGCCCTCACGACCAACTGCTCCAACAACTACGGGCCCTACCATTTCCCGGAGAAGCTGATCCCCCTGATGATCCTCAACGGCCTCGACGGCAAGCCGCTGCCCGTCTACGGCGACGGCCTTCAGGTTCGCGACTGGCTCTACGTCGGCGACCACGCCGAGGCGATCTGGCTCGTTCTCCAGCAGGGCCGGGTCGGCGAAACGTACAATGTCGGCGGGCTCAACGAGCGCCCCAATTTCGAGGTTGTGAGGCGCATCTGCGCCCTTCTGGACGAGAAGGCGCCCCGGGCCGACGGCCAGCCCCATTCGGTCCAGATAACTTCCGTCGCGGACCGCCCGGGCCACGACCGCCGGTACGCGATCGACTGCGCCAAGCTCCAGCGGGAACTGGGCTGGTCTCCCCGCGAGTCGTTCGAGACGGGCCTTGCGCGGACGGTCGACTGGTATCTTGCGCATCGCGACTGGTGCGACGAGATTACCTCGAAACGCTACTCCAGGGAACGCCTGGGGACGGGTTAACGAAAGGTCATAATGAATCGCAAAGGCATCATTCTCGCGGGAGGCTCGGGCTCGCGCCTCTATCCGCTGACGTTCGCGGTCAGCAAGCAGCTGATGCCGGTGTACGACAAGCCGATGATCTATTACCCGCTGTCGGTGCTGATGCTGGCCGGCATCCGCGAGATCCTCATCATCTCGACGCCGCAGGATCTGCCGCTTTTCAGGCGGCTATTGGGCGACGGAAGCCAGATCGGGCTGAAGCTCGAATACGCCGAACAGCCGGCACCGGAGGGCCTGGCGCAGGCGTTCCTGATCGGGGCCGGGTTCCTCGGCGAATCGCCGTCGGCCCTGATCCTGGGCGACAACCTTTTCTATGGGCACGACTTCATCCGCTCGCTCGAGCGGGCGTCCGCACGCTCCGACGGGGCCACGATATTCGGCTATCACGTGGCCGACCCGCAGGCCTACGGCGTCGTTGAGTTCGCGCCCGACGGACGGGTCATGTCGCTGGAGGAGAAACCGACCCACCCGAAATCGAACTTCGCCATTCCAGGCGTCTATTTCTACGACCGCGACGTCGTCGCCCTCGCCAGGACCCTCAAGCCCTCCAAGCGAGGCGAACTTGAAATTACCGACCTGAACCGTGCATACCTGGAGGCGGGCCGGCTTCATGTCGAGATCATCGGACGCGGCACGGCATGGCTGGACACGGGAACGCACGTCTCGCTCCTGGACGCGGCACACTTTGTCCACGTGATCGAGCACAGGCAGGGCCTGAAGATCGCCTGCCTGGAGGAAATCGCCTGGCGAAACGGCTGGATCGACCGCTCCCGCCTGGAGGCGAACATCGCCAAGCTCGGCAGGTCCGCCTACGCGGAATACCTCAGGAACCTTCTCACGGACCCGCGCTGACGGGATGCACGTCTCGTTCGTCGTTCCGCTTTACAATTGTCTGCCGCTCACGCGGGCGATGGTGGCAAGCCTGCAGGCGACGATTTCGGCAGACCTCGACTTCGAGATAATCCTTGTCGATGACGCCAGCACGGACGGGACCCGCGAGTGGCTCGCGACCCTGGCAGCCCCTTTTCGGGTCCTGTTGAACGAGCGAAACAGCGGTTACGCGGCGACCTGCAACCGCGGCGCCGCGGCCGCACGCGGCCGGATTCTCGTTTTTCTGAACAACGACCTTGTGCTCACCCGGGGGTGGCTGCAGCCCATGCTGGCCGCCCACCGCCGCCTCGGTCCCCGGGCTGGGCTCATCGGGAACGTCCAGTTCAATGCGCGCAGCGGGCTGCTTGACCACTCGGGGATAGCGTTCAACTACAAGGGCAAACCGGGGCATCGCGGGCGCCTGTTCACGGATTTTCTTCGCTTTGCATTCCCCCTGCGGCGCATCGAAGCCCTTACTGGAGCCTGCTTTCTCATTGACCGCGGCCTTTGGGACGAACTCGGCGGGTTCGACGAGGGATACATCAACGGCTGCGAGGACGTCGATCTGTGCCTGAGGGCGGAGGCCGCCGGCCGGACCAACGCCGTCGCCCTGCGCAGCCGGATCCTGCACCACATCAGCATGGCGCCGGGCCGAAAGGACCGCGACGAGGCCAACACGCACCGTTTCACGCTGATCTGGCGGGACAGGCTCGCGGAACTGGCCCTTCCGGACTGGTGCAGGCATCATTTCGAGACCTTCCTGCCTGAGCCGCGGGGATACCCCGACCCGGACATGGCCTGGCAGATATTCCTGTTTCTAGCCGGCCTGCGACGGCGGCCGCCGCGGGCGGCGATCCCAGGCGTGCGCGCCGCGATCGAGCTCGAAATCGCAAGGTGGGAGGGGATGTTCGGGGTCGGGGCGGCGCTGGACGGCCGCCCCCTGCGGCGGTGAGCAGGGGCAGCCTTTTCAACAGACTGGGATTGCAAATAAGGACACGAGTCCTAATTTGTGCGCACCCATGAAACCCCGCTTCTTCGCATCGCTCCTAGTCACCACGGCCATTTCCGCCGTCGCCGCAGCAACCGCGGAGGAGGCCAGTCCGGCCGACGTCTCGCCCGCCCAGCCCGTCATACCCGCCCGCAGCTTCAACGTGAAGGATTTTGGCGCGGTCGGCGAGAACGCCTCGGTGCCCAACACCGATGCCTTCAAGCGGGCCGTCGAGGCCGTCGACAAGGCCGGCGGGGGCACCCTGGTTGTTCCGGCGGGGACCTACTTCACCGGACCCTTCAGCCTTTGCAGCAACCTCAATTTTCACCTCGAGGCGGGGGCGATCCTGCTCTTCTCCCCCGACCCGGAGGCGTACCGCGGCGGCGGCCCCAAGGGATTCCGGCCCCTGATTCAAATCAGCAACGCCCATGATGTGCTCATTTCCGGATCCGGCACGCTCAACGGCAACGGCGCAACCTGGTGGCCCGAGGCGCTCCGGTTCAAGGCCGAGGCCAATGCGCGCCATGCCAGCAGCAACACAAGCCCGCGGCCCGTCATGGTCGCCTTCACCCGCTGCCAGCGAATCCGGGTCGAAGGCCTCACGCTCACCAATTCGCCGGTTTTCAACCTCTCCCAGTCGGCCTGCCAGGACGTGACCGTCGAGGGCATCACCATACTCAACCCGGCGGACTCCCCCAATACGGACGGGATCGATCCCAAGGACTGCCAACGCGTCCTGATCGCCCATTGCCGCATCGACACGGGCGACGATTGCATCGCCCTCGGCGGAAGCGGCGGCACCCTCGAACAGGACATTCTGGTCACGGACTGCACGTTCCTCCACGGCCACGGCTGCTCGATCGGCAGCGGAACCGCCAGCGGCCTGCGCAACATGATCGTTCGCCGCTGCACCTTCGATGGCACGGAGACGGGCGTGCGCTTCAAGTCCGCGCGGGGCCGGGGCGGCCTCGTGGAAAACGTCGTTTACGAGGACCTGAAGATGCGGGACGTGGGCGTGGCGATAAGCGTCAGCAGCTATTATGAGAATACCCCGATCGACTCGGCCATGGGCCGCGAGCGGCCCGAGCCCGTCGCCGCGACAACGCCCCGCTGGCGCAATATCACCATCCGCAATGTGACCGCCATCGACTGCCGCAAGAACGCCGGGCTGATCGCCGGCCTCCCTGAAATGCCGGTCGAGGCCATCGCGCTCGAGAATGTGAGGATCGCAGCCCCCAAGGGATTGCACGTCGTCAACTGCAGGGGAATCACCCTTCGCGGGGTCGGAATCGTCGCGGCCACGGGCCCCGACGTAATCGTCGACGACTCGGTGCAGGGCCTGGTCCGCAGCAAGTAATCGTTGCGCGGATTGCCGCGTGCAACCATGCCGGGCCGAAAGAGCGCACCGGATGGCCTCCGTATGTCATTGACCCGAGGCAATCCCCGCATTTTGACCTTCATCGACCATGGTTCAGCATCGGAACATTCCGTCGGGGGGCGCCTACTCCGGACGCTTCACGGATTATTCCGGCATCTTCTTCGATGAGTTCGCAAAGGACTCGGCATGGATCCGGGAGGAGGGGCTGATCCGGCTGCCTCCCCTGGACGGGGTTCGCTCGCTCGTGCTCAAGGGCGAGTTCCGGACCCACCCGGATGACCGTGGGATCGGGGCCGGATTTCCTGCCCTGGCCGTCGCAATCAACGGCATTCCGGCAGGGACCGTGGTTTCGCCAGGACCGGGATCCTGGGAACTGCGTTTTGACGTGCCGCAGACCGGCGATGACGGATCCGTCCTGGCGCTTTTTCTCGAAGGGGTCGCTTTCACAAACTTCCTGGCCTGGCTAGGCCGCGTGACGCGGCTTGGCCCGCTCCAGCGATTCCGGAAGCAGAACAAGAACCGCCAATTGCGGCTGCTGTCCCTGGCGACCGACGCGGGCGAGGTCATCTACGATTTCGCGCAGCGCGACGCCCCGTTCTCCCGCAAGTTTGCCCGCAGGCATGCGCGGCTCGGACTCAACATCGTCGGCTTCCTGACGGCGGATCTCGGCATCGGCGAGTCCACGCGCTGCATGGTGCGAGCGGCCGATGCAGCCGGAATTGCGTCGGCCCTGGTGCCGCTGAAGCTCAACTGCCGGAACAGGCTGGGCGACACCACCGTTGCCTCGCGCCTCCAGGAGGACAATCCGCACGCGGTCAACGTAATCCACGTCGACCCTCCCGCGTCCCGCGACATCGACCATCACCACGGAAAGAGGTTCCGCGCCGGCAGGTACAACGTCGGTTACTTCGCCTGGGAATTGCCAGAGTTTCCGGACGCCTGGATCCCAAGCTTCGATTATTTCGACGAGATCTGGTGCCCAAGCCAGTTCACGCGGGAGTCGATCGCCCTTAAATCTCCCCTGCCCGTCCTCGCGATGCCCCACGCAATCTCGGTGCTGGCGCCGGGCGCGAGCACCGCGGAATTGCGCGCACGCCTGGGCCTGCCGGCCGGCCCCTTCCTCTTCCTTTCGCTTTTCGACCTCAACTCCTATGCCGAGCGGAAGAATCCGGGCGCGGCAATCGACGCCTTCATCGAGGCGGGGCTCGATCCAGCCGCCGCCAGGCTTGTCGTCAAGGTTCAGAACGCAGAGTCCAATGCCGCCGATTTCGAGAGCCTTCGGGCCCGCCTGGCCCGCATACCCGGGGCCATCCTGATCGCCGGTGCCATGAATCGGCAGGAGATCTGGTCATTGGAAGCGGCCTGCGACTGCCTTGTCTCGCTCCACCGCGCCGAGGGCTTCGGCCTTGTGGTCGCCGAGTGCATGGCCTTCGGCAAGCCCGCCATCTCCACCGATTGGTCCGCGACGGCCGAGTACGTGAATTCTGAAAATGGGTGCCCGGTGAGGGCCCGCATCATCACCTTGGCGCAGAACCACGGGCCCTATTTCAGGGGAGCAACCTGGGCTGACCCGGACCCGACCCACGCGGCCGAATGGATGCGCCGGCTGGCCGGCGACCGCGCGCTCGCCGCCCGGCTCGGCGAACAAGCGCGAACGACGATCGCCGCACGTTTCTCGCCGGCAGTGGTCGGCGAGCGCTACCGCCGGCGCCTCGAGGCAATCGCCGCGTTCTAGTGGCCGCGATCAATTCCCGGGCTCCTTCGCGAGCTTAAGAGTGAGGTTTCGCAGGCTGAATCCGAGGAGCCGCGGATCGTCTGGATTATCGGACCTGGCCGGAGCTCCTGTTTCGAACCTCCACGCCGTGTCGCCCGGGGCGAGGCGGACATTTGCAAATTCAAGGGACAGCACCCTGTGCGGCGCGAGCGATCCCTCCCAAACCACCCGCCCATCCTGGAGCAACCGCACGGAACGGCGGTCATCCGAGCGGAGGCCGAAGGACAAATCCGCCCTTATCGGAAACGGATGCGGATTTCTTAGAAGCAACCCGGCCGAGCCCCGACTCCAACGCCAGAAGGCAACGCGGGACTTTTCCGGGAGAAACCAATTTGAGTCAAACACCGCTTCGACGATGCGTCCCGAGCCCGGGACAATCCGCAGTGCCCGGGGACCCTTGACGACATAGCTCTCGCGGCCCGGCAAATTGAGCATTTCCGGCGAAGCAAGCACCGTCAGGTTTCCGAGCAGAAGCACGAAGCACCACGAGCGTCCGCGGGGTACGAGGACATTGAAGGCGAGGGTCATCGGCAGGAGGACCCTCGCGGCCGCTCCGGGAAAACCTTCCCAGACGGCGGTTCCCAGGAATACCGTCATCAATGCGTAAGAGGCTCCCACCCGCCACCACGGGTTGGACCATCGCGGCCTTAAGATGAAGAAAATCCATTGCACGGTCAGGGCCACCTGGATGCATGCGCTTCCCCAGGGGATCCATCCCGATTTCGTGGCAATGGCGTGGGCAACCTCGCCCCATTTCCCAATATAGCCGGCAAAAGGAAGGGCGAAATTCCGGAACCCGAGGTTGCCGGTATCCCCCACAATACGGGAAACGATCCATGTCCACACCGTCAGCGGGAGGAGAATCAGGATCCCTTGAACGACGGCCTTGCGCCATCCCGCCCTCGAATTGTCGGCCGGAGCGAGCGAGGCCGCTCCAAGGACATTGGTTTCCTTCCCCAATCCCGCGACTCCGAACACGGCCGCCGCCAGCCACGGCCTGCGGGATTCGACCAGGGCCATGCCTGCGGCAATGAGGAGCAGGCTCGGGCCGTCCACGAGCGATTCGCCTACGCTGACGCACAAGCCGAACGAGAAAAGAACTCCCGCCCATCGCACCCCGTTGCCCCAGTTCACCGGCGGAAACCACCGCAGGAGCAAAAATGCGAGCAGGAACCAGGCGGCTATGTTCTGGAAAGCATAGATGTTGAGCGCCCGCAGCGCGTTGCCGCCCGCAAGGGCGTAAGCCGTCCAGCAAAACAGGATGCGGCGCGCGCGGTACCTGAGATTGTCCACCGCGTGGCGCAAGGCCGGATCATCAAGGCGGGGCCGCATCGCGATCTGGGCGTAGTACTGGGCGTCATAACCATAGGATTTGGGATACTCATAGTGATTGAACGCGCGGAGTTCGGGCAGAAACGAGGCGTTGCCCCTGTCCCCAAAAACAACCAGGTAGGTGAACCCCTTGCCCGGCAGGTAGAACTCGCTGCATGTCCAGGCAAAGGCGGCAAGCGCCGCAACGTACCCAAGGCGCAGGGCCAGGATCGACAGGTCCAGGCGGCGTCCAGGCGCCACGCCTATCCATCGACAGAAAAAGGATTTGAGCTGAGCCACAAAAAGTTGAAAAACAGACCCTCTCTCCGCAATCACGCAAGTAAGGAATTGATGCTTCCCCTCTTTGTCGATCTCACCCACACGAGCCACACCCGGGCTCGAACGGGTGTCCAGCGTGTGACCCGCGCTCTCCGGCAGGGCTCAGGGTCGGCGGTGCGTCCGATATGCCGGGATCCGTACCTAAGCGCATGGCGAGGGCTTGAGGCGTGGGAGGAAGCCAACCTGGCCGCATCGACCCCTTCCGTCGGGCGGGGCGCGCGCTGGCCGCTCCCTGCCAGGCTCAGGGGAACGCTCAAGCGCCTGTTTTCGTCGCGGCGGAGCCGGATCGGCATCTCCTCATCCGGCGCATTCCTCGAGCCCGAAATCTTTTCGTCCTCCGTGGCGTCCGCCCTGCCCGAGATCTTCTCCGCCCTCGCGGGACCCCGGGCGGCGATTTTTCACGACGCAGCCGCGCTGACGCATCCCGAACTGACCCCGCCGCGGACCGTGTCGCGATTTCCCGCCTACCTGCAGGAGCTGGCGGTTTTCGACGGCATCGCCGCCGTTTCGGATTCGTCGCGCAACAGCCTGGTCGACTATTGGCGCTGGCTCGGCCTTCGCAATCCACCGCCCGTCGTCGCCATCCCTCTCGGTGTCGACGCGCCGCCCCCATCGCCGTCGCGCCCGCCGCAAGATGTTCCGGTGGTTCTGTGCGTCGGCACGATCGAAGGCCGAAAGAATCATGTCGCCCTGCTCGAGGCCTGCGAGCGCCTTTGGGCGCGGGAAATTCGATTCAGGCTTCTGCTGATCGGCCTGCCGCAGGCGCAGACAGGCGGCGCCGCCATGCGCAGAATCGGCGAACTGCAGAAGGCCGGCCGGGCGCTTTTCCACCTGGTCGCCGCGGACGATGCGGCCCGGGAAGAGGCCTACTCCGGTTCGTCCTTCACCGTATTTCCCTCGCTCGCCGAAGGCTTCGGCCTCCCGGTCGCCGAAAGCCTGGCCCACGGACTGCCGTGCATCTGCTCCGGACGCGGGGCCTCAGGCGAGATCGCGCGCGGCGGCGGCTGCATGACGGCGGAGGTCGCCGACCCGGGGGATCTTGCCGCCGCAATCGAGCGGCTCCTGACGGATCCGGCAAAATGCGGGGCATTGGCGGCGGAAGCGAAAATGCGTCCCGTCAGGACGTGGACGGATTACTCCCGTGATGTGTTGGCATGGATTGGCGACCTCCCGCGCCGCGACAACAGCGCGCATTTGGCAGGCCGCCCGCTTGCTTCATAACGTCCACCTGGCCACGAAAAAAGGGGCCGTCCCATCGATGATCAAACCCCTGTTCAACGGATGGAACCCCGGTCCCTCCAGACCAATCCTGGCGAGATGGAGAATCGGGCTTGTCGCCGCCGTGGTGCTGAGCCTTGCGGGTCTCGAGACGCGCTGGATTGCCGAATGGGGTGGCGACGTTCCGTCTCCAGGCGAATGGGCCACTGAGGCCAAGGCGCTCTATCAGCCCTGGCTGCACCGCACCTCGGCCCTGTCGGGGCTGACCGCCGCAGTCGCTCCCTTTGCCGATTCCGGCGCCAGGGCCTGGAAGCTCATGTGGCTCGGCCTCAATGGCCAATGGAATCCCCAGCTGCTTTCGCTGGCGGCTATCGGCTTGTGCGGCCTGGCGGGAGTCTTCCTATTCGCCGTCATTCTAAGGGAACTGGCGCCCTTGGAAGGGCTGGCCCTCGCCTTGGGTACGCTGGCTTTCCATGCCCTTCCCTCAGTCTCCTTGCTAAGCGTGGACCCCGGGCGCGCCTGGGCTGGCTTCCTGCTGCTTTTTTCCATTGTGCATCTGGCCGGCACGCTCCGGTGCCGCCCACGGTCGTTTTCATGGTGGACGGGCCAGTTCGCGGGTCTCGCAAATGTCCTTGCCTCGGCGGCGGGCGTCGCCTCGCCGCTCGCGCTCCTGGGCTGGATCGCGGCTGACAGGGCGTTCCGGCGCCGCGAAAACCTGCCTGCCCAGACCGGCCTGGCAGTTTGGAATGCTGGCCTGGCCGCCTTCGGAATCGCCCGAGCCGCACTGTTGGCCGGCCGGATGGGCCCGCCTGCGGTCGATGCAACAGCCCTCCTCCGCTTCCTCGCATGGCCGATGAGCGGGGGATTTTGGGCGCTGATCGTCTGCGCTCCTTCGATCGCAATCGTTTGCTTCACCTTCCGGCCCGGCGGGGATCGCCCTTCGACCCCGATCGCGCGCGTCCTGCCGCTTTGGCTGCTAGTCCAAATCGCGGCCTTCGCATTCCGCGGGATCCTTCCGACCGGAACATGGCCGGCGGCATTTCTCATCCTCGGACTTCCCGTTCATCTCATGGCGGCGATCCTGTTCCCGGCAAGGGGCCGGCAGGCGGCATTGACAAAATGGTTCGCCGCGGCGGCCTGGTTCATCGTTGTCCTCTCCGGACTTGTCCGGCAAGGCTGCCTCGCGCCGGATTCGTGGGAGTCCAACGACATAATCCGATCCCGGGAAGCCGCGGCTCGCCGGTTTGTCGCCGATCGGGACATTGCCCGCCTGGCAGCCACTCCGGAAGCCATCCGCATGAGCGCCGGCGACGCCGCCGCTCTCATCGGCGACCCGCGCGTCATGGCGATCCTGCCGCCGTCGGTCCGGCCCCCCATCTCCCTTGTGACTTCGTCCGCGGCGTCTTCGGCGTTTCAACCGGGGGCGGTTCCGGAGATCGAACGCAAGCCCGAGGAACTGCCGGTCTGGGGCAGCTGGAAGCCGGACGGATCCAGCCGCACAGGAGAGTTTCTCAGCGAACCAATCACAGCCGGAACCCGCCTTTTGCAGATTTACATCGCCGGAAGCCTGCACCCGCCTGCGACGTCGCTCGTCCTGCGCACGGCTGCAGGCGCTGAGATCGGTCCGCTCCAATCTGAAGCGGCCGCATCGTCCCATTGGACGCGGCTGAACTTTGCCGTGCCGGACCGGCCGTTCCGGGTTGTTGCGCGGGTCAGCCGCCCCGACGCGTGGCTCGCCTTCACGGCGCCGCTGGAGGCCAGCCGCGTTTCCTGGTTTGTGGGAAAGTGGATCGCAGCATGGACCTGGCTTTCATGCGCCGGTTTCGTTCTGTTCTCGTGCGCCGGCCTGGGAGCGGCGACGGCCTGGCGCCAGGGCGCCAATGGGGATGCTCCTGCGCCCCGGATCACCGGGGTCGCTGCAGACTGCCTGCCGTGGCTTCTCCTGATCGCCTACGCAGTCTTCCTGTTCCCTTTTGTCGATTCGATTGCAGGCGGTGCGGACTCATCCGGTTATTTGAACAGTGCGCGGCTGCTCATGGGCGGCCGCCTGAATTTTCCACCCCGGGAGATCCCTGGAATCGCCGCCGGCGTCCAGCTTCTGGCTCCGCTCGGATTCCATGCCAATCTCAAAGGATTGATCGCCCCAGGTTACCCGGTCGGGCTGCCTCTCATGCTGGCCGCCGCAGGAAAGGTGGTCTCGCTGCAATTTGCGATTCCGCTGGTCATCATGGGCAATCTTCTCCTCGGTGTGTTTTTCACGAAGCGGCTGGCGGAAACGTGCGGCTTGTCGCGCAACTGGTCCTGGGTCGCCGCCACCCTGGTCGCCTTCTGTCCGCTCTATGTCTTCATGGGGCTTCAGCCGATGAGCGACGTACCCTCGCTCGCCTGGGTGACCGGCGCCCTCTATTTTGCGCTGGCCAGCAGGGAGAGGCCCTCGATGGCGCTCTGGGCAGGGATGGCAACGGCGGTTGCCGTGCTGCTTCGCCCCGCAAATGCGATTTGCGTATTGCCGGCCGCACTGGGGCTCGGGTGGTCCTGGCGGAGGCTCGCAACGTGGGCGATCGGAGGCCTGCCCGGGGCCCTCTTTGCCGGGTGGTATGACTTTCACCTGTACGGCAATCCGTTCCTCACCGGCTACGGCGATGTCAGCTCCGCCTTCAGCGTCCACTGGGCTGGAACCACGCTCACCAGCTATGCACAATGGATTCCAGTGTACCTGACGCCGGCAATCTGGCTGGCCCTCTTGGGTCCCTGGATAGGCCCCTTCAACCCGCGCTCCCGGATTGCCCTGGCAGCGACCGCCGCCGCCTATCTGGGATTCTATGCCTTTTACAGCTACACGCATGAGTCATGGTGGTTCCTGCGCTTCGTGCTTCCCGCCTTTCCCGCTCTCGCAATCCTCGCGCTAGGGGGATTGCTGGGGTTGCTCCAACGGGCGGGGTCAAACGCGGCAGACCGGCCGGGCCTGCTAATCGGCGCGGCAGCGGTCCTGCCCGGGCTTTTCGCATTCAATATTTTCTATCAGTATTCCCGCCTTCCCATCCTGCACGCAAATCGGGGCGACAACGTGTACCGCGACTGCGCGCTCTGGATTGGTGAACACGCTTCAAAGGAGGCGACCGTCATCTGCTTTCAGGGGAGCGGTTCGATGGTCTACTATACCGACCTCCCGATCATCCGATCCGAGGGGTTCAGCGAACATGCGGTGGGGGAGATTGTCCGAAAGCTGGCGGACTTGAAACGCCCGGTCTATACGCTTGTCTTACAGTACGATGCCATGCCTCCCATCGGGCACCTCCCCGGCCGTTGGGAAAGCGTCGCCTGTTTCGACCAGGCGAGGATATGGAAACTGATTGCGCAGGAACCGGCCCCGGCCCGCCCTGAAGGCACGCGCCTGTGACGCACAACAAAGACTCCACCTTCTTCCTCAAGCCCTTGTCGCTTCAAAACGAAGGACCCTGGCCGCACTGGGGGCTCAGGAACACTTGAGGTCTACGTAATCTCCTCAAACGTGTCTTGTTCATCTTGAAATCGTTGATCGAGTTTCTTTGCTACAGGGCTGTTCTGGGCTTTGGTGGGGTGGCTGTCGTTGCGATCGTGATCTTTGTTGTCACGTGCTTTCGCGTCTGGACCCCCGACTTTGGTCTTACCCGGTTCATCCCGATTGGGAGCGAGTTTAACAACCGCGGGATTGAGGCTTATCGCACGGCGCCCAAATATGTGGACCCGTATCCGGCAAACCGCTGGGGATTTGATGGCCAGCATTACGCAGAATTGTCGCTCGATCCGTTGTTGCGCGATCCGCAGTTGAACACCGCGCTGGACAATCCACCTTATCGTGCGCACCGCATCCTTCTTTCTTGGCTGGCCTGGATCGGCGGCCTCGGGCGCCCGTCATGGGTTCTCAATGTTTATGCGGCGCTCAACCCCCTTTTCTGGTTGGGGTACATCGCAATCCTATTTGTGCTTTTTCGCCGGCATGGATGGTTCGGTGTGGCTGGGTTTGCGGCGATGCTGCTCACGTGCGGCGTCGTCGAATCGACCTGCCGGGCGCTCACGGATTTTCCCTCCTTTGTCTTGATGACCGTAGCCCTTATGGTGGGAGGCCTAGGAGGTGCGGGAACCTTGGCGTTGGCGGCCCTCTCCCGTGAGGTCAATCTGCTCGGACTGTTCGGCTTGCTGGAGTTCAGGCGTCCCTGGCGCGTTGCCCTGAAGAGAAATATCCTGATAGGGTTGTTTTCAGGGATTCCGCTTCTGATCTGGTTCGCCTATGTGGCGTGGCGATTGAGGCCAAGCGGTTCCATGGCTGGCGGGAATCTGGACTGGCCGCTGCACGCGATATTTCAAAGGCTGGCGGATGCTCTGGTTGCAATTCACCGGGACGGTTTCCAGTGGAGCGACTTGCTTAGCCAACCTAGTGAGCCGGATGCGGTTCTCACTATCGTTGGGACGTTGACCCAATGTCTGTACGTTTTGACGCACCCGAAGTGGGACGACCGGCTTTGGAGGGTCGGCGCGATCTTCATACCGTATTTCCTTTGCGTCTCTTCCAACGTATGGGGTGGGACGGTTTATTTCACGGTCACCCGTCACGCCCTTCCGATTACGCTGGCGTTCAATCTCTTGCTCGCAATAAGGCCAAGTCGGTTGTGGCTTCTTTGGTTTGTCCTGGGCAACTGCTTTGTTCCGGCGGGGGTTTGGGAGTTTGCCCGGTTTGGCCACGATATGCCTCACCGGCCGGAATACACAGTCGAAGCTGCGCCCCAAACCGCCAAAGACATTGTGGCCCGCTTTGGCGGCGGATGGGCCGTGGTGGAACAGAACAAACTCAAGACCTGGCGCTGGGCAACTGAACAGCAGGCGACATTGGTCATTACAAACACGAGCCGCAAACCGCTCCAAGTTCAGCTCGGTTTTCGAATTTCGAGCCTTATTCGTCGCGATCTGCGCGTCAGCGTGCATGGAGCAACAATTTGGTTGGGAGCAATCGATCGAAGGCCCACCCTCACCTCAATCCTGACGCCAAGCCTGAATCTGCCCCCCGGAGACACTGAAGTGACGTTTTCTACCCCGCAGGCCCCCGTGTCTCCAAAGACGGATGACCCGCGCTCCCTGGCTTTCAGGGTGATGGACTTGGTGATCAAGGGCCTGCCGGAGCAGTAAAGGCGGTGCCGCTCCGGGGTCATACGCCCGACGGCTTCCCCTCCCTGAGCCGGCAACTTCTCATTGCCATCGGCGCGGTGCGGGTCGTAGCGTGCCCGTGCATGGCGCTCTCTCTATTCTCGAAGGATAAAAAGGCCATTCTTGCGCGCTGCCGCGACGATTATCCGACCCGGATGCGTCAGAAGTACGACCCGTTCTACCACGCGATCGACTCCCAGCACGGGACGACCATCCGCCTGGACGGCCGCGACATGATCATGCTTTCAAGCAACGACTACCTGGGGCTGGCCTTCCACCCCAAGGTCGTCGAGGCCTCCTGCGCCGCCACCAGGAAGTGGGGCACGAGCACGAATGGAGCGAGGCCCTCGAACGGGTCCCGAAGCTACCATGTCGAATTGGAGGAGAAGCTGGCCGCGTTCCTCGGGCGCGAGGCCTGCCACGTCCACGCGGCCGGTTACCTGTCGTGCATGTCCGCGGTCGCCGCATTCGCGCAGAAGGGGGACATGATCTTAGCGGACAAGAACATCCATTCCTGCCTCCTCGACGGGATCCGCCTCACCATGGCGACGGTCGAGCGCTTCTCGCACAACAGCCCCGACGACCTGCGCTCGATCCTGGCGACGGCCCCGGGCGACGCCCCGAAGATGCTCGTCGTCGAGGGAGTGTATTCGATGGAAGGGCACATCGCGCGGCTGCCTGAGTTTGCGGAAATCGCGGAGGACAGCAACTGCTTCACAGTCCTCGACGACGCGCACGGCTTCGGCGTCCTGGGACGCCAGGGCCGCGGGACGGCCGATCACTTCGGCCTGAACGACAAGGTCGACTTGATCTGCGGAAGCCTGTCGAAGTCGCTGGCGAGCACCGGCGGATTCGTCGCCGCCTCCCACGACGTCGTCGAGTACCTGCGGACAAATTCCAAGCAGACG
>Ga0181529_10003350_pt1 | contig 18315 bp, 18 predicted proteins | sample PEATcosm2014_Bin_36_FD_119763 | JGI IMG/M metagenome (GOLD analysis project Ga0181529, IMG submission 119763) | Peatland microbial communities from MTU Mesocosm Facility, Houghton, MI, USA - PEATcosm2014_Bin10_30_metaG | ecosystem: Environmental > Terrestrial > Soil > Wetlands > Peat | place... | reverse complement strand
CATGAAGGCAACCTGGCGGGCCGCCCGCTCGTGGACGCTCACATCGTCGGCGTGCGGTATAAGCAGGTATTCGTGGGGAAGGTTGTCGAGTGCGTCGTTGATGCAGTGCGAGGGGCTGGACGATGGCGTGCTCAAGATGGTGATCCGACCGTCCTGTTTCTGCAGCGCGCGGCAGATATCCAACGTTGCATCGGTGGAGCCGCCATCCAGAACGAACAGGTCAAAGTCCGCATGCGACTGACGCAGGAGGCTGCCGATCGCCTCCACCAGATAAGTTTGCGCGTTCAGAGTGGGCATCAGGAAGGCAATCCGGCTCATACGGCGTTACCTGCCCTTCAGATAAGAGGCTGTATCGAGAATCTGCGTATCCAAATGGCGCAACGGCAGATCGAGCGCGGCGGCGAGGCCGCGCATGGCGGTGCCGTCGCCCACGTAGACATCGTCCGCCCGGCCGTCCGGCGTGGCGCGATGGATCGGCGCTTCGCGGTGGCCGAGCAGAATGGCGGCGCGGCGAGCAAGCGCCGCGATCTCGATGGTTGTTTCGCCTTGCGTATCGAAATGGATCGGCGCGGCACCTGGCGACAGCAGCAACGTGCCCAGGGCCAGCAGCAACAGGTCGCCGACATGAACGTAAGAACGCATGACCCGCCCGCGGGCGCGGATCTCGATCGGGCGGCCCTCGATCAGCGCGACGAGGAACGACGCAAGGGCATAGACGTCGGTCTTGTTGATGAACGGGCCCGCAAGGTTGAAGACGCGGGCGACTACCAACGGAGTCCCGGCACGACCGGCGAGGGCGGCGAAACGCTCCTCGTCGAGAAGCTTGGACATGCCATAGGGATTCGCATCGGGGCTATAGACCGCGCCGGATGAGGGCAGAAAGATGCCGCGCACGCCGCGGCGCTCGATCAGCGCCGCCACCGTGTCGCGGATTTCCCCGTTGATGGCGAGGAAATTCGCGACGCCAAGACCCTCAACGCGGTCTTTCGTGGCGCAGGCATAGTGCAGCAGCAGCGGCGGCGCGCCGGCATAATCGGCAAGCGCCGACAGCGCCTGGCATTCCACGGAGCGGCCGGAGCGCAGCGGCAGTTCCCGCGCGTGCGCGCCGTAGACGAACACGCGCGCGCGCAAGGCCGGACCGAGCGCCTGATCGAGAAGATCGAGCGTGGCCTGCCCGAGCCAACCGCCCCCGCCCGTCAGCACCACGGGCACCGGATCGGCGGCCAGTGCCGCGGCGATGCGGGCGAACAAGGTCACCGCCTCACGCGGGGCGGCGACAGAAGGCCGCGATCTCATCGATCATGTAGTCGATGTGGCCGTCGCCAAGGCCGGGGAAGACGCCGATCCAGAACGTCGAGGTCATGACAAGATCGGCCGCATCGAGGCTGCCCGCGACGCGATGCGGCCGGTCGAGCATGTAGGGCTGGTGCAGCAGGTTGCCGCCGAACAGCAGCCGTGTCGCGATCTTCCGATCCGCCAGATGGCGCACCAGCGCGTCGCGCGTGAACGGCGCGCCCGGCCTGACCGTGAGCGGAAATCCGAACCAGGACGGCTCGGCGTTCGGGGTCGGCTCCGGCAGGATCAGGAACGCTTCAAGGAGTGCGAGCCCCGCCTTGAGCCGGGCGAAATTATGCCGCCGAGCCGCGATGAAGCCCTCCAGCCGGTCGAGCTGCGCGAGCCCGACCGCGGCCTGCATGTCGGTGATCTTCAGGTTATAGCCAAGATTCGAGTAGGTGTACTTGTGGTCATAGCCGAACGGCAGGGTGCCGAGCTGGTGCTCGTAGCGCATCTTGCAGGTGTTGTCCTTGCCCGGATCGCACCAGCAATCGCGCCCCCAGTCCCGGATCGATTCCAGTATCCGCTTGAGCTTGCTGCGGTTGGTGAAGACGGCGCCGCCCTCGCCCATGGTGATGTGGTGCGCCGGATAAAAGCTCAGCGTGCCGATGTCGCCGTGGGTACCGACGAGTTTGCCGCGGTACGTCGCGCCGAGCGCGTCGCAGGTGTCTTCCACGACATACAGGTTATGGCGCCGCGCGAGCGCGAGCACGGTATCGAGGTCGAACGGATTGCCCAGCGTGTGGGCAATCATGATGGCGCGCGTCTTCGGCGTAATCGCCGCCTCGATCCGATCGGCGCGGATGTTGTAGGTCGGGATGTGCACATCGACGAAGACCGGCACGAGGTTGTTTTGCAGGATCGGGTTGACCGTCGTCGGGAAACCCGCGGCGCAGGTGATGACCTCGTCGCCCGCCTTCAGCGCGCGTGCGCCAAGCATCGGGCTGGTCAGCGCGCTCATCGCCAGCAGATTGGCCGATGAGCCGGAATTGCAGGTCAGCGCATGCTGCACGCCGAGAAAGCGGCGCAGCCGCAACTCGAAGGCGTCGTTGAAACGGCCGGTGGTGAGCCAGAAGTCGAGTGCGCTATCGACCAGCGACACCATGTCGGACGCGCCGTAAACCTTGCCCGAAACCGGTACCGGCGACTGGCCCGGCTCGAACGGCCGCGGCGCATGCGCGATCTCGGCGTATTCGGCCACGAGTTCCAGAATCCGCGCGCGCAGGGCATCGGTGTTGCGGGTGGCCGGGTCGGTCTTGTCGTTCATGCAGGTTCCATCGTCGGGCCCGGCCGGGTCGAGGTCGTGGCGACGTAATCGGCGATCTGGCCGAGCGTGAGCGCACGCATGTCGGCTCCTTCTCGCCAGGCGCGATACCAGCGCACGGTTTCGGCGAGCGCCCGGTCGATCGGCCAGCGCGGCCGCCAGCCGAGGTCCCGCCGCGCCTTCGTCGAATCGAGCGTGAGCAGCCCAGCCTCCTTGCCGCCAGCCGGGCTGCTCTCGACCACCGGACGAATGTCGCCGCCCCAAAGGGTGCAGACCCGGTCAGCCAGTTCGCCCACCGTCACGTCGCCGCCGGGGTCGGGGCCGAAGTTCCACGCCTCCCCCGCCCTGGGTTGCGCCGCCAGGGATTCGATCGCGACCAGGTAGCCCGCCAGCGGATCGAGCACATGCTGCCAGGGGCGGACCGCTCCGGGCGCGCGCAGGATCGGCGCGCGGCCGGCGAGCAGTGCTGCGATGAGATCCGTCATCAGCCGGTCGCGCGCCCAGTCGCCGCCGCCGATGACATTGCCGGCGCGCACGGAACCCAGCGCGCGGCCGGCGAAGAACGAGCCGGCATAAGCGGCGGTCACCAGCTCCGCGCAGCCCTTGCTGCTGCTGTACGGGTCGTGCCCACCCATCCTGTCGTGTTCGCGATAACCCCAGATGATGTCACGGTTCTCGTAGCACTTGTCGCTGGTCACGATCAGCGTCGTCAGCGCCGTCCCGCAGGCCCGCGCCGCCTCCAACAGGTGCACCGTGCCCATGACGTTGGTGGCGTAGGTCTCGACGGGCTGCTCATACGACCGCAACACCAGGGGTTGTGCCGCCATGTGGATGACGATGTCGGGCGCGCCCCGCCGCAGGCTCGCGCCGAGCGCGGCGGCGTCGCGGATGTCGCCGATTTCGTGCTGGACCGCGCCCTCAATGCGCGCGGCCTCGAACAGGTTGGGCTGCGTCGGCGACGCCAGCGCGAAGCCGTGCACCCGCGCGCCCATCGCCGAAAGCCACAGCGCCAGCCAGCCGCCTTTGAAACCGGTATGGCCGGTCAGGAAAACCCGCTTACCGTGCCAGAACTCCGGCGACGGCAGGCGGCCCGCTACCACAGCTTCCATGGCGCCCGACCCGTGCTCCAGAGATCCTCCAGCGTCTGGCGGTCGCGCAGCGTGTCCATCGGCTGCCAGAAACCGTGATGGCGGAAGGCCATGAGCTGGCCGGTGCGCGCCAGCGTCTCCATCGGCTCGCGCTCCCAATAGGTTTCGTCGCCGTCGATCAGGTCGATGACCTTGGGCGACAGCACGAAGAAGCCGCCGTTGACCAGGTTGCCATCGCCGGGCGGCTTTTCCTGGAAGGCGCGCACGCGATCGCCATCCGTCACCAGCGCGCCGAAGCGGGCCATAGGTTGCACCGCCGTAACGGTCGCGTGCCGCCCATGGGCACGGTGGAAGTCGATGGCGCCGGCGACGTCGATCGCGCCGACGCCGTCGCCGTAGGTCATGCAGAACAGATCGTTGTCGCCCAGGTAGGAGCGTACCCGCCGGATGCGCCCGCCGGTCTGCGTATCCAGTCCGGTGTCGACCAGGGTGATGTGCCAGTCCTCCGACATGGTGCGGTGCACCGTCATGCCGTGCCGGACATCGATCGTCACGTCGGAATTGATGAGGTGATAGTGGAAGAAGTACTCCTTTATCTTATAGCCCATGTATCCCAGGCATATAATGAAATCATTGATCCCGTAGTGGGAGTAGATCTTCATGATGTGCCAGAGAATCGGGTAACCGCCGATCTCGACCATCGGTTTCGGCCGGGAGCTGGTTTCCTCGGCCAGGCGCGAGCCGCGGCCGCCGGCGAGGATGACGGCCTTGATGCCCTCCATGCCCGCCATCAGTCCGCCCCGTCCGGTGGCGGTGGCAGGTAGCGACCGATCTCGGCCATCAGCGCGGGCTCCAGGGGCGGCGTCATGCGGTGCAGCGGCTCGGACGCCATGCCGCCGCTGGCCGTCACGCGGCTCGAAATTTTCGGGAAGTAGCTCTGTTCCGGGTCGATGCGGACGAGGAAGGCGGCGACCCCCGGCGCGTCGAACAGGGCACGGAAGGCGGCATCGTCGGCGAACCCCGGGCCGATCGGCATCGTGGCGACGCCATAGGCCGCGAAGATCGGCGCCCAGTTGGGCAAGCCGAGGCCGGTGCGGACATCGCAGCCGATATAGCTGCCCTTGAAGTAGTTTCTCTGGGTCATGCGGATGGAAGCGTAGCCGCCGTCATCGAAGATGAAGATCTTCAGGTTCAGGCGATTGAGCACCGCAGTGCCGATCTCCTGCAGGTTCTGCGAGAATCCGCCGTCACCCTCGATCAGGATCGTGCGGCGATCGGGGTATGCCAGCGCCGCGCCGATCGCACCGCTCAGCCCATAGCCCATGGCGGCGAGGCTCTTGTTGGTGACCATGAACTGCCCGTCGCGCAGCCGCAGCGCCTGTAGCGAAACCGTGAAGGCGCCGCCGCTGCTGCACGGGATCATGACGTCGTCGTCGCGGCAGAAGTCCGACAGCCCGAAGTAGAACGCATAGGGCGAGATATAGCCCTGACCGGTCTGGTTCACCGGCTCGACCAGCGGCACCGCCGCGCGGATGCGCCGGCAATAGGCCACCCAGTCGTCGTGCCGGCCGAGGTCGCGCGCCGCGAGACGCACCAGCAGGTCGTTCGCATCGGCCACCAGCGGCAGGTCGACGTTCGGGTGGCCCTTTTCGAGTTCGGCGGGGTCCAGCTCGACCTGGATGACCTGCGCGAGGGGGGCGAATTCCTGCCAGTTGAAGCCGGTCTGCTGCAGCCCGAGCCGGCTGCCAAGCACCAGCAGCACGTCGCTCTGCTGCATCACCAGATTGGCGGACCGCTGGCCCCAGGTGTTCGGCCGGCCGAAGAAAAGCGGATGCTCCTCCGGCACGCGGTCGGCGCCGTTCACGGTGGTCAGCAGCGGGATGCCGAGTTCGGCCAGCCGCCCGCGCAACCCCCGCGCCGTGGCGCGGCCGACGCCGCCGCCGATCAGGATCACCGGCCGCTCGGCCTGGCGGAGCTCCGCCGCAACGATCTCGACGGTTGCCTCCGGCGCGACCGCGACGGGGGGGAGCGCGAAGGGCGGGCCGGTGAGCGCCGCCGGATCGACCGGCCGGGCCTGCACGTCCAGCGGCATCTCGACGAAGACGGGACCGCGGCGGCCATACCGGGTCAGGCCGACCAGCCGCTCCCACTCGGCGCGCGGCGCCGGCGCGTCCATGCAGATCGAGGCCAGCGTGACCGGAGCGGCGATGGCGACGCCGTCGATCTCCTGGATGCCGCGCTGGCGCAGCGTGCCGCGCGCCAGATCGGTCGTCTTCACCTGGCCGCCGATGACCAGCAGTTCCCGGCTTTCCAGCCAGGCGCCGCCGATCGCGGTCATGATGTTGGTAAGCCCGGGGCCGGCGGTTACCAGGGCGAACGCCTTTGGCCCCTCCGAGATCTCGTTGAAATACTCCGCGGCGACCCCGGCACAGACCTCATGGACCGTCGGGCGCATGGCGAAGCGGTGCCGGAAGCTTTCCAGCGCGTGCATGATGTTGCCGCCTGCCACGAAGAAGCAGGTGGTGTAGCCGAGATCAACGAGCCAGTCGGCAAGCACATCGGAGTACTTCATCATGGCGGGAATACCAGCATGTTGCGGCGCGTGGCACAAAGATCAGCCTCGGTCGCCGCGGCGCCGGGACGACCAGCACGGTGCGCGACACATGGAAAGTGGCCCAGGTAATGTCACGCCCTCAGTTGAAACGCGCCTGATCGCGATGGCACGCCGCAAATTAGGCAGCCCCGGCATCCGGCGCAAGCGCCGCGTTGCCGTGGTTCGGGCCGGCATACCGACGGCCGGGTGCTACCCCGCCGCCGCCTGGCGAAGCGCCGCGGCCAGTTGAAGGCCGACCGTGACGTGGGAGAACTCGGCTTCGACCAGCGCACGCCCGACCGCTCCCATGCGCCGGCACAACGCCGGATCGCCGCGTAGCGTCAACAGGGCGGACCGCCACTGCTCCGGCGTGTCGGCGAGGAAGCCGTTGACGCCATCGCGCACCACCACCCGGTTCATGCCCACCGGAGAGGCCACCACGGGCAGTCCGCACGCCATGTACTGGATGAGCTTGTAGGCGCACTTGCCCTCGCTCCATTCGTCGTGCCGCAAGGGCATGATGCCGACGTCGAAGCCGCTGATCAGGCGGCCTTCGTCCGCCTCGCTCCAGGGCAGGTTACGGACCGCGACCCCGTCCAGCGCGAACGGCCCCGATCCCACCAGATCCAATCTGACCCCGGCCCCGGCGGTCAGTTCGGCGAGCACCCCGGCGAGCGGCGGCAGATACATCGCCGCGTTCGCCGGTGAGCCGATCCAGCCGATCGTGAAGCCGCCGTCCGGCGTTCCGGTGGCCAGCGGATACCGGCTCAGATCGACCGTCGTGGGCAGCTCGAGGATGCGGGGGGCCTGCATCCGCCTGGCCCATGCCCCCAGATAGGCATTCCCCACGATCGCCAACCGGCTGGCGCGCACGATGGCGGGCAATTTGCCGGCCAGGGCGGCACGAACCAGCGGGTTGGGGTGCTCCTGGTAGCGCAGGTGCCAGGCGTCGTCGAAGTCCACCACATAGGGCCGGCCGCCGAGCAGCCACCGCTCGATCGGCCAGGGCAGCCACGGCACGGCTTCCTTCTCCAACCAGATCAGATCGGTGTGCGCGCGGTCCAGCATGGTCCGGAAGCGGCGGGTGTAATAACCAAGGAGCGACGAAACGGCCGCCCGGCGGCCGGCGTAGAGCCGGATCAAATACTCATCATCAAAGAATGAATGGACATCCACTAATACGTTCTGTTGCCGCAGCACCGGCAGCATGTCCAAGAAGCGAAGACGACTAGCGGACCCGAGTCTAGAATACCGGCACAGTGCTAGAACCGAGATAGACGCCATCTTCCTGACCCGAAAGGCTCCCCATGCGTCTGTTTAGCAGCCGTACCAGAGTCTGCATATGCTCATCCCCCGCGGGGTTGGTCAACCCGCGGCGGGGATGGCAAGTGCGGGTGGCGACCGGTCGCTGATCGGGCACTTTTCGGTGCTGGAGGATCCGCATCAGCCTGGCAAGATCTTGTATCCACTGCCCGAGGTCATGCTGCTGGTGTTGTGCGCGACCCTGTCGCGGTGTGGAAATTGATTTTTCCAGACCCGGCAAGGCTACCGACAACGCCCACATCGAAGCCTTCGCCGTGCCGTATCTCCCCAACCTCATCCGCTGCCGCGGCCAGCCAACCTAACCCATGACCCCCCAAGGTTTTGCCCCGCTTACGATTTTGCGCTGCAAGGCTTTGATATCTCTATCTTGATTTCGTTCGGGGTGGGGTGACGCCCAGGTCTAACCGACCTTTAGTATCCGCTCAATCCGTCTGGAGTAACGGGTAAGAGGGAAGCAAATCATGAAATAAATGAGCGCCACGGCGCCATACACAGTGAATGGCTCGAAAGTCGCATTGTTGATGACATTCGATGTCTTCAGCAATTCGCTGAAGCCAATAATTGAGGTCAATGCTGTGGCTTTAACCAGTTGGACAAGGAAGCCGACTGTCGGTGCCACCGCAATGCGCGCTGCCTGCGGCAGAATGACAAGGCGTAGCTGGTACGGCCTGTGCAAGCCGAGCGCGGCCGCGGCATCCCACTGACTGAGAGGGATCGCCTCGACACAGCCGCGCCAGATTTCCCCGAGATAGGCGCTCGCCCACAACGTCAGGCCGAGTCCCGCCGCCATCCAGGGCTGCACGTCGATGCCGATCAGCGGCAGGCCGAAAAATACCAGGAACAGTTGCAGCAGCAACGGCGTGCCCTGGAACAGCTCGATGTAGAACACGGCACCGAGGCGCAATGGCTTGCTGGGGCTGATCCGCACTGTCAGCAGCAGCAGCCCGATGGAGCCGCCGCACAGGAAGCCCGCGAGCGACAGGCCGATGGTCCAGCGTGCTGCCAACAGCAGGTTGCGCAGGATGTCCCAAAAGGTGAACTCCATCAGCTGATGCCCGGCCCCAGCATGACGCGGCCGGCAAGTCCCAGCACCCGTCGCAGCAGGATCGACAAACCCAGGTAGATCGCTGTCACCAGCGCGTAGGTCTGGAACGAGAGGAACGTATGCGCCTGGATAAGGTCGGCCTCGTAGGTCAGGTCGCGCACCGCGATCTGCGATACCACCGCGGAATCCAGCATCGTGATGACCATCTGGCTCACCAGTGCCGGGAACACCGCACGCAAGGCCTGCGGCAGCACGATGCAAACGAAGATGATCAGGGTACGCAAGCCGAGTGCCCGCCCGGCTTCGCGCTGGCCGGGCGCCACGGCGTCGAGTCCGGCGCGAACGATCTCGGTTCCGTATGCCGAGACGTTGATCGTCATCGCCAGGATCGCCGCCACCGTTGCGTTCAAATGCAGGCCCAGACTGGGCAGGCCGAAGAACACGAAAAACAGTTGCACGATGAACGGCGTGTTGCGGATCAGCTCGACATAGCCCGACACCGCGGCACGACACCAGGCGAGTCGGCTGCGTCGCGCGGCGGCGCCGGCCACGCTCAGCAGGCCGCCGAACACGATGGTGACGGCGATCAGCCCGACCGTCATCACCACCCCGCTCGCCAGTGCCGCGGCACTGTCGACGATCCAGCCGACCTCGAGTCCGGCCACCCCGACGCTCCTAGAGCCTGTTCGGTGCAGGCAGCAGCACCGAACAGGCCGCGGGGTTTTGTTCGCGAGCGTGAGTCATACGTCCGGCCAGGCCGCGCGCAACAATCATGCCTTACAGGTCCTTCGCGTCGAGTGGCTTCTGCAGCCATTGGATCGAGATCTTGTTGAGGCTGCCATCGGCCTTCATTTTGGCGATCGCATCGTCGAGCGCCTGCTTCAGCGCCGGCTCGCCCTTGTTCAGCGCGATATGGTCGGGCGAACTCATCAGCTGGAATTTCTGCTCCGGCTCGATCGACGGGTGGCGGGCGAGCACCGACGCACCGACGTCGTTGCCCACCGCGATCAGCTGCACCTGGCCGGCGAGGAACGCGGCGATCACGCCGTTATAGTTGTCGAACCGCTTGATGTCGGCGGTCTTGGGCGCGGCCTCGGTCAGCGAGGTGTCTTCCAGCGTGCCGCGATTGACGGCGATGGTCTTGCCGGCCAGCGCCGCCGCATCGGGAACCGGCAACGCGCGCGGTCCCATCACCGCGATGTAGTAGGGTGCGTACGCGGCGGTGAAGTCGATGACCTTCTCGCGCTCGGCGCTCTTGCCGACGCTGAGCAGGATGTCGACCTTGTGTTCGTTCAGATAGGGAATGCGGTTCTGCCCGGTGATGCCGACGAGAGTGAGCTTGACGCCCAGCGTGGTGGCCAGGGCGTTCGCCACGTCGATGTCGTAGCCGTGCAGGCTCATGTCCGATCCCGCCGACGCGAACGGCGGGAAATCCTCGAAGATGCCGACCTTCAGCACGCCGGCCTTGTGGATGTCGCCGAGCGCGTCGGCCCAGGCGGCGGTCCATCCCATTGCCGCGATGGCGCAGCCCAGCAGAACCGCGGCGAAGCGGTGGTGCGGGCGATTGCGTGACGTCATGAGAACTCTCCTCTGTGGATGGGGGGTCGGCAGTTGTGGCATTACGCCGGATCGGCCGGCAGGAGAACGCAAACTTCGGGGGCGGAACGGACGACGACCGCCTCACCTGGCGCACCACCGCCCTGCCCGGCCGCGGCGCAGAAGACGCGCAACAAACGGAGATCGATATCACCGATACTCGGGCCAAGAACGGGCGCTATTGACAACCCTGGACCTTTCAACGTGCAAACTCAGTTTAGATAGGGTTCCAGCCATGCAAGCAACGGGCCATGCGCGGGTCAGTTCCGTCACGCCGCGATAGGCACCGGCAACCGGCGCCGGAGCGACCCCCTGGCTGCAGTCCTGTCCCCGGCGAGTCAGATCGACGAGAGAAGCTGATGGACCGCATCGCGCAGCTTCTGCCCCGGTGCGATGCCAATTGATCGGGCGGTTGCATTGACGCGGGACAGCACGCCGTCCCGGTAGATCGCGCGCGCGTCGCCGATCGGTGCGCTCATGGCGGAGACGGCGCCTGCGGCAATCGCTCGCTGATCAAGATGGTCCAACCTGCTGACGCCGGCATCGTCCAACCCGATTCCTGCGTCGCTGAAGAAGATCGCCCGCACGTCCGGCCCGACCGCGTTATCCGGCCGTCCACGGAACAGGGCGGCGTGGGAGCCGGTGATAACGATCTGCCCGGCGTCCCCAGGCTGCAACATGACGATGGAATCCGCGCAGATCACACCCGGGCCACCGTTCCTCTCCTTGATGACGAAGCGCCCGGCCTGCTCGACGTTTTCGAGTGCGCCGACGGGCAGGATCGCGGCGCGCATCAACGCGGCGCAGTCCCGGACGGTCTGCCCTGGGGCACACCCGAGGCGCCTTGCTGTCTGGTTGACGTGGCTGACGATGCCGTGCTCGAGGATGTGCTCGCCATCGCCGATGTGGCAGGTCGCGGCGTCCGCCGTGGCCGCCGCCAGATGGATCCCGTCCAGATAGGGCAGCCCGCGGATGCCGGCGTCGTTCTTGCCGACCCCCGCGTCGCTCATGACCAGGCCCCGCACCAGGAAGCGCGACGCGTTGTAGGCATTGAAATAGCCACCGTAGGACCCCGCCACGACCACGCGACCGCGATGGTCCTCGCCAATGTTGGAGCAGGATGCGACGGTCAGAATGTCGTCTTCGGCTTGCTTCATCGGTGTTGCTCCGGATTGGGTGTCGTTCGGTGCGCCAGCGGGACCCCGGCATGGATGGAGAATAAGACTTTGAATCCGCCAGATAAACGGCGGTCCTTGTGGGGTGCCGATCGGCGCCTCACCGCCAAGCTTAGCAGCATCGACCGCAGCTTGACGATGAAGGGTCTCTCGGATTCCCGGGGAATCCGCGGACAGCCTCTTTTCGCCTGCGTTATTTTGTATATGATGTTTTGGCGCCATTTTTGGAGCGGATCGCCGCAAGCGTCGGCCTGCCGCTCACCCATAGGAGATCGAGACCAGAGATGAGCGGTGTCTGTAAGGCCAAGAAAAACATCAGATACGAAATAGACCGCATCAGGCCGGCATTATGCGACCTGAGCCATAAGATTCACGCCAATCCGGAGCTCGGCTTCGCGGAACATAAAGCCGTACAGTGGCAGACGGAATTATTGAAGGAGCATGGATTCTCGATAGAGACACCTTACTCTGGTCTGGAAACTTCCTACAAGGCGACCTTCATCAAAGGAACAGGCGACCCGACCATTGCCTTCCTGGCCGAGTATGACGCCCTGAAGGGGTTGGGCCACGCCTGCGGGCACAATTTGATCGCCGCCATGGCGATCGGAGGAGCCATCGGCCTGGCGAAATGCACGGCGCCAGTCGACGGGAGAATCGTCGTCCTTGGCTGCCCGGCAGAGGAAACTGGCCATGGAAAAGTGATCCTTCTGGACAATGGCGGTTTCGACGGCATCGATTTCGCCATGATGATCCATCCGGGCAACCGCAACCTGATCGGTCGCGGCGGATTGGCGAGCACCAGACTGGACATCGAGTTTTTCGGCAAGGCAGCCCACTCCAAGGAGCCGGCGGAAGGAATCAACGCCCTGACGGCGCTGATCAACACCTTTACCGGCATCGACACGCTGCGCCAACTGTGGAGCGATGATGCCCGGATCAACGGAATCATCACGGCGGGGGGCATGGCCTCGAACGTCATCCCCGAATACGCGGCAGCCAGTTTCACGGTGCGCGCCAGGACGGGCAAGTATCTTCACAAGATGATCGCCGATATCGGCCGGGTGGCCGCCGCCGCTGCGCTGGTCACCGGGGCAAAATCGAAGGTGGCGACCGGCCTCGTTTCAACCGAACGCTATCCGAACCGGGCGATGGGCGAGACGTTCAAGGCAAACATGGCACTGCTGAACGAGACGATGACCTATCCTCCGGCCGGGTTGCAGGTCGGTTCTTCCGATTTCGGCAATGTGTCGATGGTCATCCCGGCGATCCACGAGTACCTGGCCATCGCCGGCACCGAGGTGAAGAACCACACCCCGGAGATGGCCGTGGCTGCGTGCTCTCCACGCAGCGATGAGATGCTGGTCAAAGGCGCCCAAGGTTTGGCGATGACCGGTCACGACATCCTGGCCAGCGCCGAGCTTAGGCAGCGTATCGCCGACGAGTTCCAGCAGATCATGGCGGCGCACCGATAGGAGACAATCATGAGTGACCATGCACGCAGCGACGCCGGAGAAAAGTACCGATCCCTGGAGGACGATTCCAAGTTGCGGGTGGCCGGCTATGTCACCTTGGCCGGAGCGTTCGTCATTCTATCCGGTATGTTGAGCAGCATCCCCGGTTGGCCGAATGCCTTCGACTTCATTTCGATGAGCGGCAATTTCGGCACGATCAAAGGCGCCGGGGCGAGTACGTTCCTGGGTTCGGGAGGCAACGGCGCCAGGCAGGGTTTCATGTTCGCCCTGACGCTGATCCCCGGTGTCATGCTGGCCTTGGGGATCATGAGCATCGTCGAGCAGACCGGTGGGCTGAAAGTGGCAAAGCGGTATCTGGCGCCGCTGATGCGCCCCCTCTTCGGAATGCCAGGATGCGTTTCACTGGCGATGATCGCCAGCATGCAGAGTACCGATGCCGGAGCCGTTCTGACCAAGCTGTTCTATGAGCACAAAGAGATGAATGATCGGGAGCGGCTTATCTTTACGCAGTATGAGATTTCAGGCTCTGCGGCCATCAATAATTACCTGACCATCGCTCCTGCTGTCTTCGCCGCCCTGATTGTGCCGATCGGCATTCCTCTGCTGATCATCATCGTCATGAAAGTAGTCGGGGCTAATGTTACGAGAGCCATCCTTCATCAGGTCTATTCCGACCATGCATTGGCCGATCGGAATTGACGGCCCGGCGTTTCGCTCTCAATCAAAGAGTGGCAGGAGATAATTTGAATGGCCAGCAAGACCTACTTTGAAATGTTCGTCGATGGCGCTCGTGAAGGATGGCGGATCGGCATCCATTCGCTGCTGCCGAACATGGTGATGGCGTTCACCATCATCAAAATACTCGAAGATACCGGCGTGATGAAGTTCTTGGGAAAATACTGTGCCCCGGTGATGGCGCTGTTCGGCGTGCCCGGCGAAGCCATCATGGCGTTGGTGGCGGCGCTGCTGTCGATCGCCGGAGGCGTGGGAGTGGCGGCAAGCCTGATGGCGAGCGGAACGCTGAGCGGCCCGGACGTCACGATCATCCTGCCCGGCATCTTCCTGTTGGGTGGCCAGGTGCAAAATATCGGGAGAATACTCGGCGTTATCGGCGTCCCCTCGCGGTTCTATCCGATGTTATGGAGCGTCACCTTGCTGAATGCCATCATCGGCATGCTCCTGATGCGCCTATTTTTCAGGGGTCTGTGAACCCGACCGGGAACGGGCAGCGCTCACTTGCCCATGGAGAAAGAACCTGTGGCCACTCCCCCGCCGCCGATCGAAGTCTCCGGGTTCCCGCGAGAACGGGGACGCAGTATGGCGAAGCGGCGGAACGACTGTGTGACGACCCGGGATTGAGCGCGCCAGCCCGTCGATCTTGCGATGAGGGTCCGAATGGGTTTTGGTTTATGGAAGAATCGCCGATACGGAGCGCCGGGATGACAACAACTGCGCAACGCAGGACGAAATCCGACGATATCGCCGAGCGATTGACCCGCGACATCCAAACCGGGATGTTTGCACCTGGCGCCTGGCTGAAGCAGATTGATCTCGAGGCACGCTACGGGGCGACGCGTATCGACGTCAGGCGAGCGCTCGAGCAGTTGGTCGTGAACCGGATCGTTCAACACGTTCCCAATCGCGGTTACCACGTCCATGCGAGCGACCCTGGCCGGACCGCGGAACAGCGAGCGGTTCGAGTCATTCTCGAGACGGCGGCGGCGGAGCTGATGATCCAGCGGGTGACCCCGAAGGACCTGGCCGACCTCACCGCGCTGGCCGACCGCTTCTCCGACCTTGTCAGGGACGGCACACTGCTCGAGCAGTACGAAGCCAACATCTCTTTTCATCTGCGAATGCTGAAGTTGTGCCCGAACCAGGAACTGGCGCGGCTGGTGGTGGAGGTGCGGGCCCGCTGCTCTTCGGCGCCGATCACCCAGTGGAAGACGCACGCGCGGATCGAGCAATCCGCCCGAGATCATTACGGCTTGATCGAGGCATTGGCTGCCGGTGACACCTCCGGTCTCAGGCATCTCGTCGCAGCGCATATTTTGCAGAACGAACCGGCCGAAGCTCACTCCGCCGAGCCGGCCCCACGTGTGAATCGGCGCCGAAGAAACCTCTAGGCCGGGAAGGCCCCGTCCAGATCCCCCAGATCCTGGGCGGTCAAGCGCAGCGACAGGGCGGCCGCGTTCTGCCGCACGTGAGCGGCGGCGCCGGATTCCGGGATAGAGATGACGTGTCCACTCCGCATGGTCCAGGCGAGAGCGACCGCGGCGGGGTTGCTTTCATGTCTCTCGGCGACGCGAGCCAGGGCGGGGCTCCTCAGCAGGTCGTTGCCGCTGCCGAGCGGAGAGTAGGCCATGATCGGCACGCCATGCCGCGTGCACCAAGGCAGCAGATCCGCCTCGATGCTCCGATCCGTCAGGCTGTATCGCACCTGGTTGGCGGCACAGGCATCCCCACCGCGGACGCGGAACAGATCCTCCATATCCGCCACGCGGAAGTTCGACACGCCCCAGCGCCGGATGCGTCCTTCCGTCCGCAGGGCTTCGAAGGAGTCCGCCACGACGCCGAGGTCCGACACCCCGCCACGCCAATGCAGGAGGTAGAGATCGAGATGGTCGGTGCCGAGGCGGGCCAGGCTCGCCGCGCAGGCCGCACGGATGCCGTTTGCCGTGGCATGGGAGGGGGCCACTTTCGAGACCAGAAACACCTTGTCCCGCTGACCCGCGATGACGCGGCCGACCATCTCCTCGGCGCGACCCTGCCCATACACTTCCGCCGTGTCGATGAGTGTCATCCCGAGGGAGATGCCGGTTCGCAGCGCTTCCTCTTCCTCCGCGGCCGGGTGGCGACCCTGCGCAAGGTGCCAGGACCCTTGGCCGAGGGCAGGGGCGCTACCGCCATGGGGCAGTTCCACGGCAGGGGCTCGTGGCTGTGCTGCGGCACTCCCCCCGGAGAGAGCCACAACCGCGCACGCTACACCGAGTTGCCGTCGTGCCAGACCTTCCATAGCGTCATCTCCCGTGTTGAGGGCAGTCCGAGAATACAGCTTCTCGCCTGGACGGGGCTAATCCCGGTGACCGGCCCACGCGGCAACGGGATGGGCGCCCCCCCTATTTCGCGAGGCAAGGCGGAACGCGTCGCGGCAAATCGGTCGTCGGATGGCGGCGTGAATGCGGCCCGGGGGCTCAGCTCGCGGCCTCGCGCGGCACGGGGCGCGGCTGGCCCGCATCGTCCAGCGCGACATAGGTGAAATCCGCGTGAGTTACCTTGATGCGGTCGCCGATGGGCTGGCGCAGGACCCAGACCTCGACACGCAACGTCAACGAGGTCCGCCCGATGCGCACCAGATCGGTGTAGCAGCACGCCACGTCGCCCACCTTCACCGGGCGCAGGAACGCCATGTCGGTCACCGAGACGGTGACGACGCGTCCGCCGGCGAGGTGCGTCGCGCTGATGCCGCCGGCTACGTCCATCAGCGACATGATCCAGCCACCGAAGATGTCACCAGCCGGATTGGTGTCGGCCGGCATTGCCAACGTCCGCACCGCCAGTTCGCCTCTTGGTTCCTCGGGCGGCGCCCCTGGTGCCGCGATCGGCTCAGCCATCGTCGACCTCTCCGTTTGGTGTGGACGAGGATGTACAGCATCGAGGCGATGCGCTGCACGCCCGAGTTACCGGTGCCTTCCGGTTGCGGGTACTGCCGAGGCAGACCCACATCTACCCCGGAGCGCCACCTGAAAGCACGGTCGCTACGGCTCGATATGGGCCTTACGCCCGGCTTCCTGGTTTGCCCCGGTCGCCGGTCGGACCGCTACCTGCCCACCCGGGCGCCGACCTGTTGGTTCCAGCGATCGTACGCGTAGAGCAGCTTGTCGGCGTCCAGCGTTACCTCTACCGGCACCTCGGCGATCAGCTTTGCGTAGTTGGGACGGGTGTACTCACCCACCAGCCGTTGGCTTTCCTCGGGCGCCATCGAGAGCGGCACGTCCTTCACCGCGGGACCGGGATAGAAGTAGCCCTTGTCATAGGTCATGGCCTGGGCGGGCTTGCTCAGCATGTACTTGATCAGGTCCAGCAGCACGGCGAGCTTGTCGTTCGACACCCCCTTCGGGATCGCCCAGTAGTGCGCGTCGGTGACCCAGTGGAAGCCCTCCAGCACGATGATCTCCGCTTCCTTCGGCACCACGCCGAGGATGCGCGGATTGAGGTCCCAGCCCAGCTGCGTGGCGATGATGTCGCGCGAACCCTGGCCCAGCTCCTTCATTGTCGCTGCCGTGCCGGTCGGGTAGTACTCGATGTTCTTGCCGAGCTCGACCAGGTACGACCAGGTATTGTCCCAGCCGTTCGCCGGGTCCATGGGGGCTTTGTCCTTCAGCAGATAAGGCAGACCCATGAGGAAGGTGGCGCCGGGGCCGGAATTCGCGGGGTTGGCGTAAAAGAAGCGTTTCGGATGCGCGCGGGTCCAGTCGAGCAGCTCCTGCGTGTTCTTCGGCGGCTGCTTCACCGCATCGGGCATGTATTCCAGGAGCGGGCCGGCTGGAGAGAATACGTCGCATACCCCCTGGTTCTGCGCCAGGCCCTGCATCTTCCATGCGCCGGGTAGATAGATGTCCTCCAGGTTCGGCAGGGCGGCACCGTAGTCCGAGACGACCGGAATCCAGAGGTCTTGGGCAACGCCCGCCGACATGCCGCCGACGCCGGTCAGCACCAGGTCGATGTCGACCCGGCCGGCAGCCTGCTGTGCCTTGAGCTTGCCCGCAAGCTCCGGCGCCGGCGCCTGCGAGAACGCGACCCCCGAGACGAGACGGGGATTGGCCTTGGCGTAGGCGTTGATGACGGCCTGCGTGAGTTGCAAATCGCCGCCGACGTCCATGACGCTCAGCGCCACCGGCGAGGCCGGCAACGCAGGAAGAGCGGCAGCCGACGCGCTGCGTCCCCCGAGTGCGGCAAGTCCTGCTGCGCCACCCATCAGCGCCCGGCGGGTCGTCGGTATGCTGCGCACGAATGTCCTCCCCGATCTGTTGAGGCATTCTGGACCATGAATGAGGCCAGCGCCAGGATGCCGCATACCACCATAGCAACGATCGGCAGCAGCATCCAGCAGCCATCCTCATTCGCGGCCGGTATTCACGCAATCCGGATCGCGTTATCGGCGATCAGCGTGCCCAATCCCGTGACGGTGCTCCCCAGCCCCTGCAGCACGGCAATCGTGCTGCCGCCGCCGTGGCCGGTCGGATCGAAATTGACCAGGGCATTGGCGCCCTGATCGACGATCGTCACGTAATTTCCCAGCGCCGCGACGTTGCCATTCAAATTGATGCTCGCCGCGCTCAGCACGGAACTGAAATCCAGCACATCCGTGCTCGGACTGAAGCCGGACACCTGGTCCACGCCGCCCGTGTGCAGCATCAGCGT
>Ga0181529_10003349_pt1 | contig 18321 bp, 19 predicted proteins | sample PEATcosm2014_Bin_36_FD_119763 | JGI IMG/M metagenome (GOLD analysis project Ga0181529, IMG submission 119763) | Peatland microbial communities from MTU Mesocosm Facility, Houghton, MI, USA - PEATcosm2014_Bin10_30_metaG | ecosystem: Environmental > Terrestrial > Soil > Wetlands > Peat | place... | reverse complement strand
CCGCGCAGCGTCTCCATCATTTGCGTGGAGCGGAGCGCCGCCGCCGGATGATAGACCGGGAAAATAGTGCGGCCGTCGACGAGCAGCGGGCGGCCGTGATCGCGAGTGATCTTTGCCTCCGGCAAAAAATAGTTCATCGAAAAACGCCCGAGCGTCACGATGAGCTTCGGGTTGATGATCGCGATCTGCCGCGTAAGGTACGGCTTATAGGCTTCGATCTCCGCCGGCAACGGATCGCGATTTTCCGGCGGGCGGCGCTTAACGATGTTCGTAATGTACACATCCGCGCGCTTCCATCCCAGCCCTTCGATCATGTTGTCCAATAGCTGTCCGCCGCGCCCGACGAACGGCCGGCGCAAGCGGTCTTCGTTCACACCCGGCGCTTCGCCGATAAACATCACCGCACAATCAATGTCGCCTTCGCCAAACACCAAGTTTGCGCTGTCGCGCAACGGCAATGCCGCGTTCGCGGCCATCTCCGCCTCGATCTTTTTGAGCTCGGTCGGCTTATCCATGTATTCAATTATAACGCACGAAATCGAATCTCCTTAATCGCCAATATGCGGGATGAGCCCGTCCACGTGCATGTGGCTCGAGTGTCCGTCCGTGGAAGACGTTGTAACCGTGGTGGTTGCGTTGCTCTCGTTGTTCTCGTTGTGCCCATGCGCCGCCCCATTATTCTTTGCGCTGCCGCACTGTTCATTAAACTCGGCCAACGCACCCGGATGAAGCGCGAGGTTGCTTTCCAAGCGCCCGATAAAAACGCCCGAGGTACTCACATTGAACGCGCCGCAATAGACATTTATCGGACCTGCGTCCTCCGTTGATGATGCGAAAGTTGATGATGCCGTGATAAGCGCGGACGTGGACGACGTCGCATGCGCGCCGTTATTTCCGCCGCTATTACCATTACCGTTGCTATTGCCGCGGCCGTGATCGCGCTCGCTATTGCCATTTCCCACGCCCACGCTCGCGCTGAGCGAGCTACTAATATCCTCATCGAGATCACTCGTGAGCTTTGGGATGAGGGTGCTCGAAGGCGCCAATGCCTGGAGAGCCGCGATCTCATTCGCGCGGCGCACCGCGAACGTTGCCTGCAGCTGCGCCTTCTCCGGCGCCGGCGCGACCGCAAGCTGGACGTTCTCGCTTAAGCGCTTCAAAGGATAGAGCGGGCTCGTCGGCGGAACATTCGCGGTGTCGGCATACGCCGAAACGCCCACGGCGACGCACAGCGCGGCAAGCGCTCCGATGCCGATCTTGAAGAACGTCGCCACGTACGCCGGCTGCGCGGGGGCTGAAGTCGTCGTAGCTATCGTCGCGCCGCGCGCGAGCGCACTTGCATCGAAAGCCGCCAGGAATCGCTCCCTGCCGTGTTCAATAAATTCCTTGCGCGGCAATAAACTTTTTTGCGCTGCGCGTGGAAGCTTTTTAGTTTTAGTAGTGAAAAATTTCATTGTTCAAATTCCTTCTGCAATTTCTCTCTGAGGCGAAGCGCCGCTACGCGCAGCGTTCCCTCCGGTTTTTCCATGATGTTCGCAATATCCTTATACGACATCTCGGCAACGAATCGCAGCTCAAAGAGCTCCTGCTCCTCGGTGGCGAATGTGGCGATCACCGTGCGCAGGCGACGATATTCCAGCACGTTGTCCGTGTCCGGGATCTCGCCTACCGCCATGCCGGCCACCTCGTCGTCCTCAAAGGAAGAGAACGGCACCGCTTTCTTTTGCCGGTAATGATCGATGAGCGTGTTGCGCGCCATCCGCCAGAACCACACCGTAAAGCGGCCCTTCTTTGGATCGAAGCTTTCCACGCGCTCGATGAGCTTGATGAAGATCTCCTGCGAAAGATCCTCCGCGATCTCGCGCGAACTCGTCCGGGAAAAGATGAATCCGTAGAGCTTTGGCGCGAGCTCATCATAGAGCGCCCCCGCCGCCCGTCGGTCTCCCTTCTTCATCCTGGCCACAAAGCGATCAAGCCGGTCTCGTTGTAAATCTTTTAACTCCATAGCGATATACGAATTGTGTCCTAAAATGTTACCACAAAGCGTGGCGAGAAGTCGGTCAAGCGGACGCGCTTACCCTTGTTATGTTCAGCCCTTCCACGCGCCCATCATCCGCCGGAAAAGGATCAGCTCCCCGGTATGATATCCCGCATGGTCGATGACTTGTATTACTTCCCTCGCGATCGTCTGCCCATCGCCCCATGGAATCCTCGCCAGAAGATCCGTCTTCGGATTTTTCACCATGGCCGTGAGTGCACGCATGTCATCCTCGTATCCCTTAACGCTCGCGTTCCACATATTTTTATCCGCTTTCTGTTTTGGATCGGGCCAATAATCCTTCGGCCACTCCAACTCTTGATAATGCTTGTTCCGCATGAAATCAACCATGTCGTGCTGGGTGACGCGAATGTGTTCGATAAGCATCCACGGCGTATAAGGCACCTTCGGCAACTTCTTGTTTATAAATGCCACGGGAAAATCCTTCACTGCGGCCGCAAATGGCGCATGCGTCCGCGGATGCTCAAGGTAGTCCAATAATTCCTTTCTTAGTTTTGCGTCGGTGATCATCATACGCTTATTATACTCCGGACTGCGTTGTGCTCTCGACAGGAATCGAACCTGTACCACCTCCTTCGGAGGGAGATATTCTATCCATTAAACTACGAGAGCTTCAGGCCTATCTTACTATAAATGTATAAATAGAGTAAATCACGGCGCAGATAAAGATGGCCGCCATCGTATCGAGGAGCACTTTCTCGCGGCCGGAGAGCGCGAGCGTGCGGCGCCCGACGGAGATGATAAGAAGATACTGCGTGCTGATAAAGATACCGCCGGCCACGCTCACGATCACCAAAAGGTTCGTAAAGCCGGACAGCGCGGCGGCGAGCGGAAGGACGATGATGGCGCCGCGCGAAACGATCGAGTTCCAGGAAAGATCTTTTTCAAGCGCGCCGCGGATCTCGCGCGCGAGCGGCAGCGACACGACGGCGATCGACGCAAGGCCAACGATTGCGAGCACATCCCGGCGCCAGAGCGGCCAGCCAGCGATGCCCGAGACCGTGTCTGTCGCCACATGCGCCGTCGTGCCGATCACGCCGAGCGCAAAGAGCCAATAAAGCAACCCTGCAAAGGCAGTGCCCGCGATGAATATGACGAACATCCCCGTGCCGAGTCCATCGCCGTTTTTTATCCTTGGCCGCACAAGTTCATACACCTGTTCAACACTCGTCCATCCGGCAAGAGAGAACAGCACGGCGCCGAATGGAAGGAAAAAGTTCTGCGGAACCGCGAGCGGCATGTTTGCGAACGCGCTGCCCGCGTGGCCAGAAAAATAAATAAAGAGTATCGCAAACGATACGAGTGCGACGCCGGTCGCCTCGAGCCCGGCGATCTTTCCCTCGCTCCCCCAGATGAGGCACGCGAGCAAAAGCCAAAACAGCGCGAACGCCATGCCGGGCGAAAGTCCCGGCAATACTATCTGCACAAACCGCGCGCCGAGCACAAGATAGGCGACGAATCCCAAAAGTAATCCGATCACGATCGCGAAAAACCCGATCCAAAATCCCGTGCCGCCAAAATATTTTCGCGCGAGGCCGAGAAGACGTTCTTTCTCGTGCACCGCGCCGAGCGTCCGCAGATAGATGATGTGCGCCATGGAGACCACCGCCGCGAGCGCCACAAAGTAGGCCAGCGCGATCATCCACCCGGACGCCTGGATCACATACGGCAGAGCAAAAACGCCTTCCCCGATCGTCGCCGCGGCCACGATCGCCGCAATGATGAGAGGATTTTTTACCATGCGCCGCTATGCTTTATACACCAAGTCCCCTTCGCGCACGCGCTTCTTCAATTTGATGCCGATCTGCTTCTTTGGCATCGCCGCTGCGACCGGCTTGTGATCGAACTGCATCGATTTCGACGCCTCGCGGAAATCCGTCGTCGCACCCTTAAAATATAATTCCGTTCCCGCTTTTATCTTTGTGTTGAACTTTACGATCGCCACTTTGATGTGCGCATAGTAATGCGTCACCTTGCCAACGGGCTTCATCGCGCGCGACGCCTTCGGCGCTGATTTTTTTGCCGAAGTCTTCGCTTTTATTTTTTTGACAGTCTTCTTTTTCTTTGCAGCCATGCTTTTATTCGATCTCTCTTTTTTCCTCTTCCTGATGGATCAACGCGATCACTTTCTCCACGAGTGACTTCGGGTCGGGATCAAAAATGGCCTTGCCGTTGCCGCGATGCGCGATCTGCAAAATATGCTCAAGCTCATCGCTTGTGCCGCCGGTGCCGGTAAGCACGCCCTGCGGCTTCTTGTCTTCAAACGCGATTGTGAACTCGTTCAGCGTACCGATGCGGCCGTAGATCGTAATGACGGCATCCGCCGAGCGGGTAAGCAATAGATTGCGGCCCGAATAGCCAAAGCCGGTGTAGATAATGAGATCGTGATAGTCGAGTGGCAGGCGGTACGTGCGTACATGCGCGGCCTTGGACTCCGCGGGCGAAAGGCCGATCACGATGCCGCCAGCCTCCTTCGCCCCTTTTGCCGCATACCACGGGATGCCGGTGGTCGCGCCATCCACAAGTACCATACCCGCCTCGGCGATCAGCTTGCCGATCAGTTCCGCTTTCTCCACCGTGCCCGGTGGGCAATGCTCTATCTCAGCCGCCCCCGAGATGCAAACTTTATACTTAAGGTGATACGCCGTATCGATTTTTTTAGTGGTCATGATATTTGTTTGTTCTCTTTATTATAACGTAACGCTCTCGTTTAGGTGCGGCACCTCTGCCGTAACGCCGAACTCGTCGATTATTTTATGCGCGAGCGTTTCCGACGACGCCTGCTCCCCTTGCACCACGAACACTTTCTTTAATGAACTTTTCATAGAGCTCAACCAGTCCAATAAGTGTGGCTGATCCGCGTGCGCGGAATATCCAGGGATGTCGATCTTCCGGCACCGCACCGGCACGGCCTCGCCAAAAATGTGGACTTCGGTGGCGCCCTCAAGGAGCTGCCGACCCATCGAACCTTCCGCCTGATATCCCACAAACACCACTTCGCTCTTTGGATCGGGAAGATAGCGCAGCTCATGGTGCAAAATACGCCCGCCGTTCGACATGCCGGAACCGGCGATGATGATCTTCGGCGCGGGCACATCGTTGATCGCCTTGGAACCCTCCGTATCAAGCGTGACCCGCAGATCGGGAAAGCTCAAAACGTCCTCGCCCTTCTTTAAAATATTCTCCACGGTATCGTTGAACGCATCTTCGTGTTTTTTGAAAAGTTCCGTGAGCTTGATCGCGAGCGGGCTATCGAGGAAGATCGGCTCATCCGGCAGTTTGCCTTCCTCGTACAACTGATGAAAATGGAAGAGCAAATCCTGCGTGCGTTCCATCGCGAACGACGGGATCATCAGCACGCCGCCCGCTTTGAATGTTTCGTCGATCGCGCCCTGCAGCATCTCGCGGCGGCGGCTGATGTCTTCGTGCACGCGGTCGCCGTACGTGGATTCGATCAGGCAGTAATCCGCCGCCGGGATCTGTTCCGTCGGCTTGATGAGCGGCGACGGCACATTGCCAAGGTCGCCGGAAAACACGATCGTCTTTCCTTCGCACTCGATGTGGATGATCGCGGAGCCAAGTATGTGCCCCGCATCATAGAGCTCGATCTTGAACGGGCCGACCTCGACCGGTTCGTGATACTTTAATCCTTTCCACAACGCCAGCACTTTTGGGATATCCTTGTCGAGATAGAGCGGCGGGCGCGCCTCGCGCTCCGCTTCCTTCGCGAGCAAATGCTCCGAGTCCTCCAGCATCAGCTCCGCAAAATCGCGCGTCGCGTGCGTGGAATAGATCGTGCCCTTAAAACCGGCAAGCACCAGGCTCGGCAAGCGCCCGATATGATCCAAATGCGAATGAGTGATAAATACCGCGGCGACGGCTTTCGGATCGTATGCAAACTGATCGAAGTTTTCGCGGTCGGCGTAGTGGCTCCCCTGGTGAAGCCCGCAGTCGATCATGATCTTTGTCCCGCCGGATTCCAAAATATAATTAGAGCCCGTCGCTTCGCCCGTGCCTCCATAAAAAGTGAGTTGCATATGCAGTAAGTATACGGCTGCTTGCCGACGAGAACAAATCAAGGCGCGATTATTTTTTATCTCGTAATGCCGCTTCGAACACCGCACGCTCGTTCCATGAAATTTTTCGCCCTCGGGCAACATGGATCCAATCCTCGCTTCCTTTTCCGGTGCCGATGATCACGTCGCCCTCGTTCGCGAGCGAGACCGCCTTATTGATCGCCTCCACACGATCGAGAATTTTGTACACATGCTGATCCTCGCGCAACGGCTGCGGGATGCCGTCTCCGATCTCGTCCATGATCGCCTGCGGGTCTTCGTCGTACGGGTCCTCGTTCGTCAAAATAATTTCGTCGCAATAATCCGCGGCGATCGCGCCCATCGACGGGCGCTTCCACGTGTCGCGGCCGCCGCCCGCCGCGCCGAGCACGCAGATCAGGCGCGGGTTCGGAAACTCCGATGAGGGCTTTGGCTTCGCCGCGACATACGCGGCCTCGAGCGACTCCGGCGTGTGCGCGTAATCCACGACCGCGGTGCGATCGCCGACGCGGACGAATTCCATCCGCCCCGCCACGCCTCCAAATTCCAATATCGCATCTTCCGCAATCTTATTCGCGATGCCGAGCTCTTTTGCGATCGCCACCGCCACCGCAATGTTCTCCTCGTTGAACGGGCTCATAAGGAAGCTCGGCAGCTCGTTGTCGCGGCGCATCTTTGCGGAGCGGATGTGCGGCAATGAATCGTGGAAAAATTCGTCGTCTTTGGAATACGTGATCGGTTCGTGTTCGCCAAGCGCATCGATGAAGAAGTCAAAGTTCTTATCGTCACGATTTAAAAATACCTTGCCGCCTTTTTTGATCACATATTCCAAAAAATCCAGCTTCGCCTCGCGGTAATTTTCGAATGAGCCGTGCGATTCGATGTGCTCCGGCGCAAGATTCGTGAGCACGCCCATGTTCCAATGGATGAACCGGTGCCGGTGCTGGACGATCCCCTGCGACGCCACCTCAATAATTACGTAGTTGCACTTGGCGCGCACCGCATTGTGGAGGAATTTTTGCAGATAGGCGCGCCCCGGCATCGTATTGCCGATCACGTTCTTTCGGCTCTCATCGCCGATCTTCACGCGCAGCGACGAGATGAGCGCGGTGCGCTTGCCCGCATTTTCCAAGATGGCGTTGATGAGCTCGACGGTCGTCGTCTTTCCTTTTGTGCCCGTCACGCCGATCACAAAAAGTTTCTTGCTCGGATGGCCATGCAGATGCGCGCCGGCCCACGCCCATAAAAAATGGTAGACCAGCCGCGGATGAAGATTGCCAAGAAATTTGTCCATGAGTGAATAACGGTGCGCGATTTTTTATTTCTGCTTGTTCGCCAGCACCGCGAGCGCCGCGCGCAGGCGCGCCTCCGTGCCGACCACTTTCTCGTCGACCTTGCCGAGCGCGGCGCGCGCCTGATCGCGATGGTAGCCCAGGCTCGTGAGTGCCTCCACAAGATCGGAGTCTGTCTGCATCTTCTCCACCACCGCACCGCTCTTTGATGACTGCACTTTTGAGCGGAGCTCCACGATCACGCGCTCGGCCGTTTTACGACCAATGCCCGCCGCGCGGGTGAGCAAATCCGGCCGCCCTTCTTTGATGGCCGCGGAAAGCTCGCTAAGCGGCGCCGTATCCAAAATGGCGAGCGCCGACTTTGGCCCCACGCCGGAAACGGAAATCAGCATCTCAAAGAAATCGAGCTCATCCGGCGACGTGAACCCAAAGAGATCGAGTGCATCCTCGCGCACGTGGAGATGGCAATAAAATATCACGCCCGTGCCAATGGCCGGAAGCGCCTCCAGCGTCTGCTTGCTTGCAAAGAGCTTGAGCCCCAAGCCGCCCGCTTCCACCACGGCGAAATTGCCCTCTTTTAGCGCCAGCTTGCCGGAGATGCTGTATATCATGGCTTTATTATAGCGCGGATGGAGATTAAAAATAGATTAAATATGATTTGACAGAGGCAGTGATTTAAGTATAGTAATAATGTTGTCTCTATGGAAAAGCCCGGCTTACCGTTCCGTCCTTAAGCAGAGCCTTTCTTAAAAAATGCATCCGAAGGGGTGTATTTTTTATTCATATCCGAGTTTCGGGCGAAGTTCGTTCATAAACCAAATCTTATCGGCTGCAGCCTCGCGGAGTAACCAAGAACAATTATAGACATCCGGAGAAAGAACCGCTGCTAGTTTTCCGATCGCCCTGAGGTAGCCTGCTAGAGAGTAGAAATCGCCGTCGCTCGAGATAAGAATGGCTTTGTGATAATTATCAAGTTTATCCATTGTCCTAAGTACCAGGTCGGCATCAATATTGCCTTTTATTTTCCCATCCGCGCCAACAGTCGCAGGCTTAAAAACAAGAATAAAATCCGCCCGCTCAAGGTCGCGGTACAGAGGTTCGTTGGTTTTTATATAGCCGACAAACAGATATGCCTGTGTTGTATGATATTTTTCCCTCAAATAGACCCTGAATTTGTGATAATCCAATTTCCATCCGAGCTTCCGGATGCCAAGATAGAGATTTTGCCCGTCAATAAACGCATAATTATTCCTTGGAGGTATCATCTTTACGATGATACGCAAAGCAGGTTAAAAGAATATTAAAATCCTAAACCCTTGCAAAACCGCAAGATTCTTGTATACTAGTCCACATGCCAATCACAAAGTCAGCAAAGAAGGCGCTCCGCCAGAACAAGACCCGCAACGCGCGGAATGTCGTTCGTAAGGAAGCATACAAGCTTCAGGTGGTCACTCTCCGCAAGCTCGTCGTCGCAAAAAAGAACGAAGAGGCCGCAAAGGCGCTCCCGCTCGTTTTCAAGGCGCTCGACAAGGCCGCAAAGGCAAAAGTCATCGAAAAGAACAAAGCGAGCCGCCTCAAGAGCCGCCTTTCTCAGCTTATCAGCAAGTCCACTAAGGCCTCCTCATAGTCCACCTTTCCGGACTTTACGGCCAGATCATACTCCGCCATGTGCGGGGTTTTTTCTTGCCACTGCGATGCGAGAATATTAAAGATCTTTGCCGGCGGATCGTTGCCCGCAAGCATCGTCTCGAACGCGTACAGCCGGTTCTTCATTTCATAATTTTTTAATCCGTTGATGAGCCCCCAATAGTTCGGCGCGATCTCGAGGTCGAAGACATTCAGATCTTTTTTATCGATCGGTTTGCCGGCAGTCGCTCCGGCAAGTCCGCTCAATTTTTGCAGCTCCGTAACAATCCCCCACGTATCGCCGCCGTACACCGATGCCAGAAACTGCGCGGCGGCGGGCGTAAGCGTCGTGCCATTCTTTTTCGCCTCGCTCGCGATCCACGCAACAAGTTCCGCCGCCGCAAGCGCCTCGAACTTTTGAGAGATCGTCGGTTTCTCGAGCAAGAACGCAAGCGCCTTTACCGGCTTATCTTTCTCCGCGATCAAGATCGTAATATTTTTCTCGGCGACGAACGCCTTCAACAGTTTCGCCAATTTTGGCGCGTCGAGTTCAAATGCATTTTCCAATACCGCCAGCTTTGTCGTTTCAAAGATCGATTGTGTTTTTAAAAATTCGCCGAGGTTTTCAAGCGCGGTCTTTTCTTCCAGATCAAAAACACCGAGCCCGATCTCCGATCGCTTCTTTGAAAACTCGGCTATAATAGAACGCTTCTTTTCGGAACGGCGATAATCGTCCGGCCCGTAGAGAAAAATTATCATAAAGAAATTATACGCCGAATTATCTCTTCGCGCCCCTGTCCTTCGCTGCCTTCATAAATTCACGGAACAATGGATGCGGCTTGAGCGGGCGCGACTTCAGTTCCGGATGGAACTGCGTGCCGAGAAAAAACGGGTGGACAGAACGCGGAAGCTCCATCACTTCCATCAACCGTCGCGACGGCGATACGCCGGAAAAAGTGATGCCGCCTTTTTCGAGCCGCTTCACATACACGGGGTTCACTTCATAGCGATGCCGGTGCCGTTCGGAAATATTCTTGCGGCCATATGCCTTGCCCGCGATCGTCCCCGCTTTCAGCACCGCCGGATATGCGCCGAGCCGCATCGTCGCGCCGTACTTTTTTTCCGCCATCAGCTTCTTCTGTTCCGGCAGGATATCAATGATAGGATACTTGGTCTTCGGGTCGATCTCCGTCGTGTTCGCGCCCTTCATTTTGAGCACATTCCGCGCGAATTCCACCGTTGCAAGCTGCATGCCATAGCAAAGCCCAAAGTACGGGATCTTGTTCTCGCGGCAATACTGGATGGCCTTCAGCTTGCCTTCCACGCCGCGCGAGCCGAAGCCGCCCGGGACGATGATGCCGTCAAAACTATCGAGCGTCTTCAGCCCATCCGTGCCGTTCTCAAACTCGCCCGAGTCGAGCCACTTGATCTCCGGCTTTACGCCCCACACCGCGGCGCTGTGCTTGATCGACTCGATCACGGAAATGTACGAATCCGCCAAAATAAACTTTCCGCTCGAGAAATATTTTCCGACGATGCCGATGCGCACCACGTCTTTTGCGTTATGGATCCTTTCCGCAAACGCGCGCCAGTCTTTCATATCCTTCGCGCGCGGGCGCATCGAAAGTTTTTCCAAAATCAAATTCCCCAAATTATCTTTTTCAAAATTAACGGGGATGTCGTAGAGGCTCGAAACGTCCGGCGCCGAGATCACGTCCTCTTCGCGCACATTGCAGTTGAACGCGATCTTTTCTTTGCGCTTGTCGTCGAGCGGATATTTTGCGCGCGCGAGAATGATGTCGGGCTGGAGGCCGGTGGAGTTCAGCGCGCGCACCGCGTGCTGGGTCGGCTTGGTTTTTAGCTCATTGTCGTCGCTCATGATCGGCAGATGGCTCACGAGAATGAGCAGCGTGTCCTTCGGGTATTTTATTTTTGCGATGCGAATCGCTTCCAAAAATAAAATATTTTCGTATTCGCCCGCGGTACCGCCGACTTCGATCATAATGACGTCTGCTTTGGCAAGCTTGGCCGCGTTATCGATGCGGTCCATCACTTCCATCGGAATATACGGCACCACGCTCACCGATTTTCCGCCGTATCCCATGCTCCGCTCGCGGTTGATGACCGTTTGATAGATGCTTCCCGTCGTCATATAGTTCGCGCCGGAGAGATCGCGGTCCAAAAAGCGTTCGTAGTTGCCCATGTCCTGATCGCATTCGGTTCCGTCATCCAAAACAAAAACCTCACCGTGTTCGGTGGGGTTCATGGTTCCCGCGTCGACGTTCACATACGGATCGATCTTGATCGATGTGACCTCGAGACCGCGCGACTGCAAAATTTTTGCGATGGATGACGATGCCACTCCTTTGCCGACACCCGACATTACTCCTCCGACGATGAAAATATACTTGTGGTGGTTCTTGGAATTCGCCGGGCTCATTTCGCATATAAGTTTATACAAAAAAGAGGGCGCAAGCAAATACCCAGCAATATCCCAAAGGCGCCTGCTATGGCCTTAGACGTTCTCGGAGCTCACTTCAAGCAAAATCCCGCATAGCCCCTCTTTACTATGTTTTGAAATCACAATCTGTGATTTCAAAACACTGAGTTTATATGTGTTCCCGGCAAAAATGAGCAAGCGCAGGCTCCAGTACCATCCGGAGCCGCGAAGGCCGCGAGGTCTAAAAGAAGTCCTCCGCCCCGATCTCGTTCTTTGGCACCAAATTCGGGTCGGTGGGGAGCGCGAAGGAGATCGTGGTGCCACGATTAAGCTCGGATTCGGCCCAGATCTGACCGCCGTGGGCGTTCACGATGCCCTTTGTGATGTAAAGCCCCAGCCCGGAGCCTTCGGTCTGGCGCTTTTCGGCGTTGTCGGCCCGATAGAATTTATTGAACAGCTTCTCCATGGATTCCGGCGGGATGCCGATGCCGGTATCCTTCACGCTGACCACCACGAACGGCTTCCCCTGCATCTTATCCACTTTGACCGTCACCTCACCGTTCTCCACGTTGTAGCGGATCGCGTTCTCGATGAGGTTGGTGATGCCGAGAGAAAGCCGCTTCGGGTCGATGAACACATGCGGCAAACTTTCCGCCGGGCGATCGAAATAGATCTTGATCCCCGCCTTCTGCGCGGCCGGCAGGACCTCCACCAGCGCTTTCGCGATAAAGTCGGAGATGTCCGCGTCCTCAAATTTATATCCAAACTGCCCGTCCTCCATTTTTGCAATGTTCAAAAGATCTTCGATGCGCCGCAAAAGGCTTTCGCTCGCCGCGAGCGCGTTCGTGACGATCGCTCTGTTCGTATCGTCCAACCCCGTGGCATTGTTCAGCGACTGCAGCGCCCAGCTGATGTCCGTCACCGGCCCGCGCAGCTGGTGCGAAGCGACCGTCACAAACTCGCTTTTGGAACGCAGCGCAAGGATCTGCGACGTCCGGTCGCGGATGATCTTCATGAACGCGAGCGACTTCCCGTGCTCGTCCGTCACTGGCGCGGTCGTCACCCTGAACTCGAGCGGCGGGTCGGTGAACGAGATATCGACGACCTGCGGATACTCGCCTTCTTTTGTGCGCGGAATGACGCGCGGCGCGAGCGACGGGAACACGATCTGGATGAGCGTGCGCCATCCCTCGCGCTCAACGTCGCGCGGAGAGAAGACATGGCCAAGCACGGTCTTGGCATCGAGCTTGAAAATGCGTTCCGCGGCGGGATTGAAGAATATCACGCGGAAGTCCGCTTCGTATACAATGAGCGCGTCGCCGATGCTCCCTAAAATGCTTTTGAGCTCGCTCCGCTCAACGCTCGTATCGCGATCGATCCGCGCCGAACGGTAGACGCTTGCCGCAGAAAGGGCAAACACCACGAGCAATAAGCCGCCATCAACGAATGATACCCAGGAGGTCAAAACATAGAGATCGAGAATGAATACCACGACGACGATCGTAAGCAGCACCCATACCACCTGGAATTCAGGCCACAATATGACGTCCTTGATTTTGGATGTTTGATTCTTCAACTTGTTTTAATTATAACATCCCTAAAATAGCGGTGCCTGCGCGTCGTTGGGCTTTTTCTTTGGTCTTGCGGTGGGCTTTTCTTCTGCCGTCGGGAAAAGCAGCCGCTTGAGCAGCGTACCGAACCCCATCTTTTCAAAGTAGGACGCAGCGGTGCCGGTGCCTTCGGCTGGCGCGAGTTGTTCGATGAGCGGGATCTCGATCGGGGCGTGACGCTCGAGCGTCACGAGCATCTCGGAAAGCTCGGCCTCTTTTCTGAACGGCCCGAATTTTTCGCGAATCTTTGCGAGTGCGGCATCATCGTCATCCGCCGCCGCGGCATCAAGTTGTTCATACATCTCGTGCACCGTCCCAAATCTTTTGATCAGCTCAAGCGCGGTCTTCGGCCCAACGCCCGGCACGCCCTTGATGTTATCCGACGAATCGCCGACGAGCGCTTTGTAGTCCACGAGCTGATTCGGCGCAAGGCCATATTTTTCCGTTACCGCCGCTTCGTTATAGATCGTGGTATCGCTCACGCCTTTATTGAATGTCTGCACAACGAGTTTGTCTCCTTCCACCATTTGCAATGTGTCGCGATCGCCGGTCAAAATGACCACCTGCACATCCGGCACGGTTTTAAATTTTTCAGCGAGAGTGGCGATAAGGTCGTCCGCCTCGTAGCCCGCCTTCTCGAACGTCATTATGCCGAACGCTTCGAATAATTTATGAGCCTCTATTAATTGTGATATGAGCTCGTCCGCCGTGGGTGGGCGCTGCGCCTTATACTCCGCATATTTTTCATCCCGAAACGTCGGCTCCGGCCGGTCAAAAAGCGCGGCGGCGTAATCCGGCCGGTCCTCCCGCCACAGCTTAAGGAGCACGCTTGAAAGTCCGTAGATGGCGCCTGACGGTTTTCCGTCCGGTGCGGTAAGCGGCGGCAGGGCATGGAACGATCGGTGGATGATCGAGTTTGCGTCAATGAGTAATAATTTTTTCATATTATCGTGATGGTCCGCTCATTCTCTTTCTTGCCATATTTGAACTTTACCCACATCGTATCTTTTGGGAGAAAACGCTTCGCCTGCTCCGGCCACTCGATAAGCACCGCGTTGTGTGGCCCGTTAAGGATAACATCCAACGTGAGCGCCGCCAGATGCTCCGGCTTTTTTAACCGGTACGCATCGATATGAAAGACGTCCGTGATCTTTTTACCCGGCAGTTTGTGCCGCCGCATCAGCACGAACGTCGGACTCGTGGCGCGCTTCTTCGATCCCAGCCCTTTTAAAAATCCTTGAACGAATGTTGTCTTCCCCGCGCCGAGATCTCCCTGGAGTGCGATCACTGCCGCACCACTTTTCCCCGCATGCTCGCCTCGCGCCAGCGATCGCGCAACGTCATACCCCACCCTCCTCGTCTCCTCCGAAGAAAAAGTTCGATATGTTTCTATTCTTTTTGATGACATAAATGAAAAATATGAGAAAAAATGACGCGACCCCGAACATGACAATAACGAAACCCGGTGACGAAAGCTGCGGCGAGAGCGAAACGCCCATCGGGTAATCCCGCGACGAGACCACCGTGTCGATCGTCTTGTTCGCCGCGCCGGGCGTGGGATACTCGAACGCAAAATGCGCGATCGGCGCCGTGCCGTAATCCACGCGCGAGAAGCTCTTCCCCTCCGGCGCCGCGCCCGCAAAATTTGCGCTATCTACCAGCTGCCCGCCCGAACCATATAACAATACTGCCCCATCGGTGTTTTTCAAAGCCAGTTTATCCTGCGCCTTCTTCAACACAAGATAGCCGCCGGGCGGAACGCTATAACCACTCAACGAAAATCTTTTCTTCGCGCCATCGCCCAGCGTGTAGCCATTAAGGTTCGTGGCGCTCGCGCTGCTGTTATAGAGTTCAACAAATTCGCCGGTGGCGTCATTGCCCACCGGGTTTGGAAACCATTCATTGATATAGAGCATGCGCTCAAGAATAACGCGCGAGGATTAAAAATAACTAAAGCAGCTCCTCATACCCTTTTATCTTGAGGTGCCGATATGCCGCCGGCAAAACGATGCGCCCCGCGGAAGAGCGCTGCAAGAAGCCCAGCGTCATCAAATATGGCTCGTAGATGTCCTCGATGGCGCCGCGATCCTGCGCAAGCGCGGCGGCAATCGTGTTAATACCGACAGGACCGCCGTGGAATTTTTCGATGATCGTCATAAGGAGCTCGCGGTCCTGCGGCTCAAGGCCGACTTCGTCGACCTCGAGCATCGCGAGCGTCTTCCGCGCCGCTTCCTCGTCGATCACGCTCTCGCGATGCACTTCGGCAAAATCACGCGCGCGGCGCAGCAGCCGATTGGCCACGCGCGGCGTTCCGCGCGACGCGCGCGAGAGAATATCGATGGCCTCCGGCGTCGCTTCCACACCCAAGATGGCCGCCGAACGTTTTAAAATATGCTTAATATCATCCGGCGTGTAATAACCAAGGCGAAGCGTCGCGCCAAAGCGGGAGCGCAACGGTTGCGAAAGCAGATTCTCGCGCGTCGTCGCCGCGATCAACGTAAACGGCGGAAGGTCGAGCGAGAGCGTGCGCGCCGACGGTCCCTTACCGACCACGAGGTGCAGCTTCCGCGCTTCCATCGCCGGATACAACACCTCTTCGATCATCGGATTGATGCGATGCGCTTCGTCAATGAATAAAATTTCGCCGGGCGAAAGATTGGTAAGCACCGCAGCGAGGTCGCCTGCTTTTTCCAAAGCAGGGCCGGAGGTTGTCTTTATCAAACCGCCGAGTTCACGCGCCACAAGATACGCGAGCGTCGTCTTCCCCAATCCCGCCGGGCCGGAAAATAAAAGATGGTCCGCAGATTCGCCGCGCTTCTTTGCAGCGCTCAAAAGCGTCTTTAAATTGTCTTTTATTTTTTCCTGACCGATATATTCATCCCACTCGGTAGGCCGGAGAGTGAGGTCGATATTGGGATCCTCTTTATTGATCGAATTGTTGGTTGGCGGGGGTGTTTTTGGCATGGGGTTTAGGTGGGTGGATAGGGCTTGACAAAAAATATTCTATATGCTAACATATCCCAGTGCTCAATAAATATGGGCTGCTGGCAAATTGATCGCTGTTCATTAAAAGTAGCTGATTCAGATCTGGGGGCGGGAGTTATTTCTAAAAACTACAGGATGGACCGGTTCCGGCTGGTCCACTCCTTTGAGTAATTCTAGCCTCTTTTATCATTAGATAGAAGAGATCATTATCCTTTCGCGAGGAATTGCCCCCAGGTCTGAGCCCACTACTTTAACGATGCCCGATTTTGAAAAATAAGCGTTCGCGCTTATTTTTTTATCTTTCTTTTTTATAAGGAACTGGGTAACTCCGAGTGGTCATCCGCCGCACGGTCATCTGCCTGGAGACGAATGACCACCCGGAGCTACCACACCAACTCCCCCGTAGCACTCGTCACTTCGTCGAACGTCGTCTTCCCTTCAAGCACTTTCAAAATTCCGTCCTGCTGCATCGTCACCATTTCCTGGCGCTGTGCAACCTCGCGGAGTGATACCTCCGACGCTTCGCGCAAGATCGTTTTTTCCAGATCCGGGCCTCCCTCCAAAAATTCAAACACGCCGACGCGACCTTTGTAGCCGATGCCATTGCATTTTACGCATCCCACCGGTGCATAGACCTTATATCCGTCATATGCTTTTTTATCCACCTTGGCGGGCAACGCTTCGAGGAATTTTTTAATCTTCTCCGCGGTGGGCGCATCCACCGCTGCTTCTTTTTTGCAGTCTTTACAGAGCACGCGCACAAGGCGCTGAGCGATCGCGAGCGAAAGTGCCGGGCCGATACTCACCGCTTTGACGCCCAGATTGATCAAGCGCGGCACCGCGCCCACCGCGTCGTTCGTGTGCAGCGTTGAGAGCACTAAGTGTCCAGTGAGTGCCGCTTGCAGTGCGATATCCGCCGTCTCAAGATCACGTACCTCACCGACCAGGATCACGTCTGGGTCCTGGCGCACGATCGCGCGCAAGCCGTTCGCAAAAGTATAGCCAGACTCCTCATCCACCTGCGTTTGCTCCACCCCCTCAATGCGATACTCGATCGGGTCTTCAAGCGTGATTATCTTCATCGTTGGATCGTTCATGGTGCGCAGGAATGCGTAGAGTGTTGTTGTCTTTCCGGAGCCGGTGGGGCCGGTGTTCAATATCAAGCCGTTCGGTTTTGCGATCTGCCGCTTCACTATTTCCAAGTTATCCGCGCGCAAGCCAAGGTCCGGCAATCCCACCATCGTTGCCGACGGGTCGAGGATGCGCATGACGATCGTCTCGCCGAATTCCGCGGGGATCACCGACACGCGCATTTCGATATCCTTGTCGCCGAGCCCGATTGTGAACCGGCCGTCCTGCGCCGCATCGCGCACGTTCAACTTCATCGCGGAAAGCAATTTGATGCGCGACACAAATGTGCGATAGGTATCAAGCGGGACGTCGTCAAAAATGTCGTGCAACAACCCGTCCACGCGAAAGCGTATTTTCGCCTTCTTCTCGCCCGCCTCGGTATGGATGTCCGACGCACGCAATCCCATCGCGCCCGCTAATATTATTTCGATGAGTGCCACCGGTGAGACGTTCGCAAGCGGAAGCGCGGCGATCTCGGCGTGCACGGCATCGAGTGTGATGAGCTTCGCCTTAAGCGCCTCAATCCGCGCTTTCGTGATCTCCACTTTGCCGGTGATCGTTTCCGCCTCCGGCTTTACAAATTGATAAAAATGCCATGCCGCTTCCATGCTTGATGGCGAAACAACGACGACCTTCACTTCGTACTTTTTATCCGCGAGCTCAGCCACGACGCGCTTCGTCGCCGGCAACTCCGGGTTGATCGTCGCGAGCGCGACCCTGTTGGATTTTAATTCGATGGCCGCGACTTTTGCATCTTTTGCTTCCCCTTCCGGCAAGATCCTGACCGCATCGAGTGCCACGGGAATCTTCCCAAGATCCACATAGGTAAGGCCTAGCCTCTCCGCAAGCCGCTCTGCGGCTCGCTCCTCTCCGTCACGGCGAAGTTTTGCGAGCTTTTCTTTGAGGTCTTTTTGAGGTGCGTCGAGCATTGCTATGATGATACCCCCTAAAAAGGCGCTGTTCAAGCAGGTTTTAAGGCTTTTTTAATGGCCCGCGCCGCTGTTTTAGGTACGGACATTTGGCGGGTTGACCTTTGCGTATTCGGCGAGGAATTCGTTTGGGGTCTTGCCGCCCAGCCCGCAATGTTCGAGATCGTTGTAGTAAGTATTCCACGCCTGCATCT
>Ga0181529_10003348_pt1 | contig 18324 bp, 13 predicted proteins | sample PEATcosm2014_Bin_36_FD_119763 | JGI IMG/M metagenome (GOLD analysis project Ga0181529, IMG submission 119763) | Peatland microbial communities from MTU Mesocosm Facility, Houghton, MI, USA - PEATcosm2014_Bin10_30_metaG | ecosystem: Environmental > Terrestrial > Soil > Wetlands > Peat | place... | reverse complement strand
GATACCGAAACTTGCGGTATCTGCTTCTGAAGGCGCAGCGGATGGCCACCCTCAAGACCGAATTCGTCGTTCTTCGGAAAGTGGCTTAAAATGGGCCTCCCGTCGAATTCCTGCGCAGAGCCGGATTTTCATGCGTGGCATCTTCTGCTTCTTGACCTGAAATCCGGTCGCCGGACGCGGCACCCATCCCTCGATTTGCACCGCCGCGGGCAGTTCCACGCGAACATCAATGCCACCATCGGGTGCGCCCTGATCGCCACCCCACGTTACCGCCGAGGTCGGCAATCCCCGCTTCCTCATCTCCGCCTCGCACAGAAGGCCAACGAGAGTGCGGAGGTCGGCATCCTTCAAGAGCTTGATATCGTTAGTGGTGACTTCAAACATGTCCCCGCAGCCTTGCCAGACCTGGTTATATACCAGCGCGTTGAAGAACATTTTGAACGTCAGGTAGCTCTGCGCGGTACCGCGGCCGCATCCCGAACAGCACCATGTGGCCGGATCCTTTCGCCTACCAGCCAGTCGGACGCCAACAGGGCGGAATCGGGGTAGCGCGCTACCACGGGCAATTGGGTGTCCCAGGCGGTTCTGTGCTCGCTCCGGATGGCGAGGTCCGCCGCGACGCCGTAGGCCAGCGGGTTGGGCGTATCGACTTTGGCATTGAAGGCCGCCCACACGGTCTAAAGGACCGACCTAACGCGCGATCGAATGCTGGCAAACGTCTCGGATACTCTAGCGCCGATATTCCAGCAGCTCATGGAACCAAACCGGAGGCGGGTCGATTCCCACCAGGCGCATGACGCGCGTCTCCAGGGGGGAAAAGCGTTCGTAGGGGTGAACGGTGACCGTCATGGCGGCGCCGATCTGGCGTTCGAAGCGATCGTCCAGCCGGAGGAAGGAGACGTCGTGGGTGTTCCGAAGGAACCAGATGCAGCGGACTTGGGGATCGGCCAGAAGGCTGTCGATGGACTGCGGCGCTGCCGGGTCGCCGGTATTCAGGCGGCGGCGCGATCCGCCCAAAGCGAAGTCGAGGGCGTCGGTGTCGGAGTTAGTGGAATCGACCAATATGGCGGAATCGGCCCACGCGGAATGTCGCTCGATATATGCGGCAATCTCTCGAATGGGGAGCGGGTATTCCTTGTTACGGAACCCCGTCATCTGGAAATAGCAGGCGATTCCAATGACGGACAAGGCGGCCATGGCGATCCAGGCCGTGGCGCCGGTCCGCCTGTGGAAAAGTCCGCCGCGGACGGCTAGCAGGAGCAGGAGCGGATAGGTGAAAATCATGCGTGCCGGCAGAAATGGGTACGAGACCCACCGCGCCACTCCCATGAAACCGATGAGTGCGCAAGGGACAACGATCCAAGCCAATTCGCGATCCCGCCGGAGTCCCACGATCAGAAGCCCCAAGAGAATTGGCGCCACAACCAGTCCCGCCAGCAGGGCCGCATCGGGCTGCGACTCTCCAATGGTGAACGATAGAACCCAGAACCCAAGCTTAACTAGAGGTTCCAGCGTGGAACGTCCTGTAATCAAATACAGTTCCGGGTCATGTCCCCATCGAGTCACGGATTGCCACAGGCCTCCGATCCAGGGCAGGTACGCGACCACCACAAGGGCATCGACTTGTGCGAGTTCCGTCCATCGGCGTTTGCGAATCAACATGAGGTTGGCCGCTCCAAGTAACGCAATCCCTGGGACATAATGCGTGTAGAGGGCGGCGACGAGCGCAAGCGCTGTGAGGATCTGGAGTTTGCGAGTAGCCGGGGCCGCATAGTTCCAGATGCAAGCGGCTGCCAGGATGCCGACCAGAAGCTGAAGGCTATACGAACGGCACATGCGGGAGTACAGCAGCAGGAATGGAGAGACCGTCCAAATGGTCAGGAAAGCGATTCGCCCGCGGCTGAGCAGGCGACGCGCCCATAAAACATCAACCATTACTGTAGATATTAGCAGAAAATCTACAGAAAGTAGACGTGCTTGTACTACGGTATCCAGGCCCAAGGGGAGTTCTTGCCAGAAGTGCAGCAGAAGGTAGTAGAGAGGCGGATGGATGTCCTGAGCGGCGGCGTGCAACAGCCCAGGCACGGACATCTGAACCGTGCGAAGGGAGACAGTCTCGTCGCCCCATGGAGACAGTAAGTTAAGGTGCCATAGGCAAAGAAAAGCCTGAATGACGACGAAGAGAGTTACCGGTGTTTTCCGAAGCCACGCGATCATGGCAATTCATCCAGCATCCGGTCGATATCGGCGGGGCTGATGTAGAAGTGCGGCGACGTGCGGACCCAGCCGGCTCGTGGAGATGTACAGATGCCGGCGGCGCGGAGCTTCCGGACAATCTCGCCCGCGTCGGCACCCGGCTTGCGAAAGCTGACAATGCCCGCTCCGGTGCTCTCCGTACGTTCCCCGAGTAGCTCATATCCTTTAGATTTCACGCCGTTTGCGATGCGATCGCCGAGACTCTGGACAACCGGAGCGATTTCTCTTGTTCCGACTTCCAGCAAGAATTCAATTGCCGCTTGTAAGCCAAAGCATCCAATGGTATTTAGAGTGCCGCACTCGTACCGGCCGGCATCCGGGCGCAGAGCCATGTCGCGGGAGGCGTAGTCGTTATAATGGGCCACATTGGTCCAGCCGAATTCCACCGGTTCGACGCGCTCCTGAAGGGCTTGGCTGATGTACAGCAGTCCGCAGCCCTCCGGACCGGTCAGCCACTTGTGCCCGTCGGCCGCCAGTGCGTCGATGTGGCTGGTGCGAACATCAATCGGAAAGGCGCCCAGACCCTGAATGGCATCGACCAAATAAATGCAGTGGTTGCGATGGCAAATCTCACCTATTTCTTGAATAGGAGCGCGGTAACCTGTTAGGAACTGTACAAAACTGATGGCGAGCAACCGTGCGCCGCGGCAGGCTTCTTCGATACGCTCGAGCGGGTCGGTTACGGATAGCCAAGTCACGGCCACGCCCTTTTCCTGAAGCCTTAGCCAGGGGAAGTAGTTGGCGGGAAACTCCTCGCGGAAACCAACGATCCGGTCGCCCGGCTTCCAGTCGAGCCCCAGCGCGACGGTGGCAATTCCCTCCGAGGTGTTCTTTACCAGGGCGATCTCGGACCGGTCGGCGCCGATCAATTTGGCGGCGGCGACGCGAACGCCTTCATAAGCGGCGAGCCACCGGTCGTAGTGGAGGCTTCCGAAGCAAAGGCAGTCGTCGGCCAGGCGCTTCATGGCGTCGGCGGCGGGTTTGGAAAGCGGAGAGACCGCCGCGTGATTCAGGTAGATCAAGCGCTCGCGCACCGGAAACTGGCTGGCATACCGCTCCCAGAGGGCTGGTTCGGCCGCTGGTTTCCCGTTGGTTTTAAGACTCATTCCCCTACGATAGCGCGACCGGCAATTCGCTGCCCAGCGGCGCGGGCCTGCGTGAGGCGTTCGGCCGTCGAGCTGGTATGCTGAGTCACATGTCTGGAATGCGCTTCCCGCTGGTTCTGGCGATGGCCGGTTTGGCGTCCGCCCAGTCCGCTGGAGATGCCTCCTCTTTGATTGCGGAGGTGGCTTCGCTGGCACGTGAGGCCAAGAGTTGGCGCGTGGAGGGAACGTTGGTGACGCGGGGGCCGGACGGCAAGGACCAGCCCGCCATCGCGGTCCATATCTTCTTCCAGCCTCCGCGCTACGCCCGCCTCGAAACCAGCGGCGGCGACACGGCATTGCTGCGAGTGTGCGAGGGTTCCTCGCAATGGACCGAGTACGCGGAATTCCAGGGATTCGTCCGCGTGCTGCTGCCGCAGATCGGCCCTTGCGCCTTTCCGCTGAACGCATGGCCAGCTCTTTCGAGCACCGTGCAATCGCCGGTTCTGGGAGCGGTTGACACCGTCGCGGTGGACGGCCATCCGCAGGTTTGCCAGACCGTGCGCGGGGATTTCACCTGGCGGGGGCGGGACGCGGGCATCCAGGAAACCGTGAACTTGTGCATCGACCGCCAGCGGAAGCTGATCTTGCGCTATCAGTTGCGGCATAGCGCGCCGGGACCGCCATGGACGTGGACCTATACGTTTTCGTCGCTGCAGCGCGACTCCGAGCTAGCGGCGAGCCTGTTCGAGTTCCACGCGCGTGAAGGCAGCCGGGCGATGGCGACCATCGACTGGCTAACGCCGTTTCCCGCGGTATCTTCCGGCGTTTATCGGGTTTCCGACGAGGTCAGCGCCCCGATTCTCACCAGCGTCAGTCCGCCGGTGTATCCGTCGGAGGCGGCGCTTTTGTCCGGTGGAAATACGGTAGCGCTGCACGTGGAGATTGGGCCGGATGGGATTCCGCACAACGTTCAGGTGGCCAGGTCTCTTGGTGCGGGCCTGGACGAGGAGGCCGTGAAGTGCGTGAAACGATGGCGGTTTCAACCGGCCATGAGCGCCAGCGGGCAGGTGGCCGTGGCGGCGACCATCTTCGTCCACTTCGTGGATACAGCGCAGCAGTAGCGGACGGGTTGCGAGCGGAGCGTGTCTCGCCGGAGGGTTGGGACGAGTGGGGTCGATTATTCGCACGGCCGCGCCGCTCCATAACTGTTGCGGCTCCGTGGGAGGCGAAGTAGTCTGAGCAATCGCGATAGAATGGGCGCGATGAAGACGAAACTCTCGGTCCTATCGGCGGTGGTCCTGCTGACCTTTGCCGCAGCGGCTCAGGTCAAGATTACTCCGGGCCCACAGAAAATTGCGGTGGAGATCAATGGCAAGCCGTTCACCGATTTCTTCATTGCCGGCGACCAGGTGGTGAAGCCGTACCTGTTTCCTCTGCGCGCCGCCACGGGAACTTACGTGACCCGCATGTGGCCACTGGAAAAAGTGGCTGAAGAAGACAAGATGTTCGCGGACAACACGATCAAGACCGACCATCCGCATCAGCGCGGGTTGTGGTTCGCCCACGATAGCGTCAACAAGCTGGACTTCTGGAACATTGCTCCTATGGACCAGGCGCCGTACAACCGGCCCGACCGCGGCAAGATCGTGCTCAATAAGGTCGGTAAAGTGGTGAGCGGCAAGAAGAAGGGCTCCATCGCGGCGACGTTCGACTGGAAGGACCGGTCGGGCGCCACGCTGCTCACGGAGTCGCGGGCGATGACGTTCTATGCCGACCGGACCGAACGCGTCGTGGACTTCGACATTACGCTGACTGCCGCGCAAAAGGTGGTCTTCGGCGACACCAAGGACGGCGTTTTCGGGATTCGCCTGCGTCCCGTCTTGCAGGAGGACGTGGGCAGCGGGCATATCACCAATGCCGATGGTCAAAAGGGCGAGAAGGAGCTTTGGGGCAAGCCTTCCAACTGGTGCGACTATTCCGGGTCCATCGGCGACGAGAAAGTCGGCGTGACCATTCTGGACCATCCCGGAAATCCGCGCCACCCGGTACGCTGGCACGCGCGCGCTTACGGTTTGTTCGCGGCCAATCCGTTCGGCGTGACGACGTTTACGGGCGACAAGACGCAGAATTCACCGACGGAACTGGAGACCGGCAAGAGCCTGCGGTTTCGCTACCGCCTGATCGTCCACCCGGGCGATGCGGCCGCCGCCAACATCCCCGCCGAATGGGACAAGTACGTGAAAGGCAAGTGACCGGCGGGCAGCCGGGCTATTGGGGCAATTTGGGAAACAGGCCGCGATCGAGGATGCGGCGGGTGACTTCCTCGGTAGTGACATACTGGTCTTCCTGGGAGTCGCGGAAGTAGAGTTTGTCGCCGGGAAGAATGCCGACTTCGATGGTGAGAGGCTGGCCGGCGCGGTCGATCTTGAAGCCCGGCAATTCGGTGTCCACCTGGATTTCGATTTTCGAGGCGGGCTCCCATTTGCCGTCCCGCTGCTCGCGGACGGTGATGTGGACGCGGGACGAGGTTCCAGCGATCTCGACGGATTCCGGGCCGAAGGCTTTCCGGTAATCGTCGATGCACTCCTTGAGGTATTTGTGCAGTTCCTCCAATGCGCGGGGCAGGCGCTCCAGTACATGGGCCTCTCGCTGCCGTCGTTCGGTTTCCTCGCTGATGCGCATGGTGAGCCACTGAAAACTCATAGTTAACTCATGGTAGCAAGGAGAGGCCTGGAAGAGACCACTGGGGCTGGCGGTTCCGCAGCTCTCTATGCGACGTAGTCCGCGGCGGGCAGGGGATCGTTGCGGCGCCGGCGAGCAACCGCCATTCCCGGCGCGGCCTCGCCAACTTCGACCGTCTCGTCGATGGGAATGGCCGCGGGCTGGAAGGCGAACCACTTCGCCATTTCGGCATCGCCGACGCGGCGCCGGGACATGATGACGCGGCGGCGGTTGAGGGCGCGGGGGAAGAGACGGGCCACGTGCCAAAAGGCTGCCAGCGAGGTGGGTTCCCAGAACAGACAAGCGGCGACCACCATCAGATCGCGCACCGTCATGGCCAGCCAGTGACGGCGGTACAGACCGGCGGTGGCGTTCTTAATGCGCATCAGGAAGCGGTTCTTCACCGAGTGCATGTTGATGATGGCGGGCAGGGAGCGGCGGTTGCCGGGTGTCACCGTGCGTACGTGATAGCCGGTGGCGGCAGGGGTGTAGATGCAGCGCCAACCCATTAGCAGGGCGCGCCACGCCACGTCGGCGTCTTCGCGGTAGATGAAGAAATCGGGGTCGAAGAACTCGCCGTCGAGCGAAACGTCTTCGATCATCTTGCGCCGGTAGAGGGCGGCGGCCGCGGTAGCGCCGAAGACGTACTCCATGTGTTCGAAGCGCTGGCGGTCGGGCTCGTGCCATCCGCGGTCGAAATGACGCATGCTGGGGGTGAAATAGATTCCGGTGGAGTCGATGCGCGGTTCGGGGAGCGCCTGGAACCCCGGACCGATGGAAAAGAGCTTGCCGCACACGGTACCGGCGGCAGGGTCGGCTTGTCCAGCGTCTACCAGGCGGCGGATAAAGCCGGGCCGCAAGAGGACGTCCGGATTCAGGGTAAACACCCACTCGGAGCTGGTGGATTGAATTACGCGGTTCTGGGCTTCGGCAAATCCGACATTGCGATCGCCGCCAAGAATCCGGATACGGTTCCCAAACTCCTTTAGAATCTCCAACGTGCCGTCGGTGGAGGCGTTATCGACGACGACGATTTCGAGCGGCACGCCCTTCTGCCGGAGTACGGCTTCGAGGCAACGGCGGATGTAACGACCGCTGTTATAGGTAACGATTGCGACGCTGACGGTTCCGTTGGGCACTGGCTTGTGAATATGCGTAACAACTAAAAGACCCCGCAGACGCCCGGTTCAACTACACTGAAATCGCAGCGCCGATATGGCCAAGGCAGCCCGGAATCCGTGTAACCAATAGTAGCAAAAGGACATCGCCCCGTCAAAACAGGCGCAAGAAAGTTTCCGAAAATATTTTTTCGAGTGGTGTAGTGGAAACGTAGGGGATACGGGTCTTAGTAGTGACTTCGAGACAATGTCGGTGCTTGCAATAGGTATACAGCTCGTGACAGTTTTCCGGCTGGATCGGACAGCGACGGCATTGCAGGACCGCGTGACTGCCTTGTTCGAAGAGTCGCGCGAGGATGTCTACCGCTACCTGCTCACATTGGGTCTTCGTCCGGAGCGGGCGCAGGAGACGGTGCAGGAAGTTTTCCTGCGGCTGTACACGTCTCTGAAAAAGGGCGAAGACATTCAGAATCCCCGGGGCTGGATTTTCCGCGTGGCGCACAATTATGGCCTGAAAGTGCGGGCTCGCCAGGCATCGGAAGACCCGGTGAATGCCGGCGTGGAACTGCAATTGGCTTCCCACGCGGACACCCCGGAGAATGAACTGCTGGAGCGCGAGCGTCTGGGACAGTTTCACCGCGCCGTCGAGGGCCTTTCCGATCAGCAGAAGCGTTGTTTGTTGCTGCGGATGGAAGGTTTGCGGTATCCCGAAATCGGCTCGGCTCTGGGAATCAGCGCGTCCGCGGTAGGCGAGTTTCTGCGGCGCGCCATGGTGCGTTTGAAGAAGGTGCGCGATGAGTAGCTTCCAACATCCCGACGAGGGCCTGTTGTTGCGCTACATTGACGGCGAGTTGCCTGGGCGGAAGTCCCGCCAGGTGCGGCGTCATTTGGAAGCGTGCTGGCAGTGCCGTGGCGCGGTAGAAGAATTGGAAGGCACCGTAGCGGAATGCGTTCGCTACCGCAAACAGGTGCAGGCGTATCTGCCGGCGCCGCCCAAGGCGTGGCCGGACCTTTCCCGCGAATTCGCCCGGATCGATGCGTCATTCGAGAGCGAGCCGTTCTGGAAGCGTTATCTAACGTTTCCGATGCTTCGGCAGGCGGCCGCCGGCGCTGCCGTTCTGGCGCTGCTATTCGCCATCGTTTATCAGTTTCAGAAGGCGCCCGCGGTGCAGGCAGCCATGCTTTTGAGGCGTGCCGTAGCTGCCGAAACCTTCCGGCCCGCCGCCGTTCGCAGAATCCGCATTCATACGGCGTCGTTCGAGACGACGCGCACCGTGGGAGCCCGCGTGGTTTCCGATGCGCCCATGCCGTCCGAGGTCGAAAGTCTGTTCGCCGAGGCTCGCTACAACTCCCAGGATCCCTTGAGCGCGCGGTCGTACCAGGTGTGGCACGAGAGTCTTTCCGAGAAGAAAGACGATGCGGTGGCTACCGTCGCCGATCCGGAATCTCCGGCGGAGTCGTGCTACCGGATTCACACTGCGACCGCCGTGGGAGAAGTGGCTGACGCCACGCTGCTGCTGGCTACCGGCGACTTGCATCCGGTGGAGGGGCGGCTGGAATTTCGCGATCGAAATTGGATTGAGTTCACCGAGATAGTGGAACCTCCGGTGCGCAGTGGTACGAACACTGCGGAACACGTCGAGGATCCTGTGCGGCCCGTCGTTCCAAGCCGGCCGGCCGCAGTCGTGCCCGGGGCTTCGGCCTCGATCTCCGATCAAGTAGAGGTGCTGTCCGCACTGCATCAGATCGGGGCCGACCTGGGCGATCCGGTGGAAGTAACGCTTACTGGTGGGAAAGTAGTTGTGGGAGGCGTGGGAGTCTCAGCGCAAGTTCAGCAGCGAATCCAGCAGGAATTGGGTTCCCGGCCGAACGTCTCCGTCCAGTTCTCCGAGCCTCAGGCCGTATCTGCCAGCCGTGCGGCGGGGTCGCAAGACGCTGCCGCTTCCGCGGCCGGTACGGTGCAGAGCCGCCTGGAGGATCAACTCGGTAGCCGTGCCGAATTCCAACGGTTCAGCGGTACCGTACTGAAATCGAATGAAGCCGTCATGTCTCGCGCGTACGCCCTGCGGAACCTGGCGCAGAAGTTTCCTGTCGAAGTTGAATCGGGGCTCAGTGCCAACGATCGCCGCGTGTTGCGGGACATGGTGCGCGATCATCTGAGCCATTTGTCCAAGCAAGTCGGTGAAGTGCAGTCTCTCCTTGTGCCGTCCCTTTCCGCTATTGGCGCCACAGTCCAAGCCCGGCGTCCGGTGGAAGGGACGGCATGGCAGTCGTCCGTCGAAGAAGTCTTTCGAGCCTCTCAAATTGTGGAGGTGCGCCTGTCGGCGCTGCTCGGGGTCGCCCCCGGTCAGAACAGCACCTCCACTCAATTACCGTCGGAAGTCTTAAGCCTGTTGGCCGAACTTCGATCCGATGTGGATCGCTGCGCGGCTCTCGTCAATCAGTAGCGCCAGGCGGCTCGCAGCCTTCGCACAAGCCAAAAGAGTTATATTCAGTACATATTTCGCATCGCCCTGTGCCCCAATTCCACTATCGGAAGGTGTAGGGTAGAATCAATGGTCCCGGGCAGGGTGCGGATATTGTTGACGGTGGCCGCTTTCTGCGCGGCCCCATTATCGGCGGAGCGCTCCGCGAGCGTGGTGGGCCGGGTTTTGGACGTCACCGGCGCGGGCATCACGGCGGCCAACGTCACCGTCATCAATCAGAGTACCGGGTTCCGCCGCACCACCGAATCCGAGCCCGGTGGCGCCTATGCGGTAACTTCCCTCGAACCCGGCGAATACACTATAAAAGTCGCCAAAGATCAATTTCGGCCAATCAATAATTTCAATGTGCCCCTGACCGGTCAGACGGCTACCCAGATCGACTTCGTTCTGCAGGTTGGATCGGTATTCGGAGGGGAGTATTTCGTCGAGGGAATCGCCGCCCCCATCGAACGGCCGGACGCCAGCGTGGGCGGCCAATTCGAGCGCGACGAGATCTCCCGGTCGGTGGTGAACGGCGGCAAACTTCTGGACCTTTTAGGGATGATGTCGGGAACCGTGGTGACCCCGGCGACGCGCGGCGAAGCCGGTCAGTTTACCACCAACGGCCAGCGTCCCAACTCTAACTACTTCACGGTGGACGGCGTGAGCGCCAACGTGGGAGTGACCGCTGGCGGGTTGCCGGCACAGTCCACGGGCGGTACCTTACCGGGAGTCAGCGCATTCGGCAGCCTGGACGCACTGGCGCCGCTCGAAGCCGTCCAGGAGTTGCAGGTGCGGACTTCCTCGACCGTGGCGGAGTTCGGCCGTTTTCCCGGCGCCAGCGTGTCGTTGACTACCGAATCGGGGTCCAACGGGTTTCACGGTTCCACGGCGGCGCACCTGCGCAATGAGCTGTTGAGCTCGCAAAACTGGTTCTCCAATCAAGCCGGCTTTGGCCGTCTCCCGCTGCGGCTCGGAGACATTACACAGACTTTCGGCGGGCCGGTGCGCCGCGACCATACCTTTTTCTTCCTCTCCTACGAACGGTTGGCGCTGCGTCAGGCTTACGTATGGGACCAGCCCACGCCGTCGCTCGACGCGCGGCAGGCGGCGGCCGACTGGGCACAGCCGCCCTTGAGCATGTTCCCCTTACCCAATGCGGGACAACTGACCGGAGGCATCGGAGAATGGGTGGGCGCCAGCGTCTTGCCGGCGGGACTTCAGACCGGATCGGCACGCATCGATCAGGCCCTCGGTTCGCGCGTGAGCCTGTTCGGGAGGTACAGCGATTCTCCCTCCTCGAACCAGTTCGGCAACCTGGGAATCAACCATCTGGACCTGCGCCTGCAGAGTCTTACCATAGGTCTCAACGCGCGTCCCACGGCCAACCTGACTATGGACCTGCGGCTGAACGAAACGCGGGCGACGGCGCACTCGGTGTGGCGCGGCAGCGTGGCGGGCGGGCCGCAATCGACGGACACGAGCGCGCCCGATTGTACGTTGCAGCCGATGGTCTCGGTGTTTCTCAACACGCAGGCCTCCTGCAATTATCTGGTGCGGTTCACCATCGGCGGTATCGGCCAACTGGTTTCCGGTCCGGAGGGCGACCGCAAGCAGCGGCAGTTTCAAGCGGTGGATTCGCTCACGTGGCAATACAAGAAACACAAGCTGGGCCTGGGAGTGGATTACCGCTCCATCACCGCGGTCCGCGAAGACGCCGGCAGCACGCTGGGGGTGATCGCCGATACGGTCGCCGATCTCAATAGCATGAAGAACCTGTGGATCTTTTCGGTGACACCGGGCGCCGACGGTACGCCGCTGGCACAGACCCTAACGGTGCAGGAGCTTTCGCTATGGGCGCTCGATACCTGGCAGCCGACCAAGCGCCTGACGGTCGCCGCGGGACTGCGTTGGGAGTTCAGCCCGGCGCCCGTGCCCAGCGCGGCCTACCTCCAAGCCAACCCGATCTTTTTCTACGATCCGGCATCCGGCACTACCGAGCGCGCCGAACAGCCTCGTCCCTTGTGGCCCTCCTCTTATAAGGATTTCGCGCCGCGCCTCGGCCTGGCCTACCGCTTGACGGGCTCTGGCAGCACGGTCGTGCGCGCCGGCGGCGGTCTCTATTACGACTCCAGTCTGAGCATCGCCACCGACGTCCTGAACGGCGGACCGCTCAGCGCGGGCAACTTTAAGAGCGATCGTTACGCGCCGTTCTCCACGGTTCTCGGTTACGGTTTCATGCCCGCGCTGAAGCTTCCCGAGATTCGCCAGTGGAATGTCGCGCTGGAGCACGCTTTTGGGGCGCGCGACAACATATCGGTGGGTTATGTGGGATCGTCCGGTTGGGACCTGATCCGGCGCGAAGTCGGCGGAGTGCCGGGGGACAGTGTCACCAAGTTCATCACGCTCACCACCAATAACGGGATCTCGAACTATCAGTCGCTGCAGTTCCACTACCGGCGGCACTTCACGCACGGGCTGGATGTCACTGCGTCATACACCTGGGCGCACTCCACGGATAACGATTCAAGCGATGCGTTTCTGGTGTGGGCGGGGCCGGGCTCGGCGCCGGCGAATGACCGGGGCTCGTCGGATTTCGACTTGCGGCACTCGTTCACGGCGTCGGCGGTGTATGAATTCGCGCGGCTCAAGGGCTCTCACGGGCGGGGGAATTTCCTGGCCGGGTGGGCGGCCAGCGGCGTCTTCCGCGCACGCACGGGATTCCCGATGACCATCCAGCAGGCCGAGGAATATGATGGGATCGGCCTGGCGAACGCCTTCCGCCCCAACCGGGTTGCGTCGCAGCCGATGTGGATCGACGATCCGTCGGGCCCCGCCGGGCGGCACCTCAATCCCGCCGCTTTCCAGAACACCGCCGCGGGGGTGCAGGGAAACCTGGGCCGCAATGCGATCGGCGGATTTGGGATGTCTCAATTCGATCTGGCGCTGAGCCGCGAGTTCACCAAAGGAGAGAATCGCTCGTTGCAGTTGCGCATCGAGGCGTTTAACTTATTCAATACGCCGAGCTTCGCGGACCCGGTGAAGTTCCTGGACAACCCGCTTTTCGGCCAGTCCACGTCGATGTTGAACATGATGCTGGGCACCGGGAGCCCCGGCAGCGGCCTGGCGCCGATGCTGGGGGTCGGGGGCCCGAGGACCTTTCAGGCGTCGCTGCGATTGAAGTTTTAGGGCGGGCTGGAGGGGCTGGCGCCGCGTCCCGCATGTTGGCTGATGTGGGGCAGGTTGGTAACCTGCGGCCGAGTGACACTCGGCCTGCCGGTCAGTACAGATATGCCGCCCAGGCCGAGTGCCACTCGGCCGCAGGATGCCATCCTGCCCCACAAAATCACTCCACCACAAAGCCGTCGATGTCCACGTATGTACCGGATGAACCGGGAGATTTTTTGCCGGCCACGCGGATTTCGATGACGTGGCGGCCGGCGGGCAGGGCGTACTTACGGGCGACCTGAAACTCGGTCTTCGGGGAGTACAGGTCGATGGTGCCGCGGTCGGATCCATCGATGCGGACATCGGCGAAACCGCGATTGAACGTGGTGGTGAAGAGGTATGTCACGGCCCGGCCAGTGAAAGCGAACTGCACGTCCGCTCCGGCTTCGTCGGTGAAGCTGATGGTATGGCGGTAGGGGCCGTTGAAGGAACGGTTCTGTTCCCAGTCGCCGTTGAAGTGGAGGGAGTCGTCGAAATCGTCGTAGGTGCCCGCGGCGACTGGCATCAGGGGACGGCTGTCCAAGTGCCCGCGCGGGGTGTGGGACTCCTCGGGGCGGCACTCCGCGGCCAGCCGCGACAGAGCGTAATTGCCCAGTTCGTACTCCGGCACGGTGCAGTAATCCAGGAAATCGCGAAGCAGCGTGGGGGTCAGCGTTACGCCGGTCTGGCGCGTGGGCGAGATGAAGTACCGCACCTTCCAGTCCTCGAACAGGCGCTGCATGGCAGGTAGTTCGGTGGCGTGCTGAATGGAAATGGCCACCTTCCACTGATGCCAGCTATTCTCGTAAACCTCGCCCTGAACGTCGGCGATGTTGGTGTCGGCGGCGAGCAGCAGGGTGGAGCCCGGATGGAGGAGATTGTAGCGGCGGATGACCAGGCGCTCCGGCGCGGCTTGCGCCAGGTAGCGTTCCGCGCCGTGCCGCGAAAAGGTGTACGGGGAGTAGAAATCCCGGTGGTACCAGCCGGAGGCCGGCAGAAAATAGAGGTTGAGCCCGGACCACGCGACGGCGCAGACGATCAGCGCGCGGTAGAGAATCCGCTGGTGGGATGCCGTCCATCCCAGGACGGCGGCAAACGCAATCGTCACCATGGGTAGCGCGGGATAGATATAGCGGGCATTGGAATCGGTGCGCAGAATCGCGATGGCGGCGGCCAGCCCGACGATCGCGGCCGTGGTGGCTGGACGGCTGCGAAAGATCAGCAGCCCGGCCAGGGCCAGCGGCGCCAGGACCAGGTATTGAAAGCCGAACGATCCGTTGGAGGCCTCATAGTAGTTCTCGGTATGGAAGGTCAACTCGTACAGCATTCGCGGGTTGACGGGATCGTGGTAGCGCGTGTCGAAGGTTTCCACCGTGGGGTCGAGCCAGGGGGAAGGGAACTTGTGGTTGAGGAACGGGAAGAGCGGGTTGTGGGCCTTCTGGTAGGCGATGGCGTAGGTGGGCGCGGCGGTGGCGGCGAACAGGAGGAGCGCTACCAGGCACGTGCCGATGGCACGCGGCGAAAGCGAGCGCCACTGGCGGCGAACTTCGGCGATAGCAAAGGGAATGGAGAGCGCAACGAACGCCAGCGCGCCGAACTTGGTGGAGAGCGCGCCGCCAGAGAGGATGGCGGCGGCGAACAAATACCTTCGATCGCCGGTTTCGCCGAGTCGCCAGATGGCGGCCAGCAAGGCCAGGATCAGGGCCGCCAGCAGGTTCTCCACGAAGAGCGATCCCGTGACCAGTTGCACCAGGGGCGTGGTGGCGAACAGAGCCGTCGCCAGCAGAGCCGCCGAGCGGACGAGCCAACGGCGGACGGCGCCGTAGAGGAGCGCCACGAGCGACAGAAGCATGGCGAAATCGACGAGGCGCGACGCCGCTTCGCCGCCGAGCTGGTAGACGATGGAGTAGATCCAGTCGGCGCCCATCGGCATCACGGACCAGATGAAGCGCGACGGCTCGAAAGTCATTTGGTGCCGGGCGGCGAGGTTCGCGGGAATGGCCAGGTGCATGGCCAGACCGTCGGCGCTGATTTCCGGTTTGAGGGCCACCAGCCAGTGCATCCCCAGCACGAAGACCAGCAACAGCGCGGCTGCGCGTTCGCCCCACGAACGCAGCTCGGCTTGGCGGACGAAGGCTCCGCAAGCCGTCAGGCGGCGCCGAACGCCATGCCAGTCCCAGACGATCGGGAGGGCCAGGAGCGCCAGCCAAACCAGAGGGTAATTCACCGGCAGCCGCGCCAGGAACGTCATGACGAAGATGTAGACGGCCGTGCCCACCATAGTGGCGAGCGCCTGCGCGGGAAGCGAGGTGTCGTTCGCGCGTCCCAGAATGCGCGAGCCGAGCGCGCAGGCCGAGACCAGGTACAATACCACCGCCAGCAGCGCCAGTGGTCCGGCTGCCAAGGCCGTGCCCACGGCTGCCAATCCGAGTGCCAGGCCGGTGAAGCACCAGGGCGCGAACACCATGACGGGGACGGCGACCAACAGGCAAAGGGCGATGTAGTGTATGAACCGCCGCATCCCGTCGGGAGCCCAAATGTCCGTGGCGAAGAGGTTGCCCACGCGGAGCCCGCAGATCTCGATGACCACGCCGGCCGCCACGATCAGCCCGGCCAGTGCCGCAAAAAGGCCCGCGGGAACGGTGCGTACTGGAGCGCCGTGGATAGCGATGGATTTCCGCCGCGCCAACTGGAGCAGTTTGCGTTCGAAGCGGTCGCCATTGGTTTCGATGCGGAGCGCCTCGCGGGCCAGGCCGACAGGGATGCCGCGCGGGCGTCCCGAATCGAGGATCAGCGAGGCGGGCTGGTCGCGCAACCGGTCCGCGGTGCGCTGGATGGCGTCGGCGGAACCGGTGGCGTCGGCGGCGACCACTCCGGCCAGGAGCGGACAATTTGCCAGCGCGAAGTGAATTCCACTCTTGAGCGCGCCTCCGTGGCCGATGGGGACGGCATGCTGTACCAGGTGGACATTGGGCAGTTCGGCCAGGCGCGCGAAGGCGTCGTGCGATTGCGGCCCCGCGCCGTCATCCACGACGACTATGGAGGTGAACGGCAGAGCGCCGAGTGCGCGGACCAGATCGGCGAGCGCGGCGGAAGGCTGGCCGGCGGGGATCACCACCGCGATGGGTACGGGATTCTCTTGAGTCATCGGCCGAGGGGACGAACATCCATTACAGCACGCCGAGTCGCGGGACGCGCGGGCGAATTGGCGGCTGCCAACTGTCGGCCAGGGCCGAGCGCGGGGCGCCCCGGGCCGGGCCACCTGCCCGCATAAGCCTCAATGGATGCCCGTATCCGGCTGTGGGAAGACTGAGCGGCACTGCGCACCGGTCGAGGCGCGGCACAGCATGCAAGCGCCCCGGCGTCGCATGTTACCATCATCATTTAAGAAGGCCGAAACGTTTGCGTAAAGTACCGCTGATCGACTCGCTGCAGATCATCGGGCGAGGGTCGCTGAACTGGCTCGCCCAACGCCCCATCGTAGTCTCGTTCGAAGTCACCGACGCCTGTACTTGCTGGTGTAAGCACTGCGACCATGGGGGTCCGCGCGACGAATCGCGCAACCTCAAGCCCGCCGACTACCGGCGCTACATGGACGCCCTGCGTCCCTGCGTCGTGCAGGTTTCAGGCGGCGAGCCGCTGATGCGCGACGACGTGGTCGAGATCGTCCGCACCATCAAGGGCGGATCGGGGATTCCCTACACCATCCTGGTCTCCAACTGGTCCCTCATGACCGGGGAACGGTACCTGGAACTGCGCGCCGCGGGCATCGACCAGTTCTCCGTCAGCCTGGATTTCCCCGACGAGCGCCACGACGATTTTCGCGTCCACCCGGGCCTGTATGCCCATTTGCAGGACCTCGTCCCGCGCCTCGCCAAACTGGGGCACGACGATATCGTGCTCAATACCTGCATCACCAGCGAGAACCTGGGCGAGATCGGCGCCGTGGCCGACCGCGCCCGCCAGTGGGGCGTCAACCTCTGCTACAGCGCCTACTCCGCGCGCCGCACCGGCTGCCGCGATTACTTCCCCGGCTCCCCCGAGCAGCTTGCCGAGTTGAACCGCCAATTGGACCAGGTGGAAGCGCGCCGCGACGACAGCAACTGGATCGTCAACGCGCCCAGCACCATCGAAGCCACCCGCCGCTACTTCGCCAACGGCGGCACGCCCGGTTGCAAGGCCGGCCTGCGCTTCCTGGTAGTCACCGCCGATGGCGCCCTGCAGCCCTGCTCCATGCAGTTCGAACGCTACGCGCTGGAGGACCGCACCCGTATGATCCGTGAGTTCACCGCTCACAACCGGTGCGACGAGTGCTACGTCTCCATCCGCTCCTACCTCGACAAGAGCTTTCCGCAATTGCTGCGGGAAAACGTCAGCGAATTCCTGGCGGTAAAATCGTCCAGGGAATAGCCGTTCGGGAGGGCGCAGCTCATGCGGATCGTCGGCATCGGCGAAATTCTGTGGGACGTGTTTGAGGACTCCGAGAAACTGGGCGGCGCGCCCTTGAACTTCTCGGTCCACGCCAGCCGTCTGGGCCACGAAGTAACCTTCGTGAGCGCGGTTGGCGACGACCGGCGGGGGCGCACGGCTCTCGCCCGGGTGGCCGAGCTGGGACTCTCGACCGAGTTCATCCAAGTGGCTCCGAAGCTGGCCACCGGCATGGTCTCGGTCCGGCTGGATTCCACCGGCCAGCCGGATTTCACGATTCATCGGCCGGCGGCGTATGACGCGCTGCGGCTGGCTCCCGCGGAGATTCGGCGGCTGGCCGCCATCGAAGCCGATTGGCTGTACTACGGCACGCTGCATCAAGCCGACGCCGCGGGGCGCGAGGAAACCCGGAAGCTCGCCGCGGCGCTGCCCGGCGCCCGAAAATTCTACGACATCAACCTCCGCCGCGACTCCTTCACCCGCGAACTGGTTGCGGAACTGATGGCCACCGCCAACGTCGTAAAACTGAACGACGACGAAGCCGCGGCGATCGATTCGATGTTCGGCAGCCCGCACCGGTCGATCGAGGAATTTACGGAGTTCTGGTCGGCAAAATTCGGATGGAGCGCCTTGGCTGTGACCCGTGGGTCGCGCGGCTGCGCTATACGCATCGGCGCGGATTACGCCGAACCGCCTGGCTACGCAGTGAAGATCGCCGACACCGTGGGGGCGGGCGATGCCTTCGCGGCGGCCTTTCTGCACGGCCTCGGACAGGGATGGGACGCGGCCCGCAGCGGCGATTTTGCGAACCGGGTGGGCGCCGTGGTGGCATCGCGGCCGGGCGGCGTGCCGATGTGGCGGATGGAAGACTGCCGCGAGTTGGAGTAGCGGGACGAGGACGCCCTGAGCGGCGCGCACCCTGCTGTCAGTGCCGGTTGAAAATTCCCCAGTTTTCGCCGATTGAAAATTCCCTACTTGCGCCGGTTCAAAAATCCCCAGGTGCAAGAAGATTGTAGGCATGCCCCGGCGCAGCAAGCAAGCGCT
>Ga0181529_10003345_pt1 | contig 18328 bp, 16 predicted proteins | sample PEATcosm2014_Bin_36_FD_119763 | JGI IMG/M metagenome (GOLD analysis project Ga0181529, IMG submission 119763) | Peatland microbial communities from MTU Mesocosm Facility, Houghton, MI, USA - PEATcosm2014_Bin10_30_metaG | ecosystem: Environmental > Terrestrial > Soil > Wetlands > Peat | place... | reverse complement strand
TCGCCGTGATGGGCCACGATCAAATGATCCTGCAAGCCGTCGGCGGCGGCACGCTCGAACTCAGTCAGTTCCTGCCGCTGGTGGCCGACAGCCTGCTGACTTCGCTGGACCTGCTGATCGGCGCCTGCGACATCTTCGCCCGGCACTGCGTCTCGGGCATCGAGGCCGATCCGCATCGCTGCCACCGCAACATTCACAACAGTACCGCTACGCTGACCGCGCTGGTCGACAAGATCGGCTACGATCGGGCCGAGCAGTTGGCCGCCGAAGTGGCCGCCAGCCATTGCGGCCAGCTAAACATCCGCCAATTGGTGATCGACCGCGGACTAATGACGGCCGCCGAGTTCGACGAGTTGATCTCGCCTGAACGGGTAATGCGATTGGGGTCGCAGTAGTCGCTTGCTCCAGTACAGGCTCAGATGTACAATTGGTGTTATCCCGATTGACCCAGAAAAGGGAGGCAACACCATGGCAGGAACATGGACTTCCGATCGCTTTCCACAGTTCGAGGCGCAGATCCGCGAACTGACGAAACAACACCGCGAACTGGAGGACGAACCGCTTCATCTAGCAATCTCCTATGCGCCCCGACGAGATCCGCAGGACATTTTTTTGTTTGAGGTCATCGGCGGCACCGATAGCATCAGTCCGGATAGAGAACTCTTCGAGACGGCATTCGCGTCGACGCTGGGCTTCCCAATGGACGCCGGCCAACAGCTTCATCTGATCTTGACCAATCTGCATGAGTTCGAGATGGCACTAGACGAAGAGTGGCCATCGGTTCGGGAAATCGTTGATGCGATTCGATCCGGAGACTACAAGATTCTTTATGACGACGAAACTGGCAAATCGATCCTGAACCGAATTCAATCCGAGATCGGCCGCCCGGAGGGTGCCGCCCGTGGATGAAGCGTATGCTTGGTTGCAGCAGGCCCTTAGCGATCGAGCGGCTGCCGAGCGACTGTCTGGCGACGAGAATGGCGTGCAATGGTGCCATGCCATCGCGAAGTATCAGCAGACGGTTGAGAAAGCTGTCAAGGCAATTGTGGTGGCACTGCATATCAGCGTCGGCTACCAGCATGGTGTCGGTCATTTCGTGGACGTGCTGATCCGATTGCCTCGCAGACCGGGGAACCGGGATATTGCCAATAATCTCAGCCGTTGGCTCGATACCAACACCCGCACGGCGATCCGCTCGTTGGACATCCTAGCGCCCAGGCGGCCTGCACCGGGGCAGCCCCACCAAAGGAATACAGAATACCCTTTTCAAGACCCTCATGACCGTTGGACCTACCCGGCGGCCCGCGGGGTGTTTTCCTCCGCCGAAATTAAGCAGTTCCGTGACTTGGCACACCGAATCGCCCGTGTGGCCGAGCAGGTTATCTCGGCAATCCGACGCGCACCCCGATAATTCCAGAACGTATGGCGAGGCGCGTCCAATCCTTTACCATCAGCACGCAATGAACGCTGCTCCAAAATCTCTCCGCCTGCACATCGGGCTGTTCGGCCGCCGCAACGCCGGCAAATCATCGCTGTTGAACGCGCTCACTCGGCAGGAAGTCTCCATCGTGTCGGAGATCGCCGGCACGACCACCGACCCGGTGGAAAAACCGATGGAACTGCTGCCGCTGGGACCGGTGTTGTTCATCGATAAGGCCGGCATCGACGACCGCGGTGCGCTGGGCGACAAGCGCGTCGCCAAAACCCGACAGGTGTTCGACCGCACCGATCTCGGCATTCTCGTGGTAGACGCGGGCAGTTGGGAAGAGTTCGAGGAGGGAATCTTCCGCGAGTTACGTGGCCGGGGCATCCCGATCGTGGTGGCCTTCAATAAGTCGGACCTGGCCCCACCGCCGGCAGCGTTGATCGAAGAGCTGCGCGGGAAAAAGACGCCGTTTGTCGAAACGATAGCTCGCGAGGGTCGCGGCGTGTTGGAGTTGCGTGAGGCGCTGGTCCAGGCGGCGCCCGAGGATTTTCTCCGCCCACCGGCGCTGGTTGCCGATTTGGTGCCGCCGGGCGAGATGGCCGTTCTGGTGGTGCCCATCGACATGGAGGCGCCCAAAGGCCGGCTGATCGTGCCCCAAGTGCAAGCGATCCGCGACCTGCTCGACGGCGACGCTTATTGCCTGGTGGTCAAAGAGCGCGAGCTGCGCGACGCCCTGGGCCGGTTGAACCGCCCGCCGGCCTTGGTGGTCACCGATTCGCAGGCGTTTTTGAAGGTCGCGGCCGACACGCCGCCGGCGGTGAAAATGACGTCGTTCTCGATTCTTTTCGCCCGGCAAAAGGGCGACCTCTGCCAATTCGTCGAAGGGGCGTTGGCCATCGGGCGGCTGCGGTCGGGCGACCGCGTGCTGGTGGCCGAAGCCTGTACGCATCATCCGATCGGCGATGACATCGGCCGGGTCAAGATCCCGCGCTGGCTGCGGCAATATGTCGGCGGCGAACTGCGCATCGAAACCACGCAGGGGCACGATTTTCCGGCCGATTTGGACGAGTACCGGCTGGTGGTGCATTGTGGGGCGTGCATGTGGAACCGGCGAGAAATGCTCACCCGCCTGGCCCGCTGCCGCTCGGCGGGCGTGCCGATCTGCAATTACGGCATGACGATCGCCTACACGCTGGGAATCTTCGAGCGGGCGTTGGAGCCCTTTCCCGCCGCGCTGGAGACGTACCGGACGTTGAAGACCAAGCCGACCGCCTAAGGAACCTTCCGGTTCATTTCCACTGCTCGATCATCTTCTCAATTCTTTGCCGATCGAAGTTGGCCGGTTGGGGCTTGTCCTGGTTGGCCTCCAACTCTTCAAGCGTCGGATTCTGGGATGGCACGCCGCCCTGCGGCACGTCGATCTTGGCGATCCACGCGATGCCGTTGAGCACCACCGTGCGGAAATCGCGATTGGCCCAATTCCAGTGAAAATGAACGCCGGTAAAACCGAAACCGCGTCCGCCGTCGGGCCGCACCCGCGCCCAGGCGACGTGTTCCGCCATGCCTTTCCGCGCCCGGACGGCCGGGTTGCCGCTATAGGGACCGTCGGGCCCCTGGCGCGTGCTCTCGGGCGGGACGGCCGAAAGAATCGGAGTGACGCCCTGCATGTGGTCGACGAACCGCATGTGATAGTACCATTCGTCACTGACGGTAAACGGTTTGACTCCCCGCGCGATAGGGTGGTCGGGGAACTTCGTGAACTTGGCGGTCCATGTCGGGTTGACCGACCAGTAGGTTTCAAAATAGCCGCCGATCCAATCTTTCAGCAGATCGCCGGCCCGGCCCTTCGGAATTTCGACGGTGAAGTGGAGGCACGCCAGGCCAATGCCCTGCTTCATCAGTTTGTCGATCTGGTCGAGATGCGGAAGCATTACGTTTCCACCGCCGCCGCTGGAGAAAACCACGATAGCATCGGCCCCGTCGAAAATCTTCGCGTCCTTCGGCCAGCCGTTGCTGTGGACGACAGTCTCGACGTTCGGCAGGCCCTCGCGCAAGCATTTCGCCAACAGCAGGCAGCCGGCCCGATGCTCGTGGTCGCCGTAACCGTGGCTGGGCGTGCCGGCAATAAAAACGATCTTCTTCTTGTCGCCGGAGCCCGGTCGGGCGCCGCCTTCGTCCGCGGCGATGACAATTTGGGCACTCATCAGGACGCTGAGCAAAGCGGCGAGTTTCAGGGCGCGTTGCATGGTGTCGTTCCTCTTGGAACACGTAGTGGCGGGGAAAACAATCGGCCACCGGGCCGATGGTGGGGTTAAACCATCAGTATACGAAACCCCTCAATCACCCGCAATCCGGCCGTCTGGCAGCTCAAAAAATGCAAAAAACACCTGGCGGCGAAACGCTCTTGACGCCGCCGGGCGGAATTCGTAACCTCTCGCCTGCCATGTTGGATAAGATTGCGCAAACTGCCGCCGTTTGTCTGGCCGTCCTGGCTCCCGCCGTGTTCCTCACGGGCGCGGAGCCGACTCCGCCGGCGCCGTCCGCTCAGCAAATCCTCATTCTCCGCAACGGCCAGACCATCGAGGGGCGGATTTCGCAAAAAGACGGGCTTTACGTCGTCGATTTCTCCGACGGGCAGATTCGCTTGAAACCCGCCGACGTCGACCTGGTTTGCAGCAGCCTGGAAGAGGGCTATCGACGCAAGCGTGCCGCGATGGCCACCGGCGACGCGCACGACCATCTGGAGCTGGCCCAATGGTGTTTGCGGCATAGCCTGCTGGGACCGGCCGCCACGGAACTGGCCGACGCGAAAACGGCCGACCCGAACGCTCCGATGATCATCGCACTGGAGCATCGGTTAAAGATGGCCTTGGAACCGCCCTCGGCCGTGACGGCCAGCACGTCGATCGCAGGCCCATCCAACGAGGAACTGGACCGCATGATTCGCGGTCTGCCGCGGGGAGCCATCGAGTCGTTCACCCAGTGCGTGCAACCCGTGTTGATGAACCATTGTGCCACCGCGGGCTGTCATGGACCGCAGTCGGAGACCGGCCTGCGGCTGTTCCGCATTCCGACGGGCAAGTCGGCCAGCCGGCGAATCACCCAGCGGAATTTGTACTCGGCGCTCTCGTTCGTGGACCGCGAAAACCCCACGGCCAGCCGTCTGTTGACCGTGCCAAGCGGGCCGCACGGCACTTCCAAAATCGCCATCTTCAACGAGCACCAGGCCGCACAATATCGTCGCTTGGTGGAGTGGACGAGCCAACTAGCAGGGCAATCGTCGACCTCCGACGTGCCCCTCACGCTCAATCCGGCGTTCATGCCGGCGACCAGCGGTATGGCCGTGCCGCCGCCGCAGATGCTATCGCAAGAGGCGAGACGGGCGCATCCGTTGCCCGTGGCTGGGCCGGGACAGACCGCCAAACGAGGCACCGCCCACAATTTGGCCAAGCAGCCGGCCGAAACGATCCCCAGCGTGTCCGAGCAGTCGGCCGATCCGTTCGATGCCGAGGCGTTCAATCGCCGGTATAGCGCCCAGAAGCCGCAACCGGCGAAACAGCCGCCCCAATGATGCGGCCGACGTGTTGAAAAAGGGGACAGGCATCTCACGACCGTTGTTTTCGCGGGTCTTTCGCTTTTCAGTTCGGCGCCAGTCCCTTTTTTCAACAGGCCATTACGACCCGTCGGGCATTACTGCTGCAAGGTGATTTCCCCCTGGGCCAGCAGGTCCAGGAACTGCCGATTGCTCTCCAGAAGGTCAGGGAGTTGGGCCATTTCCTCGGGCGTGAGCCAGTGGATCGAATCGACCTCCCGCGGATTGGCCACGGGGACAGCGTCCGGTTCCACTTCGCCGAGCCACCAAGCGAGATGCACCTTCCACGCCGTGACACATTCCCACAGACGCCGCACGGGCCGGAGCGTTACGCCGACCTCCTCGCGGAACTCGCGGACGACGGCCTGTTCTTCCGATTCGCCGCCTTCGATGCCGCCGCCCGGAAAACAATAGACCAGCGGCGCCACGACGGTTCGCGAGCGGCGGATCACCAGCATGCGGCCCTGCCGCAGCACAATCGCCACGGCGCCGCGCCGGCCCGGATCATCGGGAATGGAATCCATGGCCGGCATTCTACTACAGGCGGGCCGCCAAGCTAAGGCGGGGCAAGAGGGCAGCCCCCGCGAACGGCCGGGGGGCGGAGGACCTTTCCCTCACTTGGCGACATCTTCGTCTTCCACTTCGTGGATCACTTCCGCCATCTCGCGACGGTTGCCCAGGTAGTAGGGGATGCCGAAGGCGGCGATCAACAGCGTAATCAGCCGATAGATCAACGCCACGACCAGCCCTTGGCCAGCGATGATCGGCACACCGGCGACGGGCACCAACGTGTACAAAGAGTCGAGCACGGCCTCGAAGGGGCCCGCCGGCAGCGGCAGCACGCCCGCCACGTTGCTCACGGGAATCACCACGAAATGGTCGGCCAAGGTAAGGTGATTGCCGGGCAGTCCACAGGCGATCAGGTAGAGGCCGACGGCAAAGGAACAGTGTACGCCAATGCTCATCAGCGAGGAGAGGAAGAGCACGAGCGGCTTGTGCTTGTACAACCGCACGGCGTTCAGCAGGCTTTGGAGTGGTGGCCCGATGCGGGGAATGCGGCCGGAGGCCCGGATGGCGCGGGAAACGAAGAGGTCGGGGCCAAGGAGAACGCCCAGGCCGATGGTGCCGACGATCGTCAAGATGAACGTCACTTCGCACATGAGGTGGATGTCGGGATTGTCGATTCTCCACCAGAAGCCGGTCAGCAACATGGCAACACTCGCCACTACGAACAGCAGATACAGTCCGATGACGCGGTCGACCAGGACCGAGGCCACGCCCTTGGCACGATGCTGCGGTTGTTCGTGGCCGAACATCACGGCCTTGACCAAATCGCCGCCGACGATGCCCAGCGGAAGCAGATTGAAGAGAAACCCCCAGAAACCCATGCGGATGGCGTCGGCCAGTGGCCACGGCACGTCCAAGGCGCGGACCAGATACCACCAGCGGACGAACGTTAGCGCCACCGCCATGGTACAGCACGCCCAGGCGGCTGCCAGCAGGTCCCAGTGTTTCGGCTCGTCGCGAAGGTTGGTGAAGACGTCGCCGCGCTTCGTGGCGGCGTAGGCCAAATAGCCAATAATGGTCGCCGAGAGGGCGACCTTCAGCAGCATGACGAGCACTTTTTTCAGATGATGCGCCACCGGCTTTCCGTTCCCATTCTTCATTGCACGCAATGAGTTACCACAAGCCGAGCCCCCAGGTCACTGTTGCCATCCAGCCAGCGGCGCAGACCTGCATGGTAAGGGAATGGTAGGCGACATCGACGGGCGAGCCGCCCGCGCCTTCCACGTCGGCCAACCGCAAATACTCGAGTATACCGTAAACCACGAACGGCATCGAGGCCATCTCGCGGCCCGGGAGCAGGAGCTTGGCCTCGATGCTGTACAGGGCGTAGGACAGCGCGGCAATACCCGCGGTGATGCTGATGGCCTGGTCGAGGAAAGCCAAGCTGTACCCGCGCAAACTGGGTCGGTGCTGGTGGTCGAGCCCCTCTTTCAGATCTGCCCGTCGTTTCGCGAAGCCCAGGAAAAGAGCCAGCGCGGAGGTACACAGCAACAGCCACGCCGACGGAGGCGCGGCGAGCAGGGCACAGCCGAGCAACACGCGAATCACGAACCCCGAGGAGAGCAGAAACACGTCCAGCAGGGCGACGTGCTTGGCCCCGAGATTATAGGCAACGTTGATGACCACGTAGGCCAGCACAATCGCCATGACAGTCCGCGAGTTTCCCGCCGCCCAACACAACCCCAGGCCAACGCCGAGCAGCGCGACGATTTGCCCGATCGCAGCGCCACGCGATACTTGGCCGGCCGCCAGCGGACGATGTCGTTTCTTTGGATGAAACCGGTCGGCTTGGGCATCGGACAAGTCATTGAACGTGTAGACTGCCGAAGTGACCAGGCAAAAGCCCAGAAGGCCGAGTAGAAAGCCGGCTGGCGCGAGATGCGCCCCCGCCGCCAACGCAAACGGCACCGGCAGCACGACGAAAACGTTCTTGGCCCAGTGCTTGGGCCGGGCTAGTCGTATCAAGCCCGTAAACATAATGTAGTTTGCAAGAGTTATGGCGGAATTGTTTAGGCTAGAACCCAATCCGCCGCATCACGAATCGCGGCAACGCACGGATCACGCACATCACCCAGCGCCACGTCGAGGGAACGTATACCTCCGGCCAACCGCGGTCGAGCGCTTTGAGGACGCGCGCGGCGACGTCGTCGGGCGTGCCGGCAAAGGGCGGCGGTTTTAGTCCCGCCGTCATGCCCGTCTGCACAAAACCGGGTTTCACGCATATCGTGGTCAGGCCGCGGCTGCGGAACTTGTGGTCGAGCGCCTCCAAGTATCGCGAGAGTCCCGCCTTGGCCGCCCCGTAGAGGACCACGGGCTTGCGGCCCCGTTCGCCGGCTACGGAACTGAACACGCAGAGCGTGCCACGACCGCTGGCGAGCAATCGCCGGCGGGCTTCCTCACAGAACAGCACGGTGTTGGTGAAATCGGCCGTGAGGAGCCGGGCCGTCAAGGAGAGATCGTTCTCCAACTCGTCCTGGGTGGCGTAGAGCCCGGCCGTGACCACGACCGCGTCGAAGCCGCCCAGTTCGCGCTGGGCTTGATCGAGTGCCGCGGCGAAACTGTCCGGCCGCAACAGATCGCAATAGGCCGTCTTGACGGGCGCCGCGGCACCGCGGATTTCCAGGTCTCGGGCGGAGTGTTCCAAGTCCTCGACCACGTGCTCCAGCAGAAACAGGCGATCGCCGCGGGCGGCCAAGCGCCGCGCCAATGCCCGCCCCATCCCTTTGCTCGCTCCCAACAATACGGCTTTCATGCGGGATCTCCCAAGAGGCGCACCGACTGGGCACTGCGGATGCGAACCTGCGGGTCCCACCGGCGACGCACCGCGTTAAAGGCTTCCAGCCGCGGCTCCATGGCGCGAAAGTGCTCGGGCCGGGAAAACGTGTCCTTGGTCAAGTAGATGCGGCCCCCCTCGGCGATCACCAGTTCATTGAGGCTGTCCACCAGTGCCGGAGTTTTCGTGCGGTGGATGGGGAAATCCATTGCGATCGACATGCCTGGCCGAGGAAAAGAAAGCATCCCTTTTCCTTCGGCGCCGCAATCCTTGATGACGCACAGAAACCCCATCCCGCCGCCCGAGACGAATCGTTCCAGAAATCGTCGCGCCGGACCGTTGTCCTCGGCGTGGGGCAGCACGCACTGATACTGGGTGAAGCCGCGACGGCCATAGACCAGGTTCCAATCGTCCAACGCGTCCAAAGGGTAGAAGAAGGCGTCGGGATGAACGATGCCCCGGCGGACCCGCTGAATGTGTTTCCAGTAGTAAGCCAGATTAAAGGCCTTCATGCTCGGGCGGCACAAAGCGATGCTGGGAAACGCAAAGGGAATACGAAGGCGGCTTTTTTTCACGGACGGCGACGTCTCGGGGGCTTCGTCCGGTTTTGCCCAGCGACCTTTCATCAAAATGCCGCGCCCCAGCGTGGCGCCGCGGGCCAGGCAATCGACCCAGCCGACGGTCATCGGCCACTGCCGAGCCGCCTCTTTCAATCCGGCCACCATGGCATCGAGGTTGTCGATTCGCTCGCTCTCGCCCCAAATCCAAGGCGAAGGAATGCGCCGCATGGCAAACTCGGCGGCCAGGATATGGCCCGTCAATCCCATGCCGCCAATCGTGGCCCGGAACAATTCCTGCTCGGATGTTTCGGAACATTCCACTATCCGCCCGTCGGCCACGCGCAACTGGATGCCGTCGACATGTTCGCCGAAACAGCCGTCGACGTGGTGATTCTTGCCGTGTACGTCCGAGGCGATCATGCCGCCGAGGGTGACGAACTGGGTGCCGGGCGAGACGGGCACGAACCATCCCCGCCGAAGGAATACGCGATTGAGATCAAACAGCGACACGCCTGCCTCGGCCCGCAACCGCCCCGAAACCGCATCGAAATGCAACAGCCGATTGGCCAGCGTGGTATCGACGACAGGGAAATCCGTTCGGGCGGGTAGCGATGAATCGCCATAGGAGCGCCCCAGGCCACGACAGAGTGTGGCCTTCTCGGTAACCGCCGCCAATTGTTCCGACTTCCATTCCAGTCCTTCGACGATAGGAAACCGGCCCCAGCCAGTCAACTTCGTCCGGTACGGCTGTTGCGGCATACGACGCTCCTTGACTGTTTTGAGTGCTCAAGCATACTTCCGAGCCGCGCGACCGTCAAACCCCGTTTTCTGGTCTTTCGCGCCGCGACAATCGCAGAGGAGACCGCCACTCTCCTTTTTTTACACTTTTTTCGGCCGGCTGGGCACGGGGACCAGAGCGAATACCGACTTTTCTGTTGCGGAAAGCGAGGAAGATGGTTACGTGTGTGGGGCAGACTAATAATCTGCCGGAGAAAGCCGGTTGACGCCCTAGTTCACGGACTGGCGGCTTTCCGCAACAGAAACTACGGAGCAATCCAGGGATGGCAGCAATTCTGAGGACTATCGCGACGTCTCGAAAAGGCGAAAATGCCATCCCCGCACGCCACACACCCCTTCGCGATGGGGGGCTGCTTCGCCTGCCACATTATATGAGCAATAATTGTGCAGTTAACTGGCTTGGGGGAAATGCTAGCAACGAACCACTCCTGGTCATCCAATGAGCCCACTAGAAGATTCTCCCGAAGTCTGTCGTAAATGGCTGGAAACTGCGATTGGCGAAGACATTTGCCGAGAGCTGGGGATTTTTCCCTTGCCCGACGCTTTGCGGATCTCGGTCGTCGTCCCTGTTTACAACGAGAAGGCCACAATCCGCGAGATCCTACGCCGCATTCGTGCGGTGCCGATCGCCAAGGAGATCATCCTGGTCGACGACGGCAGCACCGATGGCACCCGCGACGTGCTGGCAACGTTCGAGCAAGCGCCCGACCTTCGGATCATTCTGCACGAACGGAACCGCGGCAAGGGGGCGGCCTTGCGGACGGGTTTCAGCCACGCCACCGGTGAGATCGTCATCGTTCAGGACGCCGATCTGGAATACGATCCCCGCCAGTATCGCAAATTGATTCAGCCGATTGTCGAAGGCATGGCCGACGTCGTTTTTGGGTCGCGATTCCTGCCGGTCGGGCCGCACCGCGTACTCTACTTTTGGCATTCTGTGGCCAACCGCTCGCTGACCATCCTTTCGAACATGTTCACCGGTCTGAACCTGACGGATATGGAGACCTGCTACAAGGTGTTCCGTCGCGAGGTGATTCAGGCCATTACCCCCACGCTAAAGGAAGATCGATTCGGCATCGAGCCCGAGTTGACGGCCAAGATTGCGCGGCGAAAATACCGCACGTACGAGATCGGGATCAGCTATTTCGGCCGCACGTATCAAGAAGGCAAGAAAATTGGTCTGGCCGACGCCTGCCGCGCGTTTTGGAGCATTCTGCGCTATTGGTGGAAAGACTAAGACTGTCGAACAACAAGGGGGACTGGCTCCGGGCAATCTTTGCCGCGTGCCCCGGCAAACGTCGTTACGAGGTGCCTGTCCCGCTTTTTGTTAGACGCTCTAAAGAGGAATCGTCGCGGCATGGACAACGCGCATGCTTCCGCAGTCAAGGCAGAGGCGGAGTCTCTCGCCGGAAGCTTGTCCGTCTAGGAGCCACTGGACCATGTCGAAGGAAGATCTAATCCCGCCGGACCCGACGCCCGCCATCGCCGCGAGCCAATCTTCCGTGACCAGCACGCCGGTCGCCGACCATCCACCGCCGTGGCGGCCGGCTGGCAGATACCCACTCGTCCTGATGGTCGTGGTGGCGGTGTCCATCTTTTCCCGCCTCGCCTACTTCGTCGAGCTAAGCGACAGCCCGCTGATGGTCGAGCACCACGACGACCAGTCGGACATGTGCTATTTCGACGGCTGGGCCCGCCAAATCCTCGCCGGCGACTGGCTCAGCCGAAATGTCACCCCACCGCTCCATTCCTGGCACCGCACGGTGGCGGAGGATTACTTCCGCCGCCATCCCGAGGAGTTGAAGCGGCTGCGAACGAACGCCGCCGGCATGGGCCAGGCATTTTTCCGCACACATCCCGAGGCGCGATCCGCCGTCCGCAAGGCCATGCAACCCCAGGGTGAAGCCTATTACCGCCGCAACCCGAAGGAATTGGCGGCGTTAGAGCAGCGGATCGTCGCTTGTGGCTTGCTGTGGCAGGAGTGGGTGGGAGCGGGGCGGTTTTACCAGGAGCCCCTCTATCCCTATTTGATCGCCCTGACGTACCAGGTCGCCGGCTTTTACGCGAGCTACGTCTTTGCCTGGCAAATCCTGCTGGGCCTGCTTAGCAACGTGCTTATCTACCTCATCGCGCGCCGCTACTTCGGCGAGGCCGCCGGAGCGGTGGCCGGCCTGCTGGCCGCTCTGTGTTCCTCGCTGCTCTACTTCGAGATGGTCCTGTTGCGCGAGACGCTCGTGGTCTTCACGGGCCTGCTGCTGGTTTGGTTGGCCGGCACCGCAACGCGGCGGCGATCGCTAAGCTGGTGGCTGGCGACAGGCGTCGTGATGGGGCTCGCGCTGACGCTCAAGTCGCACTTCGCCATCTTCCTGCTGGGCACCCTGGTCCTGCTGGCAGTCCAGTGCCGAAAGAACTTCAGGGACCTCCTGCGGTTGGAAGCCGCCGCTCTTGTCGGCATCGTCGTGGGCCTCACGCCGCTGATGGCCAGAAACATCGCCGTGGGCGTCAGCCCCTTGTCCACGGCCAGCACGGGTGGCCTCACGTTCCTAATCGCCAACGCCAACGAACCCCAGACTCCCCTCTCGAATCCCCACCTGCACGAGGCCGCAGAGATCATGAGCCAGACCCGCGGCCGGATGCTGCCGGCGGTAGCCGCCACGCTGCGGACCTACGGGGACGGTACCGCCTACCTGCGGCTGCTGTCTGCGAAATTTACGGCCATTTGGCACTGGTTCGAACTCTCCGACAACACGAATATTTTCTACTACCGCCTGCACGCCGCCATCCTTCGTTATTTGCCCGTAACGTTCTTCATCCTAGCGCCGCTTGCCCTGATGGGATTGCTGCTGGGCATAAGGCGGCCCCCGGGCCCCACGTCGGCCGGTCTGGCCGAGCAGGCGTGGCGCGCTGCCCCGCACCTTTACCTGTTGGTGCTGACGAATCTGGCCGTGCTGGTGGTGTTTTTTGTCCGCGATCGGTTTCGAGCGCCGCTGACGGCGGCCTTGATCCCGTTCGCGGCCCTCACCGTCGTGCAAGTGGTGGAGTGGCTGCGTCGCGGGCGTCTGGCGAAGGCGGTGGTGGCCATGGCAGGCGTGCTGCTGCTGGCCTTCTGGATTGGACGGCCGCTGCCAAGTGACGTGAGCCTCATCCGTGCCTTCGACTACACGGTGCCCTACAAATTTTACTATGGCCCGAAGGAGAGTCAGGCCAAGCAAGCGGGTGATTACCTGCAGGCGGCGGAAATCCTGACCGATTCGCTGCGGTTCGAGCCGCCGTTCGTCAAGCTGCTTGGGCCTGCGCATCCGGCGGACAGCACCACGACGGCTGCGCTGGGCCGGTTCTACGCGGACGTTCACGCCTGTTGTGCCCAGGATTACCAATTGGCCGGCAAGCTGCAAGAGGCCCGGCAGGAGCGCGCCCGCGCCGACGAACTGACCACCGCCGCGCATTATCCAGCGCGCTGATTCCGTGTATGATGAATGAGTGCTCGACGGCCTTCAACCGGCATGGCTTGCCATCCGTTTTGATCCATGTTCCAGCTTGTTACCCCTCATTACCGCGTGTCTGGCGTTCAGGAGCTAACACCCGAGCGGCTCCGGCAGTGGGGGCTCTCCGCCTTGCTGCTGGACGTGGATTGCACGCTGACGCGTTATCGGCAAGACGCGCCGCCCGAGGTGGTCGCCTGGCTTGCGGAACTCCGCGCAGCGGGCATTGGGCTCTGCCTGGTCTCCAACGGCATGGGCCCGCGGATCAGCCGTCTTGCCGAGCGGCTCGGTTTGCCCTGCATCTTCAAAGCCATGAAGCCGCTGCCCCGAGGCATCCGGGCGGCCGTGCAAAAATTGCAGGCCACGCCGGCGACAACGGCCATGGTGGGCGATCAACTATTCGCCGATGTCATAGCTGGCCGTTTGGCGGGCGTGCGCACCATTCTCGTCACCCCCATCCATCCTGAGGAAGAGCCCTGGTTCACCCGCCTGAAACGCGGACCCGAACGGTTCTTGTTGGGTCGGTTGAAGGGTTGATCCGCTGGCTCCCCTCTCCCGCACGCGGGAGAGGGGCCGGGGGTGAGGGCGGCTAAGGGCGGTTATGGGTGATCCCCTTTTTCCCTCCCAACGCCTCTTCCTTCTGGTCCTCGGACCCAGTAGGCACGATCCGCGCCACGGCAGTTAGTCTGGCACTGGGAACCAGACTCAGGATGCGGCAAGAACGGCAATAATCAGCCAAAACGGCCCGACAGGGGGGATCGCGCGAGCAACACTGAGCTAAGGCACTAGCGCCATTCGCCTCTGCTGTGTGGTACGACCTAGATTTTCGGGCACCAAACGAAACCCCATAGCATCTTCTGGGGTTAATAAGTGTACCGGAACAGTCTTGCCTTACGCACAAAGAGGGGTCCGCAAGGAAGTGGACTTGGCGGCGTGGACCGAAAAAAACGAAACCGAATCGCAGTCTGCGCCGCTATTACCCTTGCCTACTGGGGATTGTCAGCTATTTTCTGTTCGCCCAGCAGCTTTCTGTTTGCTCTGGCAGCAGGACTCGCGGCTTTTGTTTTGGCTGCGGCAAGCATTATGTGGGGCTGATAAACAGGCGTGGATTCACAGATCATCAAATTGCTACGTGGGGCCTGTGACGTAACCTGACGCCTGGGCGGCGAACTTGCCCTTGCCGCTCAGTCTGCCACCATGTAGGTGGCGCGTCACAGGCCTTCTTTTCTCAGCAACACACTGCTAGGGAGAAAAAAGGTGGGTGGAGAAAAGGTGGTGGAGAAAAGGTGGTGGAGAAAAGGTGTCAGGAACCAATATTGACGCAAGAAAGAGCATTTTATAGAATCCCGGCATGGGACGAGCGTTAAGAACGGTCGCTGGCGGGTTGGCCTACCATGTGCTCAATCGGGCAAATGCCCGGATGCGCATCTTCGACAAGCCGAAAGATTACGAAGCGTTCGAGCGAATCCTCGTCGAGGGCGTGCGACGAGTGAAGATGCGTCTGCTGGCCTACTGCGTGATGCCGAACCACTGGCATCTGGTGCTTTGGCCGCGGGAGGACGGCGACCTTTCCACGTTCGTCGGTTGGCTGACGCTGACGCACACCCAGCGCTGGCACGCCCACCGGCATTCGGTGGGCTCCGGCCACGTGTACCAGGGGCGCTTCAAGTCGTTCCTGGTAGAGTCGGACGAATATCTCTTGACGGTGTGTCGCTACGTCGAGCGGAACGCTTTGCGTGCCGGGTTGTGCGAGCGGGCCGAGCAGTGGCGCTGGTCGAGCCTTGGGCGGCGCGAGTTTGGCGATGCGGAATGCCGAACGGTTCTATCGCCATGGCCCGTCGACATGCCACAGGACTGGGTGCGTCGCGTCAACCGGGCGGAAAGCCAGCGGGAGTTGGAGGCGTTGCGGCGGTGCGTCAACCGCGGGCAACCGCTCGGAAGTGAAGTTTGGGTGGATCAAATGACCAAACGTTTTGATCTTGATTCGGCGTTTCGTCCCCGCGGCCGCCCTCCCAAGGAACCCTCAACTAATGGTTCCTGACACCTTTTTCCACGTCGAGCGCATACAGGTACTTCTGATTGGCCACGTAGAGCACTCCACCGGCCACGGCCGGAGACGAGACCATGTGTGACTGCGAAGGCGATTGGGCGATGACCCGCTTCCGTTTTCCGGCGGCCATCACCAGCAGCCCCGTGTTATAGGTGGGCATGAACACTTTGCCGTCGGCCACCAAAGGGGAGGCCCAAACGGCCGACGTCTGGTGCGTCCAGTAGACCCGTCCCGTCTCCGCGTCCAGGCAGTAAACCATGCCGCTGGCGTCGGCCGCGTAGAGCAGCCCGTCGGCAATGGCTACCGTGGACGAACTGGAGCGGATGTCATCCAATGACCAAACCTTTCCGGTCTTGGTGATGTCGCCCGTGCCGGTGGCGTCGATGCACACCAGCCGCCCCGGCGGTGCTTGGCGGCCGGCGTCGCGCAGGTCGTTGCCGATAGCGACGTAGACGCGGTTGCCGTAGATGACCGGCGAGGCCACGATCTCCACCTTCTGCTTGGGGCGCTTGGCGATGGTATGGGCGTCATACGTGGCCGGGTCCACGCAGCGGAATTGCCAGACCATTTTGAGCCGGGCCAGTTTTCCATCGGTGCGGGTGGCGAAATCCGGATCGAACGCGTAGCAGACGCCGCGGCCGCTGCACCAGATCAGCAGTTCCTTGCCCGCAATGTGGCCCAGCGCCGGCGACGAATGCGCTCCGTGAAACGAGTCGTCGAAGGCCCCGGTCTCATCGGCGGCCAGCAGCGTGCCGCTGTGCTTATCGAGCACGATGAGGTTCGGCGAATCATAGTTCTTCCGATGATACTTTTTCTTCCACTCCTCGGGCGGAACAATGCGGGGGCCTTCGTGCGGACGACGATCGAATACCGAGCAGGTGGGCACGTAGAGGCGGTCGCCGCGGATCAGCAGCGCCGCGTTCTGGGCATTGAACGGCCAGCAGCGCACCTCCTTGATCATATCGAAACGCCACACGATGTCGGCATCGGTGGGAGCGAGCTTTCCCGGCGTGCCGGCGGAGAATTCCAAGATCCTGTTTCCGTCGGGGGCAAGCCCCTCCTTCAGCTTCTCCCGGCCGACGGCCAGCAGCGATTCCTCATCCTTGAATGGCCCGGTATTGCCCTTGGCCAACCCGTTGGCGTTCAGGCACAGGACCTCGCCCAGGTGTCCCAGCAAATAGACGCGATCGCCCTCGACGGTCGGCGTGGACGTGATGCCGAACGAGCGATTATACAGTTGTGCGATATACGGGGAGCGCAGCTTCCAGAGCGGAGCGCCATCGGACTCGCGGAAACACCAGAGCACGCCAATGGCGTCGTCGCCCCCCATCCCGCTCTCGCAGCCGCCGATGTACACTTGGCCGCCGGCGACGACCGGGCTGCCGTAGATTGCTTCTCCCAAGCGGGCGGCCCACTTGACGTTCCGCAGCCGGCCGGCAACGGGCTTCGACCCGCGGACTTGATCAAAAGAATCGGGCAAACCCGTGGCGTTGGAAACCATGTTGCGGTCCTGGCGGCCGCACCACTGGGACCAATCGGCCGACGGTCGACCGGCCGTCGGCTCGTTGCCACGGGGCGCCTCCGTTGCAGCGTCGCCTGCCGCCGCGCGAGGCGTTGCTGGTTCAACGAGAACGTATGCGGCCAGCGAGATTATCGCCGCGGCCTTGCGCACGACCGACAGTACCTTCCTAAGAAGCAAGCCGACATTCTTCATTTTAATTGTGACTTTTGTGCAAGGTACGCGCCCAGGCAAGATTTTCCGGCACAAAGTGCCAAACCATGAGCATTGTGTCCCGAAATGGCATTCCCCGGAATAGTTCCCAACCGTTACCGTTCCCATGGCGGGAGCACTTTCGGCTTTTCGCACAAGAACTCCAGACCGCCGCGGAGCTTGCCCTCGCGAGTGAAGAAGGGATGGAAGCCTTCTCCGTTCAGCCCGTTGCCATCGTGGCGGTCGCGGCGAGTCGAGACGGCCTTCCCTTCGCGCAACGCCCAGCCCATCCAGCCGAACCCCGCCTCGCTGAGCATCCGCGTGTAGAACCGCGCTAGCTCGGCGCGACGCCCGTCATCCAAGCAACCGGGAATGCACTCGTTTACCAACAGGACTTTGCCAAACTTCTGGCGAATGGCTTTGAAGCTGTCGATTTGTCCCCTGAGCTCGGCGGGAGTGTGCGTGTAAGGATGGGCACAGAGCACGTCGCAGAGCGGGGCAAATTGCTCGATATTTCCCCCGATCATGGTTCCGATGGTGATGGGTTGCCGCGCCCCGCTTTCGCGCACGGCGCCGGCAACCTGTTTGAGCCAGTCGAACTCGCGCGGCACTCCCTGCGGCTCATTGCAGAGATCCCAGATGAGCACGCGCGGATCGGTTGCCAAGGGTTTGACCAACGCCCGAACGTACGCCAGCTTTGGCCCCCAGTCGCGGCCCAAGTCTTCCGTGTATTGTCCGCCGTAATCCCATTGGAAGTCGTGCCAGCGGTTGAAAAGCACAGGCATGGTTTTCATGCCGTGTTCGTCGATGGCCTTGACGGCGTCGAGAAACCGTTCGGTCACTCGGTCGGGGTCGGCCATCCAGGCGGTAAACTCGATCCACAAGCGGATGCAATTGGCATGGAGCGGCTTGGCCAACGCCACTTCCTCGCGAAAGCGGCCGCCATCGTAGTTCCACCAAGCTTCTTCGATCCGTGCGCCCCACGACGGGACGACCGAAAACCCGCGCAGCCAGGCGTAGTCGGGATAGACGTGCATCGAGGGCGCCTTCGCTTCGGCGCCATGGGCCCATTGTGCAGCGCCCGTGAGTCCTCCGAGGACCGTCGCCGCGCCAACCTTGAGGGTTTCTCGTCGCGTCAGAATTGGTAGCAGTGGAGCGCTCACGATGGTTCTCCCTGGGGCTTCGAGGTTGCGACCTCTTGCTACGACGCTATTGTAGGTACCAGGACTAATTCTGGCCGACGACCAACGCGCAACTTAGCGGCGGCAACGTCACGTGGAAGCCGTCTTGACTCGGTTCAACAGTCGACGTTTCCAGTTTCCTTCCACATACGTGAACCGTGGCCGGCTTGCCCAATCTCGGGGCGGAC